>Ga0315294_10004203_pt1 | contig 15686 bp, 16 predicted proteins | sample YL17G13_40_MG_FD_203626 | JGI IMG/M metagenome (GOLD analysis project Ga0315294, IMG submission 203626) | Sediment microbial communities from Yellowstone Lake, YNP, Wyoming, USA - YL17G13_40 | ecosystem: Environmental > Aquatic > Freshwater > Lake > Sediment | place: USA: Wyoming | collected... | reverse complement strand
TGTGAGAAGTGGATTAGTCAAATATATATTAAAAAAGTTAAAAAAGCTAACTTGATTGATAATTATATATTATGGCAGTAGTAATATCCAATAGAGGTAGATTAATTTCAGATTTAACATCGGTGTCTAATCTGAACAATAATGATTTATTCATCATTCAATCTGTAAACGCTGATAGCAATTCTACAAGAAAAGCTACTATAACACAATTATCCAACAAAGTGTTGGGTAGTTTAACTTCGTATGCTACTACCGTAAAGTTTAGTAGTACCGGCAATGAGTTTACAGGCGCATTTTATGGTGCAAATAATACCACATCAAATCTTTATGATTTAACTATACGTAATAGTTTATCAATAGGTGCTGGCACTACTGCTACTATAAGTCCTACAAGTCTTACTTTTGCTCCTGTAAATGGTGCGTTATTTACAAAGAAGATTACAAATACAATTGGTGGTATTACAGGAAGTGCTTCTACTGGATTTACAGGTAGTTTAAAAGGCAAATTGACTGGGCCAGTAACAGGTAATGTTACTGGTAACGTTGTTGGTACCTTAACGGGTAATGTTGCGGGTAATGTTACTGGCAACGTTGCAGGTAACGTCGTTGGTAGTGTTACTGGTAATATTACCGGTGATGTTTATTCACCAACATCAAACTTGGTATTGGACAATGGTACTGGTGTTCCAAAAAGTGCAAGATTTTATGGAACTTCATCATTTGCTACTTGGGCCGAAAATGTTATTGGTGGTGGTAGTGGTATCAGTGCTGCACAGGCAAAATCGTATGTTACCACATCGATGAATTCAGGTGGAGGCGTTGCAAATACACTTCCAAAATTTAGTGGTACTAGTAAGTTGGGTTTATCATCTATAGTTGATGATGGTACATTGGTAACTATATCTACAGCATTACAGGTTAACCAAAAGATATCATCCACATCTATCACTGGTAGTTTTTATGGTGGTCCTGGTGGATATAAAATACAGGGTACTAAATCGGTAAGTTTCTGGGGTACTGGAAGTCATGCTGTAAGTGCTAGTTATTTAAAGAGTGATTCTCCAAATCCACTTGGAATTTTAACTCAAACATCTCCACTTACGGTTAACAGCTATAAGGGAAGTAAATATGAATATACACATTATTTGGGTTCAACTCCTTATTATTTTAGATCGGTTCTAATATGTGTAACAAACGATACTACTGCTGGATATATTGTGAATGATGAAGTTGAAGCTGTTGCCGTAATATATGATTCAGGAGGTGCCGATGATGAATTTACAGCAATCACTTCATGGTCCAATTCAACTTATGTAGGCGCATCTTTTTTAAATACCGCTTGGTTAATTAATAAAAAATCAGATGGAAGTGCGGTGACAATAGATCCTAGTTTTTGGAAAATTAAATTCTATTATAAATAAAAAATATACTTATAACATATGTCAACACCTTGTAATAGTTTAAACGTCCAATTGATAAAAGTAAGTAAGTTAGCTAGTTATAGCGCTTTAAAAGGTCGTGATATTATTTTAACGATTCAATCCGGATCATCTTTATATTCTCGTAAAAGTACTTTAAATAATCTTGCATCATTTATCTTTAACAATCCTACTGGATCTTACAGCGGAAGCTTCACTGGAAGTTTTAAAGGTAAAGCTAGCGGCAGTTTTAGTGGTAGCTTTTATGGTACCGCAACACGTTCACTGACTTCTTCATATCTACGTCAAACCAATCAAAATTCTACAAAAGGTATTGGATATTATGATGGTACCAGATTAACAAGTGCTCCTGGTTTAGTATTTGATAATAACGATGGTGGTTATAAATACTTAAGTATTTCATCGTCTTTACCATTTAATTATTTAAAAATTGCAAGTCGTGGATTAACTAGTGGTGGTACTAAATATAATCAGGCTGGAATTGCTCTGGCTAATTATAATAGTAGTGAACCATATCCAACTTATGACTCATGGACACTTCTTAGTGCTACGAGTGGAAGTTTAACTTTTGTCGCTCCAATTGGTTCTAATGCATTTTCATCATCCACTATAAAAGCACAAAGTACTACCGACGAATGTTATGGTATGGTACAAAGAAGAAATGGTTTTTATTTTTGGCCATATATGATTTCAAATAGTCCATCCAGAGATGGTGCTATAGGTATAGGCGTTCAACCACCTGAAGAAGCTACAGGATCATTCAGTAAATATTTAAGAGCCAAACTACAAATAGATATGTTTAGTGGTAGTGGCGAAGGGCCGTGGAGTGTACCTGCAGCTGTAGAACATAGATCTACAGCTATATTGGTTAATTATGGATCTGCGAGTGCTGTAACAACATTAACTCCAACGTTTTATGTATCTGCTAGCGGAAATACATATATACATGGAAAGTTAAATGTTAACAGAGGAGTGACAGGATCATTCAGAGGTATAGACAATATTACTAACTTTAAAGGCACGGGTAAAAAAGTATCTTATAATGGTACAGCAAGTTATGCTGTAAGTAGTAGTTATGCTTTAACCGCTAGTGCTTTTAAATCATCTGGTGGCGCAGGTGGGTCGCCAATCGCATTTGCCCACGCATCTTTTCCAGCGAATGGTACGTTGATCAGTTCATTTAATGTTACTGGAGTCACTTTAACAGGTATCCAGGCTACATCTCAGGATAACGTCCCCACTAGAACTATGACAATAGATTTTGCTAATACAGCTGGTACTACTAATTATGGTGTAGTACTATATTCGTTTGGTCTTCCGGCGGGTTTAACGGTCGAGAACAACTTGAATTTTAGCGCTCAACAAGTAACAGAAGTCACCAGCCGGACTGCCTTAAATTTTATAATAAAATCAACAAATAAGTATATAAATCTGAACTATCCGGATGATGGTCGGCAGAGTTTTACAATCTATAACACTTCATTTTTTCCAACCTACACTTCATTTGTAGTATACAAGTAAGATATTAAAATATGAAAAATTATAAACACGCGTATTGGACAAATAAAAACGGAGAGTCATGTTATTCTATTTTTGAATATCCATTCGATGCATTGAATGATGCTATTTTAAGTAATAAAGCTATAGTTTTGGATGATGTACACGATTTTATAAAAAACTCAGATCCAAATTTAAATTTTTTATCGGCATATATTATGGATTACGAAAATAAGACCATAACTATTAATATGGATATTGCAAAAAATATAATGTTGTATGTATTAAAGAATATAAGAAATGAAGTATTAAAAGAATTGGACGTGGAACAATTAAAATGTATGACTAATCCGGATAAGTTATCAAAAATTGAAAATGTAAAAAAACAACTTAGAGATTTACCCGTTGACTTTTCAAAATCTTTAGATATTTGTACAAATTTCACTGATTTAAACCACGTTATGCCACCTATATTATTCACATATAAAGAAATGATATAACATATATACATGCAATATCTTGGTTTTTATTTAGGTGGCCACGATTCTAATTTTTCTGTATATGACTCTCTGACCAATAAATTTTCTTATTTTTTATTAGAACGATTGACTGGAATAAAACACGACCGATGTGATATAGATAGAATAAAACTATTTTGTAAACAAAAAAATATAGTTCCAGATAAAATAAGTTATAGTTCATGTAAATCGTTACAACCATTATCAGAGGAAATTTTGTTTAAACGCAGAAATGATTTTTCATTTGCCACAGAAAGTTATTACTTAGATCACCATTATGCACACGCATTATCATGCAATCCTCTTATTAAAAATAAAGATAATGTTGGATATGTGGTGATCGATGGTCGAGGAGATAACAATTTTAGTATCAGAATGTTTAGATCATATAATGATGATATAAAATCTATATTTGCCTCAAAATGTTTTTCATATGGATATTTTTTACAAACGGTCGGTGGATTTGCGGGAATACGTGGTAATATATTAGATATACCAGGTAAATTAATGGGGTTGTGTGCTGGGGGTAAATTGATCGACGAAATACAATACGACGATTTATTTTATAATAAGTTATATGATTTGGTATATCTGCAATATCCGAGATCTTTTTTTTCACTCACCAATCAAAAATTTATTGATTTTTTATATACAACTCAACAATACTATGGTCGATCTATTATAACTTTACTTAAAAAGTATTTTTCCACCGATGAAACGATTTTATTTAGTGGGGGTGTAGCACAAAACATTATTTTAAATACACAAATTAGATGTGAATTTCCAAATTTTACTCCGATTCCACATTGTACAGATGGAGGACTATCTATTGGATTGTTATGGTTTTTGTTAAATAAAGATGGTTTAGAATTAAAAATTCCAAACTATCCATACTTGGTAGAATCGAATGATCAAATTTCCGATGTATCAGATGATGTTATAAATTACGCAGTCGATCTTTTAGCTAATAAAAATTTGATTGGTTGGTATCAAAGCAATGGAGAGGTAGGTTTAAGAGCACTTGGAAATAGAAGTATTTTAGCAGATCCAACAATTGTCGATATTAAAAATATCGTTAATAAATGTGTAAAAAATAGAGAGTATTGGCGACCATATGCTATATCTATACTAGATGATCATCTTGATACGTATTTTGGAAAAAATCAAGCTGATCCTTATATGTTATTTATAAATCAGAGTGATGGTAAATTGTCACATAATTTAAAAGAAATACTACATGTTGATGGGAGTGTAAGATTACAAGTCGTGGATAAAAATACGAATCCGTCGTTTTATAAATTAATTAGTAAATTTTATGAAAAAACAGGAATTCCATTTTTGTTAAATACTTCATTGAATTGTGATGGACAACCAATATTTAATAACAAAAAACAATGTTATGAAATGATTAATAATAAAAAATTAAAATACATATTCTATGGAAATGAAGTTTTATCGTGATAATATTAAAGAATCATTTTTAGACAATTTTATAAAAGATTTTTATACATTTAAAATATCTAATCAAATTTCCACTACTCCTAACAATGAACATTATTGTTCTGATAGTATATTGTTAGATTTGATTGAAAACTCTGATCGATTTGATGATTACCAAAAAGCAAATGATAATAAAAAGTTAATTCATATAGATCAAAGTTTCACTAAAAAGTACAATTCAAAGTTTATATATTTTTTACAAAAAAAATTCCTAAAAAGTTCAATTATTTCATCGGGAAATTTTTTATATCCTAAAAACGGATATATGGGATGGCATACAAATGCTGATACTCCATATTTACGATGTTATATAACTTATTCTGAGAATGGGGATTCTTATTTTAAATATAGAGATCCAATCACAAAAGAAATTATAACGGATAAAGATAATCTGGGATGGACTTTAAGATATTTCAAGATTTCAAACAAAATCGATGAACTTCTTTGGCATTGTGTGTATTCAAATACAACCCGAATTAGTGTGGGATATAGAATAATCAACAATCTAAAATAGATATTGACATTTTACTAAATTTGTGTTATATATATATTTGAACGACACAATGTGTTATTCACTATAGTGCTCGAGTGAGGCTATTAGGTTAATAAGTTCAATTGAATTATTAAAAGAAAGGTAAATATATGTCAGTAATTAAATATAGTCCGTTTGCATTACGTCACGTTGATCGTGATGAGTTTTTAACGCCATTTGACCGTGTATTCGATGAAGTATTCGCGGCACATTTTCCAGAACTAAATAAAGAATTAGGTGTGGGTTTTTTTGAAAAACAAAGTTATCCACGTGTAGATGTTGTTGATTACAATGATCGGGTGGAAATTCTAGCAGAGATTCCAGGTCTATCTAAAGAAGATGTTTCTGTTGATGTACAAGAAAATGTTCTTACTATTAGTGGTCAAAAGATTAAAAAGATTGATGATAGGGAATTTACAGGAAAGTATATTCGTAGAGAATTGAAACATAGCAATTTCAAACGAAGTTTTACATTAGGTGATCAAATTGATCGCAAAAATCCATCCGCAAAATTTGAAAATGGGTTGTTAAGGGTTACATTGTCAAAGATCAAACCTACAATTCCAGAAACCAAAAAAATAAAGATTGATTAATAGTCAATTGTGGTTATATTAAACCCCGCTACATTAAAAATAGCGGGGTTTTTTAATATTCAAATATTTATATATATGATAAAATTTAAACACTTGGTGATACTTAGCTCTTTATTGATTGCCGGATGTGCTGCGTACTTTAGTGTATACGGAATTGGTATGTTGTTTTCAGGTGCAACTATTGCTGCTATGATAATGGCCTCTTCTTTGGAACTAGGCAAATTGGTGACAACATCTTGGTTATTTAGATATTGGAATAAAGCTAATATATTAATGCGTATATACATGATTTTTGCTATATTTGCATTGATGGGTATAACATCATTGGGTATTTTTGGATTTTTGACATCCGCATTTCAAAAATCATCATTAGAAAATGAAGTGTCTATATCTAAGATTTTTGCATTTGAAATACAAAAAACCGAAGAAAGTAAGAAGATAGAATCTACAAAGACATCTATAAGTAATCTATTTAAGTTAAGAAGTTCACAGGAGTCCAGATTAACAGAAACCTTAACTAATGTAGTTATTGCCAGAAACCCAATTCAGTTTCAAAATATACAAAATCAAATCAATGATCAGATTGGTGATATAAATAAACAAATGGAAGTTGAAAATGAAAAGTTAAAGGTTTCTGGTGATAAGATTTCCAAGTTGGATGATAATATATTTAAATTGAAAATTGAAAATAGTCAGAAAAAAGATTTAACTACATTTAAATTTGTCGCTGATGAATTTAACACAACTATTCAAAAAGTTGCTAAATGGTTCATAGTTGTATTGATTGTAGTCTTTGATCCACTAGCAATTATATTATTGTTGGCATATAATATTTCTTCTGATAACACACATGAAGAAGATAAAACTGATTATGAAATCTATAAGAATGATAAAAAGGTTGAAGAAAAACCCATAGAATCAACTATTGCAACCGAAAAATCTGAACCACAGATTATAGAAAGAATTGTTGAGAAAATTGTGGAGGTTGAAAAGCCTGTTGAGAAAATTGTAGAGGTTGAGAAAATTGTGGAGGTTGAGAAAATTGTGGAGGTTGAAAAGCCTGTTGAGAAAATTGTAAAACAAAAAGTGCCGGGTGTTAGAGGAATGTTTAGTAGTTTTTAAATAAAAAAATTAAATTTCTAAAATCGTAATATATATTTTATACTTGAGGATAGAATTCAATATATATGAACGAAGAAGAATTGCGAGAGCTATACAGACTAATTAAGTATAGTTATGAAAATACCGATTGGAACTCCGTTAAAGAATCATTAGATTACATAACAGAATTTATTGATGTGCCCGATGATATAGTGGAATAATCGAATGATATACTTTTTAATATTTGTTTTACTAATTTCGTTAGTTACCAACATTTTTTTGTTCGTCTCGTTGCGTCGTGCATTTTATACGATAGACGTACTTGAATTATGGTTAGTTGACTTTAAAGGGTTGGTAAATAATGTATACAAAAAGTTGAAGGATATTGATAATCGTGGTATCTTTGAAAAAGACGACGATGTTGGATTTATGTTTTCTGACATCGTTAATATTATAAAGATAACCAACGAAAGGATAAATGATGATGATTCCGATAATCCAACCAACATTAATGAAAAAACCAATAAAAACTAAGAATAAGCTTGTTAAAACAACGAGTAAATCTAAAGTCACTAAGGTTTCTAAGAAGCCAAAGATTTCTATTTCAGTTGTACTGAAGAAAGATGTTGAGAAAAAGAAAGTATTTGATACTAAAAAAGAAAAAACACCAAAGTTAAAAAAAATATCAGATATTGTTGTTCCCAGAAGTAACATTGTTCCAAAAGCCGTAACAGATCCTAATGAATCGGATGAGATCACATTGGTTGATGAAAATGAACCAAAGAAAAGAAGACGTGGTAGAAACAAGAAAGAAAAGATTTATTTTAGTAAGGCTACTGAAGAAGCTATTGTACTATATAATAAAGAAGAAGATGTTAATATACGAAACAACATATACGAGAATAAAATTAGGTATAGTTTTGAAAAATTAGTTGAGAATATATTTAACACGTTTAAATTTACGTATTTTGATAATAGTCCACTTGAAATTCAAAGAGAAACCGTATCACATTTAGTTATAAATATGCATAAATTTCAAGCTGGTAAAGGTAAAGCATTTAGCTATTTTAGCATCGTTGCCAAGAATTATTTGATATTCCACAACAACACAAATTATAAACGATTCAATCAACATGTAGATATTTCAGAAACTCCCGGTGAATCATCTGTATGTTTGCAAACTGAAGATGCACATCATAAAAATGTACAAACACAAGAATTAATGAAATTGCTCATGAATTATTGGGAAAAGAATATTAGTAAGATTTTCAATAAAGAAAAAGATTTAAATATTGCATATGCTGTTATAGAGTTATTTAGAGGTTGTGATAGATTAGAGACATTTAACAAAAAAACATTATATCTCTATATTAGAGAAATTAGTGGATGTAAAACACAACAAGTTACTAAGGTTATTAATAAAATGAAAAGCTATCAGAGCTTCATAATGCAGAACTATCTAAACCGAGGATTTATTTAAAAACAATTAAATTAACTAACCACCTAAGAAATTAGGTGGTTTTTTTCTATATATATGATATGGATCTAAATTTTGAGATATACAAGGGAAAATCCTTTTCAGGCCTTTGCAAAGATATTGTAAAGAATTCTGAAAATAAGAAAGATCAAATTGATATAGTGGTTTCTGAACTCAGAGGGTTGATAAAGACTGTTAATGATGCTGTTATTATTGTACCTCTTATTAAAGACTACTTTGATGTTGGAGTTAAGAATGATGAACAACTTATTAAAATAGCAGCGGTTGTACAAAGAATGGTTGCAAAGACTGAAAATACACCTGACGGATTACAAACATTAATTTCTGAAGAAGAACGTAAACAATTGATGGATGAAGTGATAAAGATAAGTAAAACCACTGAATAAAATGAGTAGCTCTACCAATGTAATGAATATTGTTAGGAACCTTAGCCAACAGGCTAAATCCATGGATCCATCAAATATTCTTTCAGCAAATCCAAACTTTCAATTAGCTGTTGTAGTTGATATTATACTGGATGAAAATCATCCATATATGGGTAAGAATCAAAATGATCCTAATACATATTCATCACCAACAATAAAATATCAACAAGTGCCAGTAAACTACAACACGAATGTTCCATCTCCATCGGATGTTGATTATAGCTATATTGGTAGAGCAAAAATAAGAATACTAAGTTTAGAAAAACAAACAGCTGTTGAAAAATTACCATGGGCCATTCCATTGGATAATACAATAACACAATATCCTTTGATAAATGAACAAGTAATGGTATTAAAAATCGGTGATAGTTACTTTTATACCAAACCACTTAGTAAGTTTAATTTTGTTGGTACAAATGGAGATTTTGTAACTGAAAAGTCCGCGAGTGATACATCAAATAGTGCAATTCCATATTTAAAACCTACAAACAAAGAAAGTTATATTTCACATCCAGTGTTTACTAGTTTGAATCAAACTGGATTTTTTGGAAATTATTTTATTGTTAATCCTTATATTAGATCTGTTAAAAAATACGAGGGTGACACATCAATAGAAAGTAGATTTGGTCAATCTATAAGATTTAGTGCTTATGATGATAATAGATTGATCGATAAGAATATTAAAGATTCGTCTTATGTTCTAGATAAGTATTTATTTAAAAAATCATCCGCTGGTGGATATGGCAACCCAAAAATTACTATTAGAAATAGACAGCGAAATATTTCTAGAGATGTAGATCAATTTGTACATCCAAAGTTACCAAAGATATCAAAAATCAATGGTCAAGAAAAAAATTATGGTGGACAAATTGATGAAGATATAAATCACGATGGTAGCACTATTGAAATATCTAGTGGTGCAACTCAATCCAAATGGAAAACTACAATATATAAAAGTATATTTGGTGTATCTGCGGATAACGAACCAACCGAGGAACAAACCAAATTCAATCCCGATAATTCCACAAAATTTGTAATGCCTGTTCTGACTGGTGACCAAATTGTTATAAACACAGATCGATTGGTGTTGAGTAGTAGATTTGCAGAAACTCTACATTTTAGTAAACAACGTTATGCGGTTGTTACTGATAATGAGTATTCAGTCGATGCCAATGATCAAGTTGTAATAACAACAAATCGATTGACATGTTTAAACTCGCCACAAATATTTCTCGGACAATATGGAGAAACCAACGAGCCAGCGATGTTAGGTCAGACTACGGTTGATTGGTTATATGATTTGTGTAATTGGATGTTGGATCACGTTCATTGGTACCATCATGTACATCCACATCCACATGGTCATGAAGATGCCGGCGCTATCAATCAACAAAATACACTTAATGCTGTGCCGGATCAAACAAATATACCAGTACAACAAATCAAACTACAATTATTAAGAGATAACTTACACAAAACTTTGAGTAGACGAGTATTTTTGACAGGCGGAGGTTATGCTCCGGGAAGTAATGGTGTTAAGCCACCGGGTAGCGGCGCTGAATGTCGTGATCCAGTTAAGATTAATACCGTAACCGGTGAAGGTGTAGTTGGTGATTTCAAAGGTAGAAATCGTCGTGAAGGTCCGGTACAAATCGAATTTGAATTTCAAGATTAATTATGAGCGATTATTATATAGCCTATGAGGAAAATGTAGCTTGGAATGGTAGCGTTTTTAATGCTAATGAATATAGAAGAGCTATAAACTCATTTTATTCAAAAGTTGATCTTGTAAAGCCAAATGCAATAGTGGAGGATGGTGCTCCAACCCCAAATTTTTCTATAAAAAAATTGTCTACGGACACAAATTTTCCTAATGAATTGGGTTTTAATTTAAGTGGAAAATTTTCAACATCGAAACGAGATGAACTTACGGGTCTTTTTAGAGTATTTTTAGTTTTGAGTGGAGATGTTAAAGTCCCAAGAATACTGTCAAACGGCAAAACTTTACGAGTAATTATAGCTGCGGACAATAAAAGTTTAATTTCTGTGGGTAAAACTCCAGGTGAAGCCTTCAATTATGCTTTTAAACAACTAAGAGAATCTTTATTACAAACTTTAGCTGATCAAGTTGGTGGTTCTGGTAAAGGAATTAAAGTGGAACGACAAGATCCATTTACCGATCCAGATCCTGCTTTAGTAGGACCACCTACACAAACGATATCAGGAATTGCCAATAAAGCTCCTGTAGTAGATAATCCCAATATAAAACTTCCGTCCCAAGAAGTAAAGTCGTTAGATCCAAATGTAGCACAACAAGCAGCCTCAAAAGCCCAGGACGCAGCGAGTAGTGCTACATCTCAAGTTAAAAGTGCAGCTAGTAGTGTAACTAGTCAAGTTCAAGGTGCGGCTAGTGACGTAACCAGTCAGGCTCAAGGTGCAGCTAGTAGTGTAACTAGTCAAGTTCAAGGTGCGGCTAGTGGTGTAACTAACCAGGCTCAAGGAGCCGTTAGTGGTGTAACTAGTCAAGCTAAATCAGCCAGCAGTGCTTTAAATGGATTAACCGGTGGTTTATTGGGTGGGGCTGCTGGTGCTGGTATAGGAGCTTTAGTTGGTGGTGGTAAAGGTGCATTGATTGGTGGATTGTCTGGTGCAACATTAGGAGGTGTAGTTGGTAGTCTAAAGTCTAAAGCCGATGGATTGGGTAAAGACTGGAATCCAGACAAATTCAATCCAACATCAATTGCTGGAAACGATAAAGTTATTGATCCAAGAACTGGACAAATAACATCTACACAAGCTATAGCTAAAGTCGATGCTGCTAAAAAGGCTTTAGGAGCTGGTTTATTGGGTGGGGCTGCTGGTGCTGGTATAGGAGCTTTAGCTGGTGGTGGTAAAGGTGCGTTGATTGGTGGTTTAGGAGGAGCCGCCGTAGGTACAGGATTGTCACTAGGAGGTATAACTGGAGGTGCTTTAGCCGGAACTGGACTTGGTGCTGGTATAGGAGCTTTAGCTGGTGGTGGTAAAGGTGCAATAATAGGAGCAGTTGCTGGAGGGGCTTTAGGTGCTGCAGCTGCAAAGTTATCATCGATTAGAAGTGGTATTCCAAAACCAAAAATACCTAAACCACCAAGTCAGCCAAGAATTAAAACGGTTAAGATAAAAAAACCAAAGGACTATACTGGGGATATAAACGTTCCATCCTCGTCCGATTTTCAAAAAGAAGCTATGTCGTTGCCAAATGTAGGCACCGAACAAATATCAAATATTAATCAAAATCTGTCTGGTCTAGTATAATTATATATATAAGCGTATGAAAAGTGATGTATTGAAAGAAATAATCAAAAAAATAGTACAACAAGAAGTTAAATCTATTCTTAAAAAAGAACTAAGATCGTGTTTAGCAGAGATAATTCTCGCAGACGACTCTAAAAAAACCAAAATAAGAGAAGATGCTCCTATCAAGATGGAAGAAATGCTTGAAGAATCTATTCAAGAAGAAGTTGTACCTACACCACCAAAGAAGTTTGTTAAATATACAAACAACGAAATGTTGAACCAAATACTAAATGAAACCAAAGGTGGAATTCCAAGAGAAGGTCAATATGTTGGTTTATCCGGAGGATTTTCAAATATAGGTGGAGATTCATCAATTATCAATGAAGCTGTGGCTCCGGTTAAAGCTCCTGAAAATGCTCCTGCCGAAGTAAAAGGTGTTTATCAAGCTATAACCAGAGACTATTCAAAGTTGATGAAGGTTATAGATACGAAGAGAAACAAGGCTTAATACATGGCTAAAAAAGCATTAGGTTTAAAACTACCAATTACTCTAGGTCAGGATGGATACTTCCAAACCAACTCTTTGACTGCTGAACAATTGTCCTCAAATATTCAGAACCTATTGTTAACTAAACCCGGAGAAAGACGATTCAACAATTCATTTGGTTCAAGTTTATATGGATTGTTGTTTCAAATGAATGATTTGGAAGTGTCTAAGGAAATTATCGTTGATGCAGTTCAACGTGATGTTGATAAGTTTGTTAATGGTGTGATTGTAAATGATGTAAAAGTTCAATTATCCAATGAACAAAATTTCACTGGAACAATTAATAATGATAAGAATAAGATATTTATAAGCGTCGTGTTTACTTATAATAATACGACTGCAACGACGGATGTAGCAATTTCAAACCCTAGAATCTGATGTCAGAAATAATTAACAAAACGTTTAGAACAAACACAAAGGATGTTAACTATGTGAATAGGGATTTCACATCTTTAAAACAACAACTTATTGACTTCACCAAGCAGTATTATCCGTTGTCATATAGAGATTTCAGTGAAAGTTCTCCAGGTCAGATTTTTATTGAACAAGCCGCATATGTTGGTGATGTATTATCATATTATACAGATCAACAATTTTTAGAAAGTTTTATCCAATTTGCGGTTGATCGTAGAAATATAATTAACTCGGCTAAATTTCTTGGTTACAAACCAAAGGTATCATCCGCATCATCAACCGACGTTGATATATTTCAATTAATACCTTCTATACAAACAACCAATAACGAATATATACCAGACGAACGTTATGCGTTGATATTAAGACCATTTACTCAACTATCAAGCATAAGTGGGGTCAATTTTATAGTTGAAGAAAGTTTAGATTTTACACAAGACACATTATTCTCACCAAGAGAGATTAGCGTTTTCAATAGAGATGCAATGGGAGCACCACAATTCTTCTTACTTAAGAAATCAACCAAAGCTTATTCTGGCACTACTGTAACTAAACAAGTAAGTGTTAATGCAGCTACTCCATTTTTATCGATTAAGTTGGATGAAACGAATGTGTTGAAAGTTGTTAGTGTGGTTGATAGCAATAATAACAACTATTATGAAGTTGACTATCTAGCTCAAGATACAATTCCACTAAAAGTTGATAATGTTCCACTTACAAATCAAACATTGTCAAAATATAGAGGCGAAACTCCAAAGATTCTTAAATACTTAAGAACTGAAAAAAGATTCGTGACAACAATCGACGAGAATAATTTCACATATATTCAATTTGGTGCAAATACTGAGAATTTTGAAAATACGATTGTGGTACCAAACCCAACAAATGTTGGTGTTGCATTATCTAATCTCAAGAATTTAAATATTAGTTTAGATGGTACAAATGTACTAAAGAGCAACTCTTATGGTGTGTCTCCTTCTAACACAACATTAACAATCACCTATATAATCGGTGGTGGTATTAATTCAAATGTAAATTCTGGTGATATACGTAAAATATCAGCAACATCTTTTCAAAATGACACAACTAGTTTGACCGATAGTGAAATTTCATTATTGAATAACGTTAAAAACTCTTTGAGAGTAAACAATAATGAAGCTTCAACTGGTGGCGATGATGCAGAATCTGATGAAGAAATCAGACAAAATGCTATGCTTAACTTTTCTTCTCAAAACAGAATGGTTACTCAAGATGACTTTTTATTAAGAGTATATGCTCTTCCTCCAGATTTGGGAAACGTTGCCAAAGCTTATGTTCAAAGTAATCTAACACAACAAGTTACATACAATGGTTTGGTTTCTGGTATAACAACTATTAATAATAATCTAAATGTCGATTTAAATCCAATTAATCCGTTAGACAGAAGAAAGTTTTTGGAATCGAATAATCCATTTACAAACAATTTATATTTGTTGGGTTATGATGCAAATAAAAATTTGACAACGATAAATCAAGCTACACTTCAAAACTTGATTACTTACATAAAAAACTATAGAATATTAACTGATAAAATTAATATAATCGATGGATTTATAATCAACATCGGCGTAGAATTTAAAATTTCAGTATTCCAAGGATTTAATAAACGTGATGTTTTAAATAATTGTATTCAATCTGTTAAATCATTTTTTGAAATTGACAAGTGGAGTTTCAATCAACCTATTAATCTCAGTCAATTAAATTTTGAAATTATGAAGGTTGAAGGAGTCCAATCTGTTACTGATATTAAGGTAAAGAATTTAACAATCGATGATGGAAATTATTCTCCTATTGCTTATAACATCAGTATCGCTACTCAAAACAATATTGTATATCCTTCAAAAGATCCATCAGTATTTGAAGTTAAATATCCAAACTCCGACATAAAAGGATTGGTAGTCTAATATGCATAAATTTATATATCCAGCTAAAGATACATACATCAACAACTCATCAACCTTTGAAGATAAAAATTTTGGAATTGATGAGATATTGGAAGTTTATGCATCCAACAAGGGATCGGAGACGATCTTTACCACACCAAATTGGCATGCTGCTCCACAAACAACATCTTCTTACGGAAACGAAGGTTGGTTAGCATACAACACAAGTTCTCTTTTTATATACTCTGGTAGTACTTGGAGAAAGTTTAGTTTGACATCCGATACTATTTCTGGTACTAGTTTTATTGCAAATTTTTCAGGACGATTGAGCAATGTAACCGCTTCTACAAAAAAGAGATTGTTTGTATCTGGATCTGCCGGATATACATCTGGTTCATTTAGTGGAAGTTTCAACTTTGTAAAC
>Ga0315294_10004201_pt1 | contig 15687 bp, 11 predicted proteins | sample YL17G13_40_MG_FD_203626 | JGI IMG/M metagenome (GOLD analysis project Ga0315294, IMG submission 203626) | Sediment microbial communities from Yellowstone Lake, YNP, Wyoming, USA - YL17G13_40 | ecosystem: Environmental > Aquatic > Freshwater > Lake > Sediment | place: USA: Wyoming | collected... | reverse complement strand
CAAATTCTTATCCTTTAGAGATGCCAAACCTTCGTTGACACTGTTCCGCATGGGGAGTATATAATCCATGACGTCTGCTTGATTTTCGAAGGCATCGTTTGAGGGCAGGGAGAATGGGTAGACCGCGCGCGGTGGCTCGTGCTAGCCGGCTCGGTCCGCCGCGCGTGCTGGTCCTCGAACTCTTGTGTGGCGCGCCAGGCCGGGGGTGGTACGATCGGGTTGTCAAGTTGCCGAGCTTCTTTGGCGTCATGGCGCAGGCGGTTGCCGTTTGGGCCGAGGAGCTCGGCTGTCTGGTCGCCTACCGGACATATACCGGGAACGAACGCGTCCGAGATCTGCTCTCTGGCGAGTGGGACATCGCCTTCATCTCGGTTTACACACGAGCCTCGTACGCGGCCTACGCTATTTCCCACCAGCTCCGGGCATCGGGTGTGGTCACTGCTCTCGGGGGACCACATGCCGTCGCGTACCCAGAGGATTCCGCTCGGCATTTCGACTATGTCCTCGGAATCACCGATCGCGACACGGTGGCGAAGGTCATCGACGAGCGCCGCTCTGCGGGCAAAGCCCAGGGAGTGCGCCTCGCTTCGCCGCGGCACCCCGCCAGACTCCCAAGTCTTCGCCGGCGCCAAAAATTCCTTGAGGCTGCGATGGCGAAGGCCAGATTCGTTCGCGTCATCCCCGTGCTGGCGAGCTACGGATGTCCTTTTGAGTGCGAGTTCTGCAGCGATGCGAAGGTCGATTACCAACCGCTGCCTCTCTCAGATGTCGAAGACGATGTCCGGTTTGCGGCGGGGCAGTATCCGAACGCCCTGCTCGTCTGGATGGACCCCAATTTTGGTGTGCGGTTCGATTCCCTGATAGACGCCATCGAGCGCGCGTCGGCGAACAGCTTCGTTCGGTTCGGCGCGCAGAGTAGCGTGTCGCTGCTGAGCCGGGAGCGATTGACGCGGCTCGCACGCGCGCGGTTCGAGGTAATCGTGCCGGGGCTTGAGAGTTGGTTCTCCTGCGAGGCGAAGCTCGGCGGGATAGGGAGGCGCAAGGGGCTGGACCGCGTCCGAGAGGCCGCCGCGTTTGTGAACGAAGTCCTTGACTCCATCACCTACGTCCAGGTGAATTTCGTCTTCGGTCTCGAAGGCGAACCAATTTTGGAGAGTCTCGACTTGACCGCCGAGTTTGTTCGGGCCGCTCCAGGGGCGTGGCCCACGTTCAATCTCGTTACGGCATGGGGAGTGTCTTCGCCACTCAGCAAGCGGCTCCATGCGGACGGAAGAGTTTTGCCGGTGCCGTTTCCCCTGCTGGACCAAAAGTCCTGCTCGAATGTGATTCGACCGGACGGATCAACTGCCGACCTGTACCGAGGGTTGGTCAGGCTCGAGGAAGTGGCCTTTGGAGCCGTTCTGTCTTGGGAGCGCGCACGCCGTGCACGTCGTTGGGGGACCCGGGTCATCAATTTCGTCCGCGGGCGCGGCTCCGAAATGCGCGAGCGCATTCAGTGGCATCGCCAGATGCTGCGTTGGCTCGAGCACGACCGGGGATTCCGCGCGTTTTTTGAAGGAGAAGCCGTTCCTATCCCATCCGCCCTTCGCGACAGGGCTCTCGCGTCCACTGGGCCATTTGTCGGCCTGCTTCCACGCGAGATCGCTGACGAGTTGAGGGTTGGGAGGCCTCGACCGACGGAGCGACTTGGGTAGCCCCTATTTGTCTCTACGGATTTGGAGGCTTGGTCAACTTTGCCCTATCCCAAATCTGAAGCAGCTTCGTTCCATTTCGTCCGCTCCTCCTGATAGTCCATCGTCTCCAGCTCGGCACCCTCCCGGCCCCAGCGATAGGGCGAGCCGACCGTTCGTGGCGGCGAAGCCTCCGCCCTGCAGTACTCATGGAGTAATGTCCGCGGCTCCATGAGTGCAGCCTTGCAGTCCTCATGGCTTCCATGAGGGCCGCCGTCCCATGCTTTTACCGAAGTCGCCCTACCGGAGGCCGACGCGAGCGGGGAATATTGTTGAGTATTTTGTGATCAGGGGGGAACAGAAGTCTATCGTCTTTTAGCCGTCGCGGCGAGGTTTCTTGCCCCTATTGGATCTTCGGACGCGGTTCTTGCGGCTATTGACATCGCTGTCCGGCCGGGGGTACAGTTCCACCATGGACTGGGGGGCAAATTCAATGCCGGGAGGGGGAATTCAGCTCGCTCGGAAAAAGCAAATTCTTATCCTTTTTAGGGGAAAGGGGGTACTCAGATGATGCGACCAAGATCAATACTTCTTTTTGGCATCATTGGCACGGCCGTATTTTTATTTGTCCTGACAGGCCGCCTCTCATCAGCCGGTCAAAATCCGAAGATAGAGGCTTTTCTCAAGACAATTGAGACCGCCAACTCGCTGGATCCGGTCAGCAACGCTTTCAAGAGCGCCAATTTTTCGGCTGATGAGTTGAAGCAATTGGAAACAGAGCTCCGTAAGCCGTTGTATGACAATAAACTCAAAGGTTTGGCGGGTAACCTAAAAACTCCCTCTAATACGGCCCAGGTGATTCAACAGAAGCTGTCGGAATTCAAGGTGCAGCAGGCCCAGCAGTTGCAGAAGTTAAATCAGCCGGCACAGTCAAAGCTCCACGGTCCCGGCAGCGGGATAAAGATCGCACCGGCCGTATCTCATCCGTCGCCTCAGCTGGGCGCCGCGTTGGCTGGGAAAATTCCCCTGGCCCAACTTCCTGAGGTCACATCGGTTAATCCCTATATTGCGGTGGTCGGGCAGCTGGTCAATATTTATGGCACGAAATTCGGCGCCGCCCGTGGGAGTGCCTATCTCGAGGTCGGAAGTTATCAGACGCAATGCCCGGATGTCAGGACATGGACGGATACCCATCTGACATTGACGATACCTTTGGAACTCCAGCCGCTTGTTCGCGATGACAACCGGAACGCAAAAATTTACGTTCAAGCCCAAACCGGAGGAACAGCTAGAGGAAGTCTCATTGTTGCGCCGGACCCGGCCGACCTGACACCCGCGATTACGTCGCTGAGCGCGACCGCCATAACGCCGGGACAGATGGTCATTATTGAAGGCAGAAATTTTCTCAACAATCAAGGTCAAGGCATCCCCTGGACCACGGCAGCCGGGGTGCTTTTCACTATAGGAACGATAAGTGTAACGGCTGACGTTACGGCGTGGAGCGATACGGGCATTGGAGTGATCCTACCTAGCGTGTCCGGGCTCATGGGTCAAAATGGAATCGTACAGATCAAGAATAAACGCGGCTTCGTCAGCCCCCCCAAACCTTTTGCATTCGTCCCTGCGCAGGAAAGAGTTGCCTTGTGCGAAGTACACAAATTTGATACTTTCCTGTGGGGGGAGACTGCTAACTACAAAGACTATCAATTTTCGCTGATAAATGGATGGCACGTCGTTGAATCATACCTAACTGTCTATACCGCAGGGCATGCCGGCTCTTACTTTATCAGTCATCCCAGTCCCGGTTCAACAAACGCCCGATCTGAAGTCAGGCTCTGGTTGGACGCGTTCAGCGATGTTCATTCTTACAATTACCTTGTCATAGAAGGCCCCATAGGATTGCCATATAAATAAGTTCCGCGCTACCAGGCATAATCTTCGCCCCTGGGACACAGCTTAGCCGTGTCTGCGCCAATAGGCCTGCCCGGTGTCAGCTCGCCCTTTTTTAGCCCGGGTGACGCAAGTTATTTAAGGGCGACGTCCCCATTCCGGGGCTGTTACGGAATGGGGGGCAAATTCAATGCCGGGAGGGGGAATTCAGCTCGCTCGGAAAAAGCAAATTCTTATCCTTGAAAAGTCCGGGTCCGGAGGTTCCGGGCCGACTGTTGTTTGACTCCCGTCGGCGCGTGGGATAGCATCATCCACGATGGGAACGTTTCCAACGACGGGAGGCCCCATGGACCAAAGCAAGAAGCAGGCCGCCGCGGAAGCCAGACGGCTCCAAGTCATCAAGGAGAACGAGGCGAGGGCGGCCGCTGAAGAGGCCCGCTTCGCCGGCAAGCCCGACCCCGACAAGGGCCTGGCGATCACCCCCGACATCATCGCGCTTTGGTACCGGACGTGGCTGGCTTTGCGGTCGGATGCCCTGCGTTCCTGTTTCACCCGCCCGCGGAGGAGATGGGCGAAGCGGGTGACGTTCCAGGAGTTTATGAACGAATCAGCCTTCTACGCCTATCGCAGCAGCGGATTGATCCTCGCCGTCGGGCCGAGCCCGACCGAGGTGATCATGAGCTGGCAGCCCCAGCCGAAAGCGCCGGGCGCGTTCTCCTATCTGCTGACGAACGAGCGCCTCTGGCTGTTCGACGGGTCTTCCCATCGGTGTTTTGCCCTCGCAGACATCCAGGCCTACAAGGGCCGGTTGTGGCCCTCGGTGGTATTCTTCTATCTGAATCGAGTCTGCAGCGCCTTCGTCGTCGACCGGCAGGGCAAGGCATGGACGTTCAAGAGACTGGGCCTCATCCCAAACCGCAAGCTGTTGTCGAACGCCCGGCGGATCGGGCTTATCCAAGAGCCGCCCGAGGGGAAGGCCGAACGGGAGGGGATCAAGCTGACCGCCTGCGGCGTCCGCTGTCCGGGATGCGGAACGGACGTCCCGGTGATCATGGGACGGGATGTCATCCTCTGCCCCAAGTGCCGCACGCTCATCGAGCAGTGCCCCAAGTGCAGCTCTCCTAAGCTCCAGGCCTCCAAGACCGACCTGGAGCAGCTTACCTCGCTGGCGCCCGGGCTCTTGGTGGGGGGGCTGGTCGGCGGCGTCGGCGGGCAAATGGCCGTCTCAAAGGGGATCGATGCCATGAACGCGCCGGGCGGCTCGATGAGGAAATGCCAGACCTGCGCTTATTCCTGGAAAGCGCGGCGGAGCTGGTAGCTCTGGATTAACGACATGGTTCGGCGCGCGGGGCCGGCGCCGAGGCGCCGATTTCGTGCTAATATAAATCCCGAGCTCTCGATACACACGCCTTGACCGGTAGGGAGAGATCATGGGATTAAGAGAAAAGGCGAATGTCCTGGGTGCGCTCCTGGCCTATGCCATTGACGTCACCGTTATTCTCATATTCATCGTCCGCTTGATGAAAAGACCGGCGCTCGAACACGGGCTGGGATTAGTGCTGATGATCGCGGCCGTTCCTCTCGTCTATCTTCTGGCCGTTGCGTCGGCCTTCCGACGGCCGGCCCTCTATTACGTTCAGATCGGCCTGATGCTGGCGTTCCTCCTCGTCGAATTCCTTCTCGACTACGTCCTGAAGATCGAATTCCGGAACACCCGCTGGATGACCATCGCATATGTTATGATCTTCTTTTCCGGGACCGGTGGTATGATCGGCGTGGCTTCCCAGGCCGGCCGCGCCTGGGCGGCCCCAGCCGTCGTTCTCTTTCTGGTGATGACCGCCCTCGCCTTCATCCAGCGGGCCGTCACCGGGATGTGAGGGCTTTCCGTTCTAAGGCGGTGAAACTGGCTTATTGAGGGACCCCGTCTCCAGGGCTTGGGACGAACAACCTGCGGACAGGCGGAATGTATGAAGGCATGTCCGACGTTCTTGGATTTCAGGGTGGAATCGGAGGGATTTTGGAGCCGCGGCTAGTCCACGCGCCCGAGCTGGCCGCAGGCCGCCATGAGAGCCCGGCCCCGGGGGCTTCGCAGCTTGACCAGTGCGCCGGCCGCCTCGAGGCGCTTTGTGAACGACTCGATCTCGGCCTCGGTCGGCGCGCGGCCGACGGGGGAGGAGCCGGGGTTGTAGGGGATGAGGTTGAGGACAACCCGGCCGGATGGCGCCGCGGCCCGGAGGAAGGCAGCCGTCCCCTCCGCCGCGCCCGGGCCGTCGTTCTGTCCCGGGATGAGACAGTAGTTCACCGCGAGGGCGAAATTGCGGCGCTGGGGATAAAGGGCCAAGACGGCGGCCAGGGCCTCGAGGCCCACACCCTTGCTTGCCGGCATGAGCTCGCCGCGGAGCCCTTCGTCCGGTGCGTTGAGGCTCACCGAGAGATTGAGGCGCTTGAGCCCGAGGCCCTTGAGACGGGCGATGCCCTCGGGCAAGCCGAGCGTGCAGACCGTGATGTCGTCCTGCGAAAATGCGGGGCCGGATTCGTCGAGGAAAACAGCGAGGGCTCCCTTGAGGCCCTCGAAATTGTCGAGCGGCTCGCCCATGCCCATGAAGACGATCTGGCCAATGTCCCAGCCCAGGGTCAGGCGGGCCGCCGCGTACTGGCCCACGATCTCCTCGGGCCGGAGGTCCCTCACGAAGCCCCGCCGGCCGGACTCGCAGAAGACGCAGCCCATGCGGCAGCCCACCTGGGAGGAGACGCAGAGGGTGGCTGGTCCTGGTCCGGGGACGCGGCGGGCCACGGGAATGCGCACGCATTCGACGCGCTGGCCGTCGTCGAGCCGGAGGAGGGCCTTGGCCGTCGTCCCGAAGGGCCCCTCCTCCTCGACGACGCCCTCGACGGCGGGCAGTCGGAGCGCAACGCGGGCGGCTAGGGCGGCGGCGGTATCCTTGGCGATAGCCTCGCAATCGGGCTCGAAGCGGCCCTCGGCGAAGGCCCGCCTATAGAGGCGGCCCAGGGCCCGCGAGTGTCCGCCGCGGCCGGCCAACGCCTCGAAGGCCGGACGGGTCAAGCCCAGGATGTTCACGCGCCCGTCGGTCTCGGTCATGGGGCCACTGTAGTGGAATCCCTGCCCTGAATCAATCGGGCCGCCGCGGACGGGGAATATTCTTGATTATTCGTGATCACAAGGAGCGGGAGTCTATCGTCCTTTGGCCGGTGTGGCGCTCGCCTTGAAATCTAGAGACGTCTGATTGGACATTTCCAAAACGGCGACCGTCAGGATCCGGGCCAGGTCGACGAGGATCTCCGGCGTGATGGTCTCAACCGTGTCCTTGGTCGTATGGGCATAGCTGGGCGCCCCGGAAGTCCCGAAGGAAATACTGGGAATCCCTTTTTCCATGAACACCCACGCGTCGGTGCGGGGCCGCCCCAGATTCCTGGTGTAGCTCGTGCGGATGGCCCGGTGGACGAACGTGTCGTTCGCGCTTCTAATGAATTGCCAAAAATCCGGATAGTTGTCCGCAGCCGCCGCATGCAGGACATTTCCGCATCCGACGGAATCCATGTTGATAAACGCCTTGGTCTTCTCCAACGGCACGACCGGCGCGGCAAGATAGGCCAGGGAACCCAAAAGCCCGAGCTCCTCCCCTCCGATGCCGATGAACATGATCGATCGCTTCGTCTTGACCGGACTTTTCGCCAAGGCTTCCGCGATTCCCAGCATCACGGCGATGCCGGATGCATTGTCGTTGGCCCCGGGCATAAGGAGAGGAGCGCGTCCGACGTGATCGAGATGTCCGCCAACAAGGATAAACTCTTTTTTGAGCGTTGGATCGGTCCCCTCCAGCACGCCGACGACGTTGTATCCGATCCCCTCCGGGTGATGTTCCGTTTTATTCTCGATGAGGCAAATCTTGCCCGTCGGAAACGACTGCGGCCGGAGAGTCTTCTGTATGAGCCCTCTCGTCTGCTCGGGAGTCTTTCCCGATCCGGCGAAGAGGTCCTCCGTCACATGCGGGGCGATCTGCGAGAAGAGGAAACCGTCGATATACAGGGTATTCGTGTTCGTGGTCAGATAATTGTAGAGCAGTCCCTTGGCCCCGTGAGCCACCGCATTTTTCATTTTGTACTGGTGGTAGGAATAGGGCTTCCATTTCAAGAAGACTTCGGCGGGAGCTTCCTCGGGAGACAGGGGGACTTCCCTTTCCATGAGGATAATCTTGCCTTTGACGTCAATCCCCTGATAATCATCGTAACCGAGCTCCGGGGCGGTGATGCCGTAGCCGACATAAACAACCTCCGCCTCGATCCGGCCGCCGGCCGAGTTGGAGCCGGGGAAATAATCCTTCTCATAGACATAGATTTGTTTTCCGTCTCCACGACGAAGGGAGACTTCTCCCGGACTGAGCACGAGAGTGTAAGGAGAGGGAAAAGGCCGGAGGTATGAAGACCCTTGCCCGGCGGGTTGAATTCCCCACTTTTTGAATTGAGACGATACCCAATCCGCACAGGCTTGATATTCAGGCGTTCCCGTAAGTCGTCCTCCATAGGATTCCGATGTCAGCACCTTGATATAATCCAGAAGTTTCCGGCTTTGATCGTCCTGGCTCATTTTCTGAACGCCGGGTTTGTCCTGAATATCCAACCGTAAAGAAGCCGAACTCCAAACCGTCAGGACGAAAAGTAACGATAAAAGCCACGAGATCTTAATGTTCTTTTTTATTGGCATCGGACTCTCCTTTGACCTGGAAGGCTCCTCACCGCAATTTGCGGATAAGCAAGACGAATCATAATAAGGAAAAGAGGAAAGTCAAGAGATGACCCCTGAAGCGATCTGTTTTTTCGATTTCGGCGTCATTGACTTCGCCGAGCGGCCGGAAGTAGATTACCAAAATGGTCAAGTCGCGGGCTTCGTCGGCCGGAGCAGGGATATGCCGAATGCGCCGCGTACCGGGAAAAGCACATTCTTTAGCGCATGGAACACAGCGCCGCTGTCTATGCCGTGGGTTCCGGAACCTATCGCTTCCAGTCCCCCCTCTCCGAAACCGTTAAATGAAACACGCATATTAGGGAATACACATATGATTACGAAGATGAATCACGTTGAACGGTTTCGCGCCGTAATGAACTTCCAACCGGTCGACCGGTTGCCGCGTTGGGAATGGGCCATGTGGTGGGACAAGACGGTTGATCGCTGGCATGCCGAAGGGCTGCCTGCCGAGCTGAAAGGGGTTTTTGAGATATGCGATTACTTCGGCCTCGACCCGTACAAGCAGTATTGGTTCAGCACGACGGACGCGACGATCGAGGCGGAGCAGCACCACGTCGAGGGCATCGTTTCGAACATGGACGACTACCTGGCGCATCGCCCGAACCTATTCCCCGACCATGGCGATGCGATCCTGGGGATGAAACCGTGGCTCGAACGACAGAACAAGGGCGAAGCCGTCATCTGGATTACGCTCGAAGGCTTCTTCTGGTTCCCGCGAACGCTCATGGGCTTCACCAAACTGATGTTGGCCTTCTACGATCAGCCGGAACTCCTGCACCAGATGAACCAGGATCTGCTGGATTTCAACCTGGCGATCCTCGAGCGGATCGAGAGAATCGGCCGTCCGACGTTCATGACGATTGCCGAGGACATGTCGTACAACAACGGCCCCATGATCAGCAGGGGGCTGATGGACGAATTCCTGGCGCCCTACTACAAGAAGCTGCTGGCGCGGGCGAAAGAAATGGAGATGCTGACCATCGTGGACACGGACGGCGACGTGACGCTCCTTGTTCCATGGCTGCTGGACAATGGGATCAAGGGCGTGCTGCCGCTGGAAAGGCAGGCCGGCGTTGATGGGATGTCCCTGCGTGCCCGGTTCCTCAACCTGAGAATGGTCGGCCATTACAACAAGATGGTCATGCCGCACGGTGAAGATGCCATGCGGGCGGAGTTCGAGCGGCTCCTGCCCCTGATGAAGTCAGGCGGATTCATCCCCAGTGTCGATCACCAGACACCTCCCGGTGTCTCGTTGGAGAATTACCGCATCTACCTCCGGCTGCTGCATGAATACATACGCTAGCGAGAAAGGATCGAACTTATTAACACGAAAATGATAAGCACACACAGACCATCTCGTATTCTGGCGACTGCTATCGTGGCGGCGAATTGCATGCTCATGCAGCAGCTGCCCGCCCGTGCCGCCGCACAGGTGGACATGGCACAGCGCGCGGAGGAACTCAAGAGTCTCAGGTGGGGCATGTTCATCTGCTGGAGTTTCAGCACGTTCTCCGGCAAGGAATGGACACCGGGGGTGAAGGACATCGATTTCTTCGCCGCGAAAGATTGTGATACCGACCAGTGGGCGCGCACCGCCAAGGAAGCCGGGATGGGCTACATCCTGTTCCTGACGAAACACCACGATGGCTTCTGCCTCTGGGACACGCAAACGACCGACCGGAAAGTGACGAAGGCACCCCTGGGCCGGGATGTGTTGGCGGAGTTGAAGAAGTCTTGCGATAAATATGGTATCAAATTGGCGCTGTATTTCTCCGAGGGCGAATGGGCGTGGCCAAACCAGCCGGATGGCAAACGCTTTGCCAACGATGGCGGCTACAACCCGGAGCTGAAGAAGGCGCAGCTCAAGGAACTGCTCACGCAATTCGGCCCCATCGAATACCTCTGGTTCGACCACGCGGTCGGCGACGGCGGACTCAGCCACGCGGAGACGGTCGCATTCTGCAAGGCGCTCCAACCGGGTTGCTTTGTCGGCTTCAACAACGGCGCCGCGGCCGGTGACATCCGGCTCGGCGAAATGGGGCATCCGGCGCCGTTGAGCGACATCTCTGGCGCGGGTTTTGCCTCCGGCGACATGAAAGGCTACAACCACTATCGGCTGGCCGAGTTCACCTATCCGATCCTGCCGGAACACCAAGGCGGGGCGATGTGGTTTTACTCGCTACCCAAGCATGACAGCTTGTGCTTGCCGGCCGGGAAGTTGTACCAGGATTACCTTGGCGCCGTGAAATACGGGAACGTCTTCGCCCTCGACGTCGGCCCCGACCACAACGGCAAGCTGCGTGACATTGATGTGAAGACGCTCCGCCAAGTCGGCGAGATGATCAAGAATCCGCCTCCCGACCGGTATGCCCGCCCGCTAGGAGAAGCCTGGAAGGTTGAGCTGCTGAATAAACCCATCCGTTCGTACCGCATTGATTTCAACTGGCTGCTTAAAAAAGACGGGAATGTTTTCGCAGATCCTGGTCACTGGGCGGACGCTTCGGGGAAATTGTGCTTGTGGTCCGACCGTCCGGCGGAAGCGTGGATGACGGAAGCCCTGCCGATCGGCAATGGACCCATGGGGGCGATGCTCTTTGGCGGCACCGGGATCGAGCGGGTCCAGTTCAATGAGATCAGTCTCTGGGCCGGAGATCGCATGGCCGTCGAGGGCCTTGATGATGATTGCCAAAACATGGGGTCCTATCAGGCGTTTGGCGACATCTTCATCCATCTCGGCCATGACTTCTCCAAGGTCACCGATTACCGGCAGGAGCTCGATATTGATCGCGCCGTTCATCAGGTGACCTACGAATACAACGGGGTGCGCTATCAACGCACGGCCTTCGCCAGCCACCCCGACGGAGTCATTGTGATCCACCTGACTGCGAACAAGCCCGCCGCCTATACCGGCCGTGTTCAGCTTGCGGACATGCACCAGGCTCGGATTGCCGCCGATGGCAGGAAGCTCAGCTCGGTAGGCAAGCTGGAGAACGGTTTTGAATATGAAGCCCGGTTGCTCGTGCTGAATAAAAACGGCGCCATCGCGGTTAAGAATGACGATGCCTGTGACAAGAACCCATGGAACGTTGTCGTGCCCGCCACCAGCCTGGCCTTCGACCAATGCGACAGCGTGACCCTGATACTCGGGGCGGGCACGAACTTCCTCCAGGATCACACCAAGCAGTGGCTGGGGGTGCATCCCCACGACGCCGTCACGAAGCGGGTGGATTTTGCCGCCAGGCAGAGCGTGGCGAAGCTGCTGGCGCGGCATGTGAAAGATCATCAATCCCTCTTCCGCCGGTTTTCACTCGATGTGGGAACCACCGCGCCGGAGCTCCTTGCCAGGACCACACTGTCTCGACTGGAGCACTACGCGAAAAACACGACGGCCGATCCGAATCTCGAAGCCTTGTTTTGCCAGTTTGGCCGCTATCTGCTGATCAGTTGCTCGCGCCCGGGGTCTTTGCCCGCCAATCTCCAAGGCGTCTGGAACGACTCCAACGAGCCCGCCTGGGCCGGCGACTACCACTCGAACATCAACCTCGAGATGAACTACTGGCCGGCCGAGCCGACCAACCTCGCCGAATGCCACCAGCCGTTCATCGACTACGCCATGAGTATCCGCGAGGTCAGCGCCAAGAACACGCGGAGAAATTACGGCAAGGTCAGGGGCTGGACCGTCCAGACGATGAACAACGCCTGCGGCGTTTCGTATTGGAAATGGAATCCGCCCGGCAGCGCGTGGTATGCGCAGCATCTGTGGGAGCATTTCGCCTTCGGCCGCGACAAGGACTTTCTCCGCGAGACCGCCTATCCCGTTCTCAAGGAAGTCTGCCAGTTCTGGGACGACCACCTGAAACGGCGGCCGGACGGCACGCTCGTCACGCCCGACGGCTGGTCGCCCGAGCACGGCCCCGCCGAAGAAGGCGTGACTTACGACCAGGAGATCATTTACGACCTGTTCACCAATACGATCGAGGCCGCCGATGTGCTGGGCGATGACAAGGAATTCCGCGATCACATCGCCGGCCTGCGGGACAGGCTGCTCAAGCCGAAGATCGGGCGTTGGGGACAATTGCAGGAGTGGGAAGCCGACAAGGACGATCCCAAGGATGATCATCGTCACGTCTCCCATCTGTTCGCCCTGCATCCCGGCCGCCAGATCACCCGGGCCGCAACACCGGGGCTGGCCGAGGCCGCCCGGGTTTCCTTGCAAGCCCGCGGCGACAAGAGCACCGGCTGGAGCCGCGCCTGGAAGATCAATTTCTGGGCCAGGCTGTGGGACGGCGATCACGCCTACACCATGCTGCGGAGCCTGCTCAACGTGGTCAGCGAGACGAAAACCATCTACGGCGAGCGCGGCGGCGGCGTCTATCCGAATCTGTTCGACTCCCATCCACCGTTCCAGATTGACGGCAATTTCGGCGCGACGGCCGGCTACTGCGAGATGCTGGTGCAAAGCCACGCGGGCCCAATCCATCTGCTGCCCGCGCTGCCCAAGGCGTGGCCGACCGGGAAGGTCACCGGCCTTTGCGCTCGGGGCGGATTCGAGGTGGACATGAGCTGGGCCGACGGCCGCTTGACCAAGGCCGTGATCCATTCCAAGTCCGGCCTCCCCTGCCGGGTCGTTTACGGTGACAAGAGCTGGGAGTTCAACACCACGGCCGGGAAGTCCTATCCCCTCAAGCTCACAAAAAGGGTTTAACGCTCATGAGAAACGACTGAAAGGTAAACACCTAGGAAAAAAATGAAACATAAGAGTGCATGGGCCATCTTCCTTCTATGTCTGGCCTGCTCCCCTAAAAATTCAGGCGGTAGGCCTGAGGGCGCGGACGCGAAAACAGCAACCCTGCCGGAATGGTTCAGCGGCGGGAAGTTCGGAATGTTCATCCACTGGGGCCCCTATTCCGTGTTGGGCGGTGAATGGAACGGAAAGAGGATCGAGCAGGGAGATATCGCCGAATGGATCATGCAGCGGTTCCAGATACCCGTTGCAGAATACCGCAAGGTCGCCGCCGCTTTCAATCCGGCACAGTTCCAGGCGCGCGAATGGGTTGCCCTGGCCAAGAACGCCGGCATGAAATATCTCATCATCACCGCCAAGCACCATGATGGATTTGCCATGTTCGATTCTGAAGTCAGCGGTTACAATATCGTCGATTATACGAAATTCGGCAGGGATCCGCTCAAGGAACTGTCGGAGGCATGTGCCGAAGCCGGGATCAAATTCTGCGTTTACTATTCCCACCGTGAGGACTGGGAAAATCCGTACGCTTACGGAAACACCTGGGATTTTGATTCTTCACAGACCAGCCTGGACACCATGGATCATCCTGAACTGTTCCGGAAATACCTGGATGACAAGGCCCTGCCGCAACTCAAGGAATTGCTCACCCATTATGGCCCGCTCGGGATCGTTTGGTTCGACCGGGGGATGTACACCCAGGAGCAGGGAAAGGAATTCGCCGACCTCGTTCATGCTTTGCAGCCGAATTGCCTGGTCAACGGCCGGGTGGGGCACTACGATCAGGAGTTGCTTGGGGATTATCAGAGTCTGACCGATAACGGGATGCCGGCTGGGGGGATTGAGGAGGCCTGGGAAACTCCCCAAACCCTTAATGATACCTGGGGATTCAGCAAGTTCGATCAGAACTGGAAGTCCGCCGGGGATATTATCAGAAGAATGGTGGCCATTGTAAGCAAGGGAGGAAATTACCTGCTCAACGTCGGGCCCACCGGGGAAGGCATCATTCCTGGCCCTTCAGTAAAGATCCTTAAAAGCGTTGGTGAGTGGATGGACAAGAACAGCGAAAGCATTTACGGAACCTCTCCCTCCCCCTTTCCGGTTGAGTTCCCCTGGGGTTTCTGCACAAGAAAGGGGGACCTGCTTTATCTTCATGTATTTGACTGGCCGGCGGATGGTATCCTGAAACTTGAGGGATTGAATAACCGGATCCGGAATGCCTATATGCTGACAGATAAGGCAGGGAAGCTGAAGGTCAACCGGGATGAAAGTGGCCAATGGCTGATCTCTTTACCTGTATCACGGCCCGACGCGATTAATTCCGTAGTCGTATCGCAAATCGCCGGTCCTCCTGATATCGATCCCCTTGTGGTTCAGCAGAAGAGCGGTGAACCGGTTGTGCTGGATTATCTTACGGCCTCCACCCATGGCCGAGCGGTAAAACGATTCAACCGCAAAGGGGAGGAAGGCCAATTCCATATTTCAAAAATGGAAGGACCTGAGGATGTCATCGAATGGCATGTGAATATAGTCAATCCCGGAATGTATGACGTTTCCATAACCTATGCTGCAATGCCCGGCTGGGAAAATTGCCGTTACAAGGTGAGCGCCGGCAAGGAACAGATCACGGGCCTGGTGAGATCCAGCCCGGGCTGGTATGAATACAAGACCGAAAAGATCGGGCGGATGCGGGTATCCAAAAAAGGAAAAATCCTCTTCCGGCTTTATCCTGAGCATCAGCTTGATCATTACCTGATGTATTTCAGATCCTTGAAATTAGTTCCGATCAACCGATAAGCTTTTCTTGTCTAGCCAAATCATAATTGGAGGGGCGCCATCTGGGGCATGTGCGAGGAGACCATGCCCTTCATCCTGATCTTCGTGCCTCTCCTCGTCAGGTGGATCCTTTTCGCCGCCCTGACCCTCATTCCGCCGGTGCCCATGAAGTGAGGCCCGGCTTAAGGGACTGTCCCTCTTTTCCTGAAGCGCCAAGATCGGCCTGAAGCGCGTTCCTTTCACGATTTATTGACAACTCTTTGACAAATCCTTGACAACTTCCCGTGAGGATTTCCCCATATTCAGAGCGGAATCAGATAAGGGAATTATTATGATCCATGATCCGGGATCAATGATCAAAGGGAGGAATGAAATGGCCAAATTTTATCGGAATGCATCGATGGTCATCCTTCTCGCTCTTTTGGCCTCGGGCTGCCTGGCCCCGCTTTCGAACAGTTTCACGGCCAGGTCCCTGGGCACGGGGAAGATCGGGTTGGACGGAGGAATGTCGGTTCTCGTCAGACAGGAAGACTCCTTTGTACTTCCCGCCTTTGCGATCGCCCTAGGGGTGTCTTCGGATTTTGACCTTGGCGTACAGATGGAAAGCGCCAGCTTGGGCGTTTTCGGGAAATATTCCTTCATCAACAGCAAAGAGCGGGGATTCTCCTTGGCCGGCGTCTTGGGCGCCGGCGCAGTCGCTTCCGGTTCCTACGCCTACGCAGGGCCTGTGCTGAGCTACAAGTCCAAGGCCGTTGAGCCTTATTTCGTGGGACGCTTCAACTATGTCCACTATGGAGAATCGGAAAATGTTCTCGATATGGAGCCGGGCACGTATACTTATG
>Ga0315294_10004200_pt1 | contig 15692 bp, 16 predicted proteins | sample YL17G13_40_MG_FD_203626 | JGI IMG/M metagenome (GOLD analysis project Ga0315294, IMG submission 203626) | Sediment microbial communities from Yellowstone Lake, YNP, Wyoming, USA - YL17G13_40 | ecosystem: Environmental > Aquatic > Freshwater > Lake > Sediment | place: USA: Wyoming | collected... | reverse complement strand
CACTGGAAGGTATTGATCCTTCTGCTACAACTCCTAACGTCCGACCATCGTGTCGGACGATTTAGTTTGAAACAAAACAAATTATCTTTGGCAAGCCCGGTGTAATATATTACACTTATCGGTGTAAAAGATACACCTATGATTCCTCTGCTCGGGCAGGGCAATTGCCCTGCCCGCAAAAAGGTAGGGATAGGGTGCAACCCCCATCCCAACCGGTCGTCGGGCAGGGGTGCCCGCCCTACGAATTTTTCTCTTGTTTAAACCGAAGGCGGGGCTCCCAGCCCCGCAGAATACATATTCTAAGGGTTATACCATCACAAAAAAACAGGAGTAGACTCACAGGTCTGCTCCTGTTTCCAGGATTACTCTTTAAGAGATGACATAATGGAGATCAAGCGTGCTTTTTCTCATGATAACTCTTGATCTGCTCCGGAGTGAAGATATCCACTTTAGTTATGCGTGCCTTTTCCCGCATTGACGGTGGCAGCATATTCCGGGCTTCAGCCTCATCATCCGCATCCATCATTGCCCAGCCGGTATGAACTCCGCTTAAGCATCCCCATTGGAACTTGTCTAAATTCTCAGGCTTGTACTCCATCATCTCATCCAATGCCTTCAGGCACTCCTCTTTGGTATGCGAGGTTTCGATCATGTAGTTTGCCATTTTCTTTCACCCCCTTCCCTTTTTGACCTTGATTTCTTTATCAATTTTAAAGTCACTTCTAAAATGTTACTCCACAGTTTCGCCTCTAGCCCGTTCACTTAACTATAACGCTGGCTATCATTTGAGTTGGGTGGTTTATACAATGATAGCCAAAAGTGCCTTTCTTGTTAAAGGCGTGCTGGTAAGTGGCACCAGAGCTTAATTGACCTGAATCGAAAAGTCCTGAATCGCTGGTCACTGTGTGCTGAACCGCTCCATTATTCTTCCAGGTCACAGTCACGCCAGAATCCACCGTTAAGGAAGTCGGATTAAAGGCAAAATCGACTATTGAAACTGAATTAGCAGGCGGCGGTGGTGAGGGAGAAGTTGGGCTACTCGATTTGCTGCATCCCTGAGCCAGAAGTAAAACTGCCGAGATAAAGGTCAGAGCAAGCAAACTCCGGAAAAATTTCTTTAGCATTTAATTCACCTCCTTTGACTTATCAGGATAATCTTGACCTATTAAGTCAACTTTATTTAATACGTAATTATCTTTTTTAATCTTTGTTCTTTCCAATATCTAAGAAAGTTTCGCTGCTGAGAATTTGCCCCCCATCGGGAATATTTGCATTGCCTCAAACTTTCTTTATTGAGTAGGCTTACTTCTGCAGCTGGACTACTGTATCTTTTTCCCGTCCCCCACGGTTTGTACCAGCATTTTCAAATCATCCTGTTTTCTTCAGCCAGCTTCTGCGTTCTGAAGTAAGCCTACTCTTCCCGCCAGTTCCCCCCTTTTTCGATTCAACACCCCTTATCCTGCTTAGCCCAGACCTCTTTACTTAAACTAACATAAGAAATTATCAAACGCAGTCACATAATAAAACCAACCGCAGATTTGTCAATACGAGTTGATAACATACATTTTACGTATTAAAAATACGCAATAGGGACTGAGTGAACTTCGAGGAATAAATCAGCCATCCTATTGATAACCAAGCGGTTATTGTCTTAATTGTTTTTTGGAATTTCCTTCTGCCACTGAGGCTCTGTCAGGAAGTAACTCCCGAGAGAGATAAAACAGGTGTAATTTCTTACACCTATCGGTGTAGTAAAATACACCCTCAGTGCTTGACAGGTCCCCTGAACGGACAAGTAAAAAACCCTCTCCTTTTTTCCTAAACGGAGACTACGTCTGGCGTAGCCACCGTAGGAAAGGAGAGGGATAGAGTGAGATTAGCAGCTTTTAATGGTGACGTCAGGAGTGCCCTCCTGACGCCTAAAGCTCTATCGGGAGGTAACTCCCGACAGCCCTGAGAGTAGGGGCTTGATTTATCAAGCCAATCAACTAAACAAAGGGAAGGGACGAGCCCTTCCCCTACCCTAATTATTTCTTCTCTTCCTCTTTAATCCTTCTAACCGAATTCGACTGGCATTTGGGGCAGGCGCGTTCAATCAAAGGAGCTTTTGGGTCAAAGGACATTTTGAACTCGTTCCCGCAACGCAAACATTTGAATTTGGCTTCTTCTGGCATAGGAATACAGTTTAAAAGTTTGAAGTTTGGCGTTTGTTCGCTGGTTGTTGGTCTCCTGACCAACAACCATTATGCTAACTCTGTTGGTGAAGACACCAACAGAGAACAAGTATGGTGCAGTCATTGCGAGTTCCGATTCATCGGAACGAAGCAATCCGTCTAATACAAGTGGAGGGATTGCTTCGTCGTCCAGAGGGACTCCTCGCAATGACGGAAACGTAGGGCAGGCACTGGGGCCTGCCACTACAGACCAAACCTGTTTTATCAAATGGGCGAGGAAACCTCGCCCCTACATTTTTCACGATAAACGAGCAACGCTCACGTCTTTTTCGTCTTCCGTCTTACATCTTCCTTTATCCTGGACAGTTGCTCAAGCGAGGCTGAAGCCTCGCACTACGAAACCTCAAGCCGCCTTGGCCGCTACCTTCACCTTCTTCGTCCCTTTAGGCTTAAGGTCTGACAGAGCTTTTTTGGTGAACTCGATTTCCTCTTTAGTCACCTTCTTTCTCATCTCTTCCATCACTCGCATCACTTTGGCAAACTTCTGACCTTCAGCCGCGCTGATCCATTCCAACTGCAGCCTTTCCGGACGTATCCCTTTTCTCTCTAATTTATCCCAGAGCCTTTCAACCCTGCGTTGGGTCCATCTGTTTGCATCTATATAGTGACAATCCGCAAAGTGACACCCGGAAACCAAAACCACAGGCGCACCCTTCTGGAAAGAGTATAACACGAACTGCTCGTCCACCCTGCCAGAGCACATAGTTCTGATCAGGCGGGAAGTCGTGGGATACTGTAACCTGGAGATCCCTGCCATATCTCCTCCTGCATAGGAACACCAGTTACAGGCAAAGGTTACAACTTTCTCCTCCGGATTTTCATCCAAGATGGCATCTATTTGTGAAAAGATCTGCCTGTCTGTGAAATGCCGCATGGTGACCGCCCCAAAGGGACATTCTGCCCCGCAGGTTCCGCATCCGGCGCACGCTGCCTCGATTATCTCAGCCGGTATCTTTTTCTCCTTGTCAACTGTTATGGACTTGAAGGGACAGGCTCTGTAGCAGATCTCGCAGGCAGTGCACAGCTCTTTATCCACCATAGAGGTAATAGCTTCGACATGGAGCTTATCCTGTGCCAGGATAATTCCAGCCCGGGCTGCAGCGGCTGATGCCTGGGTAACGCTATCTTTGATGTCTTTGGGAGATTCTGCCACTCCTGCGAAGAATACTCCTTTGGTTGGTGCATCGATCGGCTTCAGTTTGGGATGAGACTCCAGGTAAAAACCATCCTGAGTTCTGGAAAGGGTCAAAAGCGGCTGGATCGGATCATTATTCCATCTGGAAACATAGCCGATTGAGAGAACCAGCATCTCAAGGTCATGTTTTTCGATTTTTCCTGTGGTGGTGTTCTCAACTGTCAGCAAAAGATTTCCGGTCTTCGGGTTTTGCTCTATGTCGCCCGGAATCCCCCGGATATATTTTACCCCTGATTCCTTGCTTCTTTTGAAGAGATCCTCGAACCCTTTTCCAAATGCCCGAATATCCATATAGAAGACTTTCGCCTCGATTTCCGGATAATGGTCTTTTAAAAGTACTGTGTCTTTGACAGTATTCATACAGCAGATGTTACTGCAGTAAGGATTTCCCCTCTTTTCTGAGCGGGATCCAACGCACTGGATAAACCCGATGCTCTTGGGAGTCTGATGATCTTTAGGACGGATGAAATGCCCCTGGCTTGGTCCTCCGGCGCAGATCAGCCTTTCAAATTCCAGGCTGGTGATCACATTTTCAAATTGGGTGTAACCATATTCATCCAGCTGCGTCGGGTCATAGATATCTAAGCCCGTGGCAACGACTATTGCCCCAACCTCCAGATCGATGAATTTATCCTGCATGTCGTAATCGATACATTTTTTATCGCATACCTCAGCACATTTTCCGCAAGCGATCGGGTTATTGCCCAGGCAGTCTTTCATATTTATGACATAAGAGGAGGGTACAGCCTGGGGAAGCTGAATATAAATCGCTTTGCGTGAGGAGAATCCCATCTGGTATTCATCCGGGACCGCGACCGGGCAGACCTTGGCGCATTCGCCGCAGGAATTACATTTGGTCTCATCCACGTACCGGGCTTTTTTCCTGACCTTGACTTTGAAATTGCCGATGTAGCCGGAGACCTTTTCGACTTCGCTGTAGGTGTAGAGCTTGATTTTCGGATGTCGACCGACATCCATCATCTTGGGTCCGAGTATTCATATGGAACAGTCCATCGTGGGATAGGTCTTATCGATCTGCGCCATTATCCCTCCGATGGAAGGCTCTTTTTCGACCAAGTAGACCTGATACCCGGTATCAGCCAAGTCTAAAGCTGTCTGAATCCCTGCCACACCTCCGCCAATCACTAGGGCTTTGTTGGTAACCGGAACCTCTTTTTCGATTTGCGGCTCCAAAAATCTTGCTCTGGCCACCCCGATTTTCACCATATCTTTAGCTTTTTCTGTGGCGCCTTTCCTGTCGTGCAGGTGAACCCAGGAACAATGCTCCCTCAAATTCACCATCTCTAAAAGGTATGGGTTTACTCCAACATCTGCCACGCAAGCTCTGAAAGTCGGCTCGTGCATCCGGGGAGAGCAGGAAGCAACCACCACCCGGTTGAGATTATTTTCCTTGATGTATCTTTTGATCTCATTCTGCCCCGGATCAGCGCAGGTATACTTGTTCAGAACCGAAACCTTCACATCCGGCAGGGTCTCAGCATATTTTCTGACCTCCTCGCAGTCCAAAGACCCGGCGATATTCAGCCCGCATTCGCACACGAAAACCCCAATTCTCAATTCCTCTCCAGACACTGCCAATTTATTCACCTCCTATGGCTAAAGCCAATGTTATTTCCAGATTATCCATCTCACTTTATTGTCGTGTTTATATATTTCCCAGAATTTTTCAATAGTTCCTCTTTACTAACATTGTTATCGTTAATGACGGGGCTTATCAACTCGATTTTTTCTTCCATCATATATTTTTCATCAACTTTTTCCAAAAAAGTGACCAAGGAATCTCTAACCCATATAATATTTTCGTAAGCAGTCTTTGCACATTCATAGTTAAAAGATGAAAAATCTTTTGGTACTCTTGAGATAGGCCAAAGATTATCAGGGAAGTCGGCAGTGAGTTCATGAAATCTATCAGGCTTTAGTTTAACAAGTACTAAAAAAGGCTCAGGTCTACCATGCATAATAGAATTCCTTATTTCTACTAGTTCCTTGAAAAGCTTAAATTCTTTTGAATTCTCTTGAAAATAGAAAGGAGGTGGCTCCAGTTGAGGGTTACATAGAGTCGGTAGAAAATAAACCTTATCTACAAGACGCCAGTAATTGATGGGATTTTCTATCTGCTTCTTATTTAATAGATTTTTAGGCAAATCATCTTTCGTCCTGACAGAAAAATCCCTTAAAACATTATTCGTAAATGCTTCGATTCCAGCAACACCCATTATAAACGAAGCTCTTGATGCAGATTTTTCTTTCATAAATAGATCTTGATCGAAATCCTGTGGTCTTGATGCATCCTGTTCATGAATCTTTTTATACAATTCGGTGGCTTCTTTGTAATAATATTCCATACTATAGAATAGAGACTGAAAAGGACGTCTAATGAATTTTGCGAATTGCCAAGGCATAAATATATGAAGTAATCAGTTATTCAATAAATTTAGTCTCAACTATGTTCTCTTGTATGTCAGAAGCTACTCCTGACGCTATTTTTATGTCAGGACAAGATCCTGACATAACTCGAATTACCTCCTTAACGATCCTAATATCGTTCCCCAAACATTAAATAACATATGAACGACTATTGCAGATATAATACTCCCGCTAATCTCACGGTAATATCCTGCTATAATTCCGAGTATGATCCCGAAGAAAACCACAGCAAAAACTGTGAATTTATCCACATGCATTGTCAACAAGCCCATATGCATAAATCCAAAAAATAACGCACCCACAAGTATCGGAAGACTAATATGAAAATTAAATATCATAAATCTATACTTGGTTAGGGGAGCAAGAAACCCTTGCACTAAACCTCTGGTTAAGAACTCTTCACTGATGCTGGCACAAACCCACACAAAAATCACTACTTGAAGTAGAGAAAATTCTTTCATAAAATCAAATCCACTTACTGGGAGCAATAAACTCAAGCCACCGACGATAATCCCTCCAACAGAACCGGCCAGGATTGACTGTTTCAAGTGTTTTATCTCTATCATTCTTAAACCATAGATAGATATTTTTCCTTTACTCAACAAATAGATCAAGATGAAAGAAATAGTCAACATCACTGTGTGAGTAAGCGGGAGCCAGGAATAAGATTTACGTAATAACACTAACACGTTAATGGAACTAATCATACTAGAGAGTATTAGAACGAATAGGCCGAGGAAAAGTGAGAGAAATATTCTTAAAGTAACTTTCATTTTTCTCCTTGCTACGTCAGGAGCTACTCCTGACGCTATTTTTGTGTCAGGACAAGGTCGTGACACAACTTGTGTCCTATTCATTCTCCTATGGCTAAAGCCAGAAGTGTAGTTAAATCTATAATATCTATTGTTATTTCTTCTTTCTTTTTTTCCTTTTCTTTTTCTGTACAAGATTGAGCACACTTAAAATGAATCTGACATTTGGGACAGGCAGTAACCAAAATCTCCGCGCCGGTAGATTTTGCCTCTTTTAATCTCTCAGTCTGAATCTTTTTGGAATAAGCATCGCAGTTTATCCAGCCAGCAGTCCCGCAGCAGATTGCTTTTGCTCCGCTCCTTTTCATCTCTCTGAACTCCACCCCTTTTATGCTTTTCATTACCTTGCGCGGAGCTTCATATATATTCATAAACCTACCCAGCCTGCAGGGGTCCTGAAAAGTAACCTTTTTCTCCAGACCTTTTATTTTGATTTGAGGTAATTTATCTGACAGAAATTCTGATATATGCGTCACCTCGTAATCTACCTTCCCTAACAAATCCGGATAATCCACTTTCAGAGTCATCAGGCACTCCGGACAGGAAGCGATTATTTTCTTTGCCCCGGTTTTTTTGATCTCGTTAACATTATGTTGAGCCAGTCTTTTGAAATTCTCAAAATCCCCGGTCCATAATAGGTCGTGCCCGCAGCACCTTTCATTTGCCATGATTTGCGGCTCAATTCCTGAGAGGTTAAGAATCTTCAATGTTGAGCGGGCAATATCGAGTGAATTTGCTTTTATGTCTGAAAAGAAAGTTTCGAAATATGGCAGACACCCGACGAAGTAAAGGTATTCGCTGTCATTTGAGGTTTTCAGGTCAGAACTTATCCATCCCATCCGATCTTGCTTCAAATCCGGAGCAGTCATTATCTTCATTATTGATTGTAGCGCACCACCGTGCGAGCATTTCCCTTCTTCACCCGCTTTTTTCGCTTCTCCCCTCATAAGTTTGGTGAACTCCACATAATCCACATCCGAAGGGCAGATGTCCTGGCACCTTCTGCAGGTCAAACAGCTCCATAGGCCTGCCTCCTGCAGAACTAAGTCATCTGAGCGGTTAACGGTCAGGGTTACCAATTTCCGGGGAGAATAACCGTTTCTCACATTGGCAATCGGGCAGACCGCGGTACATTTACCGCAATCCAGACAATAATAGGCTTTGGTTTTTCTTATGATCTCTTTTTTCATAATTCTGCTATTCGGTTTTTGCTATTCGCTGTTTGCTATTGCTATTCGATATCTCTTCATTTGTCATTCTGAGGGAGTCCATTTGGACGACCGAAGAATCTTAGATTCTTCGTCCGCCTCTGGCGGACTCAGAATGACAATTGATCTCCGTCGGGCTCGGAATGACAGCCATCATTCATCCGTCATCCATCACTCATCATTTCTTTTTCCATCTTCCTTCTTCCATCTTCCTTTGTTTTTCTTAACGGACTCGGTCCTACTTTCTTCACATCCTCCACAAACTCCTTGATCAGTTGAGCCCACCTTCCCCCTTCTGCGGCCGAGACCCATTCCAATCTCAACCTTTCCTTTTCTATTCCCAACATCTTGACCAGATTTTTTGTGATCTCGAACTGCTCAACTGCACGGTAATTTCCGAAAACGTAGTGGCAGTCCCCGAAATGACAGCCGGACCACATCACCCCGTCAGCGCCCAGCTCAAACGCCTTCAGGACAAAACCAGGCCTAATCCTGCCTGAACACATCACCCGGATCAACCTGACATTAGGTGGGTACTGCAGCCTGCCCACCCCGGCAGTATCTGCGCCAGCATAAGAACACCAGTTGCAGGCAAAGACCACGATTTTAGGTTCGAAATTTTTCTCGGTCATTCCTGTCGCCTTTGCACCGTCTATTTGTAGGGGCGAGGTCTCCTCGCCCAGGGCAGGGGAACCCTGCCCCTATGCGATGCTCTTTCTGTATTTACCCAGCGTCTTATCGATCGTCCCGATATGCTCTCTTTCGTGCTCTAAAAATCTTCTCAGCATCTTCCCGGCTGTCCATTTCTCGTTTTTGTACTTTGCCCATTTCCTGGGAATGTTGATCTTGTTTCTGTCTTCCGCAGAAAGCTTTTTTAGAACCCTGACTGCTACCTCTCTATTCTTTTTTAACTTGTCGAAAATCTTTTCCTGAGGATATTCTGGCACCGTATACAGCTCTTTAAAATCTTTTAGCCGGGAAAGATACCACAGATCACAGTTGGCAACATGATATAAAGTCTCTCTGATCGAGCGGACTTTTTTCTCCGGTTTCCAGTCGAGAATTTCATCTGAGAGTTTACCAACCTTCTTTAAAAGCTCTTTCCGGTTATATCCCATCCAGCGAATGCATTGGTTAATGAAGGCTTTCGCAGGAGGAAGTAAATCATAAGAAAACAATGCGGCCTTGCTCCCGCTAATTACCGGACAGGTTCCTTTTTGGGTCTCCATAATTTCGTATTCTATCTTTTTAGGAACACTTGCATTTTTCTCACCATTTTTCTTCAAGAAGGATAAATAACCTTTGATTATTTCAGGAACTCTTTCTAAAACTTTCTTCTGAGTCCTATCCCAGACAAAACAGCCTGGCAGCTCCCGGATATGCGCCATACAGCAACCTTTTCTGTCAACCTCGAGATAAATTTTGTATTTGTCCATTTTTTTTATAACACGGATGTCATTGCGAGCGACCCCGCAATAAGCGGGAGAGCGAAGCAATCCGTCCACTTTCTGTAGATTGCTTCGTTGGTCAAATGACCTCCTCGCAATGACAGAAACAGCTTTTGGGGCGGGTAACCCGACCCCTACAACTATTATTCGCTGTTCTCTGTTGGTCTCCTGACCAACAGAGCGAATGCAAGGCAAAAGTCTTCACCCGGGATCCTGTGGACAAGACCTTGATGACCTTGCCCTACGTGCTTCGTTGGTGAGGACACCAATCCTATGGATCCAAATTCGGACGAAGAGCAATTTGAACCCTTGGCTCCTTGAATCCTTTCCTTATTTAAAATCATACAAATCCGGTGGCTTTATTCCCATCAGCCGGAGATAGGTAAAAAGCTGTCCCCGGTGGTGCCAGTGTTCATCATAAGAAACCGTAAAGCAGGTCCAGGCTGGAAGCTCATCTTCCCAGAAGCACTTGACCTTTTTCTTCATCTGAATCGGAGTTAACGATTTGGCAATCCGGTTGGTGTTCTGATGAACTCTTTTAGCAAATTTGAGTAAACCATCAACACTTTTAACCTCAAAGGATGCTTTCTTGAAATCATCTTCGGAGATAGACCCTTTTTTAGCTCCATCTGTAAACACCTTCTCACTGGTGTAAATATGTTTGACCAGCTCTTTTACGGACATCACCTCCGGGCAGGGTTTGAAATTGAGCTTATCCTTTGGGATTAGCTTTATTGCCTTCTGGGTGACTTTTTGTACCTTGTCAAAATACGCTAACATCCCCAGTAAAACTTTCTTTTCCATAAAACCTCCTTTTTAAATAAATTTTGTTGTTCCTGTAGGGGCGAGGTTTCCTCGCCCTATTCGTAAAGGACGCATCAACAAGCTGATGCACTTCTATACTCTTTCCAAATCATTCAAAGAGCAAACAGCTCTCCACCATCTCCTCGATCTGTTCATCCGTGAAATGGAAAGCTGTAATAGCCGAGGTCGGGCACAGGGCCGCACAGGTCCCGCATCCCTTGCACAGGGCTTCATTTATCCTAGCAATATAGATTCCGTCCTTCTCCTCTAAAGATGGAGCGTGAAATTCACAGATCTTCACACAGGTGCCGCAAGCCCTGCAGAGTGATGGTTCCACTATCTGGCAGACTATAGGCGCCAGTTTGATTTTATCTCTGGAGGCAAGGATCGCCGCCTTACCTGCAGCACCGAGCGCCTGCCCGATCGATTCCGGAATAAGTTTCGGAGACTGGGCGCAACCGCAGATAAAAATCCCTTCAGTGTTGGTCTCCACCGGTCCGAGCTTTGAATGCCTCTCCATGAAAAATCCATCCAGACCTCTGGGAACTTTCAAAAGCTCCTGCAGGTGAGCAAAATCTTTCTCTCCGGGAACCATTCCCACTGAAAGGATTACCAGATCAGCCGGAATCTCAACTTCTGTTTTGAGCAGAGGCTGTGATAGTTTGACCATTCTTAATCTATCTTCACCCAAGACTTCTGGAGGATTATCCTCGTCATATCTCAAGAACAAGACCCCTAAACCGCGCGCTCTTCTATATGCTTCCTCAGCTCCGGGATTGAAACTCCTCAAGTCTCTGTATAAAACCGTAACTTTTAACCCTTTTTCCGCTAACGCCATTGCTTGTTTTATAGCCACCTGACAGCAGTACCTCGAACAGTATTTTCTGCCTTCTTTTTCTCTTGAACCAACGCATTGAATAAAGACAGTCTGCTCCGGCTTTTTATCTTTGATTTTAAATTCCTTCTCCTGAAGAAGTTTTTCTGCATCCAAATTTGTGATCACCTCAGGAAATTTTCCATAACCATATTTGCCCTCAGGATTATAAAGGTCAGACCCGATGGCTAAAATTATTGTGCCGGCTTTCAGTTTTGAGCTTTTCTTTTTGTCATCTTTCGTTTCAAGTGTCACCTCAAAATTTCCCACAAAACCATCCACCTTTTTCACCTCAGTGGATGTGAGAATCTTGACTTTATTCTGGGAAAGCTCGTCTAATTTCTTTTTTAACAGTTCCTTTCCGCTCATTGTGGAAAAGCTTAAATTTCCCAAGGAAGCTAATCTTCCGCCCAAGCTTTTCTCTTTTTCGATTAACGTGACCTTATAGCCCTGGGAGGATAAATCCAGAGCCGCAGAGATGCCAGAGATCCCGCCACCGATGACCAGGATTTTTGAATTCATCTCAACTTCTCTGGATTCAAGAGGCTGAAGCCTTCTCGCCTTGGTCACAGCCATCCGGATTAAATCTTTAGCTTTTGAAGTCGCCTCCTCTGGCTCACTGGCATGCACCCAGGAGCACTGGTCCCTGATATTTGCCATCTCGAATAGATATGGGTTCAGTCCCGCTCTCTGGCAGGTCTCCTGAAAGATCGGCTCATGCGTCCTCGGTGTGCAGGCTGCTACAACTACCCGGTTTAACTTATGTTCTTTTATCTTATCCTGCAGTAATCTTTGAGTTCCGTCTGAACAGACAAATAAATCTTTCATCACAAACACAACATCAGGCAAGGATTTGGCATACTCCTCTACCGTGCTGACATCCACCACACTGGCGATATTTATCCCACAGTGACAGACAAAAACCCCGATTCGCGGAGGACCTGAGGTGTCTATCTGCTCAACCTTTAATGGCTCTCTTTTTATCTTCTGACCTTTTAGATGAGACGAAACTTTCAAAGCTGAAGCAGACCCAAAGGCGACTGAATCAGTTATGTCCTTCAAACCACCTGAGCAGCCACAAAGGTAGATTCCTTCTTTGGTCGACTCCAGAGGCGAGTTTACCTCTTTTGGCTTGAAAAACCCTGTCTGGTCAAGCTCGATTCCTAAAATCTCTGCTAACTTTTTGGTGCCGGCAGAGGGAACTGCTGCAGAGGAAAGAATGGCTAAATCGACCTTTATCCTTTCCACCTTTCCATTATTCATATTCTCAACTGCGATCCATAAGTCTTTAGTTATCGGGTCTTCGATTATCTTGGAAGGTTTGCCGTGATAGAAAACGACAGAGGGATCAGCTTTATCCCTCAGATAAAGGTCTTCATACCCTTTGCCGAATGCCCTTAAGTCATGATAGAAAATATATATCTTTTCGATCTCCGGCTCGTGCACCTTTGCCAGAAGAGAATTCTTGACCGCATTCATACAGCAGAAATAGGAGCAATAAGGAACGCCTTTATTGTCGTTCGACCTGGAACCCACGCACTGGATAAAACCTAATGTTTTGGGAAGCTTTTTGTCTGAAGGCCTTCTTATATGTCCACCAGTTGGACCAGAAGCATTAAGCAGTCTTTCAAATTCCATGCCGGTGACCACATCCTCATGCAGGGAGTAATCAAAACAGCTTAAGATGGTGGGGTCGTACTCCTCAAAACCAGTGGAGAGGATAATGGAGCCGATATTTATCTCCTCATCCTTATCCGGCAGGTCATAATCAATGGATTTTGGCTTGCACACTGCAGAACAGCGCTCGCACACGATGAATTTTTTGTTCAGACAGTGTTCTTTATCGATAACATAAGCCCTTGGAGAGGCTTGAGGAAAAGGAGAATAGATGGCTTTACGCGCACCAAGCCCTAAATCAAAAGCATTGGGAACAATGACTGGGCATTCTTTGGCACAGTCCCCGCACCCCACGCAGGAGTTTTCATCCACACTTCTGGATTTTCGCCTGACCGTTACTCTGAAATTCCCTTTTTCCCCTTCCACCTTTTTGACTTCAGAGTAAGTCCAGACTTTTATGTTCGGATGCCGACCGGCATCTAACATCCTGGGTCCCAGGATTCATATGGCGCAGTCCATTGTGGGGAAGGTCTTGTCTAATTGAGCCATCCTCCCACCTATGGTGGGTGATCTTTCAACTAAATAGACCTGAAAATCAGCATTAGCTAAATCTAAAGCCGCCTGAATTCCTGCAATCCCACCACCGATAACCAGGGCACCTTTTTTTGTCATACCTTTTCCACTTTAGAAGCCTCTTTTACTTCCTGTCCAAATTTAAAACCTTTTTCAAAAGCTCTCAGATTAAGGTCAACTAACCTTTGAGGGACTGAATCAGAAACAGCTTTCTTTGCCGCTTCTGGTGTTATCACTCCAGTGATGGCAGTAAAGAAACCTAACATCACTATATTAGCTACTATCTTTGCTCCCATCTCCTCGGCAAAGCGGGTTGAGGGTATAGCATAAGTTTTGATATTCCCTCTTGCTTCTAGCGGAGTGACTAAATCATCATCGATAATCAGAATCCCGTTCTGGTCTAAATTGGGAGAAAATTTGGTATATGCTTCCTGAGACATAGCTACTAAAATATGGGGTAAGGTCACATAAGGATAGAGAATCTTATCCTCAGAAACTAGAACCTGAGCACTGCAGGCGCTCCCCCTTGCCTCAGGACCAAAGCTCTGGGTCAAAGTTGCATATTTATTGTCATAGAGGGAGGCGGCTTTGCCGATTATGTAACCGCAGCGTATGACCCCCTGTCCGCCGTATCCTGAAATTCTTATCTCAGTCATCATCTATCGGCCCTCCATATTCTACGAATTTATCTTTTAGTACTCCTCTTAAGCCCTGATTTACTCCCTCGATAAAGGTAGGCCTTTCCCGGTCGATGAATTTCCCCACGACTATTTTGGACTGGAAGCCGATGTCCAACTCCGATAAATCCGCACCGTGCTTGATGACCGAATTATCGTGATAGAATTTCATCAGGTCAAGTCCCGTTCCTAACCGGTTCCTTCTGGCATAGAGAGTTGAACAGGGGCAGATTATCTCCACAAAAGAGAAACCTTTTTTCTGCAATGCCTCGGTTAAAGATTTTGCCAGCCTTCTGACGTCTAAGGCAGTCCAGCGGGCAACGTATACTGCACCGCAGGATGCAGCTAAGTATGGGAGATTAAAAGGCTGCTCGAAATTTCCATAAGGTGAGGTCGAGGTGTTGGCTGTAATCGGGGTAGTAGCCGCACACTGACCTCCGGTCATCGCATAGATGAAGTTGTTAACGCATACGACAGTTAGATCCATATTTCTTCTTGCCGCATGCAAAAAGTGATTCCCACCTATTCCCATAATATCCCCGTCCCCGGAGAAAACCACCACCTTCAGTTTCGGATTGGCTAATTTGAGACCTGTGGCAAAAGGTATCGCACGTCCGTGAGTCGAATGAAACGAATCTAATTTGACATACCCGGCAACCCTGCCCGTGCATCCTATTCCTGAGACGATGGCTGTATCATTCAGCGGTATCTGAGATTTCTCTAAAGCCATCAAAAAAGCAGTAACCGCAGTTCCTATTCCGCAGGTGGGGCACCAGATATGGGGCATCCGCTCCATCCTTAGAAGATGCTCCATCGGGTGTTCTTCTTCTAACTCCTCTTTTTTCTTTTTCAGTTGGACCTCGCTCATTTTGCTGCCTCCTTGATAGCCTTGTAGATATCCTCGGGTTCATGCACCCATCCTCCTCCATGCGGGACCAAAATCGTTTTGGTCTTCCCTTTGGTTGCTCTTTCCACCTCTAAGACCATCTGTCCGTAATTCATCTCCACCACCACAAACCCTTTGATCTTCTGGGCTAATTCGTAAATCTTTTTCTCCGGAAAGGGCCACACGATGATAGGCCTTAAATATCCAACTCTGATACCTTCTTTTCTTGCCTTCTGAATTGCCGGTATCGATACCCTTGAGCTTATCCCGTAGGAGAAGACCACGACATCTGCACCTTCAGTTTGTTCCTCTTCTATATCCACTAATTCATCTTTAAACAGCCTTATCTTTTCGACTAATCTCCTGACTAATTTCTCCTGAGCTTCCCAGGTCATCACTGGATAACCTCTTTCATCATGGGTTAAACCGGTTACGTGAATTTTGTAACCATCCCCTGCTTTTATCATTTGGGGAACTAAGTCTTTTTCGGGTTTGAAGGGTAGATATTTATCTGGTGGAAGCTCGGTATATCTTCTGGGATAAAGCTCTATCTGGTCTGCCTCCGGAATGACCACTTTTTCAGTCATGTGTCCCACACACTCATCCATCATCACTAAAACCGGAACCCTGAATCTCTCAGACAGGTTGAATGCTTTTATCAAAACCCAGAAAGCTTCCTGTGGAGAATTGGGCGATAAAGCTACCAGCTCATAATCGCCATGCGAGCCCCATTTTGCCTGCATCATATCTGCTTGACCTGGCAAAGTGGGAAGCCCGGTAGAAGGACCGCCTCTTTGAACGTCCACTACCACGCAGGGTGCCTCCATCATACAGGCTAAACCGATGTTCTCCATCATCAGGGAGAAGCCCGGACCTGAGGTAACAGTCATCGATTTTGAGCCGCCCCAGGCTGCAC
>Ga0315294_10004197_pt1 | contig 15695 bp, 15 predicted proteins | sample YL17G13_40_MG_FD_203626 | JGI IMG/M metagenome (GOLD analysis project Ga0315294, IMG submission 203626) | Sediment microbial communities from Yellowstone Lake, YNP, Wyoming, USA - YL17G13_40 | ecosystem: Environmental > Aquatic > Freshwater > Lake > Sediment | place: USA: Wyoming | collected... | reverse complement strand
CCAGTGGTCAGTATCTTACCTGGACAAAGCGTAAGAATGGTATCTCCCATCTCTATTATGGGGCAATTCCCGCAAGTGGTGCAATTGAACCAATAGAAATAAACTATGCTACAGATTTAATTGCCTATCCACAAATCCTATTCAATCCCAAGCCTCTATCACTGGATTTCGTTTGGACCGAATTCAACCCGGCGGAAAGCCTGGGTTATATCTACTATCTGAATTTGCCCATCGATAACCCTGCGCCGGCCTACGGCTTGGACATGGGTACCGACATCCCGGTGCCGGTTTTAGTCCACCGGGACGGTTATCAGGCCTTGGGCGGCGAGGATTACCAGACGTTCGATTATGATTCGACGGAATTGACGTATCGGATCACCCTCCATTCTCTGCATGAAAAATACAAGATAAGATGGACTTATTATCATCAGGAGCCGAATAAGGTCAAACTGCAGTTCAATATCGACGATATCCTGCACCGCAATTGCTGGGTCAACCCCGGCGAGAAGGTAACGGAAGAAGACTGGATTCCCCAGTCCTGTCTGGAGGACAATGAAATAACGGTAAAAGTCGAGAAATTATCGGGCACGATCGCCGTCTTGTCAGGGATCGAGATCTTTGTCGAGGCAGTCGGCAGCGGCGGCGGCCCGCAAGGTGATGAGACGCAGATAAGCCGGCCGTTTTTCCTGGAAAACATGTATCCGAATCCGGCGAGGGGGATTCTAAAGGTACGATTCAATTCGCCGGATGAGCGCATAGTGACGGTAAAGCTGTACGATGTGACCGGTCGATTGGTTGAGAATGTTTTTAATGGCAAGGCGCGGATTGGAATGAATGAAATTAACATAAAACCATCGGATTTATCAAACGGCATTTATTTTATTTTAATAGAATCGGGTAATTTTAATAAAACCGTAAAATTTATTTATTTGAAATAACCAATTAAGGATTTTATATTAACTGGAAAGACTCATTAAGTGCATTCTTAAAAATATCTGATAACATCGTCATCCTCGGCATCGGGAACGTCCAAAAAGGGGACGATGCGGCGGGCGCGTTATGCGCGGATGCCCTGATAAAAAAATTCGGAAATACCATTCCAGACAATATCAAGATCATTAACGGCAGAGAAGCACCGGAAAATTTCACCGGCGATATCCGCCGTTTTAAACCGATCTGCATATTAATAATCGATGCCGTGATCGCCGATCATAAACCAGGCTCGATCTTCATTATCGACCCGTCAAAGATCCTCAACGAGGATGTTTCCACACACCGCATGCCTCTTTCCATGCTCTATCGTTTCCTTAAGGAAAGTATTGGATGCGAAGTAATGATTATAGGCATCGAACCAGAAAGGGTTTATTTAGATATTGGAATATCTAAAAATGTAAAAAATTCAATTGAATTATTAGCCAATATCATAAAAGACTGTCTAAAAAGTTAAAATTAATCCCTTTAGAAATAAAATGGTTATCAAACTACCGCTAATTCAATAAACGTATGCAACGATATTTAAAAGATCTATAGGTCATGTTCAATGTTTTTCTCTAACGGGATAAATGAGACTCTGGAGCATTCATCCTGGATATCTTGACCGCCAGGGTTTACTCGCGCTCTGGCGGGAATCCATTCTGGCAAAAAATAATCCTTGACTTTCCGCCGGTTTTTAAATAGAGTTAAATGTATATATAGTAAAGGAGGGATCATTAAATCGAGAATTTGCATATTTTGTGGGGTCGTATCCATGATCATTATTTTCTTAGGCTCCGGCTGCGGCACCATAGCGTCGGTCCGTCCGATCGGTAAAGGCAACAGCAGTCTGAGCTTATCTTCCGCCGGTCCGGTCGCGCCCGTCTTCGGCATAGACATGCCCATACCCTACGCGGTCCTTCGTTATCGCCACGGCTTGAACGATAATACCGACTTTCACTGCGGTCTGCACGCCACCATGCTCTACCTGGGCAATATCGGGATCGACGTGGGCTTGACCAAACACTTATTTCGCCAATCCGGCTGGCGTCCGGCCCTGGCTTTTGAAGCCAGCATCTACGCCTTCTACCACCTGAACGAGGTGTCCAGCATCCGCGCATTTCCCGAGGCCGCAGTTTTTGCCCGTTACGACCTGTTGGGTGACCGGCATGCGATATATTTCGGCAGCCATGTCCTGGCTCAATATACAAATCCCTATATTATCATCGCGCCGTTCCTCGGTTTCGATTTCAATATCGGCCATTTCGGCCTCAACCTCGAGGGCAAGTGGTACGCGCCGACCGAAGACACCAAATACCGGGTCGTGGATTATAAAATAAAGCCTTTTAACCAGGGTGCGGTCGGATTTGCCTGGGGCGTTTCTTACCAGTTTTAGGGAGCGACCATGAAACCGAAAATAAAAATTTTCGCATTCTTCGCAGTTTTGGCGGTCCTCGCCTGCCAGCGGCCTTACAGCCTGGACGACTTCCTTTTTGAACCGGTGAAGCTCGAGGGCGATTATCTGAAGGCCGAAGACCTTGCCGAATGGGATTGCGTCGACAGCATCCCCGATTCCCTGAAGGAAGCGGTCACGCTTGCTTCTTCCGGCGGTAATATGATCTATGGATTTTACGTATCGGGTAATCCGGATTCCCTGATCAACCGGCGGGTCACGATCCTCTACTGTCATGGCAATAGTACGAACATCAACCGCTACTGGAAACGGGTCCAGTATTTATGGCGCATGGGTTACAACGTTTTTATTTTCGACTACCAGGGATATGGTAAAAGCGAAGGCTCACCTTCGGGCGAGGCGCTCTACGCGGACGGCGAAGCGGCCCTGGCTTACGTCAAAGGTAAAACCGACACGATCGTTTATTACGGCTGGTCCCTGGGGAGTTATATCGCGACCCACCTGGCCGCGGATATCTTACACCCTCCGGCGCTGGCGCTCATCCTCGAATCCGCGCCGGCCTCGGTCGAAGCGCTCCTGCGCGACGCGGGCCTGGTCGACCTGCCCGGCGACTACGTGGCCCAGGCCGATTTCGACAACGTTAAGCGGATCGGCAAAATCGATTGCCCCCTCTTCATGATGCACGGGCTGGCCGACGACTTCGTCGTTTATAAGCGTCACGCCCCTTATATATGGAACGCGGCGCAAGAACCAAAGCATTGCCTCTGGGTGGACGGCGCGGTCCATGACGACGTGCCCGAAGTCCTCGGCGCCGAATACAATCAAGCGGTGATCAAGTTCATAAACGACCATATCTTTATCGCGGCCCCATGATAACCTTGAAGAAAATCCCGGTCCTCTTGATCCTCAGCGTCATTATCGGCTGTCCAAAACCGCCCTTACCCGGCCCGGCCGCGACAAAATTCTGGCAGGAGGTCCTGACCGCGGAATTCGAAAAGGCCTATGATCGGTTTTCGTTCATGGATCGGGCCGTGATGAGCCCAGAAGAATTCGTCCAGAATCTGGCTTTCAAACCGGAGGAATCGTCAGTGTTTCGCGTGAGTAAAAAACTTACTTCGTTCCAGATCGGCGAAGCTATCATCGCCGCAGATTCGGCCCGGGTTCCAATGACCATAACCGTTCCCGAGGCGATCAAGGATAAATATCGGCGTTTTTTATGGAAGGTAACCCGGGAGACTCCGGTCGACACGACGCTTAATCCGAGAATGGTCACGCTTGAAGGCTTGAACCGCCTGGTCCGGGAGGATAACGCCTGGTTCATTTTCGGAGACTGGGAGACCGAGCGCAAGATCGCGGGCATACTGGCCCAGGAGCGACTGGATTACCTGGCGAAGCTGAAGATCAAGAACGTTAAGGTCCGCGAAGACCAGAACGTCCGCAAATATTATCTGACCTTTGACCTTGTGAATACCGGTTCCCGGAGCCTGAAGTTCACGCAAGTCCTGATAACCTGCCTGAACAAAAATGGTCGCGCCTGCCAGGTGTTGACCGAAAACCCGGTGTCCGATAAAACCCGGCCTCTTGTCCCCGGTGAACGGCGGCGGGTCAAGCTGGATCTGTCCACCACGCCCGTGGAATGGAACATGCAAACCGAAATAAAGGTCGTCGACTGCGGTTTTGCGGAGTAACGTCCGGCCGACGCGCTACATCATACTAATCTTGATCCCGTTTTCATTAAGCTTCTTGATGATGTTGAGATTCACGTCGTTCTTCTTGGCGTCGAATTTCTCCGGCCGCTCGATGAAATACTTCACCATCACGTCGAAGGCGCCGGGTACGAAACCGCTGAGCGTCGCCTGAGGATCCTTGCCGATATCGGGGACCTCGACCATCGCCTGCTTGATCAGCTCGATGGCGCTCGAAACTTTATCGTGCGTTTCGGCGGTGGAGATGTAAATGTGGCTGATCACCATTTTTTTCGGAATGACCACCTTGTCCACGAGTTTGGGTTTACGCATGGCGACGATCTTCTGAATGATCAGGGCAAAGAGCAGGCTGAGCAGGGCGCTCGTAATCAGGGCGGCGTAGGACTGATAGAAAAGAACAATGAGGAGGAGCGCCATAGCCAGGATGGCTATGACGAGGATCACTTTCTTCATCCGGTCCGCCATGCGGCGCAGGACATTGATGATGAAGGACTGCAGGAGATTATATCCGAACCAGAGCAGGTTGATGAAGAGGATGATCGTGGGTAACGGGTCCACCACCGCGCGCCAGGTTGCGGGCAAGTACGCGAAACCCAGGCCGACGCCGATCGCGATGTTCAAAATGAACATCAGAAAAGGATGAGTCGCGGCGTCCAGCAGCCAGATCGCCCGGGGCCTTTTTTCTTCAAGCACGCTGGCCAGCGCGTCGATCGCCAGGGCCACCAGGTAAGTCAAGAACACGCCCGCGCATAAGATCAAAATGAAAATAATGTTGTTTGAAGAAACCAGACCCTTGGCCCGGTTAAAGGTTTGACCGATATCCAGTGTGTTGCCCATCGATAATCTCCGCCTAATTATATTATTCAACGGAGTTAAAGTCAAGGTCCTTATCCGCGCTTGACACGCTGGTCGGGCGCCGTATAATTTGACCGATGTTTTTCCTGATCCCCATCGGCAGCGAAGAGGGCGTGCGCAAGCTGCCCCTGGTCACGATCAGCCTGATCGCGACTAACGCCGTCATCTGGATCATAACCGCCCTGATCTTGAACAGCCAGGTCCGGCAGCTTGAAGCGCTGGAGCGTGAGATGATCGATTTCCTGACCCCCTACACGATCAGCCTGGTCGAGTCCGCGCCCGAGCTATTGAACGCCACCGACATGGGTCAGGTCATCGAGCAGATTGAAACCCTGGGCATCATCCCCCAAGACAGCGACGACTACCCAGCCTGGCAGAAGTTGGTCGAAAAATGGCGGGTCCAGGTGAACGGGTTCATATACAACCGCCTGGGATTCAGGCCCCGGGCCTTTAATTTTTTAAACCTCTTCACTTCCCTGTTCGTCCACGGCGGATTCCTCCACCTCGCGTTCAACATGCTTTACTTATGGCTCGTCGGTTGCAATATCGAGGACGATTGGTCCGGGAAGATATTCCTCGGCCTGTACCTGACCTCGGGTGCGGCTGCCGGGCTGATGCACGCGGGCGCTTTTTCGAACAGCATGGTGCCGCTGATCGGCGCTTCGGGCGCTATCGCCGGGGTGATGGGCGCGTTCATGATCCGCCATTTCAAAACCAAGATCCGCATCGCCTATTTCTTCTGGTTTTTCTTCAACCGCCCGTATTGGGGCACTTTTCCCATTTACGCCGGTATCGTCCTGCCTTTATGGTTCCTGATCCAACTTCTCTTCGCCCGGGGCGGCGGAACGGATTCCGGCACCGCCTACTGGGCGCACATCGGCGGATTTCTCTTTGGCGTGGCCGTGGGTGTCGCTTTTAAATTCTTGGGTATCGAGAAAAAATATATCGCGCCGATGGTCGAGGAAACCTTTGAGAAACTCAAGATCTCGCCGAAGATGAAAGAGGCGAACCAGAAACTGGAGATCGGAAACGCTGCGACGGCCAGTGAACTTTTGCTTCAGGTCATGCAGGAGGAACCCCGGAACCGGGACGCCCCCCACACCCTGGCCCGCCTGTATGCGGGTAAAGGGAAAACTGACCAGGCCGCGGTCATGTACAATAAGACCCTGGACATCCTCATCGCCGAGGACGACCGTCCGGCCATAACGGCCGCGTACGAAGAACTGGCGGAAAAAGAACTACTTGAGAGACTGTCCGAAAAAAATCTGTTCAACCTGGCACAGGTCCTGGAAAAAACGGAAAAGTATGACGTCGCGTTGAGCCTTTACAAACTCTACGATACACTTTTCCCGTCGGGATTGGTCCGGGCCAAGGCGCTTTTCCGCGTCTACGTTCTGTACCGCGACAAACTGAAGGACGAAGACAAAACCCGGACCGCGCGGGATTGCCTGTTAAAAGAATTCCCCGAATACCCGCTCGCCTCGTCATAACCGCCGACCACTGGAGAAAACCGCGATTCTTTTCAAATCTCCTTGACGCTCAACGAGTCTTAGGTATAATTAATCCGCGGCATAGAAAGGAGATCCTAATGAAGAAATTTTTGATCGTTAACCTGGCTTTTTTCGCGTTCATGCCGACGATCGTTTACGCCGATTCGCCGATAACATCGACCGCATTTTACTCGGCGTATCTTGATGTCGACATAATCAAAAAAGCCGAGGCCGAAGGCGTGATGGGCCTCGATTTCGCCGAATTCCTCTGTGCTCCGGACGTCCCCCTCGACCAGAAAGCCGCGCTCGTCAACGCCCTTTCCTGGAACATCGACGGCAAACAGAATGCGGAGATCTTCACCTATTACCTGGCGTTAAAATATAAAAAGACCTTGACCGACCTAAAGATGGAGGACCTGGCGCCGGTTGAGCTCATGTGCCTCGGCTACCTCACGGTCATGGACGATTATTTCAACCCCGACAAGGCCCTGCTTTACCTAGAAAAGGCGGCCGAGAAAATTCCGAAAAGTTTCACCGCGGCGATCATTTACGCCCTGGCCCGGGCGCAGAAACTCATGGATTCCGACTGGAGCGAAGTCTGGAAGGTCACGGAAAAGGTTTTCGAGGACAAAAAATTAAAGATGGACATGAAAAAGAAAGCCCGGGGCATCATTTTTGATTACATGGTATTATACCGGGATTAAGTGACCAAAAAAATTCACCTGCTTATCGTGTCGGGTCTGTTGATCGCCGGTTGCGCGGGTGCGGGATCCCATGCCCGCAATCGCACCGCCTCCGACGCGGAAAAACTCCCCGGGTTTCCGTACCCTCCGGTCAAATTCATAGTCTTCAGCGACTTTCATTATTACGACCCGTCGCTCGGAACCGCCGGACCGGCCTTTGAAAGATACTTGAACGAAGACCGGAAAATGCTCGCCGAAAGTTCGGAGATCCTGGAATCGGCGGTCAATTCGATCCACGAATCACCGGCGGGCTTCGTGCTGGTCTGCGGCGACCTGACCAAAGACGGCGAACTGCTCGACCATCAAAAAGTCGCCGGCTTTTTGCGCCGGATCGAAGCGGCCGGGAAAAAAGTTTACGTCGTACCCGGCAACCATGACATATTAAATTACGAAGCATTCCGTTATAACGGTGACAAAACCGAAAGCGTCGCCCACATCGCGGTCGAGGATTTCCCCATAATTTACGACGATTTCGGTTACACCGAGGCCATCGAACGCGACTCCGCTTCCTTAAGTTACGTCTGCGAACCGGTTCCGGGGCTCTGGCTCCTGGCGCTTGACGGCAACCTGTACCGGCGCAATAAACCCGGGCACGAATCTCAGGTGGGCGGCCGGTTTTCCGAGAACACTTTGGACTGGGTACGGGGGGTTCTTGACCGGGCCGTCCAAAAAGAAAAATCCGTCATCGCCATGATCCACCACGGCATCCTGGAGCATTTTCCGACCCAGGCGAAGTACTTCCCGCCGTACCTTTTATCCAACCGGAATACAGTATCCCGATATTTTCTCGATTACAACGTCAAGGTCGTTTTCACCGGCCACTTTCACGCCCAGGATATCGTGCTCGAAAAGTCTGGTGGTCAAAATCTTTTATACGACGTCGAAACCGGTTCTCTAATCACGTATCCGGCGGCGTACCGGACGGTCGAGATCGACGCGGACCAAAAAATGTATATTGAAACAAAATCCATTACCGCGACCGGGTCCCACACCCTCGCCTTCGCGGAATATGCAAGGGAATTCACCCGCCAGGGCCTGGAAACGATCGCGCTCGACCAGATGCGCGCTTACGGGGTCAACACCTACAACGCCCCGCTCCTGGCGCGGCAGGTCGCGGACGTTTTTCTCAACCATTACCGCGGCGACGAGCCTCGGGATGAGCAGCCGATCGACGTCGCGCAGATCGGCTGCCTGGGCGGCGTTTTGACCAGCGTCCTCGACGACGCATTCGAAGGCCTGACCCACGACCGGGAGCCGCCGGACAATAACTTGATCATTGACCTCAAGAGTGGCAGCTGGGCGCTGGACAGAAAGGAGCCGTAATGCGACCGACCGTAAAATTCCTGACCCGGGATTTGATCGAAAAAATAATCGGGGAAGCCAAAACACTGCTAGCCGAGCTGGGCGTCGAGATCCACAACCCGCCGGTTTTGAAACTCTTGGCCGACCACGGGTGCCGGTTGGACATTGATAAGCAAAGGGCCTTCGTTCCCGAAGCGGTCGTAGACCGGGCGCTAAAGACCGCACCCAAAGCCTTCAAGCTTTATGACGTGAACGGTTTGCCGACCCACGACCTCCAGGGCGATAACGTCCATTTCACGCCCGGCTCGGCCGCCCTGAATGTCCTCGACTACGAGACCGGCCGGATCCGCCGGCCCGTGACCGCGGATTATGTCCGATACGCGAAGCTCGTCAGCGGGCTCGGCCATATTGCGGCCCAGAGCACGGCCTTCATTCCCGCGGACGTTCCGGAAAAAATATCCGACAGTTACCGCCTTTTCCTGAGCCTGCTCTACTGCGAAAAACCCGTGGTCACCGGTGCCTTCACGGCGGAGGCCTTCGAGATCATGAAGAACCTCCAGCTGTGCGTGCGCGGGACCACGGAAAACCTGAAAAGCCAGCCCCTCGCGGTCTTTTCCTGCTGCCCGACCTCGCCCCTGAAGTGGAGCGACGTCACTTCCCAGAACGTCGTGGACTGCGCGCTCTTTCATATTCCGGTCGAGTTCATCTCCATGCCGCTGGCCGGTTTCATGGCGCCGGTGACGCTCGTCGGCAGCCTGATCCAGCATACCGCCGAGACCCTGAGCGGCATCGTTATAAGCCAGCTCAGCCAGCCCGGCACGCCGGTCCTGTACGGCGGCTCGCCCGCGATCTTCGACGTGCGCTACGAGACGACGCCCATGGGCGCGGTCGAGACCCAGATGATCGACTGCGCGTATAACGAGATTGGCAAGTACCTGGGCCTGCCGACCCAGGCCTATATCGGCTTAAGCGACAGCAAGCATTTCGACTTCCAGGCCGGCAGCGAAACCGCCATGGGCGCGACCCTGGCCGCGCTTTCCGGCATCAACAGCGTGTCCGGACCGGGCATGCTCGATTTCGAAAGCTGCCAGAGCCTGGAAAAGCTCGTCATGGACAACGAGATCTGCGGTATGGCCCTGCGCCTGATCCGGGGCTGCGAACCCAAGGACGATTTCCCGAGCCTGCCGATCTTCCGGGAGCTGCTCAGTGAAGGCCACCTGCTGATCAGCCCCCATACCCGGAAGCACCTGAAGGCCGAGCATTATTTCCCGGGTCCGTCCATGGACCGGGCGAACCGCAGCCGCTGGCAGGAAGAGGGGAGCCGTACCAATCTCGAGCGAGCGCACGATGAAGTGGAAAAGATCATCGGCCAATACAAACCTTCCAATGTTCCGTCGGCCGCCGGGGAAGAAATGGTCAAGCTCATGAGCGCGGAAGCAAAAAAATACGGCATGGATAAACTTCCAAACCGGGATTGAAATGCCGGAGACTTTTTCCCTTTCCCTGTCGGATATCCGTCCTACCGAAACCCAGATTTTGAACGGCCCCGGTTTCGGCGGCAGCGCGGAACTTGACGAGCGGATCAAGAAGATGCTCGCGGAAAGCGTCGAAATGTTCGATGAGCTGGCCCGGACCGAGGCTATCATCGCGCGGATATCTGTACCCGATTTCAAGGAGGTTTATTCGAGCTCAGTCCAGGACCAAACCCCGACGCCGGTCAGCCGGATATATCCAAAGGCCGAATTCATCTACCTCTTCGCGGTCACGATCGGCGCCGGGATCAGCGCCCGAGTGAACGCCCTTTTTGAAAAACACGATTTCGCACTGGGTTACACGCTCGACGCCGTGGCCTCGGCCGGCACGGAGAACGCGGCCGCTTTTATCGTGGACCATATCTTCGATCTGCCGGTCAAGGAAAAACCCGCAGATCGCACGGCCCGGGTCCTGGATTACAATCCCGGTTATTGCGGCTGGCACATGAGCGGCCAGCGGAAACTCCTCGACTACCTTAAAGCCGACCGGATCGGGATTGAGCTGAACGAAAGCTGCTTGATGCAGCCCCTGAAATCCCTTTCCGGCGCGCTCGTCGCAGGCCGGCCCGATATCCACGATTTCGACGACGACTTTCCGTTCTGCAGGGAGTGCGTTTCCCGCGCCTGCCGCGGCCGGATCGACCGCATAAGGAAATAATAAGGAATATAATTTGAAAGAAAATAACGAAAACCTTATAATCAACTCCTCTCCCCTTGGTGAAGAGGATATCCAAATTCAACTCCTCTCCCCTTGGGGGAGAGGATTAAGGTGAGGGGTGTCTTTAAGGAGGTGAAAATGGATTATTTAAAAGATATTTCAGAATCACTGGAACTCGGCACAGCAGAGCGGGTCGCCGAGTTGACCAAGCAGGCGCTCGATACTGGAATCACGGCCGTGGTGGTCCTGAATCAGGGCTTGATCGCAGCTATGAACCGGATCGGCGAAAAATTCAAGAACCACGAGATCTTCCTGCCCGACGTCCTGCTCGCGGCCAAGGCCATGTATGCAGGCCTGGACCTGCTCAAGCCACACTTGGTCCGGGACGGGATCCCGGTCCGGGGCCGGGTAGTCATCGGCTCGATCCAGGGCGATATGCACGATATCGGCAAGAACCTGGTCGCGATCATGCTCAAAGGAGCCGGGTTCGAGATCTTCGACCTGGGCAACGACGTGGCGCCGGAAAAGTTCGTCGCGGCCGCCCAGCGGGAGAACGCCCAGGTGATCGGCATGTCCGCGCTCCTTACCACGACCATGCCGGGTATGAAAAAAGTCGTAGACCTGCTCAAATCAAAAGGCCTGGCCGGCCGGGTCAAGGTCATCGTCGGCGGCGCGCCCGTGACCGACGAGTTCCGGCAAGAGATCGGCGCGGACGCTTACGGCTACGACGCGGCCAACGCCGTGGACAAGGTCAAACAACTGGTCGGCGCATGAGCGATTTGCCCGGGATCCTGGAACGCTTACGCGAAGGCAAGGTGTTCGTCGCGGATGGCGCCATGGGCACCATGCTCATTGAACGGGGGTTGAAAAGCGGGCAGTGCCCGGAATCCTTCAACCTTACGAATCCGGACGCGGTCGCCGAGGTCAGCCGCCTTTACATCGGCGCGGGCGCGGAGATCATCCAGACCAACACCTTCGGCGCTTCACCCATCAAGCTCGCCCTTTACGACCTGCAGGACAAAACCGAAGAAATAAATCGCAAAGCCGTGGCGATTGCGAAAAAAGCCTGCCGTTCGCACGCCTATGTCGCGGCCTCGTGCGGTCCGTCCGGCCGCCTGCTCAAACCTTACGGCAACCTGGATCCGGAAGACCTGATTAAGAGCTGCGAGCGCCAGGTCCGGGCGCTCACCGACGCCGCGGCGGACGCGATCTGCGTCGAGACCATGAGCGACATCAACGAGGCCGTGATCTGGGTAAGGGCCGCCAAAAAGGTCGCGCCCAATATCCCGGTTTTCGCGACCATGACCTTTGACCCCACGCCCCGGGGATTTTTTACGATGATGGGCGTGGACATCAAGAAGGCGGTTACGGAACTGACCGATGCCGGTGCGGATGTCCTGGGTTCGAACTGCGGCAACGGCAGCGACCAGATGGTCGATATCGCCGCCATGTTCAAGGAACTCACGGACAAACCGCTCCTGATCCGGCCCAACGCGGGCATGCCGATCCTCGAGAACGGACGGACCGTCTACCTGGAAACGCCCGAATACATGGCGGATAACTGTCGGGAACTGGCCCGGCTTGGCGTCGCCGTGATCGGCGGATGCTGCGGCACCACGCCGAGCCATATCCGCGCCATCGCGCGCAAGGTCCATTAAATGAAAAAGGGGACAGGCTACTTTTTTACATGAATCAAACGTTTCTGATTGGGAATTACCATAAGGCAAATCTATATTTAGAGAATGAATAACAAAACCCGAAAAAAAGTAGCCTGTCCCCTTTTTCTAATACTGGCGATCCTAATCGTGGGTTGCGCTAGCGGGAAAATTAGAAGGAACAATATTGTGCCCGAAACTGTAGCAAAGTGCGGATGCGGAATCTCGGGACAGGGATTGATCCTGTCCATCAAATGGCAAAGACTTATTTCCGAAGGAAAAACATGCCCCCGGTGCGGGTCGACCGAACAGGAACTGGAAAAAGCGGTGACCGTCCTGGGTCAGGCCCTCGAGACGATGGGGATAAGAGTCGTTCTGGAAAAGGATTCGCTCTCTAAAGCGGAATTCGAAAAAGATCCCTTGCGGTCAAACCGGATCTGGATCAACGGCCGGCCGCTTGAGGACTATGTCGCGGGCAAGGTCGGCCAGAGCCCATGCTGCGACGAATGCGGTCCGGTCGACTGCCGGACCCTCGAAGTGGAGGGCCAGGCATATGAAACGATCCCGTCCGCGCTAATCGTGCAGGCGGGTCTCATCGCCGCATCGCAGATGCTCGTTCCGGAAACAAAGGAGCCCTGCTGCGGAGACAAAAAGTAGTCAAAATTCAACAAAACCGACCCAAAACTGACTAGCCATAAAACGGTGAATTTAACCCTTTAAAACATCTGATTTTACGCATAAATTTTCGTGGACCCGGTCCGGATAAATACATTGACTTACCATCCGATTTCATTATACTAAAGACCCATGAACGAAATCAAAGCCGGCGACATGATCCTGATCCACCTCGACGAAAAAAGGGAATACATGGTCCAGGCCCAGGAGCAGCTCCGGCTGTCGAGCGACCTGGGCGAAATCCTGGTCAAGGACCTGATCGGCAAGCCCTACGGATTCGTCGGTAAGACCCATTTGGACCGGCCTTTCTTCTGCCTCAAGCCCTCGATCTCGGACTTGATGATGAAGGTCAAGCGCTCGACAACCGTGGTCTATCCCAAGGACCTTGGGTATTTATTGCTCGAAACGAGCGTTGGCCCCGGATCGCGCGTGATCGAGGTCGGCACGGGCAGCGGCTCCCTGACGCTCGTCCTGGCCAAACTCACCGCGCCCGACGGCAAGGTATATTCCTACGAACGCAAGGAAGAATTCAGCCAGAACGCCAGGAAAAACCTGGTCCGCTACGGTTTGGAGAAAAACGTGGAGTTTTTCGTGCGCGACGTCGGGCTGGACGGCTTCACCGAAACGGACGCGGACGCGGTCTTCATCGACGTGCCCGAGCCCTGGGACATCGTGCCCAAGGCCGCGGCCGCCTTGAAAGGCGGCCATCACGCGGTCAGCTGGAGCCCGAACGTCGAGCAGGTGCAAAAAACGGTCGACGCATTGAAGGCAAGCCATTTCACGCGGATCAACACCGTGGAGATCATCATGCGCGACCTCCTGGTCCGCGAGCGCGGCATAAGACCCCGCGAGCACGGCATCACCCACACCGCGTACCTGACGAGCGGGCAACTTGTCTATGCTCCGGATGGAGCGTAGAAATGAAAAAGGGGACAGGCTACTTTTTTATCACTCAAATCTATCCAATTTGTATTAATTGACCGACAAAATTGTAATATAACTATTTTACTAAATCCAAAAAAGTAGCCTGTCCCCTTTTTCGGTCTTGACAAACATCCGAATGTGGATATAATTTCCAATAATAATAATATATTATTATTAAAGGAAATGAAATATATCGATTTTAAAAATCAAATCCGCGCCTTCCCGGTTTTCTCAACGAACCATCTGACCGGGTTCGGGAAAAACACCCAGGTGCTCCGAAACCAGCTGACCGGATGGCGCCGGAGGGGATTGGTCATCCGGCTGCGTAAGGGTCTGTATATCCTCAACGAGGGCGACCGCCGGTTAACGCCTTCGCGAATGTTCCTCGCGAACCAGCTCTATATCCCCTCGTATGTCAGCGCCGAATATGCCCTGCACTATTACGACCTGATCCCGGAGCGCGTCGCCGACCTGACCTCGGTCGCGCCGATGAAAACCGCAGCGTTCGAAAACCCCTTTGGACGATTCCTATATCAACAGATTAAAGCATCGGTTTTTACCGGATATCGCCTGCTCAAGGACGAAAACGATTTCAACATCCATATCGCGGAACCGGAAAAAGCCCTGCTCGATTACCTTTACCTGAACCACAGCCGGTTCCGGGACGCGGCCATGATCGTCGAATCCCTGCGGCTGCAGAATCTGGATATCCTGGACCGAGGTAAACTAACTACGTATGCAGCTTTATTCGGCCGGACCCGCGTGCTAAACCTGACAAAACAATTAATCGCTTGGACTAAAGGACGGTGACCATGGAAGACATTATCCGCAACCTGCTGGCCGGGGTAATTACCGTCGAAGAAAAAACCAACCGCCTCCGGGAATTCCTGCAAGCACTCATCCTGCGGGATATGTATAATCGAGGATCTTTTCGAAATATCAGCTTTGTCGGCGGTACCGCTCTAAGGTTTTTATACGGTCTGCGCCGTTTTTCCGAGGATCTGGACTTTTCCCTATTCTACCGGAAAGGCTATAATTTCGACGAGCTCCGTGCCGGCCTGAAACGCGGCTTGGAAAATTCCGGATTCGCGATCGACGCGGACGGCAATGACCGCCGGACCGTGCAAAGCATCGATGTCAAGTTCAAGAGCCTGCTCTACCCGTACGGATTGTCGCCGATCAAAGCCCACAAGCTGACGATCCGGTTGGAAATCGATGCGAACCCGCCTCCGGGGTGGAAAACGCAGGTCTCGATCATCAATCAAACTTATATTTTCACGGTCACCCATTTTGATCTGCCGTCCCTGTACGCGCTCAAGCTCCACGCCTGCTTTTACCGGAAGTACACCAAGGGCCGTGATTTTTACGACCTGATCTGGTACCTGACCCGGAAACAGGAGCCGAATTTTTCTCTTCTGAATAACGCCGTTAAACAGACCGAAGGGTTAAACCCCCGCGTGAACGCCGCCAATTTCAAGGAATTTTTAGCCGGAAACCTGGTACGGATCGATTTCCGCGAAGTTAAAAAGGACGTCACCCGCTTCCTGGAAGACAAAACCGAACTCAAACTATTTGACCGCAAGCTGATTTTGAACATGCTTTAAGCTTTTTATATTATTAAAACTATACACAAAAACCAACCTGCCTGGTTTTGCTGACGCAAAATGCCGTGATCGCGCAAGATACTGTTGCAAAACTATACACTTATTCCAACCGAGTAAAATCCGAAATCCTAAAGCTAGTATTTGGATTTCGGATAATAAAACAAT
>Ga0315294_10004196_pt1 | contig 15696 bp, 16 predicted proteins | sample YL17G13_40_MG_FD_203626 | JGI IMG/M metagenome (GOLD analysis project Ga0315294, IMG submission 203626) | Sediment microbial communities from Yellowstone Lake, YNP, Wyoming, USA - YL17G13_40 | ecosystem: Environmental > Aquatic > Freshwater > Lake > Sediment | place: USA: Wyoming | collected... | reverse complement strand
CTCTGTTGTTTTATGTTATCTGGTATCTCAGTCCCAAACTCTGCCCGGTCTAGTATGTATTGTTGAGTGTCAGCAAGAACCTTTTGAAGCGTTTCTTTTTCTTTTTTTAGCAACTTCACCTGATTGTCAGATAAAACTTGTGCTTTGGTTTTACCGGTCATTACTATGGTCATTGAACCACCCCCTGATCAAAGTTTTCGTAATCTTCACCCCTGTATTTTCCTTGATCGTCCTTAGTTTCAAAGCGTTTTTTGTCTTTTCGATGATACGGGAAAAGCAAAGTTACTTTAAGCTTGCCTTGTGCATTCCTGGACGCTTCCAGGATTGGCCCAACCGGGTCAAACTCCTCTATGTCTTCCGGGAATTCGTATCTATCACCGTCAATTTTCAGGGTGTTCTCATCGATAACACGATAAACTGGAGGTGGAATGTCAGATAAAACAGGGCTAAGTTTAATTTTCATACAATCAAATAGGTAAAATGAAACGAGTAGAAATTGTTAGCAGTGCCAACGACACCTGTCGATATAAAACTAATTTGGTCATTTGCAATGTCAGAGCTACCAGACCAAACCTGAGTTTGAGCGGTACCACCGATACAAAATCCGTTACCCTGTTTAATCGTTGTAAAATTAGTTGCTATGGGTACAGTCATGAGAAACTGACTTGCAAGCAATGTTGTGGTCAATTGGATATCACAACCGCCGCTAACAGTTACAACATTACCGACACGCATCCACTGGCAAACATACACCCCTGGAGTTCCTGCAATGTTCGTTATTTTTGTTATCGCCGGTGTATATGTACCCGAACAAATATACTGATTAGTCGTTCCGGTGACAGCATTTGCATTGTTATGCAAAGCAGAGCCATAAACTCGACCGTCTGACAAAACCTTTAACCGGCTTGTACCGTTTGATTGTAAATCGACATCCCCGGTAGTGTCAGCCGTTAAAATTATTCCCGAAGTTGTGGCTATACCAGCCGATAAACTAGACATATTCCCCCCTTATCTCCAAAACCCGATTGATTGCCATTTACCATCCGAGGTAACAGCCCCGTTAATATTGTTACATGCAAGGGCCGAAAACGCTGTGGTAGTCTGAGACACCCAACCACCGCAAAAAACAGTATTACCACCACCTGCTATGAATGTGAAAGAATATGTTGCATTGATATAGGTAGCAGGTAACGTTACAGCTCCGACATAAAAGTACGGTCCAACACCCCAAGCTCCACCGCCGGAAGTAGTTCCAGCAGGGAATATTCCCCAACATTGCATAACGCCGGAAGAATATTTTATGTATGATCCGTTGGCATTTGTTCCAAAATCAAAGATTTCTCCAACCGTTGATTCAATAACCCATCTAGCAGGTGAAACAATGGTAACCGATACTCCAGCATAAATAGTCACAGTCGAGAAACTGGCAGCCGATGAGGTCGGGCCTATGGTTAGATTACTAGTAATAATAGGTTGCCATTCCATGACCACGCCATAGTTAGTAGTTGGCACTGTAGGAATGAGATCAGAGACCTGATTGATTTTATCCAACAGGTCCAAGCCCATTTTAGCGGTTTCATTCTCAGATTCATTCGAGAAATTACCGGCTTCAATGGGTGGAAATGTTGGTAAAAGTGTCCCGTTAAATCTCACCTTCCCTTACCGCCCCAACCGGGATTTAATGCGAGTTGTGACTTCTCACCGCCTCCAGATGCTTCTCTTTTCTGAGTCTCAGCATACGCAGCCTGAGCCGCAACAGCTAATTCTAAGGTAATCGGCTTGTACTTCTTTTTTTCCGTTTTCATTTCAGAACCCCCGCTCTGTCTAATACTCCACCTTCACCATAAGTGAAGGAATCCGCACCTTTCAATAAATCCATAATCTGTTTTTTCTTTTCGGCTGGAGACAGTAAAGGGGTGTTTAAAATACCTGTAACAATCCCCTCGGCTTCCTTAGATCCTATCTCCCCATCTTTGGTCAAAATGTTGGATACAGTAGCAGCGAAAAGTTTTTTATTGTTATCAGCCGTCCCCATTGCTACTATTTTGACCGCGTCTGGCAGGTTCTTTTGAATGATACTATATGCTTCATAGCCCTTTCTTAGAGCCGATTGTGACTCAGGATCGCCTGGGAAAATAGCCTTACCAGCCCTGAGCATGTCCACAGACCCGTCAGCCTTGGTTAAACCCTTCCTTACAGTCTGTTTAAATTGCTCTTTGGCCCCGGGGTTTTGTTGTTCAATCATCCCGTTTGGATCTTCCATCGACCAAGCTTTTTCTAGTCCAGTTTCTAACATGTCCTGTTGTTGTGCTTTGTCGTTAATTTGTCCAGTTTTCATTAATTGAATATCTTGAGGTTGACCAGTAAGCACTGGAGATGGCATCAATGGCATTTGCTCAACCATTCCATCTCCGTTTAATTCTGTAGGCTCAACTCCAGCCATATCAGGTGCTACATCTGATTTATTAGCCTCAGCCAATGGCCCGCCTAAGTGCTGTGCAGAGGTTGGTAATAATGGCCCTAGCTTAGCTCCAATCCCCTGAGCTGTTGGGGTATTAAGGAGTTCTGAAAGTTTAGACCCGGCTTTTCTTCCCATATCAATGGCAGTTTTAAGACCTTTTGATTCAGGGTTGAAAACATATCCGGCGTCTTTATCGATCATACTCCGAAGTTTAGAAGCACCCTCTGTTGACATCATCTTACTGAATTCGTTAGCACCTCTGTTGACCAACCCGCCGCCTAGAGCATTAACTACACTAGTGACAGGGTTGGCACCTTGCAGGGCTTGCGACATTGCTGTCTTGCTTTCAGGCTGTGAAGTTGCTGAGAGTCTCATTTTCTGACGGATAGCAGCAGATTCTAAAAGCTTAATTGACGGCCAACGATCTTTGATTAATTGCATTGCAACATTTGGATCTTTGCCAGCATCAACAAACTTTTCAAAGTCTCTTTTTGGTAGATGCTTTTCGATTAAATCACCTAGTAAATTAGGATCAGCTAGCTCAACCGCCGAATCATCCAGCTTGCTTTTAATTCCTAGTGCAAGTTTAGCCTGAATAAATGGTCTAGTGTCAGGAGGTGAATCAATTCCGTCTTTAATAATATCATTAAGTTTTCCACGATGAGCAGACCAATCACCGATTGACTTGTCAGAGTCTTTTCTAATATCCAAACGCCTTAGAACTTCCTTGAGTTCTCCCAAAGGTTCAACAGATCCCCCCGAATAAGTATCAAGAGTGTTGAAAATCCCCGGATCATCCATGTATTCATCAATTTTATCTGAAAATCTAGGATGAGAAACTGAGTTATAAGCATCCTTGAAAGGCTTCCAAAGAACCCCCTCGTCACCAACTAACTTTTCAACTTGGTTCATGTTCCTTATTTTCTGAGGTCCAGAATCTAGAAGATCGGCTGCACCATCATATATTTCGTCCATGTCGTCCATTTTGTTAAATGATGCACTACCTTTTACTAATGGTGCGATATCTTTTCGGGTTATTCCTACGATGTTTCCAAGGATTGACTCGCTAGCGGTTTCCCTAGCTTCTTTTAATGGCTTGTCAAAGGTTACATAAGGTTTTACGGTTTCGGCAAGTTTGCCTAATTTCTTCAAACCATACCCAACACCCCCGCCAACTCCTGCCCCTAATGCAAGCTCATTGCCAGCTTGACCCAGGTCTCCAGTGTCGAATACTTCAGATACAGCCCGTGGAACGGCTTGCTCTAATCCGGCAACAACGCCTTGACCTAATCCAAGCTTTCCACCTGCTATCTCACCAAGCCCGGTTAGTGCTTTACCAAGGACCGGCGCACCTTCAGCAAGCTTTCCAGCTCCCTTTAATAGTGCACCTCCGGGAATGAACATCGACCCAACACCCCCGGCGATTTCTCCAGCTCCATACCCAGGATTTTTAGCCTTATATTCTTCTACTATTTGACGGACTTTATCACCGCCAACACTCTTAAGAATCGATTCAGGAAGCCCAAATGCGAGTTGATTAACACCACCGGCAAGAGCTGGTACAATTTGAGCACCAACTTCGGAAGCATCTGGCATTGTCGAGGGTTTTTTGTAGAATACAGGATCACTCATTTTACGGTCTCCAGGTATTTATTAGCAATTCCACCAACCCCACCGCCTGACTTTAAGGAACTTTGAGCCGATAAAGCTCTACCTTGTTCAATTGCAGCGTTCTTTTGTGCTTCAATAATCTTTAAGTCGTTAATCAATTGGGCTGCCCTTGCATGGTCTCCCATTGCTTCAGCCTGTTGATACTCTTGAGTCTTTTGATTCTTCATCGCTTCAATCTGTTGTGCTTGCAATTTTAACTGTTGTTGTGTTGCAAGTTGTGCTTCGTTGCGTTGAGAAAGCATAGTTTTTCTATTGATTCCACCCTTAGCAGATAATGCAACACCGACAGCATCAAGGATATTTGCAAGTGTTGCACCTTCAGGAGCGTTAGCCATAAAGTTAGCCATGACATCCGAAGCCTTTTTAATATCAACCGGTTGATCAAGTGCTTTACCGGCTCCAACATTTTCCCTTCTAACAGCTCCAGAAAATGGCGTTGGTCCCTGTGAAGCTATTGGTTGTGTTGGAATTTGTGCCATTGGTATGGCTTGCGGTTGTTTACTGTAGTCAGTCCCGGGATTCATCGGGATCTTTTCATTCATTCCAGTTGCAAGTATAGAATTCATTCCCTTCTTAGATTCAACAATAGGAACTGGTTTAGCAGCTGTTGTTCTATCCCAAAGATCTTTTGGCATTGTCGATAAATCTGACTTTGCTGAAGCTTCAGGAGTGTGAACCGCTGTTACCTCGTCGCTAGTAAGCTTCTTAATGCTTGCGATCTCTTCAGCCGTTAAAGGTTTGCCAGATGTTACCTTGTCCCTGAGCGCCTTAGTGTCAACCTGTGGAACCTGTGGAACAACTGGCGCAGGTGCAACTGGAGCTGTTGGCAATGGAGCAGGTGGCATGTAAGGTTTAAATGGTGTAGTGTTATCGCTCATATTGTTTTCCTTATTTCTTTGGCTTCAAAAGATCCCAAATATTAGCACCACCAACCGATCCAAGCAAACTTGAACCACCTGAGATTAGAGCACCCCAGAAAGCATTGTCAGCGTTTCTATTCCCAACCTGTTGTTGAACATCGGTGTCATATTTATTAGAAGCTGCTCCTACATCAACGCCATATTTTTGTAATCCTTGACCAGATTGTTGCAATCCCAGGCCCCCAATGTCCCCAGCCAACCCACGATATTGATTAACAGAGTCAGACAAGTTTTTAGAATATGCATCATTGTAGGCAGTACCAGCACCTTGCCCAGCCATTAGCGCAGCTTGAGCCGGAGAGAGGCCGGAAGCTCTAGCGTAACCGGTTGCCTGAGTCCCGGCTCCCATTGCAGAGCGTCCAGCTTGTTCGGCGGCGTAGTCTTGGCCCGCTCCCATTGCCATTCTCAAAGCATCGGTTGCGCTCTTTCCATAGCTAGATTCCCCGGCCTTGGTCATTGCGTTAGGTGTGGAATCATAGGCAACCGTAGCCATTGGAGAAACAGGGGCTTGATCCTTTGGCTTGAACATATCTGTAAAGTCTTTAAAGCCTTTTTCTACTGCCTGAATACCTTGGATTGGAATCGGAGCAGCGGCTTTCATTGCTTGATCGGCTGTAACCGTACCAGTTGCTACCTTATCGCCAACTATACCAGTAGCAGCACCGCCGGTTTTTCCGCCTGTGTTGGTGAGTGTTGGGTCAGTTGTTGCCCCAGTATCCATACCAGTTCCAGTTCTGGTACCGGTAGCAGTTGTTACGCTTTGAACTGGACCAACAGGCACCCCGGCAACCGCTGGAGCTGTACCGGTTGCCGCCGGACTGGTTGGTGTTGTAGTAGTCGTCGGAGTGGTAGTCGTTGTAGTAGTATCCATCCCTCTTCCCATTTTAATTCCCCCTTATGGTAATCGGTTGGGTATCGGTGCAACCCCGCCGTCTGTAGTATACATCGTAACATCATAAAGTGTCACTTTCTTATCACACTGGAAGCCAATCGAAGCCCCGAACACTAATGATTGAGCCGGGTTATATTGTATAAAAACATAACCGGTACTCGACACTGTGTAAGTATTGGCTGCAAAAGTAGCAGTTTCAGTCCCGTTGGCATTGGCTGTCAACCATTTGTAATTGATTGTTATAGCGGTTGTCACAGGGTCAGCAACTTTGAAGGCTAGAATTATTTGTGTGATCCTAGTGTATTGGTTTCTACCAATCCCATAATAACCCGATTGCCAAGTTAATGACCTAGCGGTCCCAGTTCCTGCAGTGTAGCTTAATAATTTAGATTGACCGGTAGAAGTACCAAATAACGAGGTGTCTACAAAGTAAGTCCCCAAAGCCGTGGCATAAATGGTTTGTGAGGTGTAAGGGTTAGCAATCTGTTGAGCGATATTATCTCGCATGATCATGGTTGTTGTATCGGCCAATTGTAAATACAAGCTGTTTTCTTTTACCGAATAAACACCGCTTGAAACCGTAGCAACCCCGGTCATTTCTTGCCACTTCTCAACCTTTTGACCGCCTGTAAAAATATAAATACAGTTATCAAAATCGGACAAAAACCATGCTACCGTTGGGCTGTTGGCTATAAAAGTTAATCCCCTTGCAAGTGCAACTTGAACAGGTATCCCAACAACAGCTCCATTGATCGGCATTCTATAAATCTTTACACCATCAAAGCCGTAGAGTTGACCAAATAGATTGAAGAATGTGTAAGCAACAGGTAATTGATTTGCTAGGGTATAGCCAGCGTAGTGCTGAGCAAATGCATCTGAGTCCGAATAATTAACAGTTTGAATGGCAGATTGACCGAGTAGAGTAATACCACCTGAACTATAAACAGCATCAACAGGACAAGGTATGTTAGAGTTTGCAACATAGGCTACTGTGGTATCTACTGGAGTTATTGACCCCTTGTTATAATCAGCAACTGCAAATAAGGTCCCAGAGGTTGATTCATAGAATCTTATCGGTGCGATCCATGCATTTGCTACCGTTGTTAGCGTTGGGTATGTTGTCCCAACCCCTGCAACTCCAACAATAGACCCTGTATCAACAGCGTTTGAATACTTAAAGAATGTCTGATATGCACTTTGTTTAGTGCCTGTTAAGTAAATGTCAGACACAAAAGCGTTACAATGTCCTCCGCCCGATGGTTCCATATACAATGCATCTGTATCAACAATGTAGCCGTGACCCTCGTTAATTTGGACAACATTGTCTGAAATTGATGAATAAGTTGTTATATTTGAAGATCCAAACCTCACCAATTGAAAGCTTGAGTCTGTTGGAATACTCAAAGCATTTAACCAAAGCTCAACGGGCAACCTATTAGACATTGACCCATACTCGCACAACATGGCAGCCCCGGGGCTTGTGTTATTAATAGCCCTTGTAACATGAGTGGGTTGTCCTTGATATGTATTTACAAAATACCCGCTAGTGTTAATGCCCGCAATTGCTTCCGGTTTAATGGCGTAATCCGTTACAGTTTCCGTTATAGTAACTGGAGTTCCTACGCCGTCAATAATATAGGGTGAAAACTTTGTCGCAGCCGTTGATTTGAACCTTCCAGAATGAAAACCAAAGCCTGTATATGAGTCACTTGGAATTATTGTCAATCCGGCTTGGGTAACTGTGGTTATCGTTATTACCCCTAGAATACTTATGGCAACCTTAGTACAGAAAGTTGTGTAATTAGCACTAGAAAGCCTAGATGGAACCCCAACCAAGTTTAATGCAGTCCCTGAAGATGTAGAAAAGAATTCATAATTTGACAAGTAAGAACATTCTGTTATAGCAGTCCATGCCCCGGCAAAGGGCGAGGCTTGGTAGTAGCTTTGAGGCATTGAAGTATTGTTTGGAACCCCGCCGACAACAACCATTCCACCTTGAGAAAACGCGGTTAATCCAGTGAAAGTGTAAGGTTTACCCGTGCCTGTAAATACTGTATAAGTCGATCCAGAATAACGTATTTTTACATCAACCGTTGTTCCTGTAAAATATATATAGGCTACATTGGCAGTAGCATAGGTCATTCCATGGGCTTTTATGAACGTAGCATAATTGTTTTTATATGTTGGAGTAATCGCAAAGCTGTTGCTATTCAATAGCGTAACACCACCTGTTGAATATTCACTTATCGTATATGTTACAGCCGCAACCCCGTCATTCTTTACGGTCAAATATAACCACGTTCCAGATGCTGTAACCGCAAAATCAAGTATTTGCCTCCCTGCTAGAGTTCTATAGGTTGCATTACCGGATAAAAAATCAAGTAATAATCCGTTTACATAAAAATTGTTTGCTTGAGAGGTTAACTTGTCGCCATTAGGTGCAAAGTAAATAGTATCTACAGCCTCTACCGTCTCAGTACTATATAAATTAGTAACACCCTCATCTTTAATAATCCCATTATTCGACAAGTTACTTGCTTTCATTGACCCGAGTTCATAGATATTTTCAGCAACATTGTCTAAGTTATTCGACTCTTTCAAGGAAAGCTTTGTTGGAGTTCCCATCGGAAGAGGTTGTTGTGATATCGCCATTAATCCCCCCTTGAGATTTTAGATATAAGGGGCGAACCCTTGGTTGAAAACGTTTTTCGGGGTCTCAGCCTTGGCATCGTCCCGATTCAATTGATTTTTCATTGTTGCTATAAGCTCGTCACGTCGTTGTTGCTTATCAAGGTAGTCAAGGTTTTGTTTTCGTCTGATATCAATAGCCACTTGATAGGCCATTATTTGAGTTACCGCTGAATTAGGGTATAGAATATCAGTACCTGTAGCCAAAGTTACAGGTGCAGGGTAGTACCATATGCACCAATTGGTATATTCAATTTGAGTATACAGGGATAAGTAAGCCCCCTGGAGGCGATACCCTGGACCATTTTGCAAGTTGCCAAAGTTTTCAAGGTTCATTTTAGCGACAGGATAAAATAAGGTTCCATCGGGTTGGTATTGGAACAATCGCAACCGATAAAAAGAAGCTGGTAAAGTATAATTATATACATAAGTACGGTTTGCGTCTGCAGTGAAACCAGCTGCAAGTGTCGTGTAAACCTGAGTAACGAAGTAATCGTCGTTACCTTCACACATGATACTGTATAAATCAACCCATGAGGACTGAACGGAAAACAGCGCATCCGCTGCAGTATAAAAGTTAGTGTTGGGAACGTCGGCTATGCTTCGTCCGTCACTGATAATCGTTGAAACTAGCATAGTCGAAACTCCCTTACCCCCAAATAGGACCGGTATCAAGCGGGGGGCGAATGATACCGGTTGTCAAACAACAATTAGATTAGAATACAACCACGCCGTTGTGAGCTGGAGCAACTACAGCAAAGCTTCCGTAGAATTGGAAGTCGACACGCAAGCCCATACCAGATTGCAAAGCAATTGGTGAGGTTGTGTACATGTCGTCAACCAAGAATTGGAATTGAGTAGTAGGTTCAGCAGTTCCTCCGGCCTTAGGAGCACCTGGTTCGTTGCCTGAAGGAATAGGGTCAAGAATTGGAGCTGCGTTGGAAAGACCGAAAAGTCTTACAGAGTCAGTATCCAATACATAACCAATGCCTCTAGGACAGTATGGGTCATCATAAACAAGGTTAATCCAGCTAGTAGAGAAATTCATGTTGAACTGACTGATTCCCTGAGTTGCAATGTTCTTACCATTAGCTTCCGAGCCTTGCAAGGTCTGGTAGAAAGTACGGTTTGCAACAACATCATTAACCAAAACAGCGTAATCGTCGTCATTACAAATTATCATATTTGGAACGCCACCACCACGTCTAACAGCTTTCACCAGTCGAAGGATTGCAGCGGTATAGGACTCGTTTGCGCCTGAGTTTCTAAGTACGAATTGACCTGCTAGGCGATCAGGAGCTACTGAACGGTTAACACCAAAGAACGAAGTCCCAATGTAGGTTGTCCATGTTGCACCGGTTCGGTTTGCATTGGTTGGTAACCAACCACCAAGACCAACTGGAGCATTTGCAGCAAGGTTAATGTCTCGTCCACCCTTAAGCATTACTTGGTCAGCAACAGCAACGCCAGCAACATAAGTTGAGGTAAAGGTGATTCGAACGTTACCGCTTGATTGAATGGTTTGTACAGATGAAACAATTACAGCCGAAGGGTCTCGGTAAGCTGCTGCAGTAGTAGCAGCAAACAAGATCTGACTTTGTGGGCTGATTGCCATGGCGGTCGAAGGATCGACGTCAATGTATAATCGGCTTGAGTCAACTGCTAGAATTGGACCCATTTCCAGGAAGCCAGAACGGTAGAAACAAGTTGCCAATGTTTTTCTTAAGTCGTCCATTGCAAGCATTGCACGAATTGCAAACACGGAAATGAAAGCAGCTCGGTCACCTTGGCTTGCCAAGAATTCTTCAGGGTCAAGTACGAAGCTTGAGAACAAGCGACCTGGAGTAACTTGCATCGAGAGGCCAGTGTAAGAGTTGGCAGCCTGTGCAGTCACTTGAGTGTAGTCGGAAGTTACAGCGCCTGAGCCATAAACAGCCATTGGTAGAGGAATGTATTTACCACCTACCCTTTCTTTTCTAATCTTGCCGAGAACAGGGCTATTACGGAAGACAAGAGCTTCCACATCCTGAACTCCGTAGTATTCTTTTAGGATTGCAAGTACACTTGTATCCTGTGTTACGCCTAGAGCCATTTAGATCTCCTTTGCCTATTTAGGCAGTCTTCCGCTTTTGTCCTCTTAAGGACTTTACAGCCATCATCATTTTCGAAACCGAATCAGTTGGTCCGGCTTCTTCTTCTTTCTCTTCTTCTTCCACTGGAGCTTCTTCAAGTCCAAGCTCGCCTTGTTTGTCTTCGGGCTTTGCTTCGACTTCAATTTCTACACTGGATTTAGGACCAAGGTACTTACCGAATTTGGCCTTAGCTTGTTCGATAAACTGCCCAGCCAATGCCTCGTGGTCCCCGTCTTCACCTTGCAGAGCATCCAACAGATCGTTGACAATATCACCACCCCGGAAATCACTATACACAGGACCAAGTGATTCCAAATCTGGACCATACTTGCCCATGATTGTCTGTTGCAATCCGCTTCGTTTGTGAGCCCCAACAGCGTCACTAAAAGACGTAACCATTTTATAAACGATGTCTTTGAGTTCTGCGTTTTCCTCACGTAACGATTTAAGCTCAGTACCGATAATTCCAAAAGCAGGGGCGAGTTTTTCCTCGATTACCTGACAGATTTGCTCGTAGTCTAGATCCGCATCCGCATGGACAGGACCGGAGGCCCCACCCGAAAGCAGTTGTTGCAAGACTGCCTTTTGTTCTGGCGTCATTTAAACACCTCCTTGTAAACTAGTGATACCCATAGGCGGTTTAGCTAATGGGGGTAGTGGTTCCACTGGAGCCACTGGAGGCGGCAAAGCCCCTTGAATAACAGCGTCAAGTAAGGCAGGATCAGCCGATGGAAAACTTAATCCAGCAATGGCACGGGCTGAAGCTGGTGGCAATCCTTGTGCAACTTGCGCGACAAGAGCCGATAAAGCAGACATTTGCCCAGCATCCAAGGCCATCGATGATGGTGGTGGAGGGGGTGGTTGTGGAGCTTCCGGATTAATCACCAAACTAATATTTTTCATGTCAGCCATGACTTTATATAAAAGATCTGTAAGTCTATCAACATATAAAGGATCATCATCGGCTGCAAGCAATTGATTAAGCTTTGCAAGTGACTTGGATTTTAACATGTTAAGATCAACAGTTTGGGAGTAGTCGACGTCACCATTTTTGATAGCGTTATTAATGATTCTTTCCACATAATTTTCGGCTGAAGATGCCAAAGTATAAACACCTTCTAGGTCTGGCAACTGGTAAAACTTTGCAACTGAACCTTTGTCGATCAGGTTAGAATCAATCAAGAATTGTATCTCGTTTCTCTTTTCTTCGGGGTCTTTAGAGAGTGAAGAAGCAGCTGAGAATTGAACACTGAATAAATCCCGTTGTTTTCTTAGATCTCCCCAGGTTAGTTTGTCCCGTCCGATTTCCTTTGGAAGGATAGAATCCTTTCCTGGGAAGCAATCAATTGCAACCCTGGAAACGTCAACTAAAAAGTGTGTGAACTGTTGTAATTGAGTATTAAACCGGTCAGATTCGATATCTTCCATGGTTTGCAGGGCTTTACCTGAGTTCAGCCCGCTAGGTTTTTGAGATTGAGCCGACAACTGAGAAATACCAGCCATTTGATAGGCTTTGTCCATGTACATTTCAAGTAATGTCAAGAATTGGGGGTTGATTGCTGGAGGAGTAATGACATCAGCCTTGCCACCATCAGGCCCGGGGTTGTAATTGTAAGCAGTAACACCATTTTCAAGGTTGCTTGCCTTCATTCCTGACCCATTAGGTACTAGAATCATGTTTAGTATGGCCTTTCGGCTTGCATTGTCCAATCTCATGACCAATTCGTCAACTTGTCGTTGGATTGGGTAGATATCATCGGCCAAAGACACCGAAAAAAAGCCTTTCATGGGCTTTGTATAGAACATTTCCACGAATGGACGGCGATATAACCCACCATATTGTGTAAAATCTAGCTTTTCGGGTGCACAAATGGGGTAATGATCATAAAATTGCCACACTTCACCCTTGTATAAATCATAGTAAGTAGCGTATTCGCCCTGCATATGAGGGTCTTTTTCGAAAAGCCCCATCAATTCCTTGTTATCAGTCCATGCTTGGACTGATGCAATGGGGAAATACTTCTTTAATACCATAGCCCGAGTGACTGCCCCGTGGTAGTATTCTGCAGGATCGACAAAATACTCCCATGGTGCGACTCTTTGCAAGCTTTTGGATAGTGGGTTAACGTACATTACACCGATGTCATAAACAGAGGCATCTCGAAAACACATTACACTCTTTGGATATGCATGGTGTTCATCTAACCAAATGTCGAAGAAGTGTTGAGCTTCCCGACAAGCTTCATTTGTATCATAGTTACCATTAACCGGATTAAAGAACGGCCGTACATTGGCCTGTGAGATTCTAGAAGTAACAGAATCAATACATGATTTTATCAGATTGATCTGTGTTTGTGTACCGTCTGACGACTTAGCACTAGTCACATACGCCTGAGGCGATACATAAGGAGTCCAAAGGCTTTCACGCCTAACTCCATTGTTCATGTACCGATTCATGTTTCGGACATATTTACCTTCACGGGCTGAGAGTTTAGCGTAGAGGAATCTGATATCTTCACGGACCTTTGATTCGATCATTACCAAACTTCTCCCTCTGTCTCATCAACCGATGAAGTAACCCCGGACTTTTTGAAGCGTAAAATGGTCCCGTCTTTTTGCACAATCTCGAAATGATAGTCGAAATCACGTGCAATTCGTCGTATTAATTCAATAGTAATCGGGGAATCTGTCAGCTCTTTCGCAAGCCTTGCTTCGTCTTTTTCTTTCTTGACGATCTTGAGCGCAGATGAAAGAGCCTTTAATAAACTCATCCAACTATCTCTGTGAAAGCCGAATATGTCGTTATCGTGTTCGATGCGTGAGAAGCTGACCAAGTAATTAAAGCATCAAGGGCACTTGCAGCTGTTGTGTCAATTGTATATGTCGAAGGGTTTGGAGAAACTACAACGCTAACACCGCCAACAGTGTAGGACCATACAAACCCGCCCAGCATTGTTCCTGTAGCTCCAAGGGTTGCTACAGTGTAATTAGCTGTCAATTCGAAGTAACCGTTTACTATCTGAGCAGCTGGAAGTAATGCTACATTGCCCAGGTCTGTAGCAGCAAACAATACTCGAAAAGTAACCGTAGGAATAACGGTGTGAGTACCGATGATCCCCGTGATTTTAATCTTGAGCCTAGAACCTACCGATAAATAATTAGCAGGGATTGTTTTAGTACCAATTGCCCCGGTAACGTTCATCAGCGTTGTCTGTGTAACCGTTGTATTAACAGTCTTTACAGCGGTTTGGGTGAATGTACCAGAGTCCACAAACCCCGTAACCCCACGGATAGTCTGTGTAACTGCTGCCATTGGAGTTGGGTTTATGAATTGTCCCATTAGACGGCCACCGATATTTTCATAACCGCACCCGTTGCAAGGTTAGCACGGAATGCCGTAAACCCCGTAAGCACCGCCGAGGTTGTAGCCCCAACGACTCCAGCGGTCCAAGTTGTAAAGATACCGTTTCCAGCTTCAATAGTTGTCGGGCTTGAATCGGTAGCCTCAATAGATCCGGTTGAAGCCGTAAAGCTAACAGTCACAGAAACTCCGTTACGATCAGGGCAATATATGATTTCCTGAGTCGTTCCGGTAGTATAAGTTTTCTCGTAAAACTGGAACTGATTAGCCCCTGGATTGTCCACATTAGCACAACCGGGCTGTAAACAGTTACGACTCAGGTAAATCGACATATTAGATCACCTCGAAGTTTGCCCATTGAATAAGGGCGATATTAGAAGCTGAGGAAGCATCCCATGTTGCAAGCACATCAAGTGAATATGCAACGGTAGTATCAACCGTTACGTTTGCGTAAGCTGTTGGAACAACAGTAGTAGCATAACGATGATCGATTCTAGATCCAAATTGACCGGAAGCCCCGACAACACGAACCATAGATTCAAAGTTAATTACCCAGTCAACAGCGGTCGTACTTGTCATTGCAAGGCTTGCAGAGTCTGCTAAAGTATAGATAACAGTACCAGCAGAGTTCTTAAGTACTACACGAACACGAATTGCAGGAGTGCCAGTGTTGGCAATCGTTCCAGCTAATCGGCCAGTGATCAAGGTTCCCAAAGCTGCCCAGTTAGCAGGTAGAACGGGCAGAGCAGTTGATGGAACAAAAATGTTCCCAGAAATACCTTGGGCTTGTGCTGATGCTTTCAAAAGTGAAGTTTCGACAACGCTTGTATTGTACGAAGCCGAGGCAGCGGTTTGCAGGTAAAATGACCCACGTGGAAAATAATTAATCCCGTTTTGAGTCTTAGTTACCTGTCCCTCCGATGATTGGAATGGGTTGGTTTGTAATGGCATTTTAGTTCAATACCTCAAAAGTTGCGCCGTTACAGGTCATGGTGTTGGAAGCTGAGCTAGCACCCCATGTTTGCTTGATATCAAATGTCAGGTTAGAGGTAGTATCAATCGAACCAAGGGAAGTTGCGGGAATTGCAAGTCCAGTGGTCAAAAGAGCTGTTTGCGAGTATTGGAAAAGTCCTTGAGTCTGGAAAGATCCAACGGTTGCACTGTAAGCGGTAACCGAGATATAAGCCTCAAGTTGCCAGTTAGAAGTGATTGCAGTAGCTACCAATGCTAAAGCGGTAGTAGTTGCCAATGTGGAAACTGTACCAGCTGTGTCAGTAATGGTTAAACGAACAGTCAGGTTAGGTGTGGCGGTTGTTGCAATGGTTCCCCATGCTTTTACGCGGATCATTGCACCAATACCAGCAAGGTTTGGAAGGTTCCAACCGTTGGTTAAGCCAGTAGCAGGTACGGAGGTTGATCCGAATGCCTTGGTTAATTGTGTTTGATTCAACAGACTAGTTTCTGTGGTTGTCGAAGCAATTGCAGCTGTTGCGCCATGTTGGGAGTAAAGCACTCCAGGGATCAACATTGGTGCTCCAGCTTTGGATTTGAAAATCAGCCCTTCAGTAGAT
>Ga0315294_10004195_pt1 | contig 15698 bp, 24 predicted proteins | sample YL17G13_40_MG_FD_203626 | JGI IMG/M metagenome (GOLD analysis project Ga0315294, IMG submission 203626) | Sediment microbial communities from Yellowstone Lake, YNP, Wyoming, USA - YL17G13_40 | ecosystem: Environmental > Aquatic > Freshwater > Lake > Sediment | place: USA: Wyoming | collected... | reverse complement strand
TATGTAACAATTGGTTATTATGGGTATGCTAATAGCCCGTCCTCTTATCTGAAATTAATTGCCTATGATCCTACAAAATTTTATTTTAATGCTGCAAATTATTATCACCAGCCAACTAATGTTTTAAATTTTGAGGCCAAATGTGATAATGATTCGTGTAATAATTTAATTTTTTCTTGGTTTCAAGCTTCAGATGAAGATCCAAAAGATATTTTAAAATATGATCTTCATTATGTTTTTGCTAAACAAGGAGATGATTTAAACAATAACGATTTAACGCGGCAATCTTGGGAATGGTCTTCGCCCTATAATGTTTTAGGAGAGCCAATTTTTAATGCCCAAGAAAATAAACTTCAACTTCAAGTGCCTGTAGATGATTTATATTATCTAAAAGCAAAAAGATTACCCGGTGTACCTCTTGATGTATTTTTTGGCATCAAAGCCCAAGATAACGAAGGTTTAAAATCAGAAATTCCGAAAATAATTTTTATAAATATTCCACCGATTGTTCCAGAAACAACAACTACTACTGGAGGACCTTAAAACGTAATATGATGATATTTATTAATAGGTTCTGATGTCGTTAATTAGGTGGAGCCCTTGACCTTTAGCTTTATTAATTATATAATATAAATACCCTGTAATAGGGTATTTTTAGTTCTTTGAAAAATACCTCCTATAGACACAAGGAAAGTATCTATTAATATTTAACTTAGTAGCTACTTTTCTTGTGTCTAATTTTTAAAAAAATTAAGATAAGGAGGTAATAAAAATGCAGATTAGAGAAGAGAATGGTTGTTTTGATTTATTAGACGATATAGGATGCATTCTTACACTGAACAAGAAGAATAAGACAATAATAATATGGGAAATTGCAGTTGATTCCATGGAAGAAAATGCATTTGAGAAAAATGAGAAAGAAGGTGTATGGTTGGTTATGCGACGTAAGACAATATAAATAAAAAGAAAGGGGTGAGAGTAAAATGCCAAAAGTAAGATTAACACCAGCCGTAAAGGATATTGCAGTTGCATTCGGCAGATTTATTAGAAAAAGGCGTGTAGAGAAAGGTTTTACTCAGGCCGAAGCAGCAAGGAAAGCAGAGATAGACCAAACACAATGGTCTAAAATCGAAAGAGGAAGAAGGTTTTTGTATAACCCTAGAGAACTCTTAAATATTTCTAAAGTCCTAAATATATCCCTGATTGAAATATTAAAAAGAGGTGCAGGGGAATTATATGATGAAGACTAAAAAAGAAAAGAAAAAAAGGAGAAAGGAGGGAGAAGGAATGGGAGATTTAGGAAGAGTAAATCAATTGAATAAAATTGCCGTAGAAATAATCGATCACATAGAGAACACTATTCTAAAAAAAATTCATCTTGCCATAAATGGAAAAGACATAGAGGAAAGATATATAAGAGCGATGGTTGCAAAAAATCTTTTTAGTAGCATTATATGTGGAAGATTAATGGGCAAATCAGTGGTGCATTCAGTGGCGGATGCAGAAAGACTGTTTGATAGAGCAATATCTGATATAAAGAGTAGATTATAAAAAATGTTTTAGCCTTATTTTAATGGGCCCATAATCAGGGCCCTCTTTTTATTACGTTATTATGAAATTTTGTTGGGCGAAAACAGGTTCCAACATCATCGCACAGGCGGAGCTAATAAAATCGTCTTTTTATTGAGGCGATTTTTTGATAGAATATAGATAAATATTAAAAAGACCGTCACATTGTTTGTATGGATTTAAAATTTGACACAATTTATCAAAATTGGTCGGAAATATTTAAGAATAATGTTATTGATTTAAACAAGGTATCTTTTTTTGATCCGTGGTCACTGGGAATGGTTTGTCTTAAAGCAATTGAAAATAAAGATAACTGTGAGAAAAGTTTGATACTGCCAAGCGATGCACGAATAATACACTATCTAAAGCGAATGCATCTTGACGAATTTATGCAGGGATTAACTTATAGCTTCTTCTTGGGCCAATTTAATAATATAGATTTTACTGAACACAACAATTTAAACGTTCAAGAAATTTTGCATTGTGAATATCGGTGATGAATTTAATGCACGTTTAGAATCAAGAATTAGGAAAATTTTTAAGAATTTTGGCATGAAGGATGCCGACGAACAAAAGGCCACAGCATTAGTAGGGGAATTGGGAAATAATGTGTTTGATCATAATGAAGGTGTTTGGTCAACCGATGTTCGTGGTGCAATAATAATTATCCAAAACTACCCAGAAATTAAAAAAATTGAAGCATTGGTTGCTGATCCAGGTATTGGCTTTTTTGGTTCTCTTAGAGGGATAGAGCCGGATCCACCACTTACTGATATCGATGCTATTAAATTAGGCTTACAAGGAATAAGTGGTAGAGTCGGTGAGAGAAGGGGGAATGGATTACTATTGATTCAGGATTGGACAATAAACCAATTTAATGGCATAATTAGGATACATTCTGGTAGTGGCTTGGTGGTGGTTGATAAAAATGGACAAAAAGAGAGCAATGTTAATAAAATATTAGGCACATTAGCAGAATTTGTGGTATTATATAAATAGTCACATTTTTAGAATTATGACAATTAAAATGATAAAATTTGGAATTTTATTAAATAGTAGGCCTGCTGGAAAGGAGGTAGCTTTGCGTATGTTCCAAATGATTAATGGCTTTATTGACGAGAAAGAGATAATTTTGGATTTTGCTGGTGTAGAAATTCTTACCCCCTCTTTTGCTGATGAACTTATACACTCACTTAAGGATAAATACGGAGAGGAAAGAAAAATAAAGATTGAAAATGCAGAAACACCTACCGTAAAAGACACAATAGCAACAGTAATGATTTAAGAAGGTTTTAACATTGTTCAGCTTTCGGAGTCATACCAAAAAATCGCCAATCAGGCGATTTTTTGGTAGAATGAAGATGTATGAAAGAGCCTTCAAAAAAGCTATTGGTTAGTTATTGTGGCATTTGCTGTTCTTTGTGCCCAAGCTATAGGGAAAAACAGTGTCCCGGCTGCTTAAAGCTTATTGAGTGTGAAATTGTCAGATGTGCAAAATCTAAGAAGATAAGGTATTGTTTTTTCTGTAAGGAATTTCCTTGTAAGTTATTTGAGAAAGGGTTTGACTGGAATCTTGATGAAATTCCACCATTGAAGAAATTTAAATTAGGAACTGTTAAATGGAGACCATACAGTAAAGAATATATTCAGCTATTTAAGATTGGTAATAAAATTTCTAATAAAAAGAAGCCGAAGAGTTAAATAATACTTTTACTAATCAACCAGGTTCCAACCCTTCGCGGAGTTTACACTGAGTGAAGCGAATGTGTCCAGAGCAAGTTCCTTCGGTTTTACTCAGGGCAACTGTCGTCCCGTTCCCGGAGCTAAGCGTTGACTCTTACGATTGAATATGTTATATTTATAGTACCCTGTAATAGGGTATTTTTAGCTCTTTGAAAATAAAAAAACTTCCTAATCGGCAAACTGTTCATTAAATATCTCTTAGTGGATAGTTTGCCGATTAGGCAAGGAGGTGATAAGTATGGTTTGTTATATCTGTGGAAAGCTAGCATCGTTTAGATGCTCAGTTTGCGGAAGGCATGCTTGTAATAAGCATACCTGTAGCACTGATGGTATAGAATATTTTGAAAATTGGTTAGAATATTTTGAAAATTGGTTAAGAGATACCGAAGATTATTGCAGAAAATTACCGCATTATATATGTGACACATGTTTCAAACAAGCTGTAGAATATAGTAATACAGAGGCACAGACTAGATATTATGGCATTCACTATTGCGATTGGCATAATGTTTTACATGATGATATGTATCTTGCGAATGATAAATGGGAATCTAAATTAGGTATAGTCTATTGTGGAACATGCAAAAAACAAATCTGTGCTGATTCAACTATAAAAGACGTTACAAAAGAAATCTATTTCCATTCTTGTAATTATGAAGGAGGATATTCTAAATGTGAAGCAAATGAAGGCACTAAATTAAAGATAATAACAATCTATTTGTGTCCCATTTGCAAAGCATCTATTGTAATGTATGAGACAAGATTTTATGAGGCAGTATTCAAATATGTAATATTCAAAAAATTTGAATATCAAGAGAGGGTAATGAGCTCGATCTATAGATATGATAACGAAAAACATGAGTTTGTGGAATATCCTTTTGTAGAGACGATAATTAGCTACTTTAATTAAATGAAGCCGACCATTTTCGTTACAGGTCGGCTTTTTAAATAGAAAAAACAGGTTCTAACATCCCTCCTACATTAAAATTTCGGAAGGGCATAGCGTCCAGTTCCTGGAGCATTGACCTCTACGATTAAATATGTTATATTTATAATATCCTGTAATGGGATATTTTTTTGTTCTTTGAAAAATAATATTCCAATTACCTGTTATATAACTGCTCATTATATTATTAGTGGTTAGTTATATAGCAGGTAATTAATATTAAATAAAAAAAATTAAGAAAGGAGTGAAAGAAATGAGATACGGATTAGATAAAGCAACCTTTGAAGTAGTAGAATGAAAAAAATAATAAAAGGGCGGGAGGTAATTTAGATGAAAATTCATATTCTTGACATTCAAGAAAAGCCCGTTATTGGAGGTAACGTCTCCACAAATTGTAGAAAGAGATTAAAATTTTATCCCATGCATGCAAAACTTAATGATGAAAGGATCTGCACGAATTGTTTGAAGGTACATGTTTCATTATCAGGAGTACCTTCAAAATATACGTTTGTATTAAGAAATTGAGAAAGAAGGGGAAAGCACCTTAAAAAATTAAGAAATAAGTAAAAGAGATAGGAGGATTACGGATTATGAAGCGGGTTATTATAAAAATGGAAGATATTCCCAGAATTATTTTTGGAAAGATTCCTGGTAAATCAGAACATTTTCAGTGTAAAAATGGAGGTTACTCTGAAAAAAAGTTTACGATAGGAAAAAAAGAAGGGAAAATCATTTTTGGAAAGTCTTTAGGTTGTTATATACTAATGGTCTTATTTTCTCCATCCAAGAAAGGGGTAAACTATGATCTTCTAATAAGAGCCGGGAAGATCAAACAATCGGTATGTGATGAATTGTGTAATGAGCAGCAAGACGAATTTGCTACTTATTGTGATGGATTCTCTTTAAACGTTAGAATTTTAAATATACCGATGATTAAAATGATAATAGGTATAGCAGTAGAGGTACTTGAGATGAATAAAAAATAAAAAAAGGAAAGAAGAAATAATTAACAGTGGATATATTGACATTAATTTTGTCAGTATGTTCACTGTTTTTATTTACAGGAGGTTCTAACATCCCTCCTACATTAAAATTTCGGAAGGGCATGGCGTCCAGCTCCTGGAGCTAACTGTTGACCTCTACGATTAAATATGTTATATTTATAGTACCCTGTAATAGGGTATTTTTAGTTCTTTGAAAATATACCTCCTATAGACACAAGAAAAGTATCTATTAATATTTAACTTAGTAGCTACTTTTCTTGTGTCTAATTTTTAAAAATATAAAAGAGGAGGTGAAGAAAGATGTCTAAATTGATTGAGGTGATAATTGAGGATAAAGAAACTGGCAATAGAATCATTGTTGCAACATTCCAAAAAAGTATTTGCACGCAAGATCATTTTCCAGACGATCTTGCGAAGGAGTTATTAGCATTTTTAAGTAAAAATGCTGGACAACCTATGGGAGAACAGAAAACATTAGGAACATACCAAAGAGATATTAGCGATGTAGTTTTTTTTCCTCGACCACTAAATGAAAAGCCTTTTGAGTTACTGATTAAAAAAGTGTATATAGAATAAAAAAGGAAGGAGTGAAAAAGATGATAAAAAAGTTTGAGTATAAACTTTTTCATCTAAAAAAAGTGGATTTTAATAAAGAAATAGGAAAACTTAGAGATTATGGATGGGAAATAGTTTATACCATAAGATGTTTTACTGAATGTTATATAGTTATGAAACGAGAAAAAAGAGAAAGGTGTGTGATATGCGGTAAGGAAACAGAGTATTCTTTCAGCACCCCAATTTATCAACGCAAACATTATTCATTGATTTCTGGGCAACTTTGCGGGGATTGTGATGAGGAAACTGATGAAGAATAATCTAGGCTCAAGAACGGCTACGATTATATATTTATTTATTGCACCTACCTCATTTTAGTGGGAGGAATAATATGATTAATAAATCACCCCTTATTCCTCCCTGTTTTATTGATTTATTGACAGTTCTATATTTCAGTAGTATGATTACTTCAGCCCTACTTAGATTACTTGCTGTTTTAAAACTTAAAAAAGGAGGGAAAAATCATGAAAAAGTTGATCTTAATTTTAGTTCTGGTGCTTTTTTTTGGACTCCCTGTACTTGGTTAAGAATTTAATGAAAGAAAGTATTCTCTTTAACGGATTGATTATAAAATTAGTCGCTTGATACCCTTATCCAGCCTAGTTCACCTGCTACTGAAAAATAAGATAAAGGAGGAATTGACTTATGATTGCATTGAGAAAAGATGCAAATCTAAATCTTGCTGAGATATCTGATTCACTGCCAATAGTTGTACCGTTTGGTAGTAGTCAAGCAGGCAATCTCGACGTAAGTCCTGCTACTAATAGTAAATGCTAAAGAAGGGTTGATGCATATTTTGAACATGGCATTTACTAGCAAGATTGAGACTTCTAGATTAGAAAAAATCTAATAGAAAGGAGGATTTCGCTATGTTATTAATAGAGTTGATTGTGATGGCGATTACAATAGCCGTATTATTCTCGCTCATTGAGAATAACTCTATTGTAATAAATACAAGAGACGGTATAGTACGAGAATGTACGCTGCCGTTTTTAGTACCTACATTAGGTTTGTTGAATCTTCCCCAACTCCAAATGCAGTTCGCTGGGGCTAGAGAAATTATTTCTAAAAAGTTGGAGATTATGATGGTGCGTTTTAAATCTCAGTTTAGAAATAATCTAAAGAAAGTAACCAACAAACTATATTTCTTGGGAAATGGCAAACAAAGAGATGGTCCTTTCCTAGGCAATGAAGTAGGGGCTATGGTAGCAGGTGCTAGCTAACAAAATAGAGATGCCTACCGTAAGGCTTTTGCGGTCGCCGTCGTGATAGCGGATCACGATATAGTACATTTGTAAAACAAAAAGCCCCATACAGACAAGAGGGGAACGGAAGGAATGATCAATAAAAAACCCGTTCCCCTATTTTAATTTGAATTTTATATTTTGGTATAGTATTATAAAGCTATACCATTTTTTTATATGGATATTTTAGATGATTTAAAATTCAGAGGATTGATAAATCAGGTAAGTAATTTAGAAGGGCTGAGAAAGGAGATGAGAAAAGGGAAAATAGTCCTTTATTGCGGTTTTGACCCTACTGCTGATAGTCTTCATATTGGGCATCTTCTGCCTATATTGACCCTCAAGCGCTTTCAAGAGGCTGGACATCAGCCCATTGCTTTAGTAGGAGGAGGAACAGGCCTTATTGGCGATCCTAGTGGCAAAAAAGAAGAAAGAGCCCTTAATCCTCAGGAAACAGTGGAAAAATGGAGTCAGGGACTCAAGGTTCAATTAGAACAATTTTTATATTTTAAAAGCAAAAATAATCCTGCTTTGATAGCTAATAATTATGATTGGCTTGGTAAAATCAAAGCAATAGATTTTCTTAGAGATATTGGCAAATATTTTACGGTTTCTTATATGCTGGCTAAGGAATCCGTAAAAGCGCGTTTGGAAAGCGGGATTTCTTTTACCGAATTTAATTATATGGTGCTTCAGGCATATGATTTTTTATGTTTGTCTGAGAAATACAATTGCAAGTTGCAAATTGGAGGAAGCGATCAATGGGGGAATATCACAGCTGGAGTGGAGCTCGTGAAAAAGAAAATAAATAAAGAAGTCTTTGGCCTATCGACTCCTTTAGTAACAAAATCCAATGGCACAAAATTCGGTAAAACAGAAAAAGGCACAATTTGGCTTGACGCCAAGAAAACTACTCCTTACCAGTTTTATCAATTTTGGATAAATACTGATGATAAGGATGTAATTCAATATTTAAAATATTTTACGTTTTTATCAAAGCGGGAAATTGAGAATCTGGAAAAAGAAGTTCAAAAAAATCCGGAGAAAAGGAAAGCCCAAAGGATTTTAGCCAATAAAGTTATGTCTTTAGTTCACAGCAAAGAAGCGTCTTTGATGGCAGAAAAAATATCGCAAAAATTATTTTATGACAATATGAAAGAGCTTTCCGAGAAAGAATTGCAAATGGTTTTTGAAGACGCGCGCGCATTTGTCGTTCAGGACATGCCAGAAATTAATCTCATTGATTTATTGGTTGCGGCAAAAGTTTGTTTTTCTAAAAGACAGGCAAGGGAGGATATCCAAAATAAAGCAATATTTATTAACGGTAATTCCTGCCAAGACATTAAGCAGATAATAAAAAAATCTGATTGTCTTTATAATAAATATCTGATTGTAAAAAAGGGAAAGAAAAATTATTACTTTGCCTTGTGGAAATAGAAAAAGTTTGTTAGAATAATTTTAATAGACAGCTTTTAGGCTGTCTTTAAATAAAAAAATAAATAAAAAATATGAAAAAAATTAATTTATCTTCGCTTTTGATAACTTTAATGATTGCCGCATTTTTAATCGGGTACGGAAAAATGAATACTGGCGGAGCATTGTTTAAAGGTTTTGGCAGCCAGAAAGCCGAAGAAACCGCTCAGAAAGCCGTTGATTTTATTAATAAAAATATGTTGGAAAATGGGGGCGCTGTTTTGGTTTCTGTTTCTGAAGAAAGCGGGGTTTATAAATTTAAAGTGAAGGTTGAAGAACAAGAATTTGATTCATATTTAACCAAAGATGGGAAAATTATTTTTCCTAGCGGGATTAATTTAACGTCAGAAGAAACTACTGCGACTACTACAACTACTGAAGCTAAAAAAATAACTTGCGATGATGTTGAAAAGATAAAAGAGCCAGTTTTAGAAGCTTTTGTTGTAAGCCAATGCCCATTTGGTTTGCAAATGCAGAGAATTTTAAATGAGATTGCTAAAAACATACCTCAATTGGCTTCTTATGTTAAAGTGGAATATATGGGCGCGATTGAAAAAGGTAAAATTACATCAATGCATGGCGATGAAGAAGCACAAGAAAATTTACGCCAGATTTGCTTGCGTGAAGAACAGCCAAATAATTTTTGGGCATATATTGATTGTTATATTAAAGAAGAGAAGGTTGATTCTTGTTTAGAAATAGCGAAAGCTGATGTTAGCGAATTGACTGATTGTATGGCAGATCAAAATCGTGGTTTAGCTTACGCGCAAAGAGATTTTGATGCTCAGGATAAATACAAAATTACTGGTTCTCCAACTTTGATTGTAAATGGGGAAAATTACAACACACCAGAAAAAGCAATTGAATTTAATTTTGGTGGAAGAACAGCTGAAGCAGTAAAAACTATGCTTTGTTGCGGTTTTCAGGATAAGCCAGATTTTTGCTCCCAAAAATTAACCGAAGATTCGGCTGAAACCGGGTTTTCTTCTGTCTATAGTTCAGGTAATGTAAAAGGCAATGATGCGAGCTGTAATTAATTTAAATTAAATATTTAACATTAGTGATGGTTATAAAAGTTTATTCTACTCCAGAATGTCCTTGGTGCGAAGCAGTGAAGGATTTTTTGTCATTCCATAATATTTCCTTTGAGGAAATTGATGTCAGCGTTGATGAAAAAGCGGCGCAGGAAATAGTGAAGAAAAGTGGACAAACGGGGGTCCCGGTTATAGAAATTGACGGTAAAATTATATCTGGTTTTAACAAGCCTCTTTTAGAGGAAATTTTAGGCATTAATACAGTTATTGATGAGGAAAAAAATAGCGCCTAAAGAAATTATATAAGACAGCCTGGCGTTTATCATATTCATAATTTATTGTATAATTAGGTATATGGAAAAGAAGGTTGTTTATTTAGTGATTTTAATTTTACTCACTGTTGGATTAGTTTTTTGGAGCGTTCCTTTAACGTTTTTTGCATCTAAAAAGGCGCCATCTACTCTTCCAACAACCACGCCTGATACTGATAACAAATTGACCAACATTACTATGGAGCAAAAAATTTTGATGGTAGTAGCATTTGAAAATTTTAGCGATGAAGAGTATTTTATCCCGAAAGAAGTTTTAGAAAAAGCAGGTTTTTTTATTGATACAACCAGTACTCAAAAAGGGATGGCTAAGGGCACTGACGGAGGAGAGGCGGTTGTCCATATTGGGCTGGAAGAAGTTGAGTCAGAAAATTATCAAGCGATAATCTTCTGCGGCGGGTCTGGTATGGCTGAAGAATTAGATAATCTGGATTTTCACAAGTTGGCTAAAGATTTTTATCAAAGCGGCAAACCAGTAGCGGCAATTTGTGTTGCCCCGGCCCTTTTAGCAAAAGCCGGAATACTAAAAGATAAAAAAGCGACGGTTTGGTCTTCTACTCTGGATAAAAGCCTTATTAAAGTTTTAGAAAATAATGGGGCAAGATATGAAGAAAGCCCGGTAGTGGTGGACAAAACGATTATTACTGCCAATGGGCCTGCTGCTGCCGAGGAATTTGGGGGAAAAATCGTAGAAATATTGAAGAAATAAATAGAAATACATAGAAATTAATAGAAATTTATTGTTTAAAAATTGGAAATTAAAAAATTAAAAATTATTAAGGGTATGCGTATTGCGATTAATGGTTTTGGTAGGATAGGAAGGACTTTTTTCCGTCTGGCTTTTGAAGAGCCTAATATTAAAATTGTCGCCATTAATGATTTGGCTGATTTAGAAAATTTAACTTATCTTTTAAAATACGATACGGTATACGGAAAATTTGATAAAAAAGTCGAAGCGGTAGATGGTAAATTGGTTATTAACAATAAAGAAATTCCTTTTTTTCAGGAAAAAGAACCGAAAAATCTTCCCTGGAAGGCTCTGGCTGTTGATGTGGTTGTAGAAGCCACAGGAGTATTTGAGGATTATAATAAAGCCAAAGCCCATCAAGAATCAGGAGCAAAGAAAGTTGTTATTACTGCTCCGGCAAAAGGAGAAGAAGGAAAACAGGGAAAAACAGTTTTATTAGGAATAAATGATGAAGATTTGGCTAAATTTGACATTATTTCTAATGGTTCTTGTACTACCAATGCTGTAGCTCCAGTGATGCAGATTTTACAGGAAAAGATTGGGATTAAAAAAGCAATTCTTAATACAGTTCACGCTTATACTTCTACTCAGCGTTCAATTGATGGTCCGAGTTCAGAAGATTGGCGTCGGGGAAGAGCAGCCAGCCAGAATATTATTCCTTCTACGACTGGAGCGGCAAAATGCGTCGGTAAAGTTATAAAAGATTTAGACGGGAAATTTGATGGGATATGCTTAAGAGTGCCGGTTGTTTGCGGCTCTATTGCTGATATTACTTTTATTTCAGAAAAACCTACTTCGGTTGAAGAAATCAATAAGATTTTTGAAAGAGCGTCAAAAGAAAAAAGATGGGAAAATATTTTAGGGATAGCAAAGGAACAATTGGTTTCTTCCGATATTATTGGAACCATTAAGCCGGCAATAGTTGATTTAGCCTTTACCAAAGTGGTAGACAAAGATTTAGTCAAAGTTTTGGTTTGGTATGACAATGAATGGGCTTATTCCTGGACTTTGCTTCAGCAAATTAAAAAATTGAATTATTAATGACATCAAGAGTCGTAAAGTATGATTTATTTAGGCGCTGATCATCGCGGATATAATTTAAAAGAAGGAATTAAAAAATTTCTAAACCAAGAGAAAATTAAGTTTAAAGATTTGGGAAATTTAGAATACGGTGAGGATGACGATTATCCAGATTTTGCCGCAAAGGTGGCTGAGAAAGTATTTTCTAATCCTAAAAAAGACAAAGGCGTTCTTATCTGCGGGACAGGTATAGGGATGAGCATTGTGGCTAATAAATTTAAGGCAATCAGAGCAGGGCTTTGCCTTTCCAGTTATATGGCAAAAAGAGCCGTTGAAGAAGATGATATTAATATTTTATGTCTGGCAGCTGATATTACTGATTTGATTACCGCTGAAAAAATAATCAAAGTATGGCTAAAAGCAAGTTTTTTTAACGAAGAACGCTACTCAAGAAGGATTAAAAAAATCCAGGAGATAGAAGAGGGACTTTTTAATTAATTTTTTTTGTTTTATGGCCAAACTCATTCCAGTTATCAACACTAAAACAACTCAGAAGCTTGAAGAAAGAATTAGATTGTTAAAAAATTTTAAAGGAATTTTTCAGATTGACATCGCCGATGGAAAATTTACTTCCTGGAAAACCTGGAATAGTCCCGAGATTTTAAAAAAAATTAAGAAGATAAAAAGAAAATTTGAACTGCATTTAATGGTTTTTAACCCTGAGCAAGTTTTGCCATATTGGTTAGAATCTTCTCCAAAGAGAGTAATTATCCATCATGAAGCAATAAAGGATTTTTCTTATATTTATAATCTTTGTCAGGAGAACAAAGTAGAAATTGGTATCGCCGTCAATCCGGAAACATTGTTTACAGCTGTGGGGCAATATTTAAGCAAAGTAAAATTCATTGTTGCTTTAGGGGTGTCCCCTGGTCCTTCCGGGCAGAGGTTTCAATGGTTTGTTCTGGATAGAATTCAGGAATTTAAAACAAAATACCCTAAAATTCAATGTGAAATAGACGGAGGAATAAACGAAGAAAATATAGAAGAAATTAAAAAATCGGGGGTAGATTTTATAGGCATTGGCTCAGCTATTTTTGAAGCAAAGGATCCTCTGGGAAGAATCTTATATTTTGAAAAAATTCTGGATAGTTAAATCGGTGGTGGGGGTTTACCCCCACATCAAATCTACTAATCAATAAATTATCTAACTATTATTAATAAATAATTCTCAATAACTCTCTTTAGGCGCTGGCCGAATAGGCCATCCCGACTTTGTCGGGAATATTTATTCAATAAGCGCCTAACCAGATATTTGATTGGTAAATTATGGTGTGGGGGTTTATCTTGCTTTTTTAGGGTTTTTTCGCTAAAATAAGTAGAAATTAATATGAAAAATTTAACCTTAAGAGCAAAAAAAAGGACTGTTTTAGGCAAGCAGAATAAACGCCTTAGAGAACAAGACTTTATTCCAGCCGTTGTTTATGGTAAAAAAACGGATTCCTGTTCCTTGCAAGTAAATTCTCAAGATTTTAAAGATGTATATAAAAAAGCAGGAGATACAGATATTATTGACTTAATAATTGAGGATGGAGGAAAAGAACAGACAAAAAGTGTTTTAGTTCAGGATGTTAGCAACCATTTTTTAGATGGTTTGCCTATTCATATAGATTTCTATGAGGTGGAAATGGACAAGCCAATAACAACCAATGTTCCTATAAGTTTTATTGGAGAATCGCCAGCAGTAAAACTTGGAGGGATTTTGGTCAAACCAATAAAAGAAATAGAAATTGAGGCTTTGCCAAGAGATATTCCCCATGAAATTTTTGTTGATATTTCTATGCTTACTGATTTTGGTCAAAAACTTTATGCGCGAGATATTAATCTTCCTCCAAAAGTGAAGGCTCTAATTGATGAAAATGCGACGATGGCAACAGTAAACGCCCCTATTACAGATGAACAGCTGGAAAAAGAACTCGGAACAGCTAAAACCGTAGAAGGTATAGAGGTAGAGGGTGAAAAGAAAGAAGAAGAAGAAGGTAAAGAAGGAGAGGGAGAACCAAAAGAACAAAAAGAGGGGAAAGAAGGAGTTTCTGAGCAAGATAAAAATAAATAATCTTTATAGGAGTACCAATAAAAATGGTTATTAAATCTATTTCCAGAAAGAAAGTTGAAGATATTTTTTCTCCTTTCAAGGGGAAAAAAGCAGAAGAAAAACATAAAACATTTGCTTTTTTCTCCTTTTTCCGGCAAAGAAAAGTAATAAAACAAAGATTTGTTTCTTTACTAATTTTTTGTTTTTTGTTTTTTATCATTATTCAACCCAGCGTAACAGCGCCAATTCTTTTTCAATCCAAAGAAGCTGAGGCTCTTTATAATGAGGAACAGGCTAAATTGGAAAAAGAATTAGAAGCAATAAATCAAGAGATAGCTCAGTATGAAAAATTAATAGTTACTACAAAAGAGCAAAAGCAAACCCTCCAAAATAAAATTAATGAATTAAAAAGCAAAGCGTCAAAATTAACTCTTCAGATTCAATCCACCAATCTTAATTTACAATATCTCAATGTAAGAATAGAGGATACGACCGCTTCAATTATTAAAACCACTGATAAAGTTAACGCCACAAAGGAAAATCTGGCAGATTCATTATTGTCTCTTTATCAATTAAAACAAACGTCACTCTTGGAAATGCTATTAGGATCAGGAACGATAAGTGAGTTTTTTGATTATTCCAATGCCCTCAATAGTATTCAGGAAAAAATTCAGGAAAATATTGAAGAACTTGAAGGGCTAAAAACAACTTTAAGTAAACAGAATCAAGAATTGGGCGATAACAAAGAAGAAACCCAGAAGTTATTGGCAATGCAAATGCTTCAAAAAGATGATTTAGAAACAACAAAGCAAGAGCAAACTTATTTTTTAGACGTCACTAAAGGAAATGAAACAAAGTACCAGCAACTACTGAGCGAATCAAAGCAAAAGGCTAACGAAATTCGCAGCAGAATTTATGATTTACTTGGAGTTAAAACCCAGGTTACTTTCGGAGAAGCTCTGGATATCGCCAATTGGGTAAGTTCGCGGCTTAATATTCGTCCTGCTTTCCTTTTAGCGATTTTGAAACAGGAATCTAATTTAGGGGGAAATGTTGGTACCTGCAACCGGCCTGGCGATTCTTATGAAAAAAGTTGGCAGGTTGTAATGAAACCTGATAGCCGTGATGCTTTTTTGCAAATTACAAAAGAACTTGGCTTAGATCCAAATACTACTCCGATTTCTTGTCCAATAAATTCTCCATCTCAGGGATTAATTGCTGGCCAGAACAGCTGGGGTGGAGCAATGGGGCCAGCGCAATTTATGCCAAGAACCTGGTTAGGTTATAAAGATAAAGTAGCACAGATAACTGGACATAATCCTCCTAATCCTTGGGATGTGAGAGATTCTTTTACTGCTGCAGCTCTCTATCTGGCTAACTGGGGGGCGACAAAGCAAACAAGAGTCGCAGAATGGCAAGCGGCAATGATTTATTTTTCCGGCTCTACCAATACGCGCTATCGCTTTTATGGAGATAGTGTATTGGCAATAGCTGATAAGTATGAAAAAGATATCTCTTATCTTAAACAAGTAGCCCTCCGCTAAAAATTTAAAATTTAAAATTTAAAATTTGTTATTATGTCTCAATGTTATTTTTGTCTTCAAAACAAAAAAGAAATAGATTATAAAGACGTAGATACTTTAAAACGTTTTATTTCCAGTCAAATGAAAATTTATCCTCAAAGAAAAACCAATTTATGCGCCAAGCATCAACGTTTATTAAAAAAGGCGGTAAAAAGAGCTCGAGTAGCTGGACTTTTACCTTTTTTTAACTATTAAAATTTATAAATGGACAAGAAGCAAAAGTTTTATTCGCCAAACGGAAAATCATTTAGTTATGAGGAGCTTGTAAAGGAGGTCCTTTTTTATATTAAATCTGACC
>Ga0315294_10004192_pt1 | contig 15701 bp, 24 predicted proteins | sample YL17G13_40_MG_FD_203626 | JGI IMG/M metagenome (GOLD analysis project Ga0315294, IMG submission 203626) | Sediment microbial communities from Yellowstone Lake, YNP, Wyoming, USA - YL17G13_40 | ecosystem: Environmental > Aquatic > Freshwater > Lake > Sediment | place: USA: Wyoming | collected... | reverse complement strand
GAAGGAGAAACTTCTTCCCAATAAGTAGTTTCTATGGCAGGGAATAGACTTGTATTGGCGGCAGTTCCGGTAACATTCACTATACATTCATAAACTTTATCTCCGTTCCCCATCGGAACTGCACTAATATCAACTCCAGTTGTTGGATAACTGGCAAGATAGGCCGCATTCTGCGTAACTGTCCAAGCGGCAACGCTTATGTCATCAACGGTGACAAGTGCCCTGATTGCTGCCTGAATCAAGGCCGCTGTGTTTTTAGTACCATCGGAATTTGCCAATTTTATTGTGATCGTGTGTCCAGAGGAAGTTACTGCCAAGGTATCAATAGTGTTACTTTCGCATTCCACATCCAAAAAAGTAACATCATCTTCTTTATATGTTGCGGCTACATATAATTTTTTCTCTGATCCAACATTAAGTACGCAATATCTTCCGATTTTAACCTGTGAGGCCGCTGCGGATATATAGGCGGATGTTGGATTGAACTCTGCAATACCGTCAATCCCAACAATGACATTCATTGTCTCAAGTTTGTATGGATATTCATTGGGATAAATACTTGGATCGTCTTTGGTTCCTCTTGCAATCCGCAAGAAGTCGTCTGGTAAAAGATAGGCAAATTCATAACCAGATTCAGGGGTCTCGGCAACCATCCCTAAAGCTTGTCTTTTCTTGGCAAATTTCCAATCCTTAGCCTCTAAAACTTCATCCCTGACATATTCCCAAACAGCAACGGCATCCGCCGCCTGTTCGGAATCATCAACCGCAGGATCAATAGAGGTTATTCTTTTTACACCTATCCTACCAAGGCCAAGATTTATTATGCCTACCTGTGTATATGCCAATTCTGTCTCCTTTCAAAAAAGGGGCATGGAGGGGGTACGAAAGGAGAGGGGAAAAGCTACCCCTCCACGCCGAGAGAAATTTTAACTATTTTTTTGGTCGTCCCCTGGGTCTGTTGTTTACCTTAACTGCCCCTTCGGGAATGGTATCATCTACTTCATCCATCTCTTCTGGGATTGAACTATCAATCTGTTCAAAATGAATGATTCCCCCATCTTTCCCTCTGGGCAATTCTGATTCGGGACAACGAGCAATTTCTCCAAGCCTATAAAGATGTTTTCCGAAATATCCAGGCCTGATACATCTGTAAATAGCCATAATCCCCTCCTTATGCTGTTACTGGTTGAAAATATGCGTCCACTACCATTGATTCTCCGGCGGTAATGTCAGCAAAATGGAGACCAAGATATTGAAGGATTTCTACGCCTTCGGGTATCCGAATCTTAATTTCTGCCCCCTTATAAAGATCGGCATTAAGAATCGTCATGGATGTCAATGTTTCACCAATGCCTGGGGCAGCAGTTGCCTTATGGCAGACGTGGATGACATAACCTGTCCCACCAGCAGCCGCCGTTTTAACGATAATTACCGCTTCAAGAGACCATCCTTTATCCCATTTGGGATTTACTAAGCCAGTGTTAATGTAGAAATCACTGACTTCTTCGGTGACCGTTTGTGCTGAACAAAGCAAAAGTTTATAATCTCGATATCCCATACTACACCTCCTATTGAATTTTCATTTTCATTGCTTACGAAATGGTTGCTTCTACTCCGATCGCATCACACACCTGGATAGGAACTCCATCAAATGCTAATACTGGCCCACCACCCCCAAGGCCCTGTTCCCTGGTAAAGTGGATGTTGTTTTTGTCTTTTAATCTTATCCGCATTTGAGTCTTTAGGGTGCGATTACAATAAATCCTGGTAAGTGGATTTTCTCCGCTGTCTGGAAGCCTTTCAAGGGATGCAATTATTTTATCTTCATTAAAAATATAATCCGTTCCAGACATTTCAACATTGGCGATTCTTTGGACACATCTTTCATCGGCCACAAACAGACCGCATCTCCACTTGAACTGTGTCACCTGTGCCCAAAACTTCTTGGTTGCCGCCGAACCAGCAACCCACTGCGCCCCACGGTCTGTAATCTCAATACCACCCATGGTATTTTTGGGATAAATCAGGTGAACTTTCTCTGGACCCCATTCGACAATATAGATAGAGGTTCCATCACTTCCAGACCCACCATTCAACTGGACGTTGTAGTACCAGGTACTATCCCCATTTGGATAGTCGGTGGATACGTTAAACATGGTCGCAAGACCATCAAAGCCAAGGGGATCGTCCCCAAGATTTCCATAAAAAATCTCGTCTGCAACTGCCTGCGTCATCGCTTCAATAAAGGCTGCGTCTTTCTGTTGACGAACACCTACTGCGTTTGCCCCCGCCAATCTCAAAATTTCTTCGTCAACCTGGCTTGCCGTCTCAAATAGAGACATGGGAGCAGTGATATTTACGCTTTTGTGGGCAGCCGTCACAACGCCTTCATTAAGTGCCCTTTTCCCAACCGTAGGGAGAGCACCCTGCCTACTTCCAACATGGGTTAGGAGTTGGTTGGCTTCTATTATTGGGACTTCTTTAACAATCGGATTTTTCCGAGCCAACGTTTTAGCCACAAACAATAACTGACCGTCCTGTGGATTTAACATCTTCACAAGATCGACCAACGTATAGACTCCACTGATATCAACTTCTGTTGCCATAGTCGTTAACCTCCTTTGAATTTATCCATATCCTTGTATTGCATTCCAACAACGACTTCTCCTCCTGTGGTCTGTCCACCCTTGGGGCTAAAGTCCTCACCAACTGCTTTTGCAGTATTGAAAATAAAGTTCATATAAAGAGGAAATCTCCACGCTTCGGGATCTTTATAGGCTTCATCAAATTTTGTGTTTGTAATTTTTTCCCAAAATCTTTGAGCCAATTTATATCCAGCGTTGTATTCCTCTTCCGATTTGAATTGCTCACGAAACTTCTTTTGATTACCCTCGAACTCTTCTTTTTCAAGTTTGTCTTCAGCCTCTACCATTCCGGCAACAAAAGAGTTCCATTCTTGCCCAATACCTTTTGCTGAATCTTTGGAAACTTGGTATTTATGAAAAACTCCTTGTGCCCATTTCACCATCTCAGGACTATTTTCTTTCCCTTCGATCTGAGGGAATTCGTATCCCTCTGGTTTGTCTGGCACCCCCATTGCTTTTCGGTAGGTTGAGACTTCTTCGGGTGTGGATTTATCGTTCAGTTTGGGGATCGTATTTTCCAGTCTCGTTTTTAGACCATCTCTCTCCGTCTTAATATCCAGGGCCGATTTCACAAAATCACCCGGCTTCTGAAATGTCTTGACGAATTCATGTTCCTTGTACTCATCTGGAAGTGCCGCTCTCCATCCCAACGATTGAGATTGTGATTGTTGATCTGTTACGACTTGATCCCCAGTTTGGGTCACTTGTCCTTCATCTGCCATAAAATGTTTCCTCCTTTTTTGGATTTGAAATAAAAAAAGGCCAACCCCGATTTCTCGGAATTGGCCTTTAGTCTCTTGTGTTAATTGAGTGTTAGGCTATTTGTTTAATAGTTCTTGAAGTTTCTTCTGCACCCCTTTCAATGCTTTTAAAATAATAATAATAAGTGTTTTTTCGGAATCAGTCATCTTGCCCGCCATAAACAATTTCAATCCCGATAATCCATAAATAAACCTGGATTAAAGTATCATCTTTAGTTTTGTAATGTCGAAATTTATTGTAATAAAAACTTTTTGGCAGTGTAAAAAAAGTAATACTCATTTCCCCTCTCTTTTTTCCCTCTTCTTCTTTTCTTCCTCAGTCTCTTCGCCTTCTCCAATATCAGACTGCCACATACCTCCACCCTGTTTCTTTCTCATATCCATAACAGGTTGAGGTTTATCGAAGTTGAAATCCTCGACATCAATACCTTGCTCTTTTAACTTCTTTTTTAAATATTCTTTAATAGCCTTTTTATAATCAGCCATGTTTTTTAAACCATTCAATTTGAGCGAGACGCCTTTGGGCCGCCTTTTTCGATAAAGAGTTACTCAACGCTTTCCCTTTCTCAGAAAATACTTTAACCTTCCCGCCACCAACAGGTTTGATCATTTCTTTTTTCTTTCTTTATATTTCTTCCTTGCCGCCCGCCAGTATGTAGCACCAGCGGCCTTAGTTGCCCTCTCTTCACTTAACCCCCTGGCCTCTTCAGATTCTTTAATTTTCTCAAAGGTGGAGGATTTCATGATCGCACCTTTCTTTTGTTCCCTTCTCCACCTTCTAAGCCCGGGGGAAGTTTTCATTTCTTCTTCTCCTCGATCTTCGGTTTCTCTTCCTTCTTTGTTTCCAATGCCTTCAACTGGGCATCAATCTCCTTCGCCTCTTTGATTAATGCTTGATATTGCGGGTTCATCGTCAACTGCATTTCCATATTTTGCATCTTTAGGATTACATTTTCTCGCTTCAGGATGAGGACTTCTTTGCTATCTTCACCCATAGCGAATAGAGGTAGAGAAAAAACCAAACCAACTAAGATAATTGCTACCAATAATTTCTTCATAATCGTCTCTCCTTTCGATTGTTAAAGGTTCACTTCTTATAGACCTGCCTTGTGGATTCTGTAGGTCACTTTTACCGTCATTGTGCCAGCACCCGCACCAGCATATTCACCGTCGCCCGTATTGATTAGCCGTATTGCATTGTTCACTATATCCGTTGCAACATTAGCGGGTTGTGGATGGATTGGGAATACGGTCATTATCATGTCCCCACCTTGATCTATGAACCCTGTCATTTCGATTGCCGCCGTGATGTCATCACCACTTGTAGAATATTCAATTGCTAAATCATCGGTTGACTCGCTGTAAACTGCGGTATCATAATCATAGATTAATACTGCACTAACCAATTCGATAAAGTAATCAGCCCCAGGGGTAGCAACGAGTTCCTTTTTATTTGCCCTGAGTGCTTTAATCTCAGCACTTGAGATTTCCACAGTATCAGTCAGGTAAGAAGAATCAGAGGCATTTCCCGCACCAATACCCTCATCAAACTGTGCCCTCCCCACGTCCACATGGAGGGCCTCGATGTGATCGGCCTTAATGGTGACGGCATAGGAAATACCTGCCGCCGGAGCCGCCGCATCATCATAGGCATAAATTACACTGCCGTCTATTGCTGTTGAATGCTGACCTGTCCCAAGTTGTGTCAGTCTAACCATCTGACCTACCACGACCGTGCCCGCCGCATCCGAGGTTATGTTGAGAAATCCCTCATTAACTGTACCAAGCCATGCACCCAAATCCCCAAAGATTCCTTGACCTGTATAGGCATCCTTGGCTTCAATCAAAATGCCGTCCGCCGAGACACCATCGTTCTTAATGTGAATGGCAGTATTGAAAAGTGTATCCAAAAATACTAATGATTCACCCGCCTTAATTCCGGCATTAGCATGAGCGAAAAGAGCTTTACCAGTTACGGCGGTCCCTGCCGTACCCGTCCCTAAGAAGTTAAGTCGTATTCCCTGCCCTACTTCCTGTGTGGCCGCTGCGGTGGTCACAATATCGATAACTCCACCTTCACCACTTGTTCCCAACCATGCCAAAAGGTCAGATTTGATTAACTGTCCAGTGTAAGAAGCTGGGACAGTAAAATACTCGCCATCACCTGCCGCCGCCGTAAGGGTGGTGTGAATAGCCCTGGTAGAACCACCATACGATATATCAATACCATCAAATGCCCCAGTGGCATTCTGAGTTACCACGAGTGCCGGAAAATCGGCACCCGTATGAGTTTCCTCTATTGTGAATAAGGCAGCACTCGTAGTAGTCTGATTCCTCTTAATATATGAACTATCATCGTCTACCGTGTCTAATTGGATTCCACCTCTCGCTGTAGAAAAATTTCCATTTGTGGCAATTGCGATACTACCTGTTCCTACCGTGAAAGTCCCAGTTGTAATATCGATATTCCCAGCAGTAACCAGAATATCCCCATTAGTAAGAGTGAGAGCATCCGTACCAGAGGCATTACCGGCAATGATAGTTGCCCCATATCTCTTAACCGAAAAGTCATCAGCTGCACCATCATAAGCCCTGATGTAATATCCAGTGAAGTTAGCATGGTCGGTGACGGCAAGATAAATAGCCGATCCACTTAATGCTTGCCCAGTATTCGTATAAGAAAATCCAGTTCCCGATGTTTGGGTATTGGCTGTTATAGTGATGGTATTTGCAGTGGTGGCAGCATCGGTAATTTTAATTATAGATCCCGATGTCCTCGTCCCACCAGCGGTAATATCTAAAATCTCTGCTGTCGTTACTGTACTATTGACAAGGGTTACAAGATCAGCGTTGGCTGTATCAGTGATACTTAATTGTCCCCCTGCCAACGTCAAGTCTACCGTTAATGGAAGGTTGACTAAAGTGGCAAACCCCCCACCCCCAAGAGTAACGGCTCCTGTCCCCGCAACCGTTCCTATTGAGACTCCTCCAGTCCCCTTACCGTCTAAAGTTAATGTGGTAGCAGCAGATTTAGCCGCTATCGCATCCTGGAGTATTGTGACTCCCGATATGGTGCCAGTCGTGGTAAAATTTCCGCTTGCGTCTATGCTCCAAGCGGTGTAAGTGAACCCACCAGTCGTCCCGATGATGTTATTATCACCAACACTAAGAGCATTGGTAAGATCGGTATCGGTGAGGATTATAGCCGTGGTCAATGCTGCATCAGGACTTATGGTGAGTGCCCCAGTTGCAAGCAATGAAATATTGTTGGCTGTGATAATAAGGTCCTCACCTGCGGCATCTCCATTAGCAATATTTAGAGTTAAAGCCGAACTTGCCCCCGTGGTAACAGCTCCCGCACCCACAAAATCAAGGCTATTTACATCGAGGACTGTGCTGGCAACGGTGATCTGGGTTCCGATGATATTTCCCACCATATCAACGGAAAATTCTGTGTCGGCGGAGGCATTATCCCTCGCCACTATAAAATATCCATCCGTGTCATCATCATCTGCGAAGTCGAGCCTCAATAATACGCTTGTGCTTCCAATATCTGGATCCGAGTTGTAAATGTGAATTCCATCTACCTTCTCGCTCGCCGTTGTAGCATAGAGTAATTTCCCATCCGTGGGGGTGCCGGTCAACTGTTGGATATAGACGATGGCATAATCTCCCATATTCCCAGTATTGAGAAATTGATTCTGGTTTGCTGCCGTGGCTGCTCCCGTAAACACATTAGTATAAGTACCTAGTGTGATGGAGCAATTAGCGTCGGGGTCTCCAACATCATCTAATTTTGTAGAACCGGCTGACAACAGGTTTGTTATTGTCCCTGCCCTATCCTTGAAATTTAGGGTCTGTACCGATCCTCCCCCATCCAAGACATACAACCATCCAGTATCGGCTGGAGGATTGCCCGATGGGGCGCTTATTTCGGGCATCTGGACTTTATCGAATCCTCCTAATGCCCAATAGTGTCCCTCTTTTCCAACGCTTCCGGCATGGTTTTGGGATGGATCGTAATCGGTTGCCCCAAATACGGAGAAACATGACATCCCAACCACTAACAAAATTGAAATTGCACTCAAAATCCACTTCTTCATCTCTCTACCTCCTTTTGTTTTGTTGGTATCACATTACAAAAACCGTTGACTACCTGATCCATAAGATCAGGCCCTATCATCCCACATTCTTTTAAAATTGTAACCGCTATATTATGCCACATAAATTTAATGTAATTTTCTGGATGAAGGATTGAACCAAATTCACAATTTTGGAGAATATCCCGAAGAACTTCACGTCCAATAGGAGAATCAAATAATGCACGATATTTATCTTGGATTCCTTCCCTGGGATTCTTTTCTCCTAAATCAAATTCAGCCATTATTCCTTAACTCCTCCACCACCACCCATAATCATTTCCATTGGACTTCCGGGTTGAACTTCTTTGCTCGTTCTTTGAACAACCTTCCCGATTTCCCCTGCGGCCTGAATACTCTCTTCCATTTCTCTTTTTTGTTGTCTTACTTGCCTAATCTTATCTCTCTGTTCATCACTATTTAGACAATTAGCGGGGAAAGAAATAGAATCAAGCCCTTCCCTGATTATTTGACTTATATTAACTTCATCCATCGATTCGGGAGCGATCTGCTGCATTGAACCAAGAAATTCAAGGCCAGCCCTGATTGCCTGATATTTAACAAGCCTTTTTTGAACTTGAGCAAGTGGACCTACATAATCTATTTCTATTTTTGTTTTTCTACCTTTTCTTGACAAAAGTAAAATTTGCTCTTGAAGCAAATCGGGTGGCATAGGGATCCTTCTATTTCGATCTTCAATCGCAAATACTCGGTCGTGTGTCGGGTTATATGCTTCACTTCCAAGCCTACCGGTTCTTATGCTCAATACGGTAGCCTGCTCTGCCTGCATTCCTATCGTCTGGGTTGCCGTCAATTCTACTTTCTCAAACGCCGCTCTATTCAGCATAAGAAAGAAATCTACATAAAAAAATTCTCTGATAATTTTGTCTGTCCTGTCCTGCTGGTCTATCCCATAGGGAAGTTGCATATTTGTCAAAAGAGGTTCGGGCTTTTCTCTTTCCATATTTTGAACGAATGTGGTGGCTCCAGCTTCTTTAAAGATTTTTCCCCTCATCGACTCGACAGCAACCATCGGTCCATCAACGGCTTTATGTCCGGCGATTAAGTTAGTTTTTCCCTGCTGATTCCCTTTCATAATTTCAATATAAGCATCCCACGATGGAGAGCGCCCACAAATCTCGTCATTATTTTTTCTCCATCTCCACGTTACGGAAGGGAGTTCTTCATAACCATCCTCCCCTAAAATTTCATTTTGCTTATCCATTATAATCCAATAAGAGGCAACGGGCATATTTTTATTATCAATCCTGTATGGACTAATATCTCGTCTTGGAAATGTCGCATGGAGAACCTCCCTTTCTTCAAAGGGATTTCTTTTAAGCATATTTGTAAGGTCCAAGAATATTTTTGACATTCTCTCTATCGTGAATTTATCAATGAGGTCTCGTAGAGAAATTTTATAAACCCTAAAATAAGTATCAACGACTCCATACCTATCTTCGGCAAAATAACCTTCCCTGAAATGAGGGCAAGTAAAAACTATCCGATCTTTTTTTAAATCTTCCTCAATTAACATCGTGGACGTTCCAATAGAAACTCCGTCCTTAATAAATTCAGGAATGACATCATAAAAGTTTGATCTCAGAAAAGCAGACCACGTAACATCCTCACAATCGGTTAACCATTCTCTTACCTCTGGATATTCATCCATCCTTTTCCCAGACCATCCCCTCATCCCAGATGTTCGGGGAAAATTTAATTTGCCAGGCAATGTATATTTGTACCAAATAAGAGAAGGAGTGGCCGTATATCCACAAAGACCATCGGTCAAGATATTGGCGGCGCTAATCGCCGTCCCATCATAAACATCGATTCCAGTTTTCAATCCCTTGTTTATGTCTTTATCGATGATTTTTCTTCGGCTGTGATTGACGTACTTAATTACTTCGTCGATCTGGGCTTCATAAGGCTGTCGTATAAGCCTTAGGATGGCCAGATGATCCGTTATCTCCTTTGCTTTTTCCCGGTCTGTTTGAAGATTATCCAAGTTTTTCCTTTAAAACCGTTGGTGCTTCGGTCAATCCTTCCGGCCCCGTTTTTATTGTGCTTGCCATTCCTTTTCTTTTTCTTATCCGTTCCGCCTCTCTTGCAGCAGCTTCTTGGGCTGCTCTATCATCCGAAGTAGAAGGAGGAGGAGGCGCCATTATTGGTTCCGGCATTTTGGGTTTACTGAATATTGATGCCATAAGAATCTCCTAACTCAATCCAAAGGTTAACGGATTATATGGCTTATCTCTCATCGAAGAAAACTGTCTCGCCATATCCCGGATCGGATCGTCAAATGCTTCCGGTAAAAACCTTACCGCTATATCAAAAAAGTTAGTGGCATGATAAAAATGATCTGTCCCCAACTTCCGATACCGATAAGTCTTCGTTCCCCTTTTTTCATCTTCTTCAAGGATCTTAGCCATGTTGCTCAACTGCTTCGCATACTCATCAACTTGAGGACATTTTCTGGGAAGGATATACTCTCTTTTTTTGATCGCATGGTTGGTCATATCGCATAGTTCAGTCCTTGCTATTTTAGTTACCTGGACCCCCTCATCGGTCCTTTGACCTTCCCTGACTTTATCCATCTCATCACATAGATAAACTGGGAATCCGGCATCCTTCTGCCATTCCCTCGCTTTCCTTGTTTCCGGTTCATAATCAATTGCACCCTGAGTAACGCCATATCTTCTCGCCAACTCAACCAAATCCTCAAATTCCTTGACTTCTCCCATCCAGACTATTTTCTTCTTACCAGTTCCATATGGCTTTTTCCCAATAACTACATGAAGGGTTTTACCAACATCAACCCCCATCCCACAAGGCCCCTGATCTCTTGAAGATAAAATATCAGGACCACAACAGGCCAAGACATCGTTTATCGAAAGCCTATTCTCGGCAGCAATATAGGCCATTCCAAGAATGGAGTTATAAACCTCGGCAATATTTCCATCGGGAGGATTTTCAAATTGACGGAGGATTTCCCCAGGATCGTTTCTTAAAGAATTTAACCTTGAAATCCATTTTCCCTCAAATTCCTTTCCTGAAAATTGTGCCACCCATTCTCCGTCTGAAGGATTTAATTCATGTCCACATTTCACACAAGCCCGATATGCCTTGCCATTTTTGAATTGAACACTATGAGGAAAATCCATTTCAAGACAACAATCTTTGTTACAAGCCGGACACTTAATAATCCACCACTGCTGATCGGATTCATTGTAGAGTTTGTCTATCCCAAAATCAGGAATGGTAGGAGTTGAAATATAAACCTCCTCTTTGATTTTTGAATCCCCCATACGCTGGAGGGCTAAGTAAATCATGGCCGGATCCATTAAATCTACTTCATCAAAAACTACCTTATCAACCGGAATGGATCTCAACTTAGAAGATTCCTTCTTCTCATTCTCAACCTTTTGTGTCGCCCTCGCACCACGAAGATAAAGAATCGCCTTCCCTATTTGTTTGACTTCTGTTGAATTTGTATTCTGAACATATTGACCAATCACTCTTTGATTCTCCCTAATAAGAGGATTGAACCGAGTCTTAGAAAAATCAGAAACATCATCTCCCGTTGGGAAAAGATATAAAACGCCCTTCGGATAATGACCGTAAATCATTCCATGTAATGTCCTAAGAACTTCAGATTCAGTAAACCCTAAAGAGGTCGCCTTTTTATAAACCCTCTTCGTGCAATGAGATTGCATTACTCCAATCTGGTATTCTCTCGTCTTCTCCGTAAACTCCTCTGAATGAAGCCTTATCTTGTTAAACCACGCCCAATACCAAGGATCTACCGAACATAAATCCCCATTGGTTACTTCGGGTGTTTGATCAACCATTCTTAAAACCTACCTCCGACCGCACATAACAAACCCATTATAATCGCAAAAAGACTAACTAAAATACAAAAATTCTCAGGTGGCATCATAACTTCCTTCCACATTGGGGACAGAAAATAATCTCAACTGAATTTAAGGGACCATTTAGAGTAACAAATTGACCGAATGGTCTATGTTCTCTCTCACACCAACACTTGGACTTCTCCTTTAAACCAATATTTTCTAATGCAGTCTTTAAAATTTTAATGCTTTTTTCTAATCCTCCTTCTATAATTTCATCAACAGATAATTTCTCCTTCGGCTCATGATGACAATGAGGGGAAGGAAAAATAAGAGATCTTCCATTTTTTAAATCCTCTCTACATTTGTAACAAAACCCCTCTCCACTCATACTCTCCTCCTTTTACCTATTGCGTTTACGTGAACATCGCCCGCTCACCAAGACTTAACCCCCCTACTAATAGTCAGATACCTACCCCATATCCTATAAAAAAGGATTAAGATATTGATTTTTAAAACTAAATAGATTAAATAAAGAATTTTCAAAATGGTAAGTTTCATAAAAATTGATGGCCTTAAATGCCCAATTTGAAAAACATCAAAAAATCATTAACACAGAGAGGAAGGGGGATTGATTGATCGGGGTGGATCGCTCCAGCCTCCCCCCATGCCTCTAAAAAAGAATGCTTATCCTGCCGGTGATCGCTCATCTGGTCGCCTGGTTGTCCACGTCTTGACCTTGATCATGCCCATCACCCACCCATTGAAACGTCTGATAACTGATAGTATGTTAACTACAAACGACCAGCCAGCCCTTGTCAATCCTCAATTCCTTAGTTATCCACAATCGCATTACCCGCCAGCCCTTGACAATAACCACTTACAGAAAATGGATATAGAACGGCAGAATGTCTCATTTGCCCTTCTTGCGGATCGCCTTCGCCAAACCTTGGGCGATAGACCTTAGTTCCTCAATCTCCTCTGGGGATCGTGTATTAACCATCTCCCCAGTGATCCGGTGCTCCTCGGCCGGGTAATCACCTCTGAGCTTGTGTGCGTCGATCCTGGCACGCTGCTGAATGTCCAGGGCAGGAACACCTTTGGAATATATAATCGTGCCCTTATCGTTAAATGCCTTAATTTCTTTAGCTTTTAGTTCTTTGTGAAGTTGTTTAGAGAGGAAGGGAAGGGTAATACCCTCGCCATCGAGGGCTTGAATAACTGGAGAGAGAAGAGATTCGGAAATTTTATCTGCCAGTGTTTTGTCGGCCATTAGTTGCTATTAATACATAATTTATCAATAATGTCAATAGGTTATAAAATATCAATAGATGTATGTCGTTAGAGTTAAATAATTAGGATTATATTTTTTTTTCCATTTGGAGGAACTTTAGGATGAGCGAGGGGAAGGTGTATATTTTTTTTTGTCTATGCGGTATTTGACCTCTTAACCGACTAAAAATAATACCGGCTTTTTTCATCCTGGGGAGATAATGACATGCGACAGTAGATGGACTTAGGCAGAGATATTCAGCAATTTCTTTCGTTCCTTCGAGTGCATGTTCAGGTACTACCATTTTGGCCTCCATATTATTTAGTTTGGAGCTGGAGTTCTTTTTCTTTATATTCAGCTATTTTTTTCTCAATCTCTTCTTTTTCTTTTTTCTTTCTTTCGATGGGAGAGATAAAAATTATCTCTTCTTCACTTCTCTTCACTTCACTTTCCTTCACTTCCCTTGATGCATTTCTTCCCCTTGTTCCAAGTGGGGTGATGCCATTAACCCGATTGGGTGATACACATAACCACTCGGGGTTATGTTGCCAAATATAAGCCCTTAATTTTGATGGAATTTTTTTGAACCCATGAAAAATTTGATGAGTATCGAAAGCGGGATCATATATAATGATGCGGGAATCACCCCTAAAAAAATGCCAGAGTCCCACTTTTTCGAGCTCAAGTATGTACTTTTTTAAGGTCGCTCCCCTATATTCTGGGCGGAGGGGCACAATTTTAGCCCTTATTTGTTCCTCCTCCCCATCCAAAAAACCCTCATCATCGAAATGTGGGATGGCCCAGGTATAGAGTAAGGCTGCCCCTAAAGAAACCGAATTTACCTTGCGACTTGTACTAATCGATCCCCATAAACTTCTGCGCTCCCGTGTCATAATCTCCCTTCACCGGAAAACAAAAACCCCTGTAGCCTGGGTATGGTGGATGAAACCATTTGAGCTACGAGGGGTCTCTGTTTCCGGTTATTTTCTTTTATCATCCTTTTACCCATATCCCCATTCTAAAAAATCTTTTTAGCTTTGTCAAGTCTTTTTTTGAGGTCCATATTTAATGATAGGGCGATTTTTACTAACATTTTTGAACAATAGACTTACAAAATTGTAAGCTCAAAAAACCTTTTAATTTCTATTATTTATTTCACTTATCCACAAAATTGTTCAAAAATTACCGTCCAATTCTGTAATTCGACCCCGTGATTAAAATATGACCCTATTGAAATCATTGAGGAAAATGCCTATAAAATATTTTAGGGTTTGGCACGATCTCTGCAACCTTTATTAAGTCAGGAGGACAAAAAAATGAAAGCTAAAAGATATTTTATGAAATTTGGAGAAATGTGTTGGAAATTTAATAGAAATTAACCCCAAAAGAAAGGAGGAGGAAAATGAGAATCACGAGAGAAACGGGATCATACAATGAGAGGCGATATGGTAGGCCCTGGATTGCCAAGGTGACAATAACCTCGGCTAAACCAGGCGGAGAATTTCTTTGGGGGCAATGGATCGGGGATTCCTCCAATGGTGGAGAAGGAGAATTGATCCTTGATAATATTGAGGTGGGCGACATCTATGCCAGAGGGCAAAAAGATTTTCGCAAACCCCGGAACTCGGCCCCAGATTATTATGTGTTGGGAGCGGACGAGAAAGGTATCAAGTGTATCTCCATCGTGGAGGCCCGCAAAACATCAGCGGAGGTAAAACAGTCCAAAAAAGAGGAGGTGATAGAAGATGCAAAAGCAGCCATCGATAATTATAGTTTTTGCACGTGCTAATGCGTATTATGCCGATGTCAAGGGATGTTTTGGTGGTGGGTATTCTGGAGCATTTGCGGGTAAAACCCCAGAAGAGGCGGCACTTTTTGCCCTGCGGGAAAAGGCAAGATACATCGATAGCAATCCAATGGGCGGAGATATGCATCTCCCAGCAGAAGTAAGGGCAGCGATTGAAACCACAAAACTATAAACTTTTATGGCTGACCTACCGGCCAGACGGGGGGAAAGGAGACATATCCATGAAAAAAAGAATTAAAGAAAATGAAACAGAAAAAACAGGATTAGGATTCACATTCTATTATTTAAAGGGCAATGGCAATGGTTTTGTTCCAGAATATGCACATCCAACCTTTAGGTTTTATTCTATTCATGATTATAAATATTCAAAAGAATGGAGAAGATCGGATACCGAAATTTTAGAGATAACAAGTCAGACCGATAGAGAAAAAGGCCACTCAATTTTTAAATCCTATGCTTTATCTGCTAATCACGCAGAAATAACCGATCAAACAGTAAAGATCCTTAATACTATTGTTAAAAATGACAAAGGATATTGGAATCCAAACAGAAAAGTAGTGATAGCTATTAAGGCATTAAAGGCCGAAAGATTAGTATATGATGATGTTTCTCATATGCACATCCCATATGCATTCCGGAAAAATTCAGAGCTTTGGACAAATGCATTTAAACAAGGATTAAAAATCAATAAATAATCCACTCTGAAGAGCTCTAAAGAGCGAAACCCCTCCGGGGGTCAGTGGTAAAAAACCCAAAAGAAAGGAGAAAGAAGATGAAAAGTAAAAAACAAATCAAAATTGTAATGGATGATGGGGGAGGTATAGCATTGGCGGTCTATGCCGATAAGTACGCACATCTCTATGATAATGGATCGCAACTGGCCGACGACCTCATATTACTCAGAGATGAGGGGACAACGGATGGATGGGATAATAATGAGTGGGACACAGGTATAACCAGGAGTGATCAATCTTGCCGTGATTATTTTGGGACCCCGCAACAGATAATTGATCAAGTTGTCAGGGATTATAATAATGATGATGTCTATGGTGCCAATCATCAGCAACTGGCAAAACAACTTATTAGGCAATAATCCACTGGCTGCCCTATCGGCCAGGGGAGAAAGGAGAAAGAAAATGGAAAAGATTGAAGCATTGAGAGCATTAATTGAAAAAGAACATAACGAAAATCTTTTAAAACAATATCCTTACCTAAAACCTGAGTC
>Ga0315294_10004191_pt1 | contig 15702 bp, 20 predicted proteins | sample YL17G13_40_MG_FD_203626 | JGI IMG/M metagenome (GOLD analysis project Ga0315294, IMG submission 203626) | Sediment microbial communities from Yellowstone Lake, YNP, Wyoming, USA - YL17G13_40 | ecosystem: Environmental > Aquatic > Freshwater > Lake > Sediment | place: USA: Wyoming | collected... | reverse complement strand
AGAGGCCAAACCCCACCCCGCCCCCCACCACGGCGGAGACGGCACGGCCATCAAGCAGGGCCAGGCCCAGGGCCAGGGCCATCCCGGGGAAGACTATCACATCCGGGATAATGCCCTTTTCCAGGTCTATGAAGAAGATGGGGACAAAGAGCAACACATATACCAGGGAGGAAAAAAGCTCCAGGCCTGGCCCCAGCCTCCACCCCAGGAAAGCAAAAAGCCCCCCTGTCAGGAGCTCCACCAGGGGGAGGCGGCTGGAGACGGGGGCACGGCAGAACCGGCATTTCCCCCCCAGCAAAAGGTAGCTCAGGACCGGCACCAGGTCCCGGGGGGAAAGCCTCCGCCCGCAGGCCTCACAGCGGGAGGGGGGGGAGAAGAGGGACTCCCCCCGGGGCAGGCGGTCAATAACCACATTGAGGAAGCTACCCACCGCCAGGCCCACCAGTCCCAGGAGAAGAGCCAGCACTATCCCTTGCCCAGGGGGCGGAGAAGAAGGCCGATATTCACCATGAACAGGGCCAGGGAGAACTCGGGGTCCGGGGGCAGGGGGAGGGGGGACTCCAGGGGAGCCAGAGGATGGCCGGCGGCGGCCGCCAGGTCATCGGCCAGGCCCGAAAGCCCCGCCAGCCCCCCCGTGAGGTAAAGGGGGACATCCTCGGCAAGGGGCTCCCCGTAGGTCTCGCCGTAAAAGCTGACGGTCCTGCCTACCTCTTCTATCACCCTGGCCGAAATTTGCTCCCAGGGAAGGGGCTCATCCCCCAGGAAAAGACTCCTCGTCAGGGCAGGAAAGCCCTCCCTGACCACCGCCAGCTCCACCGAATTGCTCTCCACATGGACCAGGATGGCCTCCCGGCGCCTTACGCATCGCGCCAGGGCCAGAGCCCTCAGGTCCAGCCTCTCCAGCTTCAGTCCCCCCCTGTCAAACACCACCAGGAGAGCCTGGAGGGACTCCCGGAGGCAAGCCGCTACAAAGACCCGCCGGGCCCCCTTTCCGGGGAGGACCCGCCAGAGAAGGTAATGGCTTTCCGGGGAGACCGCCATCTGCCGGCGGGCCTCCCTGACCACCACCCCTTCCAGGTCCAACCCCCGAAAAGCGGGCAGGGTCAGGATGCGGGTGAGGGCCGCCAGGCCTGGGAAGGAACAGAAAAGGCGGGCGGGGAGAAGGGAGCGGGAGCGGAGGGTGGATATCACCATCTCCCCCAGCCCCTCGGCGTCCCCTACATAGCCATTGCGCAGGAAGCGGGGGTTAAAGGGTACAGAACCCCAGTACTCAGGGGAGCCACCCCAGAAGCTGAGGAGCCTCAGGCTGTTCCCCTCCAGGCTCACCGCCAGAAGGCGCCGCTGAAAAAGGCGAGGGGGCCGCTTCAGCCTCTTTTCCTGGGCCGTCATGTCCCTTCCCCCTGGAGCAGGAGAACGATGTCAAAAGTGGCCTCCCAGCCCGTTTCGCCCTGGCTCAGGCTGATGTTGTCCAGGAAGAGGGTGGGGAAGGGCCCAGCCATCAATCCTCTCATATAGGAGACCAGGGAGGAAAGCGGGCCGCCGCAGACGACATGTGAGATGATGGCCCTGTACTCCCGGCCACCCACCTTTTCCTTTCCCGTCCCCCCCAGCGCAATTTCGCGCATTATCACCTGGTCGGCCGTCAGAATCAGCTCCTCCAGCCTGGGGCGAGTTTCTTCTTTGGGGAAGGGGACCTTCTCCAGCCTGGCCCGGACCTCCTCCAGCCGCCTGTTGAGCTCAACCACGTCCATGTCCACCCGCAGCCTTTCCACCCGGCTGGCCTTTTCGGCGATGGCCCCTTCCACCACCTTCTCCTGGGCCTGGGCCCGGTTCCAGAAAAAGACCAGGGAAAGGTCAGAAAGGGCTAAGAGGACCGCTGCCAGGAGGAAAAGCTTTTCCAGCCAGGAAAGCCTCTTCAGGGCTTTCACTGCGCTCCTCCCCGGGGCTTGAGGAGCAGGGTGAACTCCACCCCCTTATCGGTCTCCCGATAGTTGAACCTGGGGTTGGAGAAGAGCCCCCCCTGCGACAGCTGCCGCACATAGGAAACCACCTGCTGGGAGTCCGTGGCCGTGCCTGTGACCTCCAGGTCAGGGTCCTTCTGGGTGAAGGAAAGGAAGGCCATCCCGGTAGGTCGGGGTAGCCTGGCGACGAGGGTCTCCAGCACCAAGGGCCAGTCCACCTTTTCTTGCTGGAAGGTCTTATAGTCCTCTTCCAGCTCCTTGAGCTTCTTCCCCTCCGTTTCCAGCCGGGAGCGGAGGTCCGAGGCGGTGGGCTCATGGGCCAGGAGGCCCTTCTCTTCCCCCGTCAGGACATCCAGCCTGGCCTGCCGGGTAGCAAGGGCTTCCCCGGCCCGGGCCTGGAGGTCAAACAGAGGGAAAACGAGGGCCAATAGGATTAGGAACACCACAATCACCGCCAGCCCTGCCCAGGAAAAGAGGGGCCTCGGACGGTAGTCCGGGGGGAGGAGGTTTATGTCCAGCAAAGGCTTGGCTTTCATCTTATCTGGCGGACAAGCCCGTAAAGAGGGCTGAGGATAGAGACGGCAATAAAGGCCACCACCCCCCCCACCAGGAGGATAAGGGCCGGCTCCAGCATCCCTACCAGGCGGGCGGTGGCCCGCCCTGCCTCCTCATCATAGCTTGAGACCAGGGTATCCAGGTTAGCCTCCATCTGGCCGGTGTGCTCCCCGATGCTCACCAGCTGGCCCACCAGAGGCGGGAAGAGGGGCCGGGAGGCCAGGGCCTCGGAAAGGAGTTTCCCCTGCACCACATCCGCCCTCACCCCCGTCAGGACCTCCCTGAAGGGGGTATTCTCCGTGGTCTGGACCAGGAGATTCAGGGCCTCGGTAAGCGTGACCCCCGCCTTGAGGAGGAGGGAAAGGGTGCGGCAGAAGCGGGCTATCTGGGAGAAGACAACGGCCCGGCGCACCTGGGGGACCCGGAGTAGGAAACGCTCCCAGCTGGCCCTCCCCCGGGGGCTGCGGATATACCAGGTCCCCCCCACCACCCCCAGGGCCAGGGCCACCATCACCAGCCCCCCACGCTCCCGGAGAAAGCCGGCTATCGCCACCAGGACCCGGGTGGAGAGGGGCAGGCTGCCCCCCCACTCCCGCAGCAGGGCCCTCATGGAGGGGAGAACAAAAGTAACCAGGATGACCACCACCCCCACGGCCAGGGCGGCAATGAAAGCGGGATAGCTCAGGGCCCTCCTCACCCGGGTCACCGTCTCCCTCTCCCTTTCCAGGTGGACCTCCAGTTGCCTCAGCACCAGGGGGAGACTGCCTATCTCCTCCCCCACCTGGACAAGGCGGAGGTAGAGGGCAGAAAATACCTGGGGGTAGCGGGTAAGGGCCTGGGAGAAGGACTCCCCCCGGCTGATATCCTCAATGACCCGGCTAAGCACCCGGCGGAAGGGACCGGAGGTCTGGGCCTGGAGCATCTTCAGGGCAGGGACCAGGCTTATGCCCGCGCCGAGGAGGTTGGCCAGGCCCCGGGTGAAGTAGATAATCTCCCCCCTCCTCACCCCAAAGAGGGTGGGGGACAGGGCCTCCAGGTGCAGGCCCTCCCTCTCTTTCTTGAGGCGGAGGATGGTGAGGCCCGCCTGCCACAGGGCCTCCTCCGCCTCCTTCTCTGTCTCCGCCTCCAGCTCTCCCCCCCTCACCTCCCCCTGAGGCGTGGACGCCAGATATTTATATCTCATAGCTAAGGAAAAGGCCGATGGGGCCCGGGTTAACCGATGAGGAAGACGTGGCGGAGGACCTCGCTGGGTGTGGTGACGCCATCCCTGGCCTTGAGCATGCCGTCCCGGCGCAGGGTGACCATGCCCTCCTTTACCGCCTGAGCCTTTATCTCCATTGCCGGGGCCTGCCGGTTCACCAGCTGGCGGATGGGGTCGGTGAGGGGCAGCATCTCAAAGACCCCCGTCCTTCCCAGGTAGCCCGTCCGGGAGCAGAAGTTGCAACCCCGGCCTACGTAGAAGTCCGTCCTCACCTCCTGCATCTCCTGCTGGTAGGCCGCCGGCCTCGGCGGGGCTCACCTTCTCCATGTTGCGACAATAGGGACAGACCTTCCTCACCAGCCGCTGGGAAAGGGAACCGATGACCGCCGAGGTGACCAGGAAGGGCTCCACCCCCAAGTCAATGAGGCGGATGATGGCCGCCACGGCATCATTGGCGTGGATGGAGGTGAGCACCAGATGGCCGGTGAGGGCCGCCTGGACCGCCACAGTAGCTGTCTCCTTGTCCCTTATCTCCCCCACCAGGATGACATCGGGGTCAAGGCGCATGATGGCCCTGAGGCCAGCAGCAAAGGTTATCTCCGCCTGCCGGTTCACCTGGATCTGATTGATACGCTTGAAGTGGTATTCAATGGGGTCCTCAATGGTCATTATGTTGCGCTCCTGGGGATTTAGCTCCCCGATGGAGGCATAGAGGGTGGTGGTCTTGCCTGAGCCCGTGGGCCCGCTGACCAGCACCATGCCGAAAGGGGAGTCCAGGATGCGCCGGTGGCCCTCCTGCACCCCAGGCGCCATGCCGACCTGGGAGAGTTGGAGGAGGCCCAGGGACTTGTCCAGAACCCGGAGAACCGCCATCTCCCCGTGGGCCGTCTCCGCCGTGGCCACCCGGAAGTCAATAGACCGCTCAGCGATGGCGGCGGAGAACTGGCCGTCCTGGGGACGGCGCCTTTCAGCGATGTTCATGTTGGCCATGACCTTGATCCGGGAGATGAGAGCAGAATGTATCCCCATGGGGAGGGTGGCAACCTGATGGAGGATACCGTCAATGCGGTAGCGCAGCCGGATGCCGTCCTCCTCGGGCTCAATATGTATATCCGAGGCCCGGTCCTTCACCGCCTGGGTCAATATCATGTCAACCGCCCGCACGATGGGGGCCTGGGCAATGGCCTCCCCCACCGGGCCGGGCTCCGAGACCACCACCCGGGGGCCCGCCGGGGCCTGGGGCTGAGCGGCCACCACCTGGCTTATCTCCCGCTCAATCTTCTGGGCCAGCCGGTAGTGGGTGCGGACAGCCTCCTCAATGCCCCCATGGAGGGGGATGACCACCCGGAGGCGCTTTCTGGAGAGGGCCGCCAGGGTATCCAGGGTGGCCACATCGGAGGGGTCTTCCATGGCCACGGTGAGGACGTCCCCTTCCACCTTGAGGGGCAGGACCCGATGCTCTCGGGCCACCTCCTCGGGGACAAGGGCAACGGCCTGGGCCTCTATCTCATACTGGCTCAGGTCTATTACGGGGACATTGAACTGGAAGGAGAGGACAGTAGCCAGGGTCTCGGGGCTGATGAGGTTGTCCCGGAGGAGGACCTCCACCAGCTTCTGGCCCTGGCCCCGGGCCTTCTCCTGGGCCCTGACCAGGTCCTGGGCCTTGAGAAAAGCCCCCTCGACCAGGACCTGGCCGATGTCCTTCCTGGTCTTGGCACGCTCCATCATTTGAGCCCTGTCTGGGTCACCTTCACCCCCCACAGCCACCACATCTTCTCACCATCCCTCACCTCAGCAGAAAAGCCCTCCACCTCAGCCGGTTCCACCGAGGCGCGGAAGACCCAGTCCCCCAGCACCATGTTCTCCTTAAGGGGATAGCCCATGCGGAGCCAGGTCTCCAATTTGGAAAGCTCGGGGTCCGTCATCGCTTCTCCGTCCTGGTCTCCAGAGTCTCCCCCGGGGCCAGGGCCACCTTCTTCAGGTCCACCCCATAGCGGAGCATCCAGTACCAGACGGTGCTGCGGCTCACCCCCAGCGCCTCTGCCATCCGGGGCAACCCCATCTCGTTGTACATCCGGGGCAAAAGCTTCTCCAGCGGCTGGTTGTACCGCTCCTCCACCCCCCTCATCAGCTTCGTCCTCCTCATCGCCATGGCTCCACCCCCCTTTCAACGCAATATGCTAGCATAAATCTAATATTTTGTCAAGACCTTGTTTAACATTAGATTAACAAAACTCTAGAGCAACATTGGAATGATATTAGAGCATACTTAGAACGCTTACAATACATTCGTTCTACCGATAAACATCATAGCACTTCTGTTCTAAGATTTCCTCTTGACGGGTGGTGAGGGGGAGGAGATAATTGCTCAGAGGGCGGGTGTAACTCAGGGGTAGAGTGCCTGCTTCCCAAGCAGGTTGTCGTGGGTTCGAATCCCATCACCCGCTCCACAGATACGAAAACGGGGTGCCTTGCCAAAGATGAATGGTTCTGGGGAACCTGCCTGCCGGACTCGCAGATTGGGCCGCCAATCTGGACAGCGCACCTGCCTTGGAGGAAGACCACCTGAAGGTCTTCCTCCTGGCCTACCGGGTGGAGGAGAAGTCCCCCCGCACCCTCCAGTGGGTGTGGGAGGCCGTCACCGACTTTGACCGCTTCCTGAAGGGCCAGCAGCTCCCCCGGGAAAGCAAGGCCATTAAGTCCCTCCACATCCGCCTGTACCTGGCCCACCTTCAAGAGAGGGGCCTGGCCCCCTCCACCCGCAATAACCGCTACCGGGCCCTTCACCTCTTTTTCAAGTGGCTGGTGGGGGAGGGCCCCATTGAGAAGACCCCCTTCGCCAACATCTCCCCCCCCAGGGTTCCCCGCACCCTCGTCCCCATCTTCACCCGGGAGCACATTGACAGCCTTCTCGCTCTGTGCCCCCCTACCACCTTCCTGGTGACCAGGGACCGGGCTCTGGTGTTCATCCTCCTGGGGACAGGCATCCGGCTGGAGGAGGCCACCAGGTTACGCCTGGGGGACGTAGACCTAGCCCACGAGTGTGTCCGGGTCATCGGCAAGGGGGCCAAAGAGCGGAAGGTCTACCTGAGCAAGGTTATCCTCAAGGCCCTCCTGCGCTACATGGCTTTTAGGAAGCCTGAGCCGGAAGCCCTGTGGCTTTCCGAGGAAAGGCGGCCCCTTACCAAGAGGGGTATCCAGCAAATCCTCCGTAAGCTGGGCAGGAGGTCGGGGGTCACCGGCGTCCGGGTGAGTGCCCACACCTTCCGCCACACCTTCGCGGTGAACTTCCTGCGAGCCGGAGGAACCCTACGACACCTCCAGGAGGTTCTGGGCCATGCCAACATGGATGCCCTGGAATTCTATCTTCGGATGGTGGACAATGAGGACGCCATGGAGGCCCACAAGCACCTCGACCCCCTTGCGAAAATGGGGGTGAGCTGACGCCGAGAGGAGAGCTATAGATGGGGTACAATGGCGTTGTGAAGGCTTCTGATGAGGTTGTGGCCAGCCTTATGCAACCCCTGATTCCCTGGCTCATGGGCCATACGGTGGGGAGATTCTGGGGGCGAGCGACGGCCCTGTCTATGGGGAAACCCACCCTTGGCGTGAGGAAGGCGTCCTGGGAGGAATTCGGCCGATATCTTCCGGCGGAGCAACTGACAGCCTTCCGCCGTAGCTGCATCAGAAAGAGGTGGCGGCGCTTCGCCAAGAAGGCGCTGATACCGTATCTCAGAACCCCGGAGATGCAGGAACTGCGCCTGAGTTTCCAGACCTGGGTAGAGAAGTTGGTGGCGGCGGGCTACAGAGGAGAGTGCAAGAGCATCCACAAGCTAGATCAGGTGGAACAGGAGATGATAAAGGGAGTTTGGGCCCAGGAGCCCGGCGCTGTGAAAGAAGCCTTTCCCCCCAACAAGGTGCTGGACCCGCGCCGGTACAGGGCGGTAATGGAAGAGCTTGGGGATAGCTACCCTGTTGAGGTTGCCGCCACTATTCAGGAGGCGGCTCTGGGCATCAGGCCCGAGGAGTTGCGGAAGGCCCCGATGGGAAGGGTGCCGCCTTCTCTGTCCAAGCTCACCACAATTTCGTCCGTTAGCGAACTCATGGACGAGTTAGTCTGCTTCTTTGGCCTGGGAGAACTTGTGGGCCGACCGGAAAGCGAGGCGGAGAGGGACAAGAGGTTCCGTGAGGCGGCCTTGTGGCGGCTCAGAAGGGTGCTCGCCCGCCGTCTGGGAATACATAGAAAACCCCCGCCCGAGCCGGAGTCGGCCCCTGGGCCCAGCTTCGTCCAAGAGGTTGATCTCAGATGCGATCTGGAAACTTGGCTGGAGCACCTCCCCGCTGCGCAGCGCGAGGCTGTTGAGCTTCTACGTGAAGCCGATGGAACCGGGGCATCCCTAAAAGAGGTCTGCCGGAGAAAGGGGAAAGACTACAATGCCGTCTCCCAGGCCCTCCACCGACTGAGGCGCAAGCCCCCTCCCACCTAGCAGCCTACCCCGCTTAGAGACCCCCCGGACCCCTGTGGGGTCTCTTTTTAATTGCCATTGCTCCGACCCCATAAATTTCTGCCGTTTCTCAATGCTTTGTTTATAGAGGGTGTTTATGGTGCTACCGACCCAGAGCTACCCAAATGGCCTCCGAGGCATGCCCATCGTCTCGACCACCAACACGGGGCTCCCCCACCGCTTCAAGCAGGTCGTTCTGGTGGAGCGGGAGGCAGAGCCGAAGGAGACCGAGGACGAGGTGGAGGCCCTGTTGCACCGCGTGGAGCTGGAGCGGAGCAAGAGGGTCCTGGATGTCCCTACACCAGAGGCACCAGGTGGATAAGGCCAAGGCTGGACGGCTGGGGGGTCTCAGCACCCTCCTCCACCACGGCATATGCCACTTCCGTGAGATAGGCCGACTGGGAGGCCGGCCAACCTGGCAGGAGACCATGGCCCGGGCCTGGGCTAAGAGAAAGGGGGGCTTGGCAAGGCACCCAGCCCAGCCCGGGCCACCAAAAGCATAGTGGAGAAGGTCACTCCCGGCTGGTCCTTGGCTGCGAAGGCTGGTGTCATGGCTAGAGCCTATCTTGAACCTGATGAGGTAGAACGGCTGGAGCAGGCGGCCACCAACCTCCGGGACCGTCTGCTCATCAGAGTGTTGTTCCGCCTGGGTTGCCGCGTCTCGGAGGCCCTGGGTATTACGGTAGAGGATGTCGATCTCACTAACGGCACGGTCACCATTCAGCACCTGAAGACACGTATGAAACTCTCTTGTCCCCTTTGCCAGACGCGGCTTGGCAGGAAGCACAGCTTCTGTCCGACGTGTGGCTCGAAGGTGGAGAAGATGGTCGCCGAGGAGAGGGAGCATCGCCGGGTGAGAACCCTGCCCGTCGACCGGGAGACCCTGGATATGCTCAGAGACTACATCGAGCGGGGCGGCCCCGTAATGAAGGGCGAACGGCAGCTCCTGTTCGGCATTGGCCGCGGCCAGGCCTGGCGGGTGGTCTCGGAGTGCGCCCGCAGGGCGGGACTGCCAGACCTTATCAGTCCTGAGACAGGCAAGAAACGTGGCATCTCCCCTCATCGTCTCCGGGATGCCTTTGCCGTCCACGCCATGAAGCTTGATGACTCGGGCGATGGCCTCAGGCTGCTCCAGGAGCATCTGGGGCATGCCAGCTTCAACACCACTGCCAAATACCGGAAAGTCGCCGGCAAGGAGCACAGGGAGTGGTATGACAAGCTCTGGCGCAAGCAGACTCGTGAAGAGCATGCCGGTGAATAGTAGCGGACAGCCGTGGTATTGCCCTTGAAGCCGGCCAGGGGCGGTTTCCTGCGGCCTTTCGGCTGCGGCTGGTTCATCCGTGAGTTCCTTATGGGCCGCGGCCCCGAGGGATCGCCTACGATAGACCCGGCCGTGGGCGCCCCCCAGGCCGAGATCTTCTACCACTACAAGATGGCCCTCATCAAGGCTACCGCCCTGGACAGGGCCACCAGCCATGAGGAACGGCAGGCCCGGCGTGAGAATCGCGCCATCAGTCCCGACAATATTGAGAAGCTGACAGAGAGATATGTGGCCCGGTCTCCTTACAAAGCACAGGGTGGCCGGTATCATAGCTTTGTCGTCTACTTCTCCAACCTGCGGAGACTGGGCTGGGTAGAGTTCACCGGGGAGGAAGAGCCCTCAGCCTTTCAAGACCACTATCCCCAGGGCCCGCCACGGAGGTACTACCGCCTGACGGGGGCAGGCACAGCTGCCCCTGACTCCGCCTGGAGGGACCCTTTCTCCACTCTCTACGGCGGTGCCTGAGCGCCATGTCCCTGGTAGAGCGGTATGCCCACGACCCTGAGCTTCTCGCCTTCTACCGGAAGCGCCTCCTTGAGCCGGGACGGGCTGGCGAGCTCAATCCCGATGAGCTGGCCTATATCAAGTCTGAGCTGAAGCAGTCGCCGTCACTGAGGCGGCGCTGGGGTTTTCGCCCCTCGGCAAGGAGGCTCTCGGAGAGCCGCATAAGGGCCGTGGCCAATGACGGCCTACAGGCCACGGGCAGCCGAGTTTCAGCTTCAGCCTCCAGAGGGCAAAGACCCTAGACGGCGTCTGCCCCAAATGGAGGCGGAGGCCTCAGGCGAGTAGATACGAAAACTCACCCCTCAAGGGTCCCTAAAGGCGCTACAGTTGACCCCTAGCCCCCGGCCACCCCCTCCCCTCTGTGCCTGGAGATAGCGCCTCTCCCAGAAGGAAGCCTCTACCTCTGAGGCGTCTGCCTCTTTGCCGAGACTTCCACCTTTTCATATCCGTTTTCATATCTGACAGATAGCGTGTCCGAAGCCATCATGAAAATATAGGTTCATTCTGTTAATGAACTTCCATTCCTTTTGTTCCACAATGAAGCTGTAGCTTTGACAGCTACATACCTTTACAACTGAATAGGGCAAGGGGATAGGGCGAGGGGATATGCCCCTGAACCCTATCAGGGGAGATGGCACTCCCCGCCCATAGGCCAGCAAGCCCTTAAAGCAAGGGCTGAACGAATGACCCCGCCGATGTATGGCCGATAGCTGACCCCCCCAGGCATACTGGGGTTGAACAGGGGCCGTAGCAAGCCGAATAGGCTGGAAAGCCACCAGCCGAAAGGCCAATACCTCTAGGTGAGGGTCAAGAGACTAACTTGGTATGATGCCACTACCGAGGATGCCGGAACCCCTATTCAGGATAGCATCAACATACTGGACTAGTTGAAAGGCAAGCCGAAAGGCAAGCCGAGGGAAAGCTGAAAGGCAAGCCCTTCACTAGGGAGAAGGGAAGGAAAGTAGATTTTCTTGCCCTAGTGGGACTAGACCACACAAACGCCCACAAGCTGGGCGGGGTGGAGCTGGAGGCCGTGGGCCAAATCTGAAAAGAGGAGGCCCAATGCCCAAGAAAACCGATACGACAACCCCAGGATACATCTCAGCCCTGCTCCAGCCCCGACCCGAACGCACCGCCGACCGTCGGAGTTGGTCTATCCTTGTGTTCGGGGTGTGGGTTCCCTTCTTCACCGCCACCAACACCGAAGGCCAGACCCACATATCCCACGAGGCCCTGGGAGCCCCCGTGAGGCTTGCCAGGGAGAAGGACGGCTCCGCCAAGATAGCGGACAACGGCAGGCCCGTGCTACGCCTGGTCAAAGAGTTCAGCGACCAGGTGCGGATGGTGCGGGAGAACTTCCAGGCGGGGCTTCTGTCCTACGCCGAGAATGTCCAGCGGGCGATGCCCGACGCCTACAAGGCCCAGGCCGAGGCCGCCAGGGACGCCGAGCCCGTCGCAGTCCCCGCCTAAAGGAAAACTGGCCCACGGCTCCAGCTCCACCCCGCTCAGCAGAAAGGAAGGTGGACTATGGGACTGCCCCAATGGTCCACCCCCCCAAGAGGCAGGCGTTTCTCGTCCAGCACTTCCTCCAGTCGGGAGGCCAGCTTCTCCTGGAGCTGGGAACTGGCCAACTTGTTGACCCCTATGCCGAGATGGTGATAGAGGTCTGGAAAGCCGAGGACAGGGCAGAACGGGAGGAAGCCTGGAGGCGGGAGAAGAGGAGGCTTCACTCCCTCCCCGAAATCCTCAAGCGGGGGCCGTTTGACAGCATCGCCAGGGAGATATACCTGGCCGAACGCCCCCTCTGGAAGATAGAGGCGGTGGGGGTGGGGGTCTTCACCTTCAGGCGGGTGGCCAGGGTGGAGATACCAGCCCTGGAGAAAGTGCTCTGGGTTGACCTGGCGGGGGTGGAGTTGAGCAAGAACGCAAGGCGGAAGTTAGTCCGCTACAAGAAAGGCAAGCTCCCCAGGGAACTTGAAGAAAGCGTCTTTGCCCTCTGTGAGAAAGCCGTGAGGCGATACCTGGCCAGCTAGGGAGCTAACGAGATGGCCAGCCCGCCCTATTCGCTGATAGCTAGGTTATCGGCGGATGGGGCGGGCTTTTCTTTTTGCCCGTCAGCATGACCATCATACTTACCCAGTCCCCTGTCCAGGCCGCAGGCGACGGCGCAGCGACATGCCTGGAGGCGTTCCTGCCCCTCATCCGTGCCACCGGTCGCCGCTGGGCCCGCCGACTCGGACGGGACGGGGCCCTGGCCGAGGACCTGGCACAGGAAGCCGCCCTGGCCGTGTGGCGGGCTCTCCGGGAGCACCCCGACGCCCACGCCAGCTACCTGAAGGATGTTGCCGACCACGCAGCCCGGGACGCCCTGGAGCGGGGGAAGTCAGTGGACCGGCCCCTGCCCCGGGAGCGGCAGCGAACCTGGCAGGTGGCGAGCCTGGACGCCCTGATGGGGGACGGAGAGAGCTGGGATGCCATTGAGGGGAGCCTCATCCAGCGGCGGCACCACAGGGAGCTCCCCAGTCCGACGGAGGAGGTGGCCCTGGCCAGCGTGCTCTACCGTGACCTCCGGGACCGCCTCACCCCCCGGCAGCGGGAGGTTCTGGAGCTGCGGCTCCAGGGCTACACGCGGGAGGAAATCGGGGCCAGGCTGGGACTCGGTCAGACCCGGGTCAACACCATCATCACCATCATCCGGCGCAAGGCAGAGCCCCTGTGGGAGAAGGAGCCGGCGCCGGCCCCCGAACCCGCCTTCATCACCACTGGTGAGTTGGCCCAAAAGCTGCACCTCAGCCGGGTGCACGCCATCCGCCTGTGCCGCCAGGGCAAGATCCCGGGCGCCCGGCGGGTCGGGAAGCGGTGGCTGATCCCCCGGACCTGGTAAGTCGGCGGGGGCCGCCCTCCGTCCTCCGCCCCACCGCGGTCTTCAAAGCTGGAAAACGGGGTTTTTCGGAGGGGAGCGCACTCTGGGAGCCTCGGGGAGTCGGGGCCTCGGCCAGTTTCGGAGCGCTCCGAAACTTTCTGTCCGACTGTCTCAAAAGGCGCTGACTACATACAACTCATAAACGTACGGGAGTCCAGTTTCCCGGTCATTTTCATCCGGATAAGCATGAGCGATAACCGGGTCATTCTGGAAGGCACGTCCGAGGATTGTCGACGCGGCTCCAATCTTCCCCTTCCTCAATGTGATAAGCCTATCGAATTCAGTGACCGTCTGTCCTACTACGTGAACCTAGCCCTTGAAATAGAACTGGCGAAGGTCTAAGATGGCAAACGAAACGAGGCACTTACATAGGATTGGACCGGGATAGCGACATCGCCCGGAAAAAGGGTGAAATCAGCGAGGTCAGCATGCGGTTGAGGGGAGCCTTGGGCGCGCTCAGGTCCCGCAATTCGTATCGGCTGGCGTTCTTGCTTGCACTCTTCGTGATTTGCACTGTATTGTACTATTTTGGGGAGTTGGTAGACCTAGCCGGCTGGGAAGCCTTGCGATGGGACTTCTTCTACACCGTGCACGACATACACCGCCTCTTTTTCCTTGCTCCAGTAATCTCCGCTGGCTATTTTTTCAGGATCAAAGGGGCAGTCATCGTCGCCATTGCCTCGCTCATTGTGTTTTTGCCTCGCGGTATCCTCGTGTCGCCCTTCCCTGATGCCATATGGCGCGCGGTGCTTTTCAGCATCATTGCCGGCGCCCTGGGTGTCCTTACCGGAGTAATGCGCAATCAGTCCGAGCAGCGCAGCCGTCTTCGTATCGGGGCGCTGGTCACAAACGAAAGCGAGCTAGGAATACCGGAGAGAAGGAAAGACGAAGTATTAGCTGCCGGAGACCTGGAGGTCGACCTCTCTCGGCATCTTGTTAAACGGCGTGGCCAAAGGGTGAAGCTCACGCCGACAGAATATAAGCTACTTGCATTCCTCGTTTCCCACAGGGGCAGGATAGTGAACCACACGGAGCTACTGCGCAATGTGTGGGGGCCAGAATATGGCAAGGAAAGCGAATATCTTCGCGTTTACATTGGGAGACTCAGGCATAAGATAGAAGGTGACCCCTCGAATCCTCGATTCATTGTGACCGAGCCAGGCAATGGATATTGCTTTGTCGAACCTGAGTAGCACTTCCGCCAACCACCTCGTCCTGGAAAACTGACCCCGGCATCACCGCACGCCCTCGCGCTCCACGAGCCCTCTTACGAGACCCTTGGATGACTCAGACCCACATTTTTATGGTTTGTTTGCGCGCTTTTTATGCCTTTTTTACGGCCTCTTTGGTAAGATTTTTCACGAAGGCGACCCAGTGGGTGGGGTGTCTTGTGGGATTCAGCGTTATTGGAGGTTTGAGAGATGGTCAGCGTACAGGTTCTGAAGGGGTTTGAACCCTTCAAAGGTTTAGATGATGGGGAATTGGCCAGAATAGCAAAGCTTTGCAGCGAGGTCGGTTTGATCAAGGATGAACGTATTTTCGCGGAGGGAACGAGGGCGACACACCTACATCTTTTGCGCAGTGGCAAAGTCGATGTCGTACTCTGGGTGAGAGAGCCGTGGAATAAGGCTGTCACGGTTCATCAAGCGCGGCAAGGAGAGCTCTTTGGATGGTCTGCCGTGGTAGCACCATATACCTACACTGCCTCCGCCGATTGTGTGGAAGTTGGAGAGGAAATCTGCATCGAGGGCTCGGAGTTGCTAGACCTGTTCGACCAGAATCCCCATATGGCATACGTAGTCATGAGAAATCTTAGCGCCGAGATCAGTGCGAGGCTAAGGGAAACCAGGCAGAGATTGAGCACCGAGTGGCTGAGTTCAGGGTCGCTCGGGAGTGGCGCCTCTTGGGGCGAACCCGGGAGGAGATAGGGGAGGTGCGACCGATCAGGGTGTTGCCTAGGTGCTAATGGACAGTTCAGAATCAGACTTCTGATGGTTGGGTGTATCAGGAATCCCGGCCTACACAAGACCAGGGACATTATTCCTGTGCATGAAGACGGGTATTGAGCGGAGTGCAGCCAGGCAGGCTGACGCTCCCAAAACGCCTTGATAGGAGGTTGAGCTTTGCAGATTTCCAGACGGCAGTTCTTGAAGCTGGGTGCAGGTGTCGGTGGCCTGTCGGTGGTCGGCGGCCTCACTGGCAGGCAGAGGAAGGCGCTGGCTTCCGTAGCGGGAAGGGCCAGCAAGAAATGGGGCAAAGAGACCACGACCGTGTGCCCCTTCGATGGGTCGGGCTGCGGCTTTATCGTTGGAACTGAGGGCGGGAAGGTTGTCAACGTTGAGGGCGACCCCGACCACCCCATAAACCTCGGGGCCGCCTGCTCCAAGGGGGCGGCCCTGGCCCAGGTGCACAACAACGAGCGCCGGCTCAAGAGGGTGCTCTACAGGCCCGCTGGCGGCACCCAGTGGGAAGAGGTGGAGTGGGACTGGGCGCTGGACACCATCGCGGCCAGGATCAAGAGTACCAGGGACTCCAGTTTCACGGTACGTGACGAGCAGGGACGCCTGGTGAACCGCGCAGAGGCGCTAGCTTCCCTGGGTGGAGCCGCCCTGGACAACGAAGAGTGCTATGTCATAACCAAGGCCATGAGGGCTCTCGGCGTGTGCCGCGTGGAGCACCAGGCCCGTTCATGTCATTCCACCACCGTAACTAGTCTGGCGGCGTCCTTCGGG
>Ga0315294_10004190_pt1 | contig 15704 bp, 21 predicted proteins | sample YL17G13_40_MG_FD_203626 | JGI IMG/M metagenome (GOLD analysis project Ga0315294, IMG submission 203626) | Sediment microbial communities from Yellowstone Lake, YNP, Wyoming, USA - YL17G13_40 | ecosystem: Environmental > Aquatic > Freshwater > Lake > Sediment | place: USA: Wyoming | collected... | reverse complement strand
AATACTAGCTCACCAGTTTTAAGACTAGGGCAATGTCTTGAAGAATTTAAGAAAGCCGAACGGTATATTAGATGCTGATCAAAATGCGGCTCGGAATATTTTAGCAAGGATGACTGATTGAGTAGTTATGATCAAGAAATTAGGAACAGGGCCAAGTTATCACTACCGCGTTACTCAAAAAAGTAGGAAGAGAAATTTTATGAAAAAACAAGGGATAGCAGAACGAGTATTTCTTAAGTTTTCGGGTAAAGTTCCAGGATGGAACTTAGAATACCCCGCTGACGGTTATTATCTTATGACTAATGACGCAAAGCTTTCATGCGGCGGTGCGTGGCGAACAAGTCTTCAAAAAGGCACCCTTGTAAGATTATACAATCTTAAAGTCTATGTCTATGATAATATAACGGAAAGTTTTATAGAAAAGGCAACCCCAGTACACGGGAGGCAGCTTTCTTTACGGTGGAACAGCACTTTTGATGACGGGCGTTTAGTCTCGGAATTTATTAAGAACTCAAAGCGAATTTCTGAGGCCAAAGCTCAAAAAATAATAGAATCTAAAGTTGAGCTTCAAGATGGCGAGTGGCTCATAAAGGATTTACTGGACGTTTTGCCCAAGCTAAATAAAATGCACAAGGTGTACGTAAAGTTTTTAACTCAGTAAAAATGACCTTGGAATCACCCCGCATGTTATGGAAGAGTTTTCCGATGACATGGCTAGAATAGAGAAAAAAGCCGAAGCACTACTTAAATTTTTTACATCTAATGTTACCGGAAAGAGGATATAAGGGAATCCTGAGTAGAAACGCATAAAAGGTGCTAGGGCCGGGGATGGCTAAGAGGGTATCTCGTAGCTGTTCCTAATTTCTTGATCATAGTTACTCACAAGAAATTAAGCATTTCGCTCTCTGTTAATAATGGAACCATTCCATTATAGCTACACCTTTGATTAATCTTATGGCATTGATGATAGCTGAAAGGTCTTCAGTTTGATAATCGGCGTCTAGGATGACGGTTAGGCTACGATATTTCTCGGTCATAGTAACTCCTTTTAGTATCCTCATTTATAAAAGTTTTTGGTGTAATCTAAGTATTATGCCTAAAACAATTGAATTGCGGTTATCTGAGGGTTGTGATGTTGCTGACGCTGTTCTGTATTTACAAAAGGACGGTACTACTTGGCGTTTATGGATTGAAAAAAATCGAAAAGAGTTGACGCCTATTTATACCATAAGATTTGGGGATTTGAGTGATTTTTTACTTCAACTACAAGGTCGATATTGAGCTTAACGCTTTTGATGAATAGGGTTTGTGTATGACCGTATATAAAGTTGGTGGCTCAAATGATCCGCTCAAAGATGTGCATAAAGTTGCCGATGATCCGCTTGAATTTGGTTGGGGCTACAAAGGCGTTTTATATGGGCCATTTAGCTCGTATGATGAAATGATGGTGGATGCTTGTAGAAGACGCCAAGAGGGAGACATGATTTGTGCGGGGATTGTTCGATATATAGAACCCGAATATTTTGCAGAAGCCGTGAGTATTGATAAAATTATAGAAGAATTGGAATTAGATTTTGATGATTGGACAAGTTTAGATTTGGAGGCTTGTAAAAAGGCTGAGGGGCCTATGTTTACTTGTTTAAAGCGGGATATGTTTACCTGTTTAAAGCGGGAAGAGGCACAAGAAAATCTTGTGAAGATTTTACGAGAATGGATAAAGAAATATATTACCACTACTCCTTTTGAAGATTTAGGTAAAATTTATGCTGACAAGGGGAACGGTCGGCCATGGTTTTTAGTAGATGCCTTCGCATATCAGATCCCTAAAATGACGCCTTTTTGATTTAGCCTTTAACTACAGTTGTGGTTAATTCATTTATTTAACCATGTTTATCATGGTAATACAATCTCAAAGAGTAGTGGCAAGGTTTCTGAAACGGGCCTATGGGGAACGGAAAAAGTTCTTAGGCAAAGATGTCCGTCTTAGTTGGAATGATCGCGGGTGGCTTTTGGAAGAGTTACCTCAAAAAGGCAAGAAGAAATTAAAAAAAGCCACATTAGAAAACATTTGTACTAGATATGGTGGCCAACCTAATTTTGACGCCTACATTCCTGGTAACATTCTTAGAAGGGCGGATTTAAGTAGTTCTGATAACTATGATACCATTAAACGCAAGATTCTTGAGGCTTACGAGGTAGCGGCGGTTGAGTCTCTTGACAAAATGTCCCCTGAACAAGTGGAAAAGGGGCGTGGTTGGACTTTCTTGAAAGATGAAAAGTGGTATGAAAACGAGGTTTTCTATCTGAACGTTGTGCCAGAGGGTATTGAACCATTTGTTGTAGAGGGTAAGGATTTTAAAGTACAAGTTACTTGGACAAGTTTTGAATCCTACTCTCCTAATTCTGATTTTCAACAAATGGACCCCCATTATACAATGTATGAATCTTCTTCTGCAACGGCGGCTCGTAAATTTTATATGATGTTGAAAGCCGACCCCTCCGCTTTGAAATCTGTGACATGGAATGAATTTGATAATTGGATGAAGAATAATAAAATTGGCTATGAGATCCATTTTTCTCAATGGCACTAATAAGGAACTTTCTATGAAATCTTCAAAACTACATGTCTTTAAATCAGCTAACAGCGCGGATATTGAATACGTGATTTGGGGTGTTCCTCCTGGAGGCCGCGAACTCTTAAACCGCAAACTCTTTAAAGGAGCAAAATTATCAGAAATCGTTTTATCTCGTTTTGAGAAGGGCAAGCCAGCCGATCCTACCAAAAATATGAGTTCGGAGGATGCTAAGAAGTGGTGGGACGAACATGAAAAAAACAAGGATAATTTTAAATCAGCTTCTGAAGAAATAGTTCTTACAAGACAAGCAAAAGATCAAGGACATGCAATAACTATTGTGTCTGTACCGCCAAGAGAAGAGGACACAATTCCTGTTCCACTTGATGTGTCTAGGGAATTAATAGGGGAACAGAAAAGAATTTTTAGTTTAGTAAAAGAACACAATATTATAGAAGGTAAATAAATTGAAAGGTCAGGGATTTTGATGGCTACATATAATGCTGAGCGTGTGGTTAGTCGTTACGCCAAGGAATTTTCAACTGAGAAGGCTAAGGCGGATTATTTAAAAAAGCATCCTGATGCTGATAAATCTAAACATACCGTAAAAAAAGAAAAAGGTTTGGATAAAAAACCAACATGGTCAAATCCTGCTCTTGAAAAATATCAAAAAGATAAGAAAGATAAGAAAGATACAGGGAAGAAAACAACATGGTCAAATCCTGCTCTTGAAAAATATTGGCGCGAAAACCGGCAAGAAAAAGGTAAAAAATGAATCCTCGTAAAGCATTTGAACAAGTTCTGAAAGAGCAAAGATTGAGAGAAGCTTCAAATGTTTATAAGACTTGGAAAGAAGCTAGAACTGAGGCCCTAAAACAAGCGCATAAATATAATTTACCCATAGCCATACGTAAAGTGAAAGAGTATGGTAAAGTTATGTTTGCAGTTGGTGTGGTGTCAAAAAATGATGCCGATTATTATAAAGCGGAAATTGTAAAACCAACCGATAAAATGGCAAAATCGACTAGATTAACCCCTGATCAAATGGATAAAATAGACGAAGGAAAGTTGTCTATTTTTGAAGTGATCAGAATGTTAGAACGAGTTTATTCGGATATTCGAGTAGATCGTATAACGGATCTTTTGATGAACGGATCTTCAATAACTCAGGCGATAGCGGGAACAGGACATTACGAATAGCGCCTAAAAGCAAGGAACCCACCTTCTTTTTTCACCTTTAAGTTTTCCCAACGGGTTTCAGCTATGGCCTACCGTTATCGGTAGGATAATCTAATAATAGGCGGAATCATGGCACTCATAGGGGGAGCCCAACAATTTTCTTGACCTTTTCAAAAATCGGTGTAATCACCTGAAACATTCCCTGAAACATTAACTCTAAAGGAGCATTTTATGGATAAACAAAAGATACGATGGACTACTGAGCATGACAACTTTTTAATCTCAACGCATAAGAAGGAACATGGTTCTTGGGTGAGGATTGCTAAAAAAATGTGTAAGCAATTTCCGTTGGTAAGGAGAACACCGAAAGCGTGTGGTCAACGACTGTATGTACTTAATTTTTCGAGTGATCACAAGCTGTTGAGCAGAGGGTATTGGCAACGTTGGACCAAAGAGCAGGAATCAATTTTGATAAATTGTCGAAATCAGAATATGCCGTTCAAACGTATTGCTCGTGTGGTCAGTAAAGCGGGGGGTAAGAGATCAGCGTCAGCTTGTGAATCACATTACTTGGTATTAAAACAGCAAGCCAAGCAAGCCAATGGTGTAAAACAGCAAACCAATGGTGCTCAACGGGGGGTGGTGGATAATTACATACCCGCTTTTTTGGTTGAACTTGCTTTGGAGCGAAAGTGGAGTTTTGAGAAGGTCAAGATTCTGAACGATCTCTACAAGTTGGGGAACCTTTTGGAGAAGTGTACTAAAAAGGGATGCATTGAGATTTTAGACAGCTTACCGTTTGGTTTTATCACTCATGAAGGAGAAATTGTTGAGGCATAAGTAATATTCGTCGTTCAAGTACTGGTAGAGAAGGAGCACTCCGTAGGCGGTCGCATGCGGAGTTTTCCTAATCGCCGGTGATGAGCCCTTCTAAATTTGTTTGGTGTAAAGAGGAATGATGTTTACTGTTTTTGATATAGAAACAATTCCAAACAGGGCCTTATATCAAGATTGGCTTGAGAGAAATCCTGATAAATTTCCGCCCCCTTATATGCACATAGTAGTATGTTTGGGTTTTGCACAACTCAATGATGACTATTCTTTGGCGGAACTTAACGTTCGAACAGAGACTCAGCATGTAAACGCTAAAGCAGAGCTAAAACATTTGGGTGAAAAGATGTTACTTCAATATTTTTCCAATGTAGCCCAAAATACTACTTTGGTTTCTTTTAATGGTCGAGGTTTTGACATGCCGGTTATAACGTATCGGTGTTTGCGCCATAACCTGCCGCTTTCTTGGCCTAATAGGGAACGATTTTGGGACGCTCCTCCTTGTAACCATTTAGACATAATGGATTTTTTAACGGATTACGGAGTTAGCTCTAGACCCAGCTTGCATAATTTAGCGAAGTTAGTTGAGTTGCCTGGGAAAAAGGGGATTGACGGGAGCAACGTTGAGCAACTTTACAATGACGGCAAATATCTTCAAGTTGAAGAGTACTGCACCATGGATGTGCTTCAAACATTATTCTTGTTTTTGAAGGTACAGGCTCTTAGAGGTTGTATACCTGCTGATAAATTAGACTTTTATGAAAACGAGATTAAGAGCACTCTTAAAGATAAATGGGGTTTTTCAGTAAATTGGTAAGATTTTTCAGCAAATTGGTAAGAGGCACATTTATTTTTCTTGATTCTCCCTGACGCCACGTGTAATAGGGGTATGGAATGCACAAAATGTGGTGGCAAAGGCCGAATAGCAAAATACAGTCACATTGAAAAGGGCATTTGTTTTCGATGCTGGGGGCTAAAGATAGAGCCTACGACTATTGAGGAGTTGGAGGCGTGGCTTAAACGTGCTCGTTCTGAGTATCGGGCGCGGCGGGATGAGGCTCAAAAGGCAACTTCTGAGGCACGAAAAAGGTTTTTGGTGGCCGAATTAGGTTGGATTGAGAAGAGTGGTAAGGCGGTTGCAGTTCGGCTTCAAAAGCTACGGAGCAGCGGGCGTTGTAAGGCCATTGTTGCCTTGCCCGTTGCGATCTATCAATCCGTTAGCAGTGAAAAAGAGTATGAGCTTCGGCAAGCGACAGATGGCTCTCACTATTGTACCTGCCCTGCCTGGAAATATCAGCGTAAACCCGTAAAAGAGAGGTCTTGTAAGCACATCCAACAATTTTTGAAAGAAAAAGAACGTAAAGCGGGGTGCATCAATCTGCAATTTGCATCACAACAACCTAAACAGCTCAAATTAATGTTTGCTTAGTTCCAACTTTCGGTGTAGTAATAGAGATTCATGATAAAGGAACAAGTAAAAGATAGTGTCAAGGTCATTTATGACACGCTAATGCGCGTAAGAGGGGAGTCTCGTGCTTACTCACTCGACGAGATGGTGCATTTGGGCGCTACAATATGGCCATACACTTACAAGGGCGGCGTGGATGACAACGATGCTTTTGAGTGTCTTGATGAGAACATAAGGGGTGGCATTTTTAATGCCACTTTAGAGGCTGCACTTAGATTACCCAATGAGCAAATTGTATTTATGTGGGCAGCGAGATGGGTAGATCAAGGGTGTCCTCGCGTTGTATCCGATAGCAAGTATACCTCTTTGCTCATGGCTACCGATGTGGGCAAAGAGATGCTGGATAAGGTTGTTTTCCCTTGGAAGGCATTTTTGATTGAGATGCCTTCTAACCTGCTCAGTACTAAAGATAAAAATGGGGTTGAGCGTTCTATCAATCAAGTCTTAGTGCAAGTAATGGTAAGGCGGGATGGGAAAGAGGTTTTGAATATCCTGGCTTCGACTGAAAGTGGTTTACAACTTTGGCGGCATGGTTTAGAGGTGGCCAAGCTTACTAACTATAAATCAAAAGATGTAGAGTTATGGGGTTACGGCCTTGATTGTGATTCTCGTGACGATCGTGTAATGAATTTGATCGGTCGTTTTATTGTTTCGATGTGTGTGGCTATGTCAGATCCTGATAACTTTCATCGTCAAAGAACAAATAAAGGTAGAGGCTTTAGCATTACGATCGGCCATGAAATACATAATATTCAAACTTTCATTGTAGGGCAACCTGTAGAAATTAATTGCCGACAGGCTTTAATTGATTATATAGAGGGTCAAGGTGGTTTCAGGCAAGGCAAGAGCCCAACGGTTCGATTTCTTGTAAGAGGGCATTGGAAAAGTCAGCCTTACGGTCTCAAAAGAGAATTACGTAAAACGATACATATTCAACCGTATTGGAAGGGGGATGCTAATGCTCCTATTCTTACGCGAGATTATGTGCTTAGTAACTGAACTGTGGAAAAGGAGAAACAGTTATGGATGAAAAAAAGCCGCAACCGATCCAGTATTTCACGAAAAAGGAATTGACCGTATTTAATACGTTCGATGAAGCTGATGCCTTACGTAAGCAGCTTCTAGAAAAACTTATGAAGTCAGACCCGAAAGCCAAAGTCAGAGTTCGTCGACGTAAGCTTAAAGTGTTTGAAGTAATAGAGTACAAGCGAGTTAAAGAGCAACTGACACCGGAAGCTTGAAGTTAAAGAGTAGCATAGCCATGAAGAAGTTTTGAAAGGAAATGATTTTGATGCCTAATAAGATTCGATTTATGTACATACGGGGGTGCTTGCCTGATTATGTGTTGACGTTAGCTTATCAGCAGAAAGATAAGGTTGCCATTGGTTGGGCTATAAACAAGTCTGTCAATCCTAAAACGTTACATTTAGATCAACGATTACGAAAAGTAACGGGCCAGAAAGAGTTTAACGAGCTTCAAAAGAAATTCATAAAGGCATACAAGGGCGATCAGTTTAATAAAAAGGTTGCTCGCACTATTGCTATTGGAAGACTTAATTCAAGTAACGGTATTTTTCAAGAGAGGACTGTTGGTACTACTTTATTGGAAGATGCTTTGACAGGCGTATTAAAGAGTCAAAGATTCTCAAGTTCAGTGGCAGATAGTGATGTTTATACGTACTGGTGGCCATATTTAAACGAGGCTCTTGCCCGTGAACAGGCCCGTGAAAAATCGTATAGCTCTAGTAGTAAGAATGAAGCGGTCACGAAATAAATAACAAATGAAAGGCATGTAAAAAAATGGGTGGTTCAAGTTGGAGTGATGATCTATATAGGGATAGAGCGGCATATCGTAGTTCTGTTGGTGCAGCAACGTTTAGCCATGACGACGATATTAAACGAGGTCGGGTTGGGGTAAAAGCTCATGATAAACTGAATGGTTGTGAGGCTACCTGCGTCACTGGAGGAGGTAGGTATTATGTCACTAAGAGTTAGAGATAAGGCGTTGTTGGATTGTATTGAGTACATGAAAAAAATGCACGATGGGCAGACTAGGAGAATCACCAAGGCACCTTATTATATTCATCTTTTGACGGTTTTGGGTTTCATGGAAGAAGCCCCTTTCTTTTTCGCCTTACGGGATAAACAAGCGGCGTTGCTGCACGATCTTCAAGAAGATTCGCCTCTTTTTTCGTGGGACGAGGTTGTCGAGAAATTTGGGCTTTATGTTGCGGGGGCCGTAGCGATGCTATCCAAGACCAAACTTGGTACGGGGTCTCCTGCTGTTTATTTTGCTATGTTGCAACATGCAAGCCCTAATGTTATAGCTATCAAGCTTTTGGATCGGCTGGCTAATACAAGTGATTATGACATTATTACTGATGCTGAATGGTTAAAAAAATATTTAGAGGAGACAGTTCAGCTCGTTTTGCCCTTAGTACATCACATGGTAGCTCGTGGGGCGATGATTTCTGCACAAGGTTACTACGAATTAGGTTGTTGGATTGACGACCGTTTGCAGTCTAATCTACATGGGATGCAAGCTAGAATTATGGAATTGGATCCACAGCATTCTCATACGATTTCTATTAAGCCCCCTAATCCCCCGACAAGTGGGCTTTCAGTAATTCCGTAAATTAGGGTTTTCCGAGCAGTTATATGGTGTGGCAAGCCATGGAGCCGCTCGAAAAAATAAAGGCTAATCCTTTTAAATGGTTGCAAACGTATTTTTTCTGGTGTAGTAGTAGGAATACAGAGGGAAGTGACACCTCTCGAAAACAAGTTGTTAGCTCTTTGAAAACTAAAGGGTTTTTGGCTAAAGGGTGACAAAGGAAGCTCACCTCCTCAAAGAGTGAGACTGAAACGCTCGGAATAGCGCCTGCCACGAGGATAAGTGACAAAGGAAGCTCACCTCCTCAAAGAGTGAGACATATCTACTATCCAGCGTGTGCCCTATCCAGCGTGTGCCATCCCACACCAGCCGTGACAAAGGAAGCTCACCTCCTCAAAGAGTGAGACTTCTTCCGGTTCGCGTTCCGGTCCTAACACCGGGTGACAAAGGAAGCTCACCTCCTCAAAGAGTGAGACCCGGCGGGCTGGCACACCGCTCTCCGGTGACAAAGGATGCTCACCTTCCTCAAAGAGTGAGACGACGATGGCCCCCGCGCATCAGATAGCCTCTTGAGTGGTGACAAAGGATGCTCACCTTCCTCAAAGAGTGGGCGGAGAGGGGCGGGGAGTGACAAAGGATGCTCACCTTCCTCAAAGAGTGAGACTAACGGGATTCATGCTTACTATTACACCGTAAAACGGGGACAAAGGAAGCTCACCTCCTCAAAGAGTATAACTAAAAACAGGAGCCTACAAAATGCCTATATTAGCAGACTATATTTCCCGTCGTTTGAAGGATATCCAAAAAAAACACAACTTCAATCCTCATATTGGAGTTAAACAAATTGCAAAACGTGAAGATTTGAAAGAACCCTATTACCGCTTTCGAGAATTGGTTGATCTAATTCAAAAATTAAACTTATCTGTGCCCATACCTTGTGACCCAATAGGCTTCTGTCCCGGAAAATCAGTAGCCGCTCAAAAACCCCAAAAATTGTATTTGTTCCGGAAATATGACGGGAGTTATCCTACCGATATCTATAAACTTGGTTATTCAACTAATACCCATAAACGGTTGGAACAGGTTCAGGGTGGGAATGATGGGACTTTACACGTGGTTCTAGATATTCCGGGGGGACGTAAGTTAGAGAGATACTTGAAGATTCGTTTGCGTGAGTATAAGACGCGAGACGTGAAGAGTATTCAGAAGGGGGAATTTTTTCGGCTTCCTCCTGCTGTAATGCGTCCACTCCTTAAGGAACTGAAAGCTTTATAAACGAAACTTGGAGAAAATGAAAATGAAAAAGAAAAAAAGAGAATCCCAATCTCGTCGAACAAGTAATACCCCGGTTTTAGTCTGTGCCTATGGGTGTATTCATCGAAAATTGGAAGCGATTGTCAAAAAGAGCACCGATGACGAGTTATTTAAGGCAAGGAAATACTATAATGCAAGCATCGCCATTGAAATATCTAGATATGATCAGTACCGAGAACTTAGAAGTAGTTTGTCTCCTACATTGAAAAAATTGGAATCTGATCATGACGAGGCCAATAAACGGTATCATGAATCCCATAATCTTTTAGGAGGCCCGCGTGATGTTACGAAAGCAGATGATACTCCTGAAGCAAAAGAAGTTCGTCGGCTTAAGGTGATCCGTAATGCCTTGTGGGAAAAGGTCAAAGAAGAACGTAAAAAGGTTGAAAAACAATTCTTTGTAGAAGCCAATGAAGAGTTTCAAAGGAGAAGGTTGAAGTTGCTTTTTGAAGAAGGGAAAAAACGGGGCCTGTATTACGACTTTGACGCATTATCAAAGGAGGAAATTTCAACGGCAGTAAAAGAATTGAAGCACGTAATTGGCCCACATATCAGAAAGCATTATCCGCCGATTGTCAGGGCCCAAATGCTTGGCGAAGATTGGCCTGATGCTTGGAAAGAAAAAGAGTGTATTGAGGCCAACTCTTACATTGCTAGAAAGAAGGCGTGTAAGGATTCTGGTTGTGCTCCCGGTGTGTATTTGATGGTTGACGCCGCTGTTGGGGCTGCGCTAAAAACCTCCGAGGGTCGTCCCAAGTTCAAACCATTTGATCATACAGGTCTTGTAGGAATCCAAGTTCCAAAACGAGATACGAAAATAGATGGTAAAAAGATAAGTGTGGATGTCACTGTGAAAGATGCGTGGTCTGGGACATATCCGCGTCTAAAACTCGAATTGTTGCCTGAACCTAGTGATGAAAATCCCGGCATTAAGATTTATGGTTATCGAAGGGCGGAACGTAAATTTAAAGAAGGAAAAGGGTACAAGAAAACACCTGTTCTAGCTACGATTCAACTTACAAAGGAAGAGGGATCAGCGATCAGGATACCTTTCATAATGCATCGGCCCTTACCTGAAGATGGCGTTATAAAGTGGGTGATGTTGCATGTCACCAGAATTGGGACTCGATACATTTACAAATTGCAATTCACTTGTGAATCCAAGTCGTTTAATCAAGCACCAACAGGACAGGGAGTTATAGCGATTCGTGAGGGGTGGCGGCGGTTAGAGGATGGTTCTTTGCAAGTTGCCGTGACGGATGATGGGGAAAATTCTATACCTCTTGTTCTTCCTGCTAAGATGATTCAAAAGAACGAATATGTCAAAGGTCTTCTGAGGCTTTCTGATCAGCTTTTTGATGGGAAGCGTAAGAAGCACGAAAAGGTTGATATTGTTGTTGATATTGCCTCTGGGAACAGAAGCGTGAAAGCATCATTATCTGATTGGTTCAAAGAGGATAAAAAACATTTGGCAATAGCTCAAGAAGCTCTTGATGAATGGTGCGCTCGTAGAGACTATGAGTCCAAGGATGTCAAGGACTTCCATGCTTGGAAAGCACATGGGAAGATGGCTTTCCTCACTTTTGCTCTTTGTGAGAAATACTCAACTCCGGAACGAGTCAAAGCTCTGTGGAACAAGTGGAAAGCCGAAAGATTCAAAAAGAATTTGGATCTCTTCAAGGAGAACGGGGATGATGGTTTTATCCTTATTACTGAATGGTTGCGTAAAAACGGAGTTCACAATTCCGTAGAGCAAGTAGCTTTGTGGTTAGAGTGGTGGCGGCGGAAAGATGCCCATTTAGTTAACATGGCGCGGGGAGTACAAAGCCATAACACTTTACATCGCCGGGATTTCTACAGAAAATTTGCGTTTAACTTAGCGAAGAAATATGAGTTGATAGTTTACGGCGAAATTGACAAAGAAAAAATCGCTAAGAACCCAGATCCGGAGGATGACACTCGCAATAAACGTGAGGAGTATGCGAACGCTTTGCGTCAATTATGCGGTGTGTCTATTTTAAAAGAGGCTATTCAACACAAATTCGGGGAATCCTGTTTTATTAAGCAGCTTATAACCAAAACCGAACATTATGGCTGTGGTGGGACTATTGAGTTGCACACCGAAGGCGATCAGCATGGTATTTGTTCAAAGTGCGGAAATCGTTTTGATTCCGATGCTAATATTGCACGGCAATTGTGGGCAACTTATAGGGATCAGAATCCTTCACCATCTCCAAAAAGTGCCGAAAAGCTGCACAAAGGAAGCTCACCTCCTCAAAGAGTGAGACGGGACAATGGTGGTCGGAAGCGCACCTCCTCAAAGAGTGAGACCTGTATGAACACGGCTTCGTGACAAAGGATGCTCACCTTCCTCAAAGAGTGAGACCTAGAGTATACGGCCAAACGGCTATACTATAGTATACTATAGTATAAATGACTATACTTAGATCCTTACCAATACCTCAATAATATCCTTTACTAAAATCAAAGTACCCTCTTTGGGGCTTTCTAACCACAAGTTATCTGGCGTTACGTGCCATTCGTCGGATTCCCCCATCGCAAGCTCCATTTGATTCAGAATTTGACCAGCCATAATCAAGTTAAGAGGTACAAATGAACTTTTACGGGTGATAAGAATTCGTCTTTTGTCACTGTAATTTGGGCTTACTAAAAGGCCCCTAAGAAAGCCCATACGATAAAGTTCTACCCAACCGTCAACCAAGGAGCCACTTGTTTCGGCAATTACAAAGCCGTTGGTACCCTGATCAAGTATCTTAATAACGGGCGAAGAATAAGCTCCTCTGAGCGATAAAGTGCCATTATAGACGTACTCTCTGAGCCAGCCTACGGCACTCTTTATCCTATCGCTTAGCTCCCTTTGTGTTAGTCCCGTTACTGGAAAATAATCCCGTAGAGCTGAAAAAAACTTAGCAAGATTGTTATCCAAGTGGGCTAGGGCTGGTAGCCCTAATCGGTGTACAAAATCTATGGTGTAAACGGCGGCGGCGGTAGAGGGATGTATTGCTAAATCTCTGTGTAAAAACAGAGCAATGGCAAAAAGGGTATCAATATCGTTAATTTGGTGTGTTGCGAAGATCAGGGGGAAAGGATGCCCAAGGATAAGGTCTTCATAAAAACAAGGCAAAGCACCTTTATCAAGCGCTGAAAATTCCGGGCCATGGTGCTCATAAGTGGCTTCATTTTGTTCTAATTGCACCTTGGATAGTCCTGTCTCAAAAGAGATGGCATCGGGAACAACGGGAGACAATTCTTTGTCAATATGAACGCTTAGTTTCATTGGTTCGGGCATTTTCGTGTAATTACACCTGAGATTGTTAAATAAGTTATTATTTATCATATTAGGATGGAGGGCTTATGTCTCGTCGAATAACTCCCAAAGCTGTTGCAGAAGAATTGCGATCTATCCTTACCATTATGGAAACGGGTAAAATTTCCCGTCAAAGTTTGGCGGATCGTTTTTGTAAAATAGGGTCTTTTCTTCATGCACCAGATGATGCGCCAAATCCTGATGAGCCCAATAAAGTTGAGGTTGCGTACAGAGCCATTCAAAACTTATTAAACAAGGAACTGGAAACATTAAAAAAGAGCGGTTGGTGGGTACCCTCAAAGAATTATGTGATTAATTGGGCACTCATGGGATTTAACACTTGGGTATTTACTATTTTTCCGTACTATCCAAAACAGACGTCGTATCGACAAGCCAAAGGCAAGTTTCCTGAAGGAATTGTAATTAGTCCACATTGGGTACCTACGGGTAAATCTGATCCTATTACAGGTGGTGAAGAGGTTGATGATACTAATTTAGCGGTGCTCAAGTTGCTTATTGAGTATGCACAGAAGCGTCCAAATGTGAAAGATACGGTTAAGGATGAATTAAATTGGGCCGAATCTTTTTTCAAGATAAAGATTCCTGATAGCGTAGTAAACCAATTAGTGTCTGGCGCTGACAAAGTAGCTAAGAGGCGTTGGGGAGTTCATAAATCACCTAATGTTCTAATTCCTTTAGATGGAAGCAAACCTATTCAACTTGGAGCTTTTGATTAATGGCCGATGATTTGGGCGATTTTCCTGTGGTCGTTCTAGAAAATGACTACCCCGAACAAATCGGGAAAGTTGGTCTTTTCGATTATCTTATGCCAGTCGGTACTACGGGGATTGTTTTTGTAGCGGCGATAGAAGGCCGATTATACAAGTGGGGCCCTCTTTTTGAGGAGCCCGCGAAAAAGCTTGCTGATTTAAGAGCGGCTTCTACTCTGGTTCAAATGGGGCTTATTCGTGGTGAAACTTTCGCTTTTTTACGTAATGCACTTCGATTATCTCAAGGTGACATAGCTACCATGTATGATGTGGATTTAGCCACGGTTCAAGCGTGGGAAATGAATTTGATTGATATCCCCATATCAATTTGGGGTGATATTTCTTGTCGGATTGCTAATGAGGATGATCGGGGCGCTTTGACACAATATGCTTTAACTCCTGATTTTCGTCCGCGTAAAATCAGGGTATTTCCTAGTATTCCTCCTGCATTACAGAGTGGTAGCTCTTTACCGTGTACGCCTCCTGTTCCTTTAGTTGGGCCTAACTGTGAACCTTACGTGAGGTAAATTATTATGGATGTTTCATCTAAGCGTATTCTTGATCGATTGGGGGGTGCTATTGAACCTGAAGAAGATGATGATATTGGAGAATTAGAAATTGCGGAATACGTCATTTTCATTCTCGCATTAGAGACTTACACTCGCTATATTGAAGAAGCGACGGGGTCTGAGGTTGAGGACGATTTAATTCGTAAGGGGCTCCAGCTAGTTCGTTTAGCTGATCGAAAGCATTTGGCGACGATTCATGGTTTCTTAGGTGAAGCGGTCCCGACTTCAGGGCAAAAGAAGATGCTAAATAAGGCATTCAGAATTTTGCCTGCAAATGCTACAAATTTAAGTCGTCGCAGCTTTAATTTACGCACGGTTTTATCTCGTGGTGGTACGATGACAATGCGAGCCGTATTTAAAAAAAATAAGGCTTTGCAAGGTGTCAGGGTTGCTCTGGCCGCTTCAATGGAAGATAATGCGGATGTTGCTCTTGATAAGTTTGCAGCAATTCCTATGAAGAACATAAGGCTTCGTAATTGGATTGATATAGCTGCACAAACGGCGGGAGCGGGGACTTTTCAAAATGCTGTTGTAGCAGGGACGAATGAAGTTGCGGACGACGCGGATGCTCTTAGAGAAGTTCGAGTGCAGCAACAAGCAGCGGCTCCTGCTTCAGAAGCGAGTAAAGAGGTAAATACTAAGCATGAGGAAATGATAGCTCATGTACAACAACGAGCAGCGGAATCAGCTCAAAGAGCTATGGCGGTTTCTGGTGAACCCGATGAACCACCCAAGAAATCAGAAGTTATAGGTATTGCTACAGCGGCGGCATTGGCAGCCGTAACGGATCCTAATGACATTAGGAATACGCCCTCCGCTTTGAAAGGTTTAGATCCGGAACAAGAGACAGCGGCTCGAACGAGTGGTAGAGTTCTTATCGCGGCAGGAGCAGGAAGTGGCAAGTCAACAACTTTAATTGCGAGGGTTACTTATCTAATACAAGAATTGAAAGTTAATCCTGCACGAATTATGGTTTGTACCTTTAGCAGAGAAGCGGCGGATGAGTTGATTACTAAGTTTGATCAACGATTAGGAGCAGCAGCTAAAGGTTTACAAGTCAA
>Ga0315294_10004187_pt1 | contig 15710 bp, 11 predicted proteins | sample YL17G13_40_MG_FD_203626 | JGI IMG/M metagenome (GOLD analysis project Ga0315294, IMG submission 203626) | Sediment microbial communities from Yellowstone Lake, YNP, Wyoming, USA - YL17G13_40 | ecosystem: Environmental > Aquatic > Freshwater > Lake > Sediment | place: USA: Wyoming | collected... | reverse complement strand
GCTTGGTCCCGCGGATGGACGGTCAGGGCCGAGTGCCCGCCGTCGAGGCCATGATCGCGACTCCCTACATCCAGGAGTGCATCGCCGAGAAGGACAGAACCATGCTGATCCGCGACGCCATCGCGGCCGGCGTTTCCCAGTACGGCATGCAGACGTTCGACCAGTCCATCTACCAGCTCTACCGCGACGGCTACATCTCCTTCGAGCAGGGGATGAAGTACTCCTCCAACCCGGACAATTTCAAGCTCCGCATCATGGGCATCCAGTCGACCATCGACATGGCGACCGAGGAGATGGAGAAGGGGATGAGCAAGATCGACCGGGTCGAGGGGGGGCCGGAAGCAGATCGTAAATGAAGGCGCAGCGCGTCCGCGAAACCTTTCTCCAATATTTCGCCGACCGGGGCCACAAGGTCGTCAGGAGCTCGCCCCTCCTGCCCAAGGACGACCCGACCATCCTGTTCACCAACGCCGGGATGAACCAGTTCAAGAGCCTTTTCCTGGGGCTCGAGAAGCGCGGTTACAAGAGGGCGGCCACGGTTCAGAAGTGCCTCCGGGTCAGCGGCAAGCACAACGACCTCGAGACCGTCGGCCGGACGGCCAAGCACCACACCTTCTTCGAGATGCTCGGCAACTTCTCGTTCGGCGATTACTTCAAGCGGGAGGCCGTCGGCTTCGCCTGGGAGCTCGTCACCGGCGTCTTCGGCCTGCCCGAGGACCGGCTGTACGCGACGGTCTACCTCGACGACGACGAAGCGTTCAGGATTTGGGCTGACGAGGTCGGCGTCCCGAAAAAGAGGATATTCCGCTACGGGAAAAAGGACAATTTCTGGGCCATGGGCGACACCGGGCCGTGCGGCCCGTGCTCCGAGCTCCACTACGACCTGGGCGAGGACATCGAGCCGGGCGACCCCTTCGCCCTGATCGAGAAGGGGAGCGACCGCTTCCTCGAGCTCTGGAACCTCGTCTTCATGGAGTTCGACCAAGACGAAAAGGGCGTCCTACGGCCGCTGCCGTCACCGTCGATCGACACCGGCATGGGCCTCGAACGCATGGTCGCGGTCGTCCAGGGCAAGCGCAGCAATTTCGATACCGACCTGTTCACGCCCCTCATCGAGAGCGCGAGCGAGCTGGCGAAAAGGGAATACCCGGCCGGGGACGAGGGCGACGTCTCGGTCAGGATCATCGCCGACCACATCCGGGCCGTCACCTTCCTCATCGGCGACGGCGTCACTCCGGCCAACGACGGGCGGGGATACGTCCTGCGCCGCCTCATCCGCAGGGCCTACCGGCAGGGGAACCTCATCGGCATCGACAGGCCTTTCCTCTACGGGCTGGTCAGCCGTGTCGGCGACATCATGAAAGACGCCTATCCGGAGCTCCTGGCCTCGGTCGAATACATCTCGAAGGTCTGTCTTTCCGAGGAGGAGCGGTTTTCGTTCACCCTCTCGTCGGGCCTGCGCTATTTCGACCAGGTCGTTGGGGAGACCCTCGACCAGGGCGGCACGGTCCTCCCCGGGGACAAGATTTTCAAGCTCTACGACACCTTCGGCTTTCCCCTCGACCTGTCGCAGGAACTGGCCCGGGAGAAGAGCCTGAGCGTCGACGAGCCCGGCTTCGGCCGGGAGCTCGAGGAGCAGAAGCAGAGAGCCCGGCTTTCCTGGAAGGGCGAGGCCAAGCGGAAGGAGAAACTGGCCTACGAGGAGTTTAAAGACCTCAAGGTCCGCTCCCGGGTCCATGAGGCCGGGGCACTCGCGGACGTCCGCGTGACCGGTCTCCTCAAGGACGGCCGCCGGACCGAGGTCCTCCGGGCCGGCGAGACCGGCGAGGTCATCCTCGAGGAAACGCCGTTCTACGCCGAGGCGGGAGGCCAGGTCGGAGATACCGGGTCGCTCAAAGGGGCGCGGTTCGCGGCCATCGTCGAGAACACGTTCTCGATCACGCCCGAGATCATCGCCCACGGCGTCAAGGTCCTTTCCGGAGAGATGCGCGAAGGCGATCGGGTCGACGCCGCAGCCGATCTCGTCCGCCGCCAGGCGATCTCGAACAACCACACGGCGACGCACCTCCTCCACGCGGCCCTCCGGCAGGTCCTGGGCGACCACGTCAAGCAGGCGGGCTCGCTCGTCGCGCCGACGCGCCTGCGCTTCGATTTCACCCACTTCGCCGCTCTCTCGCGGGAGGAGGTCAGGCGGGTCGAAGAGATCGTCAACGAGAAGGTCCGGGCCGACATCCCCCTCGAGACCCGGACGACCAGCCTCGAGGAAGGGATCCGCGAAGGGGCCCTGGCCATCTTCGAGGAAAAATACGGCGAATCCGTGCGGGTCGTCGGGATCGGCGAATTCAGCAAGGAACTCTGCGGCGGCGTCCACGTCCACGCCACGGGCGAGATCGGGGTGTTCAAGATCCTGTCCGAGACGAGCGTCGCCTCGGGCATGCGGCGCATCGAGGCCGTCACCGGGGAAGGGGCCTATCTCTACATCCGGGAGCTCGAAGACGTCGTCTCCGGCCTCGAGAAGGGCTTGGGCGTCTCGCGGAAGGACCTTCCGACGAGGATCGACAAGCTCCTGGCCCGCGTCGAGGAGCTCGAACGGGAAAACAAGGCCCTTAATAAGAAAGTGCTGACGGCATCCATTGACGGCAAGTTCTCAACGGCAAATCCTACCGTCATCACTACGAAGACCGTCAAGGGGATCGCCGTCCACGTCCAGCGCATCGACGGCCTGACCATCGCCGAGCTTCGGGATACGGCCGATTCTCTCAAACAGAAGATGGGCAGCGGCGTCGTCGTCCTGGGCGCCGCCGGTCCGGACAAGGCCTTCGTCGTCGTGTCCGTGACCAAGGACCTGACCGTCCGCATCCAGGCCGGCGCCCTCATCAAGGAGATCGCCCCGGTCATCGGCGGGGGAGGGGGCGGCCGGCCTGACTTTGCCCAGTCCGGCGGGTCGCGCACCGGAGAGCTCGACAAGGCCCTTGATCTCGTCCCGGCCCTCGTTGAACGCCTGGCCGCCTGACCCCCCAAAATCACCCCTGGCGGGGATTGCCAAACGGGCCGCTTTTTGCCAAGATAAGGGCCGACGGGCGATGAAGACCATTAAAAAGGGATTCGCGGCTTTCCTCTTCCTGGCCCTTGCGCCCTGCGTCTTTTCGGCCACCGCGGCCGACCTCCGAAAACTCTACGACCCGGTCATCAAGAAGGTGGCCGGGAAATACCGGATCGACCCGGCGCTCGTCCACGTCATCATCCGGGCCGAATCGAACTACGACATCTTCGCCATTTCGGACAAAGGGGCCATGGGCTTGATGCAGCTGATGCCCGCCACGGCCAAGCAGTATGGGGTGAATAACGTTTTCGACTCGGCCCAGAATATCGAAGGCGGCATCCGCTACCTCGGGGATTTGGTCAAACTCTACGACGGCCAGACCCGGCTCGTCCTCGCGGCCTACAACGCGGGACAGGAGGCGGTCAGGAGGTACAAGGGAATTCCGCCCTATCCGGAGACAAAAGCCTATATCGCCGGGATCATGAAGAACTACAAGAAGCCCCTGGTTCAGACGTCGAATCCGCTTTACAGGGGTTTCGACGCTTCCGGACAGTTTATCCTGACTACCGACCCGAGCCTTATCAAGGTAAAAAAGGATTGACGGCCCCTCCCGCCCGCGGCGGGGGAGGGGCCTCAGCTAACTGGCTGGAGGAAACCCTTGATCAGCAGGTTCCGGGGGAGGATTTCGAACGTCGCCGGAAGCCGTCCAAGCTGCTCCCCGTCGAGTTCGAGGAGAACGTTCTCGTCCCCCTCCTCGGGCCAGGCTTCGACCCGGCTGCCCCGGACGACGGAAACCTTCGGATGCGAGACGTGGCTGCCGTTCATGAGCTTCCAGCCGTGGCGGCAAAACTCGAAGAACTTGAACCCCCGGACGAGGACGCTGTCGAACAGACCGTCATCCAACCGGGCGTCGGGCGCGACCTTCATGCCCTTGCCGAAGATCCTGCCGTTGGCGATTGCGCCGATGAGATACTCGCCCTCTGGCAGGTTCTCCCCGTCGACCCTGATCCTGACGCGTTTGTTCCTGTACTGGACCATCGTCGTGACCAGGCAGCGGACATAGGACGAGGCCTTCCTCTGGAGACGCTGCTCGTTGACCCGCCGAACCACCTCGCCGCCCAGGCCGAAGTCGGCGACGTTGAGGAAAAACCGCTCTTCCTCCCCGCCGGCGTTCGACCGGAAGCGGACCTTGCCCACGTCCATGCGTACGGAAGGGGCTTCCGAGATAACCTTCAAGGCGTCTTTCAGGCCCGCGGGGATATTCAGGCTCTTGGTCAAGTCGCAACCGGTGCCCGAGGGAACGATCCCCATCGTGGTTTCGGGGTTGATGATCTGCCGGTCTTCGAAAAAGCCGTTGGCGATCTCGTTCATGGTGCCGTCTCCGCCGACGCCGATGACGAGCTCCGTCCCGTCCTTGATGGCCTGACGGGTGATCTCCGTGGCGTGGAGGGGATTCTCCGTGAACTCGAACTTGAACTCGCGGATGAAGACCTTCAGTCCTTCGCGGATCTCCCCCCAGCGTTTTCGCGTCCGGCCCCGGTTCGATTCGGGGTTAACGATGACCTGCGTCTTAAGCCGCATCGCCGGATCCCTGTGGGGCCGAGGGCGGCGCGGCCTGGGGTTTTTTCTTCGCGAAGAGAGAAACGCCGATGACCCCGCCGAGGACGCCCACAACGGTGAAAACCGCGGCCGAGAGGAACAAGCCCAGGAGGAACCAACCCGGCGACAGGATGCCCGAGCCGCCGTCGAGGAAACCATCCAGGTTCGAAGGCATGTCGTAGCCGAACTCGGAGACCTTGCCCATCACCCGGCGGGCCAGCTCCATGTTGAAGGGCCGGAGGGGGATGGACATGAGGGCGTCGACGACGGCGGCCACGATCCCGGTCAGGGCGCCGACGATGGCCCCGTCGCCGGAGGTCAAGACGCCGCCCGTGTTCTTCGCCAGGAGGTTCACGGCCAGCGCGGCGCCGCCGACGATCCAGAGGCAGCAGAGGCAGTTGCCGGCGCTGACGAAGGGGAGGCCCGACAGGACGCCGGCAATGGCGCCGGCGATGAGGGCGGGACGGAGGTACTCGGGCTTCTGCTTATCCATGGCGCTCCTTTGACGGCCAGGGCCCTATTCTACGTTGTTTACCCGGATTTTTTCAAGTGTCCGGGCGACTTTTCTCCGCCTTGCGAGGAGGAGGTCGGCCAGGCCGGTCAGGAAAAAGAAGGGCAGGACCGTCCCCCAGACGACCCCGGTGACGAAACGGACCCTTATGGGGCTCGCCCAGATCCCCAAAATGCCCGCCGCTCCGTCCACGGCCATCGGCAAGGTCAGCAGCAGGAAAACGCGGGCGGAAGGGAGCTCGAGCTTCGAGAAGCCGCGGACAAAAGGGTAGAGAACGAGTCCGGCCGCGAATCCCATGTAGATCCCCAGGCACCGTCCGCAGACGGCGAGTGGCTGGCCATGGAAGGTGAAACACCTCCCCGGGACTTGGTGGCAGACGGGCGAAAACGCGGCATAAATGAGGCGGGCCGCCCCGGCCGACCCCCGGCCGGCGAGGGCGGGGGCCAGGAAAATGGCTGAGAGCCAGATCGCGGTGCCGGCGGCGGTTAGGAGATATAAGACGAGGATGGTCCGGGATATTCCAGAGCGCGACATGGGCTGTATTGTAGCACGGAACCCGGGACCCGGCGATGCCGGGGAGTCTGGGGATTGACAGGAGAGGACGTCCTTGGGTAAATTAGGGGCATCCGAGCTGCGCAATTTCCGTTGGAATAGGAGGACGCGATGACCGGATTCCGGAAGGGTACCCTGGTTCTGATCTGCTCGATCATCCTGGCCTCGTCCTGGGCCTTCTCCCAGACCGAGGAGGCGAACAACATCCTCGGGCAGGCCGGCGGAGGCGTGCTGACGATTATCGGCTACGGAGCCAACAAGGCCGAGATCATCAAGGGATCGGCCTTGGCCTTGGCCGAGGACGTCGTCGTTACGGCCTATCACATCATCGCCCAGGCGTTCGATGTCGAAGCCGTCAACTTCAAGGGGAAGAAGGTCAAGATCGAGGGCATTCTCGGCGTCGACAAGGCCCATGACATCGTGCTCCTCAAGCTGAAAGGCAAGGCCCAGGCCCTGCCCATCGGCACGATCGACAACCTGGCCGAGGGCGCGCGCATCTTCGCCCTGGGCTCCAACGAGTCGGGCCAGATCGTCATCTCCGAAGGCACCTTGCGCCGGGCCGTGGACATCGGCGCCGAAGGCAAGGTCCTCGAGATCTCGTTGTCCGTCCCGGAACAGTTCCGCGGCGGGCCGGTCCTCGACATCAACGGCCAGCTCGTCGGGATGCTCCTCGTCCTGGAGCGGTCGCTCAAGTTCGGGCTTCCCATCGGGGCCCTGGTGAGCGTCCCCCGGACGGGGAAGGTCGTCGAATTCAAGTCCTGGACCCAGGAGAATTATTTTGAGACGGTCGAAGGGAACATCTTCGCGGGGCAGGCGGCGGCGGCCCTCGACGAACAGATGACGGCCCGGCTGTACCTGGAGAAGGCGGTCAAGCTCAACCCTTCCTATCTCGATGGATATGCGAAACTTGCCGATATCTACGCCAAGCAGCGCGACTACACCGCGGCAGCCGCGGCCTACAAAACAATGACCGAGCTCGACGCCTCGCGGGCCGACGCCTTTTACGGGATGGGTTCCGTCCTGATAAGACAGACGAAGTTCAAGGAAGCGGCGGAAGCCTTGGAAAAAGCCGTCGCCCTGAACGTCGCCAGCAAGGAGGTCCAGTTCGACCTCGGGACGGCCTACGAGGAGCTCCAGGAGTTCGACAAGGCCGCGGGAGCCTATGAGAAGTTCATCGCCCTCGCCCCAGCCGTCACCTGGAACGCCTACCTGCGCCTGGGGATCTGCCGGACGAAGCTCGGGCAGTTCGACGCGGCCATCGCCGCCTTCCTCGAGGCTCAGAAAGCCCAGCCCAAGGACCTCAAGGTCAATTTCAGCCTGGCCGAGGCCTACGAGAAAGCCGGCCAGCTCGAGAAGGCCGAGGCCGTTTACAACATCCTAGCCGAGATCAACCCGGCCGAGGCCAAGACCTACCACCGCCAGTCCTTCCGGATCTACGATGCCGCCGGGAAATACGAGCAAGCCATCACGCCGGCCAAGAAAGTCATCGACCTCGAGCCGAAGAACGAGATGAACTACTACTACCTCGGGCTGATGTCTTTCAAGCTCCAGAGGTACGACGAGGCCGTCGCCGCTTTTCGGCAGGGCCTGGCCGTCAAACCGGATTCCGCCCATGCCTGGTTCCAGATCGGTTCCGCCTATTTCAACAAGAAAAATTTCAAGGAGGCCGCGGCGGCCTACAAGAAATACACCGAGTTCACTCCTGACGACCCGTCTGGCTGGCTGAGCATCGGCGTCTGCTACATGCAGCTCAAGGACCACGAGTCCGCCTTGGAGCCCCTGAAAAAGTGCGTCGAGCTGAAAGCCGACAATGCGGTGGCCTGGTACAACCTAGCCATCGTCTACATCAACCTCAAGGACAACTACAGCGCCAAGGAGGTCTACAACAGGCTCGTCTCCCTGGATCCGTCCCTCGCGGAAAGGCTGAAAAAGTACCTCCGCTGAGGGGCGCCCGTCCGGAAATTGACAGGGCCGGACTTCGGGCCTAGAATAGACGACAAGCGGGCGGCCCCGCGATCCCCGTATGCGAGGGGCAAACTCAGTGTTTAGCCCTAGCAAAGTGTTCATTCGAAAAGAGATGGTCCGAGAGGAAAGGGCAGATGGCGGAATTGGCAGACGCGCTAGGCTTAGGACCTAGTTCCTGATGAAGGAGTGCGGGTTCGAGTCCCGCTCTGCCTACTGATGTCCGGTACCAAAACCCACGAAGAGGAAGAGAAGAAGAGATGAACGCACCAGGAAGACAGAACCGCCTTAAGGACATCAGCCCGAGCCGCAAGGAGATCGAGCTCGAGATCCCTCCCGACGAGGTCCGGAAGGAATACGAAAAGATCCTCGGCGAATACACCGGCAAGGTCAAGCTCTCCGGTTTCCGCAAGGGTCACGCGCCCCGGGACATGGTCCGCAGCCTCTTCGAACACGACATCAAGCACGACGTCTACGATTCCCTCATTCCCCGCGTCCTCGAAGAGGAACTGCGGGGACTCCGGCTGAACCCCGTCAACGTACCGGTCCTCCGGGACCTGAAGCACGAGGAGGGACAGCCCCTGCGGTGCACGGCCGCCTTCGAAGTCCTCCCGGAATTCGAGCTTCCCGACTACCGGACGATCCAGGTCCCCGGGCGGACGCCCGAGGTCGGCGAAGAGGACGTCGACAAGGTCCTCGAAGACATCCGGGCGAGGGCCGCCGAGTACGTGCCCGTCGAGGGCAGGGGAGTGGGGGACGGGGACTATGCCGTGGTCGAGATGCAGGGCCGGGACCGGCGGACGAATCGCTTCCTGCCCGTCGAGAAGGCCGTCGTTCTGGCCGGCCATGCCGAGAACGAGCCAGCCCTGAATGAGAAAATCAAGGGCATGAAAGCGGGCGAGGAGGGCGCCTTCGAGGTCTTGTATCCGAAGGACCACCCCAACCGGCGCGTGGCCGGGAAGGACATCGCCTACAACCTCAAGGTCCGGGAGGTCAAGGAGAAAAAGGTCCCCGAGCTCAACGATGAGTTCGCCCGGACGGTCGGGACCCTCGAGGGCCTCAAGGACCTCCGCGAGAAAGTCCGGAAAGAGCTCGTGGAGGCTCGGGAGAAGGCCGGGCGGAACGAAACGGCCTCCGCGGTCTTGGCCGAGGTCGCCAAGCGAGTTTCCCTGGAATTGCCCGAATCCGTGGTCGAGCAGGAATCCCTGGCCCTCCTGAAGCGGTTCCTTTCCGCCTCCCGGGACCGGCGGATCGCCCCGGAAGCCCTCGAGGGGCTGAAGGCCCAGTCCCGGCGCCAGGCCGAAGATCACCTGAAAAACCATCTGATCCTCGAGAAAATCGCCAAAAAGGAGGGTTTCGGGGTCACCGAGGAGGAGATCCAGGCTGAAATCCGGGACCTGGCCCAGGCCAATCACGTCTCTGAACCCTACCTGGCGGACATGCTCAAACGGGAGGACCGCCGGGAGGAACTCGTCGAGACTCTCCTCTTCCGAAAGACGGTTGACTTTCTGGTGAAAACGGCTATAATTGGTTAAATAAGGTCCCATGCTCACGGCTCCCGAGAGCGCGTCAGATCACCGATAAAACGGCTCAATTCTCGATGCCGCATGAGCCGCCGCGCACGCTTAAGCCAGCCGGGGGCCCCAGCGGGCCCGGAGCGTAAACCATGCAGGATTCCAACGAGCAAATCGAGGTTCTGAGGAACATCCCCCTCATTCCGTTGAGGGACCTCGTCGTCTTCCCCGCGACCCTCGTCCCGTTCATCGTCGGGCGATCGTCCAGTATCCAGGCGCTAGAGAAGGCCGCCGAGAAGGACAAGATGATCTTCCTGGCCGCCCAGATGGATGCTTCGATCGATAACCCGACGCCCAAGGACATCTACTCGGTCGGCGTCACGGCCAAGATCATCCGGACCATCAAGAGCGACGAGCGCAACATGAAGGTCATCGTCGAGGGGAAAAGCCGGGCCCGGATCGTCGAGTACCTCAGCACTTACCCCTACTACCAGATCCTGGCCAAGGTCGTCAAAGAGGTCGAGGACCACGTCCCCGAATCCCGGGAGCTGCTGAAGCGGGTCTTGGCCCTGTTCGAGGATTACCTCAAGCTCAACCAGAACACCAACCTGGATTCGATCATCCCCGCCCTCAGGGAGAATACCCCGGAGCGGATCACCGACATCATCGCCTCCCACGTCTACATGCCTCTAGAGGAGAAACAGAACCTGCTCGAGACGGTCAACAGCTTCGAAAGGCTGAGGCGGCTCAACTACGTCCTGGAGAACGAGATCCTGAAGATCCACGCTTCCTTCCAAAAAGACCCCCAGCGGGCCGCCAGGCGCCGGACAGGGTTCAAGGACCAGCCGCCCGGTCAGAAGGGCGGATTCCCGCCCGGGTCGCCAAATTTCCGCAAGGAAGACCAGCCCAACGAGATCGAGGAGCTGCGCCAGAAGGTAGCCAAGGCCAAGATGCCCGCGGACGCCGAGGAGAAAGCCTACAAGGAGATCGAGCGGCTGGAATCCATGCCGCCGATGTCGGCCGAGGCCACGGTTAGCCGGAACTACCTGGATTGGCTCCTCTCCCTGCCCTGGAACAAGAAATCGAGGGAGAAACGGGAGCTCAAGGAAGCCGAGCGGATCCTCAACGAGGACCATCACGGCCTGGAGAAGGTCAAGGAGCGCATCACCGAGTACCTGTCCATCCGCCAGTTGGTGAAGAACCCGAAGGGGGTCATCTTAGGGCTCGTAGGGCCGCCCGGCGTCGGCAAGAGCTCGCTCGGAAAGTCCATCGCCCGGGCCACGGGCCGGAAATTCGTCCGCCTGTCCCTTGGCGGCGTCCGCGACGAAGCGGAGATCCGGGGACATCGGCGGACATACATCGGCGCCTACCCCGGGCGCATCATCCAGATGATCAAGCGCAGCGGGACGAAGAACCCCGTTTTCCTCCTGGACGAGGTCGACAAGATGAGCATGGATTTCCGGGGCGATCCGGCCTCGGCCCTGATGGAGGTCCTCGACCCCGAACAGAACAGCACCTTTCTCGACCATTACATCGACACCGATTTCGACCTGTCCCAGGTCATGTTCATCGTCACGGCCAATATGGTCGACCCCATCCCCAAGCCCCTGATCGACCGGATGGAGATCATCCGCATCCCGGGCTATATGGAAGACGAGAAGGCCGAGATAGCCAGGCGCTTCCTCCTGCCCAAGCAGATGTCCGCTCACGGGCTGACCGAGGAGAACATCAAGATCACCGACCAGGCCCTGCTCAAGCTCATCCGCGGCTACACCCGCGAGGCCGGCGTCCGGAACCTCGAACGGGAGCTCACCACGATCTGCCGCAAGATCGTCAAGCGCGTCGTCGAGCAAGGCAAGGACCACAAGGAGAAAATCACGCCCAAGAACCTCGAGGGGTACTTGGGCATCCCCAAGTTCCGCCGGTCCGAGTTCGACAAGAAAGATGAGGTCGGGGTCGGCACGGGCATGGCCTGGACGGAATTTGGCGGGGAACTCCTGAGGTTCGAGGCGACGAAGATCCACGGCAAGGGAAATTTCACCCTGACCGGCCAGCTCGGCGAGATCATGCAGGAGTCCGCCCAGACGGCTTTTTCCTTCGTCCGGGGGAAGATCTACGAGCTCGACATCGCCCGGGACCTCCACCGGAATTCCGACATCCATATCCACGTGCCCGAGGGTGCGACGCCCAAGGAAGGCCCCTCGGCGGGGATCACCATCGCCACTGCCATTATCTCCCTCCTGACCGACATCCCGGTGAGCAAGAAAGTGGCCATGAGCGGCGAGATCACGCTGAAGGGCAAGGTCCTGCCCGTGGGCGGGATCAAGGAGAAGCTCCTGGCGGCCTACCGGGAAGGCATCCGCGAGGCCATCCTTCCCCTCGACAACCGGCCCGACCTGAAGGACCTCCCCAAGGCCATCAAGACGGGAATGACCATCCATCTCGTCGAGACGATGGACGACGTCCTGAAGATCGCCCTGACCCGCAAACTGCCCGAGAAACCCGCCGAGGCCCGGGACAAGAAGACGCCCGCCGCCGAAGCGGAGCGTCCGTCCCGCAAGGCGGAGGACGAAGCGGCCAAGGAGCCGCCCCTGACCAACTGAAGCCGTTTTACCGATTAATTTATATCGCCAATCCATCTTGGGAGAAAAGCCACACATGGTGACTAAAAAGAACGATACCGAAATTAACCCCAACAAAGAGTACAAGTTGGTCGACCTCGAGGAGAAGGAGGTCGCGGCCCTGAAGAAGATCGGTTCGGGCATGGGCATGGAGGATCGGGAGGTCGAAGATACCAGCAAGCACCACCTGATCTTCAAGATCCTGGAGGCCCAGGCCAAGAAACAGGGCCTGCTGTTCTCGGAAGGCGTCCTCGAATGCCTGGAAGACGGCTTCGGTTTCCTGCGGGCCCCGGAGTTCAGCTACTTGCCCAGCCAGGACGACATCTATGTTTCGCCGTCGCAGATCCGGAAGTTTCAGCTCCGGACCGGCGACACGATCTCGGGCGTCGTCCGGGCCCCCAAAAACGGCGAGAAGTACTTCGCCCTGATCAAGATCGAGGCCGTCAACTTCCTGGACCCCGACTTCATCATCGAGGAGCGGCGGAACGTCCACTTCGAGAGCCTGACGCCGCTTTACCCCTTCGAGATGATCAAGCTCCAGGACGGCAACCCGAAGAACATGAATGCCCGGGTCATGGAGCTCCTGACCCCCATCGGCAAGGGCCAGCGCGGCTTGATCGTCTCGCCGCCGCGGGCCGGCAAGACGACCATCCTCAAGACGATCGCCAAGTCCATCGAGAAGAACCACCCGGAGATCTTCCTCATCGTCCTGCTCATCGCCGAGCGACCCGAGGAAGTCACGGATTTCAAGCGTAGTGTCAACGCCGAAGTCGTCGCCTCGACTTTCGACGAGCCGCCGACGCGCAACGCCCAGGTCGCCAACATCGTCCTGGAGAAGGCCAAGCGCCTCGTCGAGATCAAGCGGGACGTTGTCATCCTCCTCGACTCGATCACCCGCCTGGCCCGGGCCCACAACGCCATCGTCCCGCCCTCGGGCAAGGTCCTCTCGGGCGGCATCGACGCCAACGCCCTGCACAAGCCCAAGAAGTTCTTCGGGTCGGCCCGCAAGATCGAGGAGGGCGGCAGCCTGACCATCCTGGCCACGGCCCTGGTCGACACGGGCAGCCGGATGGACGAGGTCATCTTCGAGGAGTTCAAGGGCACGGGCAACATGGAGATCAACCTCGACCGCCGGCTCGTCGACAAGAGGATCTTCCCGGCCATCGACATCAGCCGCTCCGGAACGCGGAAGGAGGAGCTCCTCATCGAGGAACTCGACCTCAACCGGATCTGGATCCTGCGCAAGGTCCTCAGCCAGATGAACGAGGTCGAGGCCGTCGAGCTCCTCATCGACAAGCTCAGCAAGACCAAGGTCAACCAGGACTTCCTCAACGCCATGAGCAAGGGTATGTAAGGGTCCCGCGCCTTGAGAACCCTGGGCCTCATCGGCGGAATGACCTGGCATTCGACGGTCGACTACTATCGCCTCATCAACGAGGGCGTCCAGGCCCGGCTGGGCGGTGCGCATTCGGCCGCCCTCCTCCTGCTGTCGGTCGACTTTGGCCCGGTCGAGGACATGCAGGGGAGGGGTGACTGGGCCGGCATGGGAAAGCTCATGGCCGGCGCGGCCCGCAGCCTGTTCCTCGCCGGGGCCGAGGGCCTGGTCATCTGCGCCAACACCATGCACCGCCTGGCCGACGATGTAATGGAGGCCGCGCCGATCCCGCTCATCCACATCGGCGACGCGACCGCCTGCGCCGTCAAGGACAAAGGGCTCCGCACGGTCGGCCTCCTCGGTACCCGCTACACGATGGAGATGGATTTCTACAGGGGCCGCCTCGAACAGAAGCATGGCCTGAGGGTCCTAGTCCCCGACGAGGCCGGACGGACGGCCGTTCACGACGTCATCTACCGGGAACTCGCTCAGGGGGTCGTCCGCGAGGAATCGCGCCGAACATATATCTCGATCATCGAGGATTTGAAGCGCCGCGGGGCCGAGGGCGTCATCCTGGGCTGCACGGAGATCCCCCTGCTCATAAAGGCCACGGACAGCCCCGTTCCCGTCTTCGATACGACCGCCGTGCACGCGGCGGCCGCCGTGGAATTCGCCCTGACCGGCTAAATCTGACGCGCATCAGGGCCCGGCGACCGGTTCTTCTTCTCCCGACACAACGGCAGGGCAGGGGCCCAACAAGAACTCCCTATAACTTGTTTATAATCAATTATATGTATGAAGTTAGAGCTGGCTTCTTATTTATTATGTGTAGGTTACTGACGATTCTTAATATGAGAAGTGTGGTTGACCCCGTCGAATCAAGCGAAACTGAGTTTTCGAGAGGAACCAAGCAAGAGAGGCCCATGTCCTTGGTCTCGACGGAACTGGCGTCGGGGGATGGGGAGTATTCAATTGGCGTTCGTCAGGCTCGGATGAGCCCGAGGAGTCAGCGCCGGGCCTCGAGCGGATCGCAGGACCTAAGGGCCCGATGCGGAAGGATAAGCAGGGAATCGAAGTTGGTCAGAACTTAGGTGTGGCCAGCCGGGCTTGCGATTTAGAGGCAGAGTCGGAGAAGGCCCTCTGCAGTATTGGCCGAATTGGAAACTGGCTTGCGCGCGGCAGCGCTGCCGGGCCGGGGATTTCCTCATTTGCACAGGTTATGGGCGGCCGGGATTCCAACAGGCTGTGGAGAAATGCATGTGCATGATAAGAAATAACTTGGCGCTTGCCAACAAAATGGGTCGCATAAGAGTTATTATGTCAACTAATATCGGGGGCCGGAAGAGGCTTCGAAGGCGATCGATTTACTGGAACCGGTTTCCCCCCGCGTTTACCCTTTAAGCGCCGGCGTCTCGTCCTTTTTCCGAATTTGGTCGATGATCTCCTGGAGGACGGCGATGATCTCCTGTTTCGAGACCGTCTGTTTCTTGAATTCGAGCCTCAGCCGGAACTTGTCGGTGTCCGCGGGGACGAAATTGTAGACGTAATATTTGAGTTTCTTGGTCTTCCCTTTGAGATACTTGGCTAAATCCCGCGTATCCTCGCGCGTCAGGCGCCGGTCGACGATCTCCCGCGCCAGTTTAAGCATATCCTCTTCCGATTTTTGTTTGGCGATCTCGATGATGGTCGACCGGCTGAAGACGCCGGTCTCCCGGATGATGTCCCGGACTTTCTTGGGAATCTTGGCTATGGACAGGATTTCGGTTATCGTCGACCGGGCCTTGCCGATCTTGTCCGAGATCTGTTGATGGTGGTACTGATGGATATCGGCCAGGGCCTGAAGCCCGTCGGCCTCCTCGAAAATGTCGAGGTCCTTGCGCTGGAGGTTCTCGATCAGGGCGATCTCCATGGCCTCGTTGTCCTCGACGTCCATTTCGATGCAGGGCAATTCCTTGAGGCCGATGTTCTTGGCGGCAATAAAACGCCTTTCGCCGGCGATGATCTCGAACCGGCTGCCCTTGGGTCGGACAAGGATGGGCTCTAGAATGCCCTTGCTCTTGATCGAGTCCTGGAGCTCCCCGATATTGCCGAGCTCACATCGGGCCTGATGGGGATTCGGGTCGATCTTCTCGATGGGGATCATGCGGATCCTCGGGCCGAGCGACCTCACGGAGATCAGATCGACGTAATGGCCATCGTGTTTCATCCCCACCGCTTCAGGCAGGCCGGATCTTTTAGTTTTTTGCACGATGCATTATCTCCTCGGCGACTTTCTGATATTGCTCCGCCCCGATAGAATTAGGCGCATATGTGAATATCGATTCTTTGTAAGCCGGGCTTTCCTCGAGCTTGACGCTCTTCGAAATGTAGGTCTTGAAAAGCTTGGCGCCGAAGACTTTCCGGATTCTCTCGACGACGTCCCTGGCCAGGTTCGTCCGCTTATCGAAAAGGGTGATCAACACCCCCAGGACCTTGAGGTTGGGGTTGGCGATCCGCTTGACTTTCTCGATCGTCTCGAGCAGGTCGTCCGTCC
>Ga0315294_10004185_pt1 | contig 15715 bp, 10 predicted proteins | sample YL17G13_40_MG_FD_203626 | JGI IMG/M metagenome (GOLD analysis project Ga0315294, IMG submission 203626) | Sediment microbial communities from Yellowstone Lake, YNP, Wyoming, USA - YL17G13_40 | ecosystem: Environmental > Aquatic > Freshwater > Lake > Sediment | place: USA: Wyoming | collected... | reverse complement strand
TGTCCGAGCTTCCCAAATCTGGATTTCCAACTTCGTCAATATAAATGCGGTATTTCATGCCGCGAATATCCTCGTCTTGGTCTCCATCAGCACTTCAGCCGGTCTTCCCAGCTCTTTGAGCGCGGCGAGGCCGCCGGCCTGAGCCACTTGCGGCGTCTGAAAGACGGCGGGATTCTCCAGTCCTTCGGTCCCGGCCAGAGCGAACTGGCCGGCGAGGGCGCGGATGGCGCCCGCTGTTTTTGGCGGCATGCCGCCAAGCCACGAGGCATGCTTATAAGTAAAAGCATCGGCGCGTTCCACTCGAGTCTTGGGGGCCAAGCCGTATCCCAGCTCGGCCAGCACGTCGTAGAGGTCGTAATCGCGCATTTCCTCGAGGTCGCGTACAAGCAGAGCGGAGCGGCCGGCATCGGGAAGATGGGCAAGCAGTTCCAGGCGCGCGGGAGGAATCACCCAAACGCGGCGGAACGCGTCCAGCGTGGCCGCCTCGGCGACCAATCGCTCGGCCAGATGTTCTTTGTATTCCTCCACGGTCACGGGCATGGCTTTGCCGTCAACCTCGGAAACGATGTAGCGGCCGGCCTCCGTGACGCGCACGTCGAAGCCCTCGACGCGGATGATGCGCTCAGGCGGTGGTCCGGGGATAGGTTGCTTATCACGCGGAGGCCGGTGAGTCGTGACGAACTCCTCGCCGAAGAGCCTCGTCGCGTCGGTGTAGTCATAGACGCGGAACATCAGCTTGCCGTCCGGCGGATACAAGCGAGTGCCGCGGCCGACCATCTGATAGAAGGCGATGGGCGAGCGGACGTATTTGAAAAAGACGATGTTGCGTACGCAGGGAACGTCCACGCCGGTCGTGAGCAGATCCACGGTCGTAGCGATGAAATACCTGCGAGTTGCGCCGCGCAGGTCGGACAGATATTCACTTCCGCCTGAGGCTGCCGTGCATTTGAAGGCATAGGGATCGGAGCGGAGGCGGTTGTTCCGGATGCACCATTCGGCGTAAAGATTGTTGAGCGTGGTGGCCACGTCGTCAGCGTGCCGGTCGCGGGCGCAAAAGATAATGGTCTTTTGTTCCGGCCCGCCGGTAGCAAGAAACTGGTCGAAAAGATCGCGGCACATGGCGGCGACGCGTTCGGGCATGAGCAGTCGATCTTCGAGGCTGGGCGCGCCGTAATGTTCGCGGGCCTCGGCGACGCTCAGGGTTTCACCCGTATCGGCGTCGGTGAGTGTTTTGCGCTCCAGGTCATCGCGCGCGACGCCGCTCTCCCGCTCGCTGATGGACTTGGTGTCGTGAAAGAGGTCGAAGCGATGGATCTCGCAGGCGGCGAGATAGCCGTCCTCGATGCCCTGGGCCATGTCGTATTCGTAGACCGGCTCGCCGAACCAGCGATAATTGTCGGCAGTGATCTGGGCGTCGGCGAGGGCCTCCTTGCTGTCGTCGGCGATCTCGAGTTTACGGGGGGTGGCAGTAAGGCCGACCTGAACGGCGTCGGGATTGCGGGTGAGCACTTGGGACCACTTGCCCCAGGCCGAGCGGTGGCATTCGTCGATGATGATGTGGCTAAAGTAGTTTTCGGGATAGTTTGACAAAAGGAAATTGGCGTCGGCCTCGTCCCGGTCCACATCGAGGGTCTGGTAGGTGGCGACGAGGATGCGGGCGTTTTTCTGCGGATTGCCGCCCGAAACGGAGGCGGCGTCGGATCCGAAGACATTCTGGAAAGCGGCAAGTCCCTGGGAGCGAAGCTCATCGCGATCGCAGACGAAAAGGGCGCGGCGCAGTTGGCCGGCGTCGGCTATGCGCTTGAGGAGGTTGACGGCGATGAAGGTCTTGCCGGAACCGGTGGCCAGCGCGAGTAGGGCGCGCTTATCGCCCCGGGCGAACTTTTCGAGAACGGCGCGAATGGCGGCGTCCTGATAATAGCGGCGGGTGGCTTCACCTCCTGAGTAACGGGCAAGCAGCGGCCTGGCGGCGTCGGAATCGAGTCTGAAGCCCATCCTTTCTTCATAGCGGCGGCGCAGGTCGCCGGGCATGGGGAACTCGATGAGAGGGCGAGGCTGGGAGGTCAGACCCGTGGTGCGGTCGTATTCGACGAATAGATGCCCGTTGCTGGAAAAGACAAACCGCACGTTTAGGCGCTTACAAGCGGCGTAAAGCTTGGCCTGCTCCAATCCGTGGGTCGGCGGCAAATGCTCGGCTTTGGCCTCTATCAAGGCTACGGCGACCGGCTGGCTTTCCAGGGTGACTTTGACGCGAAGAACATAGTCCACACGGCCTTTAGGCCGCCGGAGCGGACCGCCTTCGCCCAGCTCGATGGTTCCAGCGGTCTCTTCGCGACGGATGAGATCTTCCGTCCATCCGCGCCCATGGATGGCCGGATCGATGAGCTTGGCCCTCGTATCGGATTCGCTTAAAGGCATCGATTTAGTACCTTATATTTTGAGCCGGATAGCGTATTCGCCCGGGTTTTAAACAGCTTATCGCAAGCTCCGCTTATGGTCAAATGAAACGAGAAAAACATGCTATAATTCCTCCATGCCCGACCTCTTTGAAAACGACATCATGTACCGGCGGTGGAACGCCCTTTCGGCCAAAGCCGTTCTTCTCCTCATCCATGGCCTCGGCGCCCATTCCGCCCGCTGGGATTTTCTGGCCGGCTTTTTCGCCGAACGAGGTTATGCGTCTTACGCCATCGAATTGCGGGGATTCGGACGGACAAAGGAACGGCCGCGCGGGCATATCGATTCCTTCGATATTTATGAGCGGGACATCCTGCACTTGGCCGAGATCGTCGGGCGGGAACATCCCGGCCGGAAAATCGTCCTCCTCGGCGAGAGCATGGGAGCTCTGATCGCCTTCAATTTGGCTTGCCGGCATCCCGAGACGTTCGCCGGCCAGGTCCTGATCTCGCCCGTGTTCAAGAACGGGATCAAGTTCCCCCTGTCCGCTTATATGACGCTGGTTACGAACATCCTGATCCGTCCGCGAAAGACGATCGCGATTCCCTTCACTTCGGCCATGTGCACGCGCGACGCTTCCTATTGTCAGGTCATGGAGGCCAATCCCGACGAGCTGCGCCTGGCCAGCTTGAAGCTCCTGATGAATATCATGGGCGAACAACGGAAGGCCAAGCGGCTGGCGAAAGGGCTCACCGTCCCGACCCTCGTCCAGGTCGCAGGCCAGGACCAGCTGGTCGACGCGCGCGCCGAGCGGAAGATGTTCGAAAAGCTGAACGTTCAGGACAAGACCCTGCTGGATTATCCGGAGATGTTCCACGCCCTTTCCATCGAGCTCGGCCGCGAGCGGGTCTTCCAGGACATCCTCGATTGGATCGAAAAAAGAACGTAAGATGAAATACATCCTGGCCATCGACCAGGGGACGACCGGGAGCCGGGCGATCGTCTATGACCGGCGCGGCCGGGCGGTCGCTTCCGCCTATCGGGAGTTCAAGCAATATTTTCCCCGGCCCGGCTGGGTCGAGCACGATCCCGAGGAGATCTGGCAAAGCGTCCGCGAGACCATCCAGGAAGTGTTGGCCGGGGTCCCGGGCTCTTCCATCGCCGCCGTCGGCATCGCCAATCAGCGGGAGACGACGATTTTCTGGGACAGAACGACGGGCCGGCCCGTCCATCCCGCGATCGTCTGGCAGTGCCGGCGGACGGCGGAGCGCTGCCGCCGGCTCAACCAAGAGAAGGGGGTGGGCGACTTTATCCGGCAGCGGACGGGCCTGCCGATCGACGCCTATTTTTCCGCGACCAAAGCGGAGTGGATCCTGAAACACGCGGCTCGCGGCCGGGCGATGAGGGGAGGCCGGTTGTGCTTCGGCAATCCCGATGCCTGGCTGCTCTGGAAGCTGACGGGAGGGAGAACCCACGCCACCGATCCGACCAACGCTTCGCGAACCATGCTCTTCAATATCGAAACGCTGCGCTGGGACAACGAGCTCTTGAAGCTTTTCGGAATTCCCGAAGCCGTCCTTCCTGAAGTCCGCCTATCGTCGGGCGATTTCGGCCGGACGATCGGGATCGGCCGGCTTCCGGCCGGGATCCCGATCACGGGGGTCGCCGGTGACCAGCAGGCGGCCCTCTTCGGGCAGGCCGGATTCGGGCCCGGCGCGATCAAGGCCACCTACGGGACGGGGTGTTTCATCCTCATGAACACCGGGCGGAACAGGATCGAATCGAAGCATGGACTGATCACGACGCTGGCCTGCGGGCCGGGCGGAGAGGTCCCTTTTGCCCTCGAAGGATCGGTCTTCGTCGCCGGCGCGGCGGTCCAATGGCTGCGCGACCAACTCGGCCTCCTGAAGACCTCCGCCGACTCGGAGGAGATGGCCGAAGCCGTCGGGGACACCGGGGGGGTCTATTTCGTCCCCGCCTTCGTCGGCCTCGGCGCGCCGTATTGGGACCCTGACGCGCGCGGGACGATCACCGGCCTGACGCGCGGGACGAACAGGAACCATCTCGTCCGGGCCGCCTTGGAAGCGATGTGTTACTCGACCAGGGATGTCCTGGACACCATGAGGAAGGATTCGGGGCTCAGCATCAAAGACTTGCGCGTCGACGGCGGGACGGCCGCCAACGATTTCCTCTGCCGGTTCCAGGCCGATATTCTCGGGATTCCCGTCCTTCGTCCGAAGGCGATCGAGACGACCTCGCTCGGCGCCGCTTATCTCGCCGGGCTGGCCGTCGGGTTTTGGAAGGATACCGCGGAGATCGAACGATTGTGGGCCGTCGACAGGACGTTCGCGCCGGCCATGAAAAGAGCGGCCGCCGGCGCCCTTTACAAAGGCTGGCTGGCGGCCGTCAAAAAAACGCTCGCTCGCTGAACCGGAATATAAAAAAAATTTTTAACGCTCTTCCATTTTGCCTGAGCCGAGAAGGAAGGGGAGAAGATCCGGAATCGGTTTCGCTCCCGACTCGGGTTTTTAACGCCGTTTCCTCGCCGTCCTTCTCGGCGGCTCAGAACTCCGTCCCGGCTTCCTAATTACGGGGGTTCGCCGGGACGTCAAACATGCTTCGCCGGCCGGCCTCTTCCGGGCCGGCTACCCTCTAAGGACGGCTCAGAAAGGCTAAACCCTCCATGGTCGCTTCATCCGATTCCGGATCTTCTCCCATCTCGACCTATACAAAATGGAAGAGAGCCGGCTATTTTATTGGATCGTTTCCAGACTCGCCCGCGATCAGATCCGCGTAGTCCGTTTCCGTGTTGATGTTTTTAAACCAGCCCCGGTCCGGGATCGTCACCAGGTTGACCTTGACCCGGTCGAGAAGAGCGAGGATGCTTCGGCCCCCGCCTTCGAGGATCCGGGCCGCCTCCGGGACCACGCTTTTCCGATATACGGCGAACAGCGGCTCATAAAGCCCCTCATCAAGATACGGCAAGATGAGGTCGAAGCCCGCGGACATTTTGATTAACCGGATAACGAAGCTCAAATCGATCCGGGGGATATCGCAGGCCGTCACGAAATTGAGGTCATGGGTCATGCGCGGCAGGCTCGAAGCGATACCCATGAGCGGGCCCTGGCCCGGCTCGAGGTCCGGAACGACCGGAAGGTCTAAAAAGTCGTAATCGCCCGGCCGGTCGGCGCTGATGACGATCTCTTCAAAGAGCGCCTTCAACTGGCCGACGATCAGGGCGATCATCGGCCGCCCCCCGACCGGAAGGAGGGCTTTGTCCCGCCCCATGCGGCGGCTGTCTCCTCCGGCCAGCACGACGGCGCCGGCCCTCGGCCGGAGCATCCATTCGCCTTCGACAAAAAGGCAGTCGTCCGGCCGGGCGTCCCATTCGCGGCCGTCGAATACCGCCACCCGGTCCGCGAACGGAAGGACGGCGGCGCAGGAGTCCTTCATCACGGCGCCCGTCTTTCCGCGGATGACGATGAACAATCCCGGCTCGATGACCGTCCGCGCGGAGGTCCCTTCGGCCACGAGGCAGGCATCGTCGGGAACGAGCTTCATGAGGGCTTCGAGTCCCTCTTGCAGATGGTCGCGCCTGACCTTCAACCAGAAGGCCCGGCGGGCGCCCGCTTTGAGCATCCGGCCCGTATCCGTGGCGTCGGAGGGGGCCGCTTCTTCGAGGATTTGAAAAGGACCATCGAACGCTCGATAGGTATCCTTTTCGAGACGATCGCGATCTCCAAGATCGGCGGTGTCGATGACCGAGATCTTGATCCCGGTGACGGCGGGATCGGGAGCCCGGCGTTCTATGAGCCGGCAGGCGAACAAGGTCTTGCCGACGTTCCGTCCCGCGCCGCCGATAAGGATCAGGTTCTTTTTTTGAATCATCCTGATTTCGACCGCCCCCGGTCCTCGGGAGATCCGTTATTCGTAACGGAGCGCTTCAATGGGATCGAGTTTGGACGCTTTGCGGGCCGGATAGAATCCGAAAAAGATGCCGACCGACGCGGCGAAGACGAAGGACATGAACACCGAGCTCATCGAGACGACGGCCGTGATCCGGGAGAACATCGGGACGTATTTCAAGAGTTTCGACATCCCGAAGCCCAGGCCGATCCCCAGGAATCCGCCGATGAGGCTCAGGACGACCGCTTCGGCCAGGAATTGGACGAGGATGTCCCGCTCCCGGGCGCCGATCGACATCCGGATCCCGATCTCCCGGATGCGCTCGGTCACGGAGACGAGCATGATGTTCATGATGCCGATCCCGCCGACGATGAGGGAGATGGCGGCGATGCTGCCGAGGAAGAGGGTCAGGACGCCGATCGCGTTCTCGGCGTTCTCGGCGATTTCCTGCATGTTGCGGACGTTGAAATCGTCGGGCTGTTCGGGCTGGATATTGTGCCGCAGACGGAGAAGGTCCTCGATCTCCGCCTGGGCCTGGGGCATTTTCTCCTGAGAGACGGCCGCGACATCGATCGACTGGATGAACGTCTGCCGGACGAGCCGTCTCGAGGCCGTGGTGTAAGGAACGCAGATCAAGTCGTCGCGGCTGCCCATGCCGCCGGCCTGGCCTTTGGTTTTAAAGATCCCCACGATCATGAACGGGACGCGCCGGACACGGATGATCTTGCCGATGGGATCGTCGCCTTCATCGAAGAGATACCGCTTGACGTCGGCGCCGAGGACGCAGACCTTTTCGCCGTTTTGGACCTGTTCCTCGTCGAAGAACGTGCCCTGGTCGATCTCCCATTTCCGGATATCCGGGAATCTCTCGCTGACACCCTGGACCTGGGTCCGCCAGTTCCGGTTCATGTAGATGACCTGGGCGCCGGTGCTGATGTTCGGCGAGACGGCCATGACCGAGGGGCAATCCCGGGCGATGGCCTGGACATCCCCCACCTTGAGGGTGCTCCGGCCTCCGAAGCCGGTCCTGATGCCCTGGAGGTTCATGCTCCCGGGCCTGACGAAGAGGAGGTTCGTCCCCATGGAATTGAACCGGTCCTGGATAGCCGCCTTGGCCCCCGTTCCGATACTGACCATGGCGATGACGGAGCCGACGCCGATGATGATGCCGAGCGCGGTCAAGAACGTCCGCATCTTGTTCCGGGTCAGGGCGCGGAGGGAAACCCGAAGTATCCTAAAAATGCGCATGGTCCGATTCCTTTGGCCGAAGCTTTCTGTCCGGAGTCCTAAGCCTCGCCTGCGATGGCGATTGAAAGGCGATATTATAGCTCAAATGGGAAAGGGAAGTCATTATTTCGGGAGAACCTTTTCCTCTCGTTTTTCGTCTATAGATATGAAAGCGCCCGGAAACGCCCGAAAGAGAGAAGATCATGAAGGACAGCGCGCCGAAGAAGGAATCACGAACACGACGCACATTCGCCGGCCTGGCGGCCGTTCTGCTCGTTTCGGCCGGCCTGTTCGGCTTGAACACGCTGGAGATCGCCCCGGCCAAGAAACCTCCGGTCATCGACGGCAAGCTCGATGCCGGGGAATGGGACGGCGCTTACAAAATGGCGGAGTTCAAGACGTTCCAGCCCGATTACGGCAAGGACCCCAGCCAGAAGACCGAGGCCTTCTTTCTCTACGACCCGGACAATCTCTATTTCGCTTTTCGCTGCACCGACACCGATCCATCCAAGATCAAAGCCTCGATTTCCAAGCGCGATGCCATGTTCACGGACGATTGCGTGGGCATCATCATCGATACCTACAACACCATGCAGAGCGGCTACGGCTTCCTGGTCAATCCTCTCGGTATCCAGGGCGACGGGATGATGGACATCAACGGCAACCTGAGCTCCGATCAGGATTACGTCTGGTACAGCAAGGGACAGATCGACGACCAGGGCTATGTCGTGGAATACCGGATCCCGCTCCAGAGCATCCGCTTTCCCGGCGGTAAGACAATCACCATGAGGCTGGCCTTTTTCCGGCAGTTTGTCCGGACCTCGGAAGTGGCCAGCGCCCCTCCGCTCTCCCCCGATAAAGGGAGCATCATCGCCCAAAGCCAGCCCATCGCCGTCAGCGGTCTGAAGTTCAAGCGGGTCGTCGAGCTCCTCCCCTCCGTGACCGCCGGCGACAAGTCGGCGGCGAGCGGAGGCCGGCTGAAACGGGTCGAACGGACGGCCGACGTCGGTCTGACCGGCAAGTTCGGTTTGACCAACGACATGACCCTCGACGCGGCCGTCAATCCCGACTTCAGCCAGGTCGAATCGGACGCCGGCCAGGTGGACATCAACCTCCGCTACGCCCTTTTCTTCCCGGAGAAGAGGCCCTTCTTCCTCGAAGGCAACGAGATCTTCCAGTTCGCCGGGAACACCGAAGAAGCGCCCCTCATCGCGATGACCCACACCCGGACCATAGTCGATCCCGTCTTCGGCTTCAAACTGAGCGGCAAACTGGGCCTGAGGAACACGATCGCGGCCATCTACGCCAGGGACTCCCAGCCCGACGGCGGTTCGGACGAGCACCCGACTTTCTCCATTTTCCGCCTCAAGCATGCCCTGAAGGAGGATTCCTATATCGGGGCGTTTTACACGGCCCGCGATGTCCAGGGCGGGTTCAACCGCGTGGTCGGCGGCGACGGCCGCATCCGCCTGACCCAGACCTCGATCGCCTCGTTCCATCTGTTCGGTTCGTTCAGCAAGGACGCCGGCGGCCGCGACATCAACGGCGGCCACGCCCTGGCTTTGAGATACACCCTCGATACCCGGAAAGTCTCCTTGGATATCGGATACCAGGATATTTCCCGGAAATTCCAGGTCGATACCGGCTTCCTGCAGCGGACCGGACTCCGTCGTCTGGCCGCGTTCGGCATGTACAGGATCTACCCCAAATCGAAGTTCTTCCAGAGGATCGAGCCTTTTTATTGGAGCTATCACCTCTATGATACGACCTCGAACAAGCTCGAATCCTTCAATCTCGTCACCCTGCGCTTTCAGCTCCCGCGGACAACGCAGGTCCGCTTCGACGGGATCCTGGCCAACGAAGTCTTTCAAGGACGAAGCTTCGGGAGGAGCGGACTCGGCCTGCAGGCAAGTTCCCAGATTTCCAAGCATCTTAATATGTTCGTATTCTTCCGGCACACCGGGGCCATCTATTACGATCCGGACGCTCCCTATCAGGGCGACGGAAACCGGGCCAGCGCGGGGCTCGAATTCCAGCCGACCGAAAATCTCGACTTTTTGGTCGATTTGACCTATTCGGATTTCTACCGGCGCTCGGACAGATCCAAGATCTATGACTACACTCTCATCCGCAGTTTCAACACCTATCAGGTCAATAAATACCTGTTCCTTAGGGCGATCGCCGAATACAACCTTTATTATAAGCGGTTCACTGTGGATACGCTGGTCTCGTTCACCTATATCCCGGGCACGGTCATTTATGCCGGGTACGGCTCCGCCTTCGAGCGCGTCCGCTGGAACGGCTCCGATTACGAGGAGAGCGACCGATTCCTGGAGACCAAGCGCGGATTTTTCTTTAAGGTCAGCTACCTCTGGCGGTGGTGACCCGCAATCCGGCTTGATACGTTCGACGGCGCCAAACCCCGATTTTTAAATCGGGGTAAAAAGCGCCGCTCAGTATTAGCTCTGCGCATACCCCGGGCTTTGCAGTCCTCATTCGCTTCGCGAATGAGGGCGGGCTTCAACCCGGGGAGTCTAAATCCGGGGCTATTTGACTGAGTCTCTATTCCGTGATAATTTCTAACCAAGAGCCGTAAGAAGGGACCCAACGTGGCCATGAAATGCCCCAAGTGTCAGTTTGAGAATCCCGAGGATACGCATTATTGTGGGAAGTGTGCCACCCCGCTCCCTTCCCCTAAGGAATTCGTCTTCTCTCAGACGGAGACGCTCCAGACGCCCATCAAAGAATTGACCTCCGGCTCGACCTTCGGCGGCCGATATCAGATCATCGAAGAGCTGGGGCACGGCGGCATGGGCAAGGTCTATCGGGCTATGGACAAGAAGCTGAATGAGGAAGTTGCTATAAAGCTCATTAAGCCTGAGATCGCCCGGGACAAAGGCACCTTGGAGCGCTTCCAGAATGAACTGAAAATCGCCCGTAAAATCAGCCACCGGAATGTCGGCCGGATGTACGAACTCATGGAGGATCAGGGTCTCCATTTCATCACCATGGAATATGTCCCAGGCGAGGACTTGCGGAGCTTTCTCCATCGATCCAAGCGGCTGACGATTGGGACGGCGGTGGATATTGCCAAAGACGTCTGCGAAGGACTGGCCGAAGCGCATCGCCTGGGCGTGATTCATCGGGACCTCAAGCCCTCGAATATCATGATCGACAAAGATGGGAACGCGAGGATTATGGATTTCGGGATCGCCCGGTCGCTACGGACGAAGAGCCTCACCGGGGAGGGCGTGATCATCGGCACGCCGGAGTACATGAGTCCCGAGCAGGCCGAGGCCAAGGAGGTGGAAGCAGGTTCGGACATTTACTCGCTGGGCGTCATTCTGTACGAGATGATCACCGGCCGGGTCCCGTTCTCCGGAGAGACGCCTTTGAGTGTCGCCATGAAACATAAAACCGGCATCCCGGCGCAGCCGGGAGAGTTGAACACTCAATCTCCGCCCGCCCTGAACCGGCTGATCATGAAGTGCCTGGAAAAACAGTCCGAACGGCGCCCCCAAAACACAACCGAAGTCCTCTCCGAGCTGGCAGAAATCGAGGCGGAGATCTCGGGCTCGAAGATCCCGCCGGCTGAAAAGAAGCCCGTCCCAAACGCGGCCGGAGAAGCCTTCGAGACCCGCGGCCTCAGGCAGTCCATCGCCGTTCTCCCCTTTAAAGATATGAGCCCTCGGCATGATCAGGACTATTTTTGCGAGGGTCTGGCTGAGGAGATTATCAACGCCCTGGCCCAGGTCAAGGGTCTTCGCGTAGCCGCTCGGACATCGGCTTTTTCCTTCAAGGGCAAGGAATCCGACATTCGCGACATCGGCCGCCTTTTAAGCGTAGCCTCCGTCCTCGAAGGAAGCGTCCAGAAAGCCGGAAGCCGGCTCCGGGTCACCGTCCAACTCATCAACATCGCCGACGGATTTCACCTCTGGTCAGAGCGGTTCGACAGGAGCATCAAAGACATCTTCTCCGTCCAAGACGAGATCTCCATGGCGGTGGTGGAAAAGCTCAAGGTGGATCTGCGTGAGGGCGAAAAAGAGAAGATCACCAAACGGTACACTCAGAGCCGAGCCGCTCACGAACTCTATCTCAAAGGCCGCTACTATTTTAACCGCCGCCATCAAGGCGATATGATCAAGGCCGTCGCCTTCTTCGAGAAGGCCGTCAAGAAGGACCCTCAGTACGCGCTTCCCTATGCCGTCATCGCGGATATCTTTCACATCCTCGGCATGTGGTCTTTTATGCCGCCGGAAATCTGCCATGCCAACTCAAAAGACGCTCTGGATAAGGCCCTGGCGATCGATAACAAGATCGGCGAGCTCTACCATTCGCTGGCGGCCCTCCTCGCCTTCGGTGAAGGGGACTGGGCGAGGGCGGAACAGTATTACCTGCGCAGTATCGAGTTGAACCCGGACTACTCCTACGCTCACGCTTGGTATGGAATTTTGCTGAGCGTGCTAGGGCGGGCCGAAGAAGCCATCCGAGAGGCAGACCGGGCGATCGCTTGCGACCCTCTCTTTTCGCTCGAGTACGCTTTTAAAGGCGTCACTTTGTGCGGCCTCGGTCAAGCCAAACAAGGCAGGGAGGAGATCGCCCAAGCCATTGCCATGAATCCCGAGCAGCCGATGTCTTACCTCTTTCTGGGATTGGCGTATATATTGAAAGATGCCGTGCCGGGAAAAGCCGTCGAATCCCTGAAGAAAACCGTTGAGCTCGGCTTTCCTTTCGGCTTAGGATTGTCGGGGCTGGCCTACGCCGTTGCCGGCCAAAGAGATGAAGCTTTGAAAATCCTGGCCCGGATGGAGGCCATGGAAAAAGAACCCTATATGCCTTTCTTGAAGAAGATGGCCGTCCTCATCCTGCCGAGCCTTCGGCGCTTCCGCAGGCTGGACAAGAAATATGTCGCTCCGTTGCTCAAAGCCTTCGTCTATCTCGGCCTGAACGAAACCGAGAAAGCCCTGGACTGGTTTGAAGAGTCCGGCCGGCGGGGAGATTACTATCTCTTCGGATGTTTGAAGTCCGCCAATGCTTTCCCGGATACTCCCTGGTCCGAGAGTTTCCGATCTCACCCGCGTTTCAAAGCTCTGGTGGAGAGAATGAAACATTGAGAGATTAACGAAAAGGGAAAAGGGCCACCAAGTGCCCAAGGACCGAGGGGACACATCCAAATGGAACAACAATCGAGGATGCGGACATGAGTCAGGCGAGGGCCTGGACGGGAACGGGATGGATGCTGCTGGGCGCCCTCGGGGTCTTGGGGATCCTGGGGGCCCAGGAGCCGGCGGACTCATTTCTACAGATATTGTGTATTTCCTAATGAAATGATTATGCGGGGCTTTGGTGAATCGAGCCTGGCTAGAGTCGCTTTCTAAGAAACGCTTCCAATCCTAGAGGACTTTTTCTTTCTCTTCTGCTGACATGAATTTCGTTGCCTTTACCAAATAATATCGTCTTGATCGATCTTGCCGTCTACAATGCTTGATTTTTCCCAGGACCTAAGATAACGTGAACCGCAGAGGGGCATTTCCCTCGGCGACACCATGCAACGGACGTCCCGCCGGACCTTTATAAAGACCTCGGCCTTTTCAGGACTGTTTTTTCTTTTTAACCCAGAGGGGTTCGGGCGAATTGCCGATAATCCTTTCCTGGCCGACATCGGCGTCTGCGCTTCTATGGGGGACCATCAACTTTATAAAGCGGCCGGGTGCGCTTATATCGAAGAGGGCGTGAGCCGGTTTTTAGCCCCTGAAGAACCCGAGGAAAAATTTCTGGATAGGCTCGCCGGATTAAAGACCTCCGGCCTTCCGGTCCCGGCTTGCAACGGCTTTCTGCCGGGTAAACTGAAAGCCGTCGGCTCGGAAGCGAAACCCGCCGAGATTCTGGCTTACGCCGAGACGGCCTTTCGCCGGGCGGCGCGCGCGGGCGTCCGGACAATCGTCTGGGGGAGCGGCGAATCGAGGAAGCTCCCCGGGGGGTTCCCGCGAGACAAGGCCGCGGACCAGTTTGTCGATATCGCCCGGCGAGTGGCCGAGCTCGCCGCCCGCTCCAAGGTGACCCTCGCTTTGGAGCCGCTGAACAGAGGGGAGACGAATTTCATCAATAATCTTAAAGAGGGCGCGGCGATAGTCGAAACCGTGGCTCGACCCAATTTCAAGTTGTTAGCCGATCTCTATCATGTCCGGAAGGAAGGGGAGCCGCCCGCCGCGCTCGAGGCCTGCGGGCGGCATATCCATCACTGTCATATCGCCGAGGTGGAGAAGAGGACGCCGCCCGGAACGGCCGGGGACGATTTCCGGCCTTTCCTGCGGGCTTTGAAAAATATCCGGTACGCCGGAGGCATCTCGTTCGAATGCCGCTGGGACGATACGGCCCGCCAACTGCCGGTGGCCGTGGCGTTTTTGAAAAAGCAGATCGCCGAGGTCGCCGCGTCCTGAGACGGCCGCGCCGAATCTCGGATGGGATTATAAAGAGGAGGCTGAGATGGGCATTTCACGGAGGGAATTCGTCAGAATGGCCGCCCTCGGGACGGCCGGGTTGTCCGTGTCGGGAGCGGGTTTCGCCGCCCAAAGCGCCGGCCGGGTCCTCGGGGCCAACGACCGGGTCCGGGTCGGGATCGTCGGTTTCTCCGACCGCTGCCGGAGCTCCCTGATCCCGCCGCTCGTTCGCTACTCGGGCGAGCTGAACTTCGAGATCGCCGCGGTCTCGGACCTGTGGAGCCGCCGCAGGGAGGAAGGAGTCGCCTTCCTTAAGGAAAAGACCGGCAAAACCGTGGCCGCGGCCCGCAACATCGAGGAGTTGTTCGAAACCGTCCGTCCCGACGCCGTGATCATCAGCACGGCGGACTTCCAACATGCCCTGCTGACCGCGCAAGCGGTGCGGGCCGGCTGCGACGTCTATGTCGAAAAACCTTTCGCCGAGACCATGGCCGACGCGCGTGTCGCCTTGAAGGCCGTCCGGGACAGCGGGAAGATCGTCCAGGTCGGCTCTCAGCGGCGGAGCGGAGCCAACTATAAAGCCGCCGACGAATACATCAAATCGGGCAAGTTCGGGCCCATCACCATGGTCGAGATGTCCTGGAACGTCAATCAACCCGGACGCTGGAGAAGACCGGCCCTCGTCGCCGCCGTCCGGGAAGAGGATACGGATTGGAAGCGGTACCTCATGAACCGGCCGTTCGAGCCCTGGGACCCGCGCAAATATCTGGAATATCGTTTGTTCTGGCCCTACTCGTCGGGGATCCCTGGGCAATGGATGTGCCACCAGATCGATACGGTCCACTGGTTCACGGACCTGCCCCATCCGCGGAGCGTCGCGGCCAACGGCGGCGTCTATGTCTGGAAAGACGGCCGGAAGAACGCGGACACGCTGACGGCCGTGTTCGATTACGGCCCGCTCAACGATCCAACGACGGGATTCCAGGTCGTCTATTCCTCGCGGATGCAAAACTCCGCCGGCGGGGTGAAGGAGTATTATTTTTCGAACGGCGGGAAGCTCGACCTGGACAAGAACGTGGTGACCGCGGAAGGCGGATTGACCCAGGGTTCGGCCGCGGAGATGGGCTTGAAGGCCAACCGGCTGGAGGAGTTCAAACTGCCCATGGAGGCGGTCGATACGGCGGCCGACACGGGTTCGGATCCGATGACCTCGAACCACGTCCGCAATTGGATGGAATGCGTCCGGAGCCGCAAGACCCCTCACGCCGACGTCACGGCCGGATACCGGCACTCCATCGCCTGCGCCATGACCACGGCCGCGTTCAGGACCGGCCAGAGGGCGACCTTCGACGAGGCGACCCAGGAGGTCATGGCCGGAGGCAAGCCTTTTCAGTATTGAACGGATTCATGCGATACAGGCGAACGGTTATCTTGGCCCTTGTTTCGGCCCTGGCCGCTTCGTCCGCTTTAGCCCAATCCTCCGAAACCGGCCTCAAACTCCGGTATCGGCAGCCCGCCAAGGACTGTAACCTTTCTGAAACGGCCGAGGTCCTGGCCAAATCGCCACGCGCCCCGGGATGCGGTTGGCCATGACGGCGGATCGGACGGGGGAATCAAGATGACGGACCGGCAGTGGGCCCGGCTTCTGGCCGTTCTGAAAGGAGATCGGCTTTCGCCTCCTCCCGCCGGTTTCATCATCGACTCGCCCTGGCTGCCCCACTGGGCGGGAATGCCCATCCTGGATT
>Ga0315294_10004182_pt1 | contig 15729 bp, 10 predicted proteins | sample YL17G13_40_MG_FD_203626 | JGI IMG/M metagenome (GOLD analysis project Ga0315294, IMG submission 203626) | Sediment microbial communities from Yellowstone Lake, YNP, Wyoming, USA - YL17G13_40 | ecosystem: Environmental > Aquatic > Freshwater > Lake > Sediment | place: USA: Wyoming | collected... | reverse complement strand
CAGATCGCCACGAAGCGGATGCCGGGGATCTTCAGGCACTGGTCCAGGAGGACGCGCCCCTCGGTCCCGACGCCGAGGATGCCGACCTTGAGGTCCTCGCCGGTCGGCTTGGGCGCCTCCTCGGCGCTGGAGAACCGCGAGAGCATGACGCCCGCGCCCGCCGCCGCCGTCCCCATCAGGAAACCACGCCTGCTGATGCCCGCGTTCGAGCCCTTGGTTGCGTCCGAACCCATAGTGTTCTCAGACCTCCTTGGCTATTGGGGTCCCGCGAAGAGCCCCTGTGTACTGGATGGCGCCAGTCTTGTCGAGCGTTTTTCCGGCCTTTCCCGCAGGCCCGGCCGGTCCAGGGGCCCATGCCCGCCGCCGTCGCCTCCAGGCCCCCCCGCACCTGGGTATACGAGCCGGCCCGCCCTGCGCGCCGTCTACTTTGCCTTACCGGCGGCCAGTTCCTCCGCCACCTGGTTGAAGAACGCGACGCACTTGGCAATCTGCGACATGTCCTCGTCGATGGCGGACTCGTACTCGATCGCGAGGACGCCCTTGAAGCCCTGCCGCTTGAGTTCGGCCAACTGGCCGCGCGCGTCGCTGTCGCCCTCGCCCCAGGGCACGTCGGCCCCGCCCTTCACGTCCTTGAAGTGGAGGCTGATGATGCGGCCCTGGAGTTTCTTCAGGCACTCGATCGGCACCAGGCCCGAGCGGACCCAGTGGCCGGTGTCGGCGTCGGCGCCGACGCACTTCGACAGGCCCTCAACGGCCTTGAGGACCGCGTCGGGGTTCCAGTAGTGCGACTCCTTCGGGTGGTTGTGCAGGGAGACGTTGATCTTGTACTCCTGGCAGAGGGGGTCGAGTTTCTTGAGTTGGTCCTCGCCGGCCTCGGTGTTGAGCGTCTCGATGCCCATCTTCCGGGCCCACTCGAACATCTTGCGGGCGCCGGCCTCGTCGCCGGGGACGCCGCAGACGCCGAACTTGACCAGTTGGACGCCGGCCTCCTGGAGTTTCTTCTTCACGGCGGCCATGGTCTCGTCGCTCATGTTCTGGTCGAAGCCGCCCTCGGGGCCGTCCTTGCTGATCTTCTGGCCGGGGAAGGCCTCGATGTAGCGGATGCCGAGGGCCTTGCACTTGTCGACCGCCTCGAAGAACGTGAACTTGTTGAAACTCCAGGCCTGGAGGGCGAGGCGCCAGCCGAGTTTCTGGGCGGCCGCTTCGCCGGGGCTGAGGCGGGGCGCGGCAAAGATGACCGTGCTCCGGGCCGGGGCGCCCGCCTGGCCCGAGATCTTCTTGATGTGCTCCAGCAGGCCCTTGGCGTCGTTCAGAAGGTCGCCGTTCTTCGACACCTGGACGACCTTTTCGAGGGCGTCCTTGGCGGCCTTCTTGCCGTTGTCGTCGAGGCGCTGGGCGATGCGCACCACCGCCTGCGACGCCTCTTCCTTGAGCGCGTCGTCGGCGAGGCACGGCTCCGCCAGTTTCAGCGCCTCCAGCGAGTTCTGGTTCGCCAGGGCGCCCAGCACCATCTTCTTCTCCTCGGGGCGCTTGGCGAGGCCCATGGCCTCCTCGTACATCTTGACCGAGTTGGCCAGGCGGATGTAGCCGCGGAGGGCCAGGATCTGGCGGTTCGCATTGTCGGAGGTCTTGGCGATCTCCAGCAGCGGCGCCGCCGCTGCCGCATCCGGCCAGTCGGCCAGGGTGCGCAGGGCGGCGTCCTGGACGCCGGTATCGGCGTCGCCGAGGGCGCCGCGGACGGCGGCGAGCGCCTTCGGGTCCGCCACCTTGATGAGCGTCCGGACGAGCGCGGCCTTGGCGGGGCCCTTGGCGCCGCCGAGGGCCGCCAGGACCGGCGCGCCGCACTTCGCCTTGTCGTCCACGCGGTCGCAGACGGCCAGGACGGCCTTCTCGGCGGCCTGGCGCTCATCGTCCTTGTCGGTCTTCGTCAGGAGCGCGACGAGCGGCGCGACTGCCTGGGCCTGGCCGAGCGCGCCGAGGGCGGTCGCCGACTCACGCCGGATCGAGGCGTCCTCGTCGCCGAGCCCTTTCTCGAGGACCGGGACGGCCGCCTCCGACCGCCGGGCCGCCAGCGTCTGGATGAGCACGACGCGCGTGGCGGCGTCCGCGCCGTTCATCTGAGCGAGGAGGGCCGGGTCGATCTCCTTGCCGCGCAAGATGCCCAGCGCCTCGCGTGCGGCGCTCTGCTGGGGGCCGCCCGCAACCGCCGCCTTCGTCAGCATCGGCACGGTCGAGGCGTCGCCGACGCTCCCGAGGGCGCGGTAGGCGGCCGAGCGGACGCCCTCGTCCTCGCTCTTGGCGGCCTCGAGGACGGCGGGCGCGGCCGCGGGGTCGCGGCGTTCGGCCAGTTGCTCGATCAGCATCGCCTGGCTGGCGGCCGGCAACTTCGGCACCATGGCCGCGATCGCCTTGGTCGCATCCGTGCCGGGCATCTTCTGGACCAGCCGGAACGCGATGTTCCGCATCTCGGTGTCATCGCCCGTCATCAGCGGCTGGAGGACGGGGAGGGCCTTCTCGCCCTGGGCGGCGGCCAGCCCGCACAGGGCCGCGATGCGCACGGTCCGCGGCTGCTCCTGCGCGTAGAGTTCCTTGTAGATCTTCTCGGCGTCCGGCCGCTGGTTCTGCTTGAGGAACTGGTCGGCGCAGAGGAGGTAGGCGTCGGTCGCCACGGGCCGCACTTTCTCGGGGGCCTTGGGCACCAGCGCCCCGAGGGCGCCAGCCGCGTCCTTGCCGCCGATCTTGCCGAGGGCCGCGGCGGCCGCGCCGGCGATTGCCTCGTCCGGGTTCGAGAGGAGCCCCTTGAGGGCGCCGACGGCCGCGGCGTCGCGCCGCTGGCCGAGCGAGTTGATGACGCCGACCTTGGTCCTGCCCTCGGCCTTGCCGAGCGCGTCCCGCAGGGCCGCGCCGGCGGCCGCGTCGGGGATCCGCTCCAGCGCGTACCGGGCGTAGTCCGAGAGGTCCTTGTCCGCCAGGAGCGCCGCCAGGGGCGGCACCTGGGCCGCACCGCCGATGACGCTCAGTTCGCGGCAGGCGAACTGCTTGGCGTCGAGCGTGGCCGTCGCCGAGGTCAGAAAGGCCGCCAGGCGGACGGAAATCGCCTTGCGCTCCTCCGGGTTGGCGGCCGTGATGGCCTCCGACACCTCGGTGAGCGGCAGGCGGCTCTCGCCGAACTTGTACGTCTCGGCCTTCTTCAGGGACTCCTCCAGCGGCGGCTTCTTCGCCTCTTCGGCCGCCGCCTGCCCCAGGCCCGCTCCGAGCCACGCGCCGAGCGCCGTCAGCAACACCAGCACCTTGAGCAGCCGAGCCATGGTCTTCTCCCTATCCGTACTCTCGCAAGAATGCCGCCTGTTCATGCGGCCAATCCACTGCTTGGACGGCGCCGGCCGCCCGCGCATTCGGTCCGCGGAGGGCGGGGCACCACCATGAACCGTGCCGCCCCCCGGCGGTGTCGCCTTTTGTACAAGCCGGGACCGTGGCCCGCGGGGGGCACGGTCCCGGTCGCCGACCTGCCTGTCGGCAGGCAGGCTTCAGGCCCCCGTCACGCTTTCCGCCCAGGGAGGCCGGGCCGCGGCCTCATGCCTGCTGCGCGGTGGCCGCAGGCATCGGCAAGGTCCTGCTCTGGAGGCCGATCTTGGCCAGGATCGCGTAGAGCACGAAGCCCACGATGAAGGCGGCGACCGGCGGGCAGGGGACCTTGCCGGACAGTTGTTCGAGGCCGGGGATTCTCGCAATGAACTCGACGGCGCCGACGGCGAAGCCGAGAAGCCACGAGATCCAGCCGGCGGGGTTGAACCCGGCCCGGGGCCCGGCCCACTTGCGGCCCGAAAGCAGGTAGTCGGCCACCATCGCGCCGCACACGGGACCGAAGGAGGCGCCGATGATGGTAAAGACATCGATGGCATTGCCGGCCTTACCCGAGACCACCAGGATGATGGCGGCGACCGCCCCAAGGCCGCACGAGATCAGCGGCCGCACCTTCGGCAACGTAGTCCTGAAACTGTTGGCCGCGATGAACGCGGAGAAGCAGGCCGGCGGGAACGCCGCAATCGCCAGCAGGTACATGAACACGGCCGCCGTTTTCTCACCCACGATGCTGCCCATCAGGCGGGGAGGCTCGATGATGCCGCTTGTCACCAGGCCGCTGCCGTAAGCGCCGGCCACGATGAGAAGTGCCAGGCCGCCGGCGAACACCGTGGAGAGGGCGACGCCGACCAGCCCGCCGAGGTGCACGTCCTTGGCGTCGCGGTTGTTCATGCCGAAGTCGGCGCCGGCGGCACCGGCCGTCGCGAAGAAGCCGACGACGTAGGTCGCCAGCAGCGCCAGAATGCCGAACGTTGACAGGGGCGACTGGACACCGATGGCCGCCGGCGTGGACGTTTCTCCCACCTTGACGAGGGCCTGGCTGTCGAAACTCCCGACGCCGCCGATCGTCGAAACGAGCAGGATGACCAGGATGGCCAGCGGGATGAGCGGCAGGAAGGTGGCCACGCGAGCCACATACTTGATCCCCTTGACGCCCATGAAGGCACCAAGGATGATCCACGCCGAGGCGACGACGATGTGCGCCAGCGATCCCATCGCCTTGCTCTGATCGGCAAAGAACGGAATGACCAGCAGTAAGCCCGCGAAGAAGCCGTTCACCGCAAGCCAGCCGAACTGAAGCAGGCCCATCAGGAAACCCGGCATCAGGAACCCGCCCAGCGCGCCGTAGGTGGAGGTCCCCACGATGTAAAGGGGCAGGCCGGTCTTCATGCCCAGCATGCCTGGCACGAGGTAGAAGAGGAAGTGGCAGATCAGGGCCGCCGCGATCAGGCCAAGAAAGGCCACCCCGAGGCCGTGGGCCAGCGTGCCGCCCGCGAACTTGCTGTACCCATCCGCGCCGGCCCCCAACGGGATCTGCTGCCAGAACACGAACCAGAGCATGATCCCCGCGTACGTCTGTGCCGTGTTCTTGTACCAGGGCGCCCGGTTGGTGGCCGGGTTGGGCTTGGCAGACGCCAGGTAGCCAGGTAAGGTCCCGTTGGCCATGTCAGTTCCTTTCCCGAGAAATGGACCCGTGGATTGGCGTGGTGTGCGCCACGGTGCTGAGCGCCTCCGCCGATGTCCGATCACTCCCCCGCTGGGGCGAACGCCCCGACTGGATACGGCTCTTCTACCCCGCGGGCGGGCGGGGTCAAGCGAAAAATGCGGCCCTGGGGCGATGGGTGGGGCAGAGGAAGGCCGAAAGCAGGCGGCGAGCCGGCCGGCCCGCCGCGAAGGTCCTCGCGCCCCGGAGAGGGGCCTACATGTCGCCGTGCGGCAGGTCTTTGAGTTGCTCGAGCGTGAAGACCGGCCCGTCCTTGCACACGTACAGGCTGCCGACGTTGCACCGGCCGCACTTACCGACGCCGCACTTCATCCGGTTCTCGAGCGTCGTGTAGACGTCGGCCGGGGCGAACCCCAACTTCGTGAGGACCGGCAGCGTGAACTTGATCATGATCGGCGGCCCGCAGACGACCGCCACGGCCCCGGCGCTCGCGGGCGCCGTCTCCTCCAGGACCGCCGGCACGAAGCCGATCTTGCCCTTCCAGTCGGGCGTCTCGCCGCCGGGGTCGACGGTCGTCACCAGGTCGACGTCGTCGCGCTTCGCCCACGCGGCCAACTCGTGCTTGTAGACGAGGTCGGCCACGGTGCGGGCCCCGTAGACGATGGTCACGCGGCCGAACTCGTCGCGCCGGTCGAGGACGTTCCAGATGACGCTCCGCACGGGCGGCAGGGCGATGCCCCCCGCCACGAACACGATGCTGCGTCCCTTCCACGCGTCGATCGGGAAGGCGTTGCCGTAGGGGCCCCGGAACGTGATCGTCTGGCCCACCTCGCGGTCCTGGAGGGCCGCCGTCACGCGGCCGACGCGGCGGAACGTGCACTCGATGTACTCGGTGCGCGTCGGCGGGCTCGCGACGCAGAAGGTGCTCTCGCCCGCCCCCGGCAGGCCGTACAGGCCGAACATGCCGACGCGGTACTTCGCGAAGAACCGCTCGCGCTCGGCCGGGTTGGCGAACTCTAGGCGCAGCGTGCGCACGTCGGGCGCCTCGTCGCGGGCCTCCGCGATCCGCATCAGAGTGGGGCTGTAGAGGTTGCCGCTCATCTCTTCGCCGCCTTCGCCTCGCGGTCGATGGCCGCGCAGGTCTCCGAGATCGCCATCCCCGCCGGGCACAGCCGCCCGCACCGGCCGCATCCCGTGCAGGCCAGCATCCCGAACCGCTCCGGGAAGTAGGCGAACTTGTGCATCACGCGCTGCCGCCACCGGGCCGACTGGTCGGCCCGCGGGTTGTGCCCGCCCGCGTGGGCCGTGAAGAGCGTCAGGCCGCACGTGTCCCAGTTGCGGTACCGGACGGCCTCCTTGCGGTTCCCCTCGTCCTGGATGTCGAAGCAGTGGCACGTCGGGCACGCGTACGCGCACGCGCCGCACCCGAGGCACGCCAGGCTGACCTGCTGCCACAGGGGCGACTCGAAGTTCTCGCGGAGCCACGCGGTCACGGCCGCGGCGTCGAACCGCGCGGGCACCTCGGCGGGCGGGTCGATCTGGGCGTCGCCTTCCGCCAGGAGCGCCCCTGCCGCCGCGGCCAGGGCCTCGCCCTTCTCGCCGAACGTCTCCAGGACGAGCCGCGTCCCGCCGTCCGCCGGCCGCAGGACCGCGTCGGCCCCGGCCGTGGCGTCGGGCGCGCCGCCCGCGCTCGTGCAGAAGCAGTGCTCGTCGGCTGTCGTGCAGCCGAGCGTGATGACCGTCGTCGCCGCGCGGCGGGCGTTGTAGAACTCGTCCGCGTAGTCCCAGTTGAACACGGTGTCCATGGCGGCCAGCGACGCCGCGTCGCACGGCCGGACGCACAGGAGCGCCGTCTTCGGGGCCTCGACCGGCACGTCCTGGGCCTCGAAGTCGTTCCCCTCGATCCGGTACCGCGCGATCGCCTCGCTCCGCGGCAGGAGGAAGTCCTTGGCCGAGTTGACGGCGAAGGCGTCGGTGACGATCCGCTCGCCCGGCTGCCACTCGCGCAAGCGCACGACGCCGCCGTCCTCGACGGGCGCGATGACGCGGTACCCCGCCGCTTGCAGGGCCGCCGCCAGGTCTCCGAGTTTCTTCGCCTCCAGCAGTCTCATCAGCGGATGAACTCCTCGGGGTCTTCCGCGTTCCAGGACCCGATGACGGGTTCCGCCTCGGCGTCGTACCCCGCCTTGGCGCCGAACTGGCGTTCGACGTCCGCGGCCAGGCCGACGTTCAGGAGCATCAGGGGGATGCCCTGCGGGCAGGCCGCCTCGCAGGCCCCGCACTCGGTGCATCGGCCGGCCAGGTGGAACGCCCGGATGACGTTCCACGCGTAGTTGCCGTGGCTCCGTGCCGCGGTCGAGATCCACTGCGGCTGGTTCCTCTCGACGATGCACCGCTCGCAGTAGCAGGCGGGGCAGGCCGCGCGGCAGGCGTAGCATCGCGTGCACTTGGCGAACTCGGCGGCCCAGAACGCCGCCCGCTCTTCGGGGGTCATGGCCGCGAGTTCCTCGATCCGCTTCATCGCTGCCGCGTCGTGGCCGAGGTCGGCGTACTTCTCCTTGAGGAGCGCCGCCGTCCCCGCGAGGTCCAGCACGCCGTGGTATTCGCCGTCGTCGCCGACGGCCAGGACCACCACGTCCTCGGGACGGACCTGCGACTCGGCCGCCAGGACCACCAGGCTCCGCATGACCGCCGGCCGCGCCACCAGGGCGACGGGCCGCAGGCGCCGGACCTCCGGCTTCCTCAGGTAGGCGGCCAGGTTCTGCTTGCACGCGGGATCCCAGGCGAGCGCGCCGGCGGCCTCGGGGTCGGTCACGGCGACGGGGATGCACTGCCCGCCGCGCTGGCGGTACCCGAGGACGACCTTGGCCCGCCCCTGGCGGAGGAGGTCGGCGGCATCGGCCCGCAGGCGGTCGATCGGGCTCATGGCCGCCTCCTCGCCGGGTTCGTGGCGCCGAACGGCCCGGCCTCGCGGACCTTGGCCGTGATGTCGTTGATGAGGTCGGCGAACTTCTGGCCCTCGGCCGCGCTCACCCAACTGAAGTGCAGGCGCCGCGGGTCGATGCCCGTCCGGTCTAGGAGGTCGCGGAACAGGGTCCAGCGGCGGCGGGCGTGGTAGTTGCCGCTCGTGTAGTGACAGTCGCCCGGGTGACACCCGCTGACGAGGACGGCGTCGGCCCCGCCCTCGAACGCCTTGAGGACGAACAGGGGGTTGATCCGCCCGGTGCAGGGGAGTTTGACCACCCGCACGTTGGGGGCGTACTGGAGGCGGCTCGTGCCGGCCAGGTCGGCCCCGGCGTAGGTGCACCAGTTGCAGACGAAGGCGACGATGCGCGGCTCGAAGCCGCCCGCGTTGCTCGTCTCTTGGGTCGCGTAAGTCTGCGCCATGTCGCTCGCTCTGGGCAGAAGGCTACTCCAGGGTCAGAATCTCGGCGAAGATCTGCTCGTCCGTAAACCCGTCGAGGTCGATGCTGCCCGAGCGGCAGACGGCCGCGCACGTCCCGCATCCCTGGCACAGGCCCTCGTTCACGTCGGCCACGACGCGGAGGACGCGGCCCTTGCGGTCCTTGATCTCGAGGTCCGTGATGGCCCCGTACGGGCACGCCCCGATGCACGCGCGGCAGTGGACGCAGGTCGTCTGGTTGACGCGGGCGACGATCGGCTCCCGCTCCAGTTCGGGGTTGGCGAAGAGGCCCAGCACCTTCGCCGCCGCCGCCGACGCCTGGGCCACCGAGTCGGGGATGTCCTTGGGCGCCTGGCACGCCCCCGCCAGGAAGACGCCCGCCGTCGCCGTCTCCACCGGCCGCAACTTCGGGTGGGCCTCGCTGTAGAACCCGTTCGTGTCGTAGGCCACGCCGAGCATCTGGGCGAGTTTCTCGGCCCCCGTCTGCGGCACGATCGCGTCAGCCAGCACCACCAGGTCGGCCTCGATCGTCACGGGCTGGCCCGCCAGCGTGTCGGCCCCGCGGACGATCAACTTGCCGTCGGCCCGCCGATAGATGCGGCTGACGCGGCCGCGGACGTACTCGGCCCCGTCGGCCTCGATCGCGCGGCGGACGAACTCGTCGTACCCCTTCCCCCCGGCCCGCACGTCCATGTAGAAGACCACCGCCCGCCCGTCGTGGACCTTGTGGCGGTAGAGGATCGCGTGCTTCGCCGTGTACATGCAGCAGATCTTCGAGCAGTAGGGCACGCCGACCTTGTCGTCGCGGCTGCCGCAGCACTGGACGAAGACGACGGTCTGCGGCACCTGGCCGTTGCTGGGCCGGCGGATCTCGCCGCTCGTCGGGCCGCTGGCCGAGGCGAGGCGCTCGAACTGGAACCCGTCGATGACGTCCGCCAGGCGCCCGCCGCCGTATTCGCCGTAGGCCGCGTGGTCCCACAACTCAAAGCCCGTCGCTAGGACGATCGCGCCGACCTTGACCTTGACCTCGCGGTCGACATCCTCGTAGTTGATCGCCCCGGTCGGGCAGACCTTCGCGCAGACGCCGCACTTGCCCTTGGTGAGTTTCAGGCAGTGCTCGGCGTCGATCACGGGCTTGTTGGGCACCGCCTGGGGGAACGGCCGGTAGATGGCCGTCCGCGTGCCGAGCGCGGCGTCGAACTCGCTCGGGATCTTCTTCACGGGGCACTTGGCCCAGCAATCGCCGCAGCCGGTGCACTTGGCCGGATCGACGTAGCGGGCCTTCTGGCGGATCGTGACCTCGAAGTTGCCGACGAACCCGCTGACGGCGGCGACCTCGCTGTAGGTCATCAGCGTGATGTTGGGGTGGGCGGCGGCCTCGACCATGCGCGGCGTCAGGATGCACTGGCTGCAGTCGAGCGTGGGGAACGTCTCGCTCAGCCGCGCCATGTGCCCGCCCAGGCTGGGGGTCTTCTCGACCAGGATGACCTTCTTGCCGCCGGTGGCGATGTCGAGGGCCGCCTGGATGCCCGCGATGCCCCCGCCCACGACGAGGGCCGTCGGCTCGATCGGCACGCGGATGGGGTGCAGGCTGCGGTTGCGCTTCACCTTCTCGACCATCACCCGCACCAGGTCGATGGCCTTGGCGGTGGCGGCCTGGCGGTCGGCGTGGACCCACGAGCAGTGCTCGCGCAGGTTGGCCATCTCCAGCAGGTACGGGTTCAGCCCGGCCTCGGCGGCGGCCCGGCGGAACGTCGGTTCGTGCATCCGCGGGCTGCATGCGGCCACGACGACGCCCGTCAGCCGCTTCTCGGCGATGGCCTTCTTGATCATCTGCTGGCCCGGGTCGGAGCACATGTACTTGTAGTCGAGGCTCTCGACGACGCCGGGCAGGCGGGCCGCCGCCTGGGCCACGGCCGCGCAGTCGACCGTCCGGCCGATGTTCTCGCCGCAATGACAGAGGAAGACGCCCACCCGCGCCATGGTCAGGCGCTCCTTTCGGCCACGCGCATCGCGTCGATGAAGTGCCGGTCGAGGCCGAGCGACTTCGGCGCCAGGCCCGCCGCCAGGCCCACCAGTTCGCTCAGGTACACGACCGGCATGTCGTGCGGCCCGAGGCCCGCGGCGTTGATCGAGAGTTGCCGCATGTCCAGGTTCGAGTGGCACATGGGGCAGCCCGTCACGATGGCCTGGGCCCCGGCGGCCTTGGCGTCCTGGAGGATGCGGTTCGAGAGGTCGACGACCGCGCCGGTCATGGACATGCTGAAACCGCCGCCGCAGCATTCGGTGGCGAAGTTCCACGCCACGGGCTCGCACCCGGCCGCCCGGATGGCGGCGTCCATGCCGGAGGGGTTCTCGGCGTCCTCGCCCTCGACGATTCCCTCGCCGCGCGAGAGCAGGCACCCGTAGTACGCCGCGACCTTCATCCCCGCCAGCGCCGACGTCAGTTTGCCCCGGAGGCCCTCCGCCAGCAGCCGGTTGACGTACTCGACGATGTTCAGGATGGCGACCGTGCCTCCGTACGGTCTTTCGACGATGCCGGCCATCTTCGCAGCCAGGTCGGGGCTCCGCTTCAGGCGGACGTTGGTGCCCTTGAGGCGCGAGAAACACGCCGCGCACGGGGCCAGGACCTCACGCAGCCCCTGGGCCTCGGCCAGGGCCAGGACGCGGTAGGGCAGGGCGACGGCCAGGTCGTGGTTCAGGTTGTGGGCGGCCGAGGCGCCGCAGCAGTTCCAGTCCTCGATCTCCACCAGGTCGACGCCCGCCGCCTCGGAAATCGCCCGGATCGAGAGGGCCAGTTCGCACCCGCTCCCGTGCAGCGAGCAGCCGGGGTAGTAGCCGATGCTCTTCATCGGCGGCCCCCCTTGCGGCAGGCCTTGAAGATGCGGCCGATCTCCTTGCGGCCGCGGATGACCTGCGGCAGCAGGGGAAGTTTCCGCCGCACCAGCATCCGCGGGGCCATGGTGACGTCGCTCAGCAGGTCCAGGCTCGTCATCTTGTAGAGGCTCGTCAGGGGCACCTCGCTCATGCGGCCGGCCATCTGGACGTTCCTGAGGAAGGCCTTGTGGAACGCCAGGACCCGCTTCTGGCGCGGCGAGACGAGGCCCTCGTCGTTCGACATCTCGCGCAGGACGTCGATGACGGCGGCCGGGTCCAGTTCCTTCGGGCACCGCTGCGTGCACGTCAGGCACCCGGCGCAACTCCAGATGGCCGTGCTGCGGAGGACCCGCTCCCGGGCCGCGGCGTCGCCGATTTGCACCAGCCGCATGACCTGGTGGGGCGCCAGGTCCATGTACGCGGCCATCGGGCACCCGGCCGTGCACTTGCCGCACTGGTAGCACTCGACCACGTCGACGCCCGCGGCCGCGCGGACCGCCCCGGCCAGCGTCGTGTCGCCTGTCCTGGTCACCCGCTACCTCCGGTCGCGACCGCGTGCTGTACGTCTCTCGCCCGGCGGCGGTGCGGCACTCGCCGGTTCTGCCGGGACGCGGACGTTTCCCTCTGAAAACCGATGGCCCCTGGTTGGGTTCTGCGAAAAAGCCTGCACGGTCCGTTCCAGGTCGGCCGCGAGTCGGGCCGACCCGGACGCCCGTGGAAGGCACTTGCGGCTCGCCGCATTATCCTACGCGCCCGCCGGGACGTTGGCAAGGCTTTTGGGCGCGCAACCGCTGCCCGCAGGGCGACGCGCCCTTGGCCCTGCCGGGTGCCACGCGGGCCGGGCGCCCTGGCGCCGTTCGAGCCCGCCCCGGCCGGTTGCCCCGGCGCCGTTCGAGCCCGCCCCGGAAGGGGCGGGTCGCCCCCGCCCGCGGACCTTCACCGACAAGCGCGGCGGGTCCCCGCACCCGCCGCGCCGCCGGGCCTGCCGCCCGGTTTTGCTGTAAGTCACCTTGTTACACGCCGAAAACCGAGGTGGCGCGCGCCGAATTTGCCGATTTTTGGGCCTCCCGGCCGGGCAAATCGGCCCTGGCGCTAGCGCCAGTGGGGTCGGCCCTCCGGAATGTTAAGATGGGCAAGACAAAACGCGTCGTTTTTCGATCGTTTTTTGACGGTTTGCGCCCGAACTATGACACTTTTAGTCGGTTTTCCGGCGCTTTTGACCGGGTTTTTGCCTCCGATGGGTGGGCATGAGTCCATAACACTTACGTCAATGCGGAGTGCGGAGTGCGGAGTGGACGACACGGCCCGCAAAGTGCGGTAACTGGGCAACTTGGGTAACCGAGCCGCGAGCCGCGAGCCGGCTCCGCCCTTGGCGCGCCTGGGCCATCCTTGGCCCTCTCCCTCAGGGAGAGGGTGGCCGAAGGCCGGGTGAGGGTGGCGGTTCCCCCACCGAGAACCAGCCGCGACCCGGTTTCGCCGCCACCTTCGCCGAGGCTTCGGCAGGCGGGCAAGGCTGCGCCGGGCCAGGCCCGCAAGGCAGCGGTGCCGCGGACGGCTGTTCGAGCCGGACGCGGGAGCGTCCGGGCGTGTCCGCCTGCGGCTCATCCTGGTCGCTTAGCGCCTCGGCGTCCTGGGCAGCGCCCGCTGCCAAGCGGGGGATGAGTCGGCCGGGAGCGGGCTTGAGGAATGTCTGTACTTGTGCCATGATGGAACCGGGAGCGTCGCGGCCCCGGCGAGACCCGCGCGGCCGAGGGAGGGCGGGAAGCGCTACGGCGTGCCCGTGGCGCCCGATCCCGCGGCCCGCCCGGCCGCGAAAGGACGGAAAATAGTAAGGCGTCCCCCGATCAGTCGGTGGGCGCTCGAGCCTGTCACCTGGGATCACCTGGAGTCGCTTCACTTGCTGGGCCCCCGCGTGTCCGACGAATGGCTGCGGTGGCTGAGGGAGCACGCCCCGTCGGGTACGCCGGCCCCGGCCGTAGTGGAGAAGGCAAAGGAGCCGCCGTCCCCATCGCTCTATGAGCGGCTGAAGGGTTTCGGGCTGCGTGGCACGTCGGTTAGCGACGCGGCCCTGAGCCATCTGGTGGTTTTCAAGCACCTGAAACACCTTGCCATCGTGGACAGTCCTAACATTACGGCCGAGGGGATCCAACGCCTCAAGGCGCTCCCGAATCTGGAGGAATTGCACCTGGCGGGCGTCCAGTTTGCGGACGCTACGCTCACGGCCCTGCGAGACCTGCCCCAGTTGCGGGTGCTGGTCCTGGACTTCTCGCCCGTTACGGAGAAGGGGTTGAAGGCCTTGGAGGGACTCGACCATTTGGAGTTCCTTTCGTTGGTCCGAACGAGGGTCCCCGCCGAGGCAGCGAAGGAGTGGCAGCGGGCTCACCCGCAGGTCCGTACCGTACGCACAGAGCGTCACGACACGACTTACATCCTCCAGGGCTGGATCTTGGAGGACACGTACGGCCTCTGGGACGATTGTTGCTTTGCCCCTGGGTCGGAGGAGCGGTAGGTCGGGTCAACAGACCCGACACCCTCCTTCCGCGGGGCCGCGGGCGAGGCCGGCCAAGGGCAGCGGATTCCCCTCGCCCCCGCCCTCTCTCCCCGCAGGGAGAGGGGAGGAACGGCAGCCGCGCGGCGGAAAGGGTGCTTGCCGCGCGGCCCGGCACGTATACGATAGGGGCGGACGTGCGGGTCCCCACGGGAGCGGCTGCGGGATGGGCGACGAAGCGCGAAGGTTGCGGACGGCGGCGGCCCTGGTCCTGAAGGGCCACTTGGCGCGGCGGGTCTCCGCACCCGCCGCGCCATGGCCCGTGCCGCGTTCAGAGGCGCGATCCCTCGCGCGGTGGGTACGGAGACCCACCGCGCAAAGGCCGGGTGGCGCTGTGGGACTAGCGGCGGCAGGGCTGGCCGTCCTTCTGGCCACCGGAATGGCACACGCAGCCGACTGGCCCCAGTGGCGCGGGCCGGACCGGACCGCCGTCACGGCCGAGCCGTCGGGTTACCCGGCCGGGTGGCCGCCCGCGCGGCTGTGGGAGGCGAACGTCGGCAAGGGATGCACGTCGCCCATCGTGGCCGGGGGGCGCGTCTACGTCATGGGATGGCATGGAGAGGCCGACACGCTCCGATGTCTCGATGCGCGGACGGGCGCGGAGGTGTGGAAACAGTCGTACCGGGCGCGGTACCAGGGGCGCCAGCGGACGGGCGACGAGAGCGCGTACGGCGGCCCGTCGTCGACGCCCACGCTGGACGCCGAAACGGGGTGGCTCTACACGCTGGGGGTCGACGGGGACCTCCGGTGCTGGGACACGCGGCGCGAAGGGAAGGGCGTCTGGAACCTCAACCTGTACGAGGCGTTCCAGGTGCCGCAGCGGGAGAACGTCGGGCCGCCCGACGGGCGGGGCCACCGCGATTACGGGTTCACGAGCGGGCCCCTGATCCTGGGCGACCTGGTGATCGTCGAGGTCGGCGCGAAGGAAGGCACGGTCATCGCCTTCGACAAGCGGACCGGGCGGCCGCGCTGGCGGTCCGAGTACGCCGACTGCGCGGGGCAGTCGGGCGGCCTCGTGACCCTGACGGTCCAGGGGATGCCGTGCCTCGCGGTGCTCGCGCTCAAGCACGTGGTCGTCATGCGGACCGACGCGGGACACGAGGGCAAGACCGTGGCGGCGTTTCCGTGGGCGACGGACTTCGCCAACAACATCGCGACGCCGGCGGTCGCGGGCGGACGGCTGGTCGTGACGAGCGCGTACAACCAGAGCCGCACGGCCCTGCTGGAGGTCGCGCCCGGCGGCATGCGCGAACGGTGGAGCGTCCGCGACCACGCGGGCGTCGCCAGCCCGGTGGTCCACAAGGGGTGCGCGTACCTGGTCGACGCGTCGCTTGTGTGCCTGGACCTCGAGACGGGGAAGCGCCTCTGGAAGGGCGGCGCGCTGGGGCACGGGACGTGCCTCGTCACGGGCGACGGGAAGGTCCTCGTCTTCGGGAACGGGAAACTCGTGCTCGCCGAGGCGGGCCCGGCGGCGAAGGCGTACCGCGAACTCGCACGGGTGGACGACCTGGTGCCGGCGACGTGCTACCCGCACGTCGCCCTGGCGGACGGCATGGTCGCGTGTAAAGATATGGACGGGAACCTGGTGATGCTGTCGGTGCGGCCGGGGGACCGGAAGGCGGCCGGCCAGGCGCCGGCGAAACCTCCCGAGGAGACGCAGGTGCCGGGCAGGCCGGCGCCCGCGGCGGGCCTGGCGGCCCTGCACGACGCGCCGGCGCCGAAGATGGGCGCGGCGTGGCCGGGGAACGCGGAGGGCCTGGAGTTCGTCTGGGCCGACGCGAAGGCCGAGAACCGCGTCCGCGACGCCGCGGGCAAGGCCGTCCGCGAGTGCGCCGTGAAGGCGCGCGGCGAGGCGAAGACCGACCCGCGCGGGGC
>Ga0315294_10004178_pt1 | contig 15735 bp, 10 predicted proteins | sample YL17G13_40_MG_FD_203626 | JGI IMG/M metagenome (GOLD analysis project Ga0315294, IMG submission 203626) | Sediment microbial communities from Yellowstone Lake, YNP, Wyoming, USA - YL17G13_40 | ecosystem: Environmental > Aquatic > Freshwater > Lake > Sediment | place: USA: Wyoming | collected... | reverse complement strand
AGCATTAGATGACCAGATATATAAAAATTTTGTGAGTGTTGGTGCGGTAACAGAAGAAAAAGTGCATGCCAAAAGCTGCAGGCATTTAAGACGTCTCTTAAAAGAGGACCATAGAAATATATTTACCCTGATTCACAAATTCAGCTCAGAAGATGATAATATCTACCCCATTAATGAGCGCGATGATATTATCGTGATTACCGATGAAGCCCATCGAACCCAATATGATACACTGGCTTTAAATATGAGAAGAGCCCTGCCCAATGCCTCCTTTATTGCTTTTACAGCTACCCCGTTGATAGTAGGGGAAGAGCGAACTAAAGAAACCTTTGGTGATTATGTCAGCATTTATAGTTATAAACAATCTACTGATGATAAGGCAACAGTCCCACTTTATTATGAAAATAGAATTCCGGAAGTCGAACTGGATATTGAGACATTAACTGATGGATTAGAGGAAATATTGGATAAGGCAATGCTGGATAGCAGACAGGAAGAAAAACTGAGCCAGGAATTCAGCAAAGAATATCAGATTATCACCCGGGATGAAAGATTGGAAAAAATTGCCGAAGATATTGTTACACATTTTGTAAGCCGAGGATATCAAGGAAAGGGAATGGTAGTTTCCATTGACAAACCTACTGCTGTCAGGATGTATGATAAGGTCAAGAAATATTGGAATCAATATATTAAAAATATTGAAAAAGGATTAAATTATATTGAAGATGATTTTGAGAGAGAGATGACTGAGAAAAAAATCCAGTATATGAAAGAAACAGATATGGCGGTGGTAGTCTGCGGTGAGCAAAATGAAATTAAGAGATTTAAGAAATTGGGATTGGATATACAAAAACACCGGGAACGGATGAATAAAGAGGATTTAGATGATAAATTTAAAGATGCCAATAATCCTTTCCGATTGGTCTTTGTCTGTGCCATGTGGCTGACCGGTTTTGATGTGCAAAGTTTATCGACTATCTATGTTGATAAACCTATGAAAAATCATACCTTAATGCAGGCTATTGCCCGGGCTAACAGGGTTTTTAAGGATAAACCAAACGGGCTAATTGTTGATTATGTAGGAATTTTCAGAAACTTAAAAAATGCCCTGGCGATATATAATCCCGGAGATACCTCTATTGATTATCCGGTTGTCCCGAAAGAAAAACTAATCGAAAAACTCAAAAGTATCATTGTACAGATGTTGGAATTTTGCCAAAACAAAGGAATCGATGTCCAGGATATTTTAGATAGCAAGGGATTTGAGAGAGTAAAGAAACTGGATGATGCAATGGATAAGATATTGGTCAATGATGATACCAAAAATCAGTATATTTCTCTGGCTAATGATATCAGAAAATTTTATAAAGCCATTCTGCCAGATATACAGGCGAATAAATTTCGAATTCGCTATGAATTATTTCGGGCAATACAAAAGAAAATTGATTCTCTAAACCCGGAAGTAGATATATCAGAAGTTAAAGAAAAGTTAGAAAATTTACTTGACGATTCCATGGGTGTCGTAGATATACATAAAGAAAAAGAAAAATATTATAAGAATAAAATTGATTTAAGCAAAATAGATTTTGAAAAAATAAGAAAAAGATTCTTTGAAGGGAAAAAGCATATTGAAGCCGAGAGATTAAAGAATGCGGTAAATAAAAAGATTAACCTGATGCTTATCTTAAATAAATCCAGGAAAGAACTTTTAGAAAAGTTTCAAAAGCTGATTGAAGACTATAATTCCGGAGCCATTAATGTTGAGCTATTTTTCAAAGAACTGATGAGTTTAGCTAAAGAGCTGAATGAAGAAGATAAGCGCCATGTAAAACAAGGCCTTACTGAAGAAGAATTAGCCTTATTTGATTTATTATATAAAACTGATTTAAGTGAAAAAGATGAAAAGCAGGTCAAGATGGCTACTAAGGAATTGCTTGCCAAACTGAAGAAAGAGAAGCTGGTTTTGGAATGGCGGAAAAAACAGCAAGCCAGGGCAAGTGTATTGATAACCATAGAAGAAATATTGGATAGAAATTTACCTGAAAGCTACAACAAAGAAATCTTTCAAAATAAATGCCAGCAGGTATATCAGCATATCTATGATTCTTATTTCGGCTCAGGCAAGAGTATTTATAAGGGCGCAGTTGCTTGAGTTTTTCTTAGATTATTTCTGAATTTTTCGTTATAGGGGAATATACTTTATTGAATCAATAAAATGGTATAAGGGTATTACTATGGAAACTTATAGTCCAAAGGGTTTTAATTTGCCACCTTTAGTTATAGAAAAAAGAGCCTCAAGAAAAAATATTGAAAATGATACTAAGGTAAAAAATTTCATAGACACAAAACTACTACTTGATAGAAATTTTAACAATTTATTTGTTGATGTTTTAGAAAAAAGTAGAGAAATATTGAAAGTGAGTGTTGAAAATCCAAGCTACAAAGATTTTGCTGTCCAAAATATTTTTGACTATTTTTCATCAAAAAAATTTAATAACAAAATCAAATCAGATAGTAAAAAAACATCATCTTTTAATGATTATCTTTTTTATTTCACAAATAAATTAATTTCTGACCCCGAATTTGTCAAAATTGATAATAAATCAAGAATGAAATTTTTAAATAATATATTTTTAAAGACAAAAGAAAAATTAATACAATTAAATGAACAAATAGAAAATGAAATCAGTGATTATGAAAAAAAATACGAAAGAGTTAAATTAGATATCTTGAGCTCTACAAATTTCTATTTCTGTAAACAATGCAATAAAATAGTTTCCAAGGGAAAATTCATTCCAATAAAATGTCTTTGCGGCAAAGAAATAAATAAAGTATCTGAAGTTGATAAAAAATCTATTAGTCATTTTAATGTGAATCTAGTTAATTTCATAAACAGTAATTATTGGCTGGAATTCGGAGTTGGCCATTTACTTAAACAAAATAACTATCGAACATTAATTGGATATGATGTTCTTGGAAACTCCGGTGTATTTCATGAAGTAGACAACATTGTATATGTTCCCAAAGAAAATTTCCGTTTCTTGTGTGAATGCAAGAATTCGCCTGTAAACAATAATGATATTTTTGTGTTTTCTGGGAAAATGACTGATATTGGCGTCAATAAAGGATATTTATTTTCAACTTCGTCCTACATTCAAAAAGAGATAATCAGGTTAGGGAGATCAAAAAATATAGATATGATCTCTGATATATTAAATAAGAATTCACAAAATATACGTAATGAGATAAAAGAAGTTTAACCACTATTATTGCTAGTGGGCCTGCTTTTGTGAAAACTAATAGTTTTTGGAAGAAGAAGGGGGGTCAGGTCTTGCAATGCAACAAAAGATATGCTATATTCACGCTATGAGCAGACCATTGCAAATAGAATTTAAAGGAGTAACCTATCATATCACCTCCGGAGGGAATGCCCGGTAATCAATCTTCCTTCAAAGACATCAGAGAGTCGGCTATCTCTTTCAAGGTAAATAAATAGCGATTCTGGTGGATAAAGGTAACTATTTACTTACACCCTGTCGCTATGTAATGTTACACCTGATGTGAGGGGAAGAAAAGTTAATGGAGATAACTAAAGAGTAGCGCTATGTAACCAGGCCAGCCTTAAATGAGATTTTAGCACACCAAGAAAAGAAGTCAAATGATCAAGCAAAGTATGAGGATCACCTGCAGTATGGTTATATCCTAAAAGAAATAGCAGAATATCTTGGCGTGTATTATGCTACAGTGAGCAGGGCAATGAAAAGAATCGAACGGAAAGATGAAAAGTGATATTGCAAGACCTGACCCCTATTAATCTCGATCTCATCATGTTACACTAAAAATATTTACCTTGTCTCTAAACAGATAAAGATTTGAGTACAAAAATAAATGGTGGCGATAAATGAAAGAGCAATATTTCCAAAGGTTTTTGAAATGCCTAATGAGAGCAATTCAACATATAGATACTCATTATTTTCAATTACCCGTTGCAGGTATTAACGAATTAAAATATCGAGAAAGAATTTACTGCTAGGAACTTTACCATCAACTTCGTTTAATATTAGGTAATGATTTTCCTTACAAACTAGATGGAGAGCTTGACAAGAAAAGTCATAGTATTATTTTAGGTGAAGAGAAGCCATATTTTGTTATTCATGTTCCCGGTATGATGGAACAAAATTTGGTCATAATTGAAGTAAAAACGATAAAAGCGATATATAAAATAAAAGAATTAAGAAAAGATTTTAATAAACTTACAATGTTTACATCTAAAGCTAGTTACTATCGGACTATCATGTTGATATAGTGCAAATGTATTGGACGCAAACAGTAAATTGCTTTTTTTTAAGAATGATATAATTAAATAAAATAGTATAAATTGTGTATAATAGTAAGATGTACGAAAAAAATAATTTTCTTAGGAAACTGTCTTGGAATATTTAGATGTGTATTGCTGTGATGGTAGTGCTCATAAAATTCGAATAAAAAAGTTAATATACTCAAAAAAATCTGATTTCCAGGAAATTGCTATTTATGATACATACCGTTACGGAAAATGTCTTTTTCTTGACGGAATCATTCAGAGCTCTGAAAAAGATCATATAGAATTTGACCAAGAAATCGTTTCAAGGCTGAGATCTATTGACAGAGAAATATTAATTCTTGGTGGAGGCGATGGGTATACCGCAGAAATTGCTTTAAAGATTAACCCAAAATTAAATATTACAATTGTTGAGTGTGATTGCTATGTTATTTATGCATGTAAGAAATATTTAGGGCAAAACATATATGAAAGAAATAATGTTCATGTTGTAATTGATGATGCAATAGATTTTTTAAATAATAACACCTCAAGAAGGTATGATGGAATAATCTGCGATTTTACAGATACACCTATAGGGTTTAGTGATTTGAAATTATTTTATTCAATTATTTACAAATTAGCAAAAAAAATTTTAAACACCAATGGTTGGTTTACGGCTTACATTGGATGCAATGAAGAGGCTGTCAATAATATTGTTGAGTGCAATAATGGACTAAATAAATATTGTACAAAAACTATAGAAAGTTTTGGCGAACCATGTTTTTTCCTACACGGAAATAATATAAACAAATAAGAACAATTCTCTAAGGAGGAACAACTATGAAAGAAGCATTATTAGTTTTAGATGCACAAAAAATTTATACCGATAACGATTCTGAGCTATATTGCGAAGGAGCAGATGTTACAATAAACAACATTAATACGCTTATTAATTTTATGGAAAAACGCGAGCAGCTAATAATATTAGTAAGACATATGCATAAGGTAGACGGCTCTGACACTGGAAGACTTTTTGATTTTTCAGGAGAGGCTGAGGATGATTTCAACTTCAAAAAGGGCTCAGAAGAAGTAGAATTCGATGAAAGCCTTGTTCGCCCTGTAAATGCTGTCGAAATAATAAAGAATCGATACTCTTCTTTTGTCGGTACAGATCTTGAGAAGATATTAAAGCAAAACAACATAGAAAAAGTCGTTATATGTGGTTTTATGACCAACTTTTGTTGTGAGTCTGCAGCCAGGGATGCACTTGATCGTGATTTTTATGTTGACTTTATTCTTGATGCAACAGGTACACCTGGCATAGAGGAATTAGATCAGGATGAAGTAAAGAAAGTTGTTGCAGAGCTATTGGGTGCAGGGTTTGCGAGAATTTTGCAGACACAGGAGTTTTTAGCAGAAAGATCGGAGACATAACCTATGTGGTTAGCTATCGGAGATGCTGTCGAACACTGGGCTCGCTATATACCCAACAAAACAGCTATTAGAGTTGGTGCTCGTGAATATAGCTTCAGGACTCTTTACAAGCGTGCACTTTCTATTGGTTTGGTGATAATAGAATCAGGAGTGGTGGGGCGTATTGGTGTGGGAGTTGAGGACAAATTTGAATATTTAGCTTGTATTGCTGCGCTAAACCTGATGGGTTATTCTATCATCATTTTTAATCCTCTGGCTACAAAGGAATCCTTAAAGGTGCATCTCAGTGATACGAATCCATCGCTAATCATCGGGTCGACTGAACTGATAGGTAATATTGATTTTGTTTCAAATCAAAGTGTTCAGACATTGGATTTGTCAAAAATATCAATGATTGAGGACTCTAGACAACTACCAAAAATAAAGGGGAAGGAATGGGGTGTTTTGTTTTCCTCGGGATCAACAGGGATATCCAAAGCGATTGTTTATGACCATTTAGCCATGACCTCTGAGTTGCTTGCATGGATTCTTGAGTTGGGTATTAGAAGGGATACAAGGTTTTATGTTGGACGGCCTATTTTTTATACTGGTGGATTGGTCTTGACATTAGCCACTTTGTTAGTTGGGGGTGAAGTTTTTTTACCAGAATTCAAAGATGATCAGGATTTTGTTTCAATTTGGTCGAACTATCAAACGCTCTTAAAGCAAGTTTCTTTGGATTTGGCATTTTTTGTTCCCGACCAAATCAGGAAATTTTTTGAAATTGCAAAAGAACCTTTCTTGGGTGGTCCTACTATACTCGTGATGGGTGCACCTATTTCCGGAGAAGAGAAGAAAAAAGTATATGAATTCTTGAAATCTCCAATTGTTGAATCATGGGGTAACTCTGAGGGTCTTGGGACGATTACAGATAAGGAAGACCTCTTTGTCCGACCTAATTCAATTGGAAGACCATTTTTGACCGAAAAGTTGTGTGTCGTTTCAGATGATTTAGTTGAATGCGCCCCTAAACAAAGGGGGCGTTTGGCTGGCTCAGAGGAGACTATGTTCGTAGAGTATGCTAATCGACCAGATGCCACTAATCGAGTTAAAAAAAATAATCTCATCCTTTCTGACGATATTGGATATATAGATGAAGACAACTATTTTTATATTCTTGGTAGGGACCAAGAATCATTTGTTGTCAATGGGCAGACAGTTTTTCTCACTGACATTGAGGAAAATTTAAGAAATAAAATTGGAATTATTGAATCATGCATTATTGCTATCAAAAAAGATAGCACGCCCATGTTTTACGCATTAGTCGTTCGCAGCCCAGATGTTTCTGAAGAGCAAATCAAAATTGAAGTCGAAAAAAGTTATTCTACCATATTAAATAGTTGTCTATTCGTTGAATCGTTGCCACGGCTTCCTTCTGGAAAGATTGACCGAATAGGTGCCTCTAAATTGGTGAGATTTTGACATGAAAAATAAAGATTGGTTGCAATTAATTAATAGGGCGACTGAGCATTTCAGGACACCATTTTTTTTATTTTCCCATTTACCTATCGTTAATCAATTAAAATCCATCTCAGAATATTTCGAGGGGAAATGTGCATATAATTGGCTTTCCCTTAAAACACTTCCATTTCGACCCTTGCTGAAATGGTGGTTGTCAACTGGGTTGGGAGTTGAGGTGACAAGTGAGTATGAACTTCTGGCAGCTCGTGAAGAGGGTTTTCCACCTGAACGTATTATTGTGAATGGGGTGGCAAAGCATGCTTGGGATAACAAATGTTGGAGTGACAGGTTAAGGGTTAACTTTGATTCAATTAGGGAAATTGAGTTACTTGCACATGAAGCAACACGGCACAAATGGCGGATTGGTGTGCGATTTCATCCATCAGTACAGGAGGATCCAGAGAACCCTGGTATACCAGATCAGTTTGGGATCTCATCTGAAGATTTCAAAAAAGCAATATCCATATTAAATTACAACAAAATTATACCTGACACTGTTCACATTCATCTCCGTTCGAATATTCCTAATGTCAACTTTTATAGAAAAGCGATATCCGAGTTAGAACATTTAGTAAAACAAACTAATCTTGTCTTGAAATGCCTTGATCTCGGCGGTGGTTTGCCTGCTGAAAATGTAACTCAACTCGATCATGCATGGGAATCTACGTATACCAAAACTGATCTGATTGAGTTGCTCAACTTGTGTCATAAAAAGTTTAGCACGGTTCGTGAAATAATTTTTGAAAATGGTCGCCATATTTTAGCCAATTGTGGTGTCCTTGTCCTAACAGTCAAGGATATAAAGAAAATCAATGGTTTTAGTTATTTAATTTGTGATGGTGGGCGCACCAACCATGCACTACCATCAGATTGGGAACGGCATGAGGTATGTATATTGCCAGTTAGAAATGGGCCACAAGTTCTTACTGCAGTATGCGGTCCTACTTGTATGGCTTACGATTGTATAACGCGGTGCAAACTCCCTAATAACATACAAGTTGGTGATAATGTTATTTGGTTCAATGCAGGTGCTTATCATTTGCCATGGGAAACTAGATTTTCACAACCACTTGCTCGATTATTATGGCATGATGAACAAAACAATATCATTGAAACTCGCCCTAAAGAAAGTTTCGCTGAATGGTGGGGCACTAGAGGTAGTTATGAAACGCATAACTCCTAATATCTTTAAGCGGATATATAACGGGAGGTCAGTTGGGATTTTAGTTGTCTTAGGTCTATGCACATTTGGTGGCTTTTATTTCACTTTAAACAAACCGCAGAATTTTGGTTTCTATCATAAACTTATTACTTTTACGTTAATAGGTTTGTCTGGAGTTATAACATCATATTTGAGAGGTTGCCAAAAATTACTGCCACATACAATAATAGATGAATTGTCATCTGAAAATAATTACTCAATTTCTTTTTGCGATAATCAGTCTCTTCGTGAAGCAGATGAAATGACAAGACCCTACTTTGGAAGAGGGTTTATTCCATTTGATCAGATTGAACAATGGAGATTAAAAAACCAGAAAGGATTTGTTCAAATTAATAACTCCGAAGGTACATTATGTGCTTGTTTTGTTATCCTTGGCTTGGAGTCAAGTTTCTTAGATCAATTTATTGCAGGACGTTTAACAGAGCATGATATTAGCAGTGATGTCGTACTTTCATTTGATGAAATGAAAAAAGAAAATCGTATATATCTAAGTGGTGTAGTTGTTAGAGAGCCATACTCTTACATGGGATATAAACGAACTAGGGTAATGTTGTGGACAATACTTCAGTATATTAAGAAAGTATTTGGATTGAGAAAATCAAGAATATTCTATGCGATTGGTCTTACGAAAGAATCAGAAAAATTATTAAATACTATGGGCTTTAAGCTTTGCAGCAATAAAGAAAGCAGAAAAGATAAAAGCAATTTATATAGAATTAAGTTGGATAAGAATAAATGGGAAAAGCTTATAGCAAGAATCGGCGACTATTCAAAAATGGCTTCTATGCAGATTGATTAGCTCGACTGTTATAAGTTTTTTGGGGCTGTAACTAAAAAATCCTATAACCAGGCGCTGAAAATCTTTACCATTATTTATTTTGTTTCAATCTAAATTTTTCATAGGGTCATGGAGTCAGATACTGTCTTAAAAGTCAACCCCCAACTCTTCCTAAAACGATATTTAATTTTTTAATGCACTTATCATTTACCCTGGAACATAGACCGTCTTATTCTTATAAATAATTAAATAGGGACACTGTCCCTGTCCCTTGTCCCTCCTTTCGTAGAGGTTCGATATACGATAGGCAGCAGTCTTTCGTTACGTTATTATTACACTTTCATCATATTTTAAAAAAATGCAATATACTAAATATTGAAACCAAATTCAATTTGAACGTTAAAAGCATAAGGAAGTATTTAGTTTATTTTGAATTAGGCGAAATACCATTTTAAAATAAATTTATGGAGGTTATATGAAAGGAAGAATAAAATCCGGCGAAGGGTCAATGATAGGAAATGCTGGTGAATATTATGTAGTAGCTGAATTATTGAAACGAGGCACAGTTGCGGCTCTCGCTCCTCGAAATGCTCCATCATTCGATATCTTAGCAACAAAGGATAATCGCACTGTAAAAATTAGAGTTAAAACAAAATCTCAAGAGTATTCAATTTGGCAATGGGCTGTTAAGAAGGACGGCAGCATTTTTCGCGGTCTTTCTGAAAATGGCGATTTTACTGTTTTAGTGGATTTGGCGATGGAAACTAAAGACTTAAAATTTTATGTATTACCAACCTACCGAATTGATGTATGGCTTAAAAAAGATTTCGAGGAGTGGGTAAATACCCCTGGTAAAAATAATCGACCTCATGATCCGACAAATAAAAAAAGAAATTTAAATCAGGGAAAATATGCCAGGGAATTAAATAAATATCTCAACCAATGGAAAAAATTATGGGAATGAACCGACAGAGGGTTGTTTTTTGGTATGTAATTATCGCACTTTTATCATATTTTAAGAAATTCCGTTATGTCAAATGTTGAGACTAGACCCCATTGAAACTATTTGAAAGGATTTCTGATTATTATGAATCAAGAACATAATTACATAATAAATCTGCCGAATATAAGAAAAATAGGACTGTCCCCGTTTTTTCTACATTCTTGCCTTAAATATTATTAAAAAGTTATTTCATTATTAGGATAGGAGGAAGAATATGAAAATTTTAAAACTGATGGCATTGTCTGATTTGCATTTAGGAGAACCTGAAAGTGTCTTGTCTAATAGCGGAGACCACTTTAATCTGATCGATACCACGATTAACAAAATTATAGAACTTTCCAGTGGAGACAAGGACTTTAATAGCGGTATAGAACAACTGATTCTTATTGGCGATATAATCGAGCTTTCGGAAGCGACTGATGAAGAAGCTTATGCAAATACCAAATTTTTTCTTACTTCATTGTTAAAAAAAGTAGAAATTGACAAGATAATTTATGTTCCGGGAAATCATGATCACCATTTTTGGGTTGAGTTGCTAAAGAAAGAACGCGGAAAGGATAATTACCGAGATTGTATTCCCAAAACACAGGTTAATTCATCTATTTCAAGCAAGGAAATTTTTATTAAATATTGTTTACGGAGTAACTATCCCTCTGAAAGAATTGAAATATATTATCCCAATTATAGGTTTGAGACAGATAATGCTTATTATTTTTTTGATCATGGGCACCTATTTTCCAAAGTACTAGATATGTCTAATATGTTTACGTTTACTACCGTTGAAAATGTGAAAAGTCTTGAGGATTTGGAAGAACACACTTATACATTTGCCGTTGAAAATGTGAAAAGTCTTGAGGATTTGGAAGAACACACTTATATATTTATGGAAAAGATATGGTATGAAACTAAAGGTAGACTAAGAGAAACAGCCTTTGAATGGTTTCGCAAATTGAAGTTAGAGATTTTTCACTCGGAAAGAGGAACAACCTTCAGGGAAGATTGTAAATCATTACTCGATGATTATATACGTAAGAAAATAATATGGTATCTGGAGAAAATATGTGGAATCAAGGATGAAGTAGAAAAAGATTTTCACTTTATTTTTGGACACACACATCATGGTGGAAGATCACTAAAAGCTGATCGTAAGGTACGAGTAAATGGAAAATTTATATCTCTTTGGAATACTGGTGGATGGATAGTACCTTCAAAGGTCTTTTCACCTGAGGCCTGTATATTTTATGTAAAACAAACGCAGAATGGCTTAAAACCCGATATGTACAAGTTAGTAGGTCGGGAAAAACCAGAGGATGAGGGTGATTATTCCAAAGAAATTCTTCAAAAGAGAGCTAAATGTATTGTTTAGTTAAAGGGCTTTTATGAAGAAAATCTTAAAAAATGGAATCTCGGATAATGAAAAAACAGAGTGAATAGTTTATGGATAAATTATAATATAATATGTATAACTTTATCTAATTACATCTTTGTTACAGTAATAATATTATAACAATTTAAGAGGAGATCAAATGAAATCCGATATATTGTTAACTAATAAATCCATAGAAGATTTAAGGTGACAGGTTGTTTGTGCTAAGTAATTAAGCAACTTATCTGACATAATTAATAAAGAATTAACCACAGGAGATATTATTGTGCCTCGAAAAAGTAGAAAGTTGAGTAAAATTAGAATTTATCATATTATGCTCTGGGAGAAGGAGAGAAAAAATATAATTGCATCAATCAGGATGAGATAAATAAGATTGAGGATGAACTTTTTTGTGATTAAATTTTTTAAAAAAGAAGGAATTTGCAATCTTTTATAGTATATTATTATATATAAGAGAAAATCGATTTTTATTCTAAAAATGGCATTGAGACTTAATATTTTAAAAAAAGTGAGAGTCTAAAATGGGACATATGCGAGTTGGTTTTTTACCAAAAACAAGAAAGTGGAAACAAGTAATTACACTTTTAGAAACCACCACTTCTTCAAATGAAAAGATTGCTTATGCAACAATTACCGCTTCAGAAAAATTTTTTAATCAAAACAAAGACAATTCTGTGGTTGTTTATTGTTACTGGTTTTTAACTCAAATTACCTCCCATGCTAGAAAAAAAGAGGAATTTATAAATGAATTAGATAAATTTGGATTAAATATTAATAACTTGAAAAATGCTATTAATTTTTTAAGTTCGGTATCTAAATATATAGATAAACAAGCTCAAATTCGCAAGGGGAATTATTTTTTGTCAAAAATAGCAATTTTATCTTTAAAAGAAGTTCTGAGTGAAACAATTGAAATTCAATCTCAATCTCTATTTGGAAAATCTTTTGAAGATATTAGACTTGCATGTAAAAAATATTCAGATCCGAAAAAATTTTCTAAATTATCCCGTTTATATTTTTCAAAACTATTATATAGAACACTACAATTTTTTCTAAGCAGAGAAACATGTAATAATGTTGGTAGAAATAGGAAATTTAAAGACATAACTGAATTAATAAATTTCAATTCTGCTATTAAACTTTATTGCTTCCAAGTTTCAAAAATTGTTGAAGACTTTTCTAGTGGATGGTATTCAAAACGTATTTGGGAAGGAGAAATTACAGAAGAAGATACAAAAAAGTTTGTGGTAATAGCTATTAAAAAACTCCAATCTGAAATTTTAAGGGAAACAAATATTGTGGAGAATAATTAATGAATAAAGTTATTGTATTTTGCAATTGTGATGAAGGAAAGGTAGGTACAAAATACAAAGAATTTGATTCAGATATTTCTATAATAAATATAATTACTGCTGATACAAAGGAAAAAAATCTAAAAATTCAAATTGATAATATAACACATAAAATTTTAAATAATTTAGATCCAAAAGCACAAGACCTTTTAGAAATTGCTTCATATATTTATTATGCTGATTGTTCAATATCTAGGGGTTCAGGTAAGGATATTTTTTTAGAAAAATGGCAAAGAGATATTACTTTTAAAATTCCAGTAAGTGATCCTATTTTTTGGAATAATGATAGAATAAAAAATTTACTAATTGAGAATTTAGAGTACTTAACTGATGATAAATTTAAATTTGATTTTTTGCCCCCAACTCCCAAACCCACTCAATTAATTATAAAATTCCCAAAAAAAGTTTTGCTTTTTCATAAGCCAGATTGTATTTGTTTATTTTCTGGGGGATTAGATTCTTTAATTGGAAGTTTATATCTATTAAAAGAGAAGGGATTGCATCCATTACTTGTAAGTCATCGAAGTTTACCTAAAATGGATTCTTTGCAGAAAGGATTAGTTAAGAATATCTGTGACAAAAATGTGGAATGGGATTTTCCACAAATCAGTATATGGATCAATAGAATGGGTAAAAGAGCAATAGAACCTACTCAAAGAAGTAGATCATTCTTATATCTAAGTATTGCTAGCATAATTGCATTTCAAATTAATCTAAAAAAAATATTTATATTTGAGAATGGTATTGTTAGTATAAATCTTCCAATATCAGCACAAAACCTAGGATCATTGATGACAAGATCTACTCATCCAAAATTTTTAAGTTTATATAATGAGTTAGTAAAAGAAATATTTAGTAAGCCATTCAAAATATTAAATCCTTTTATATATAATACAAAGGCTCAGACGATTAATAAATTTAAAAAATGGGATCAATGCGAATTAATTCAAAACACTATTTCTTGCTCTTACACTCAAGGAAAGACAAAATTACAACCACAATGTGGGGTATGTTCGCAATGTGTTGATAGAAGATTTTCTATTTTAAAAAATAATTTAGAAAAATATGATAAGACAGAATATTATGAAAAAGATATTTTTATAGATGCACTAGAAGGTGGTAAAGAAACATCTTTCCCTGAAGGCTATATAAGAACTGCAATCGAAATAATTAATATGAATGATAATCAGTTCTATGCAAAATATCCAGAGCTTTATGAAGTCATTGAATCATTAAATTCATCTGGAGAAAAATGTGCTCAACGAATTTATGATTTATATCAAAATCATTCTAAAGAAATAATTAATGTATTAAAAGAACAGTTTAATAAATATTTTAACAAATATTTATCTGGTGAATTGCCGGATAATTGTTTAATTTCTATTGTTGGGAAACGTGATTATTTAGTTGATCCAATGAAAAAGTATATAGATAATATAATTAAAACTATAAAAGAGGGAGTTCAAATATCTTATTCGAGAAAAAAACCACAAAATGAAGAAGAAATTCAAATCCAAGTGAAAGCTCTTCTTAAAGCTGCGGAAGAAAAACTAAGAAGAGAATCACCAATGCTTTCGTATAGTACAGTTAAAACTAAACCTGATTTTTCAAATATTCAAAGCTTCAGTAGATCACTTTTTGTGGAACTAAAACATCTTAATAAACGTGTAAAATTAAATAAAATTGTTACTGAAATTACAAGTAGAATAACAATATACAAAGATCAAGGTGCTTATGTACTTTTTATAATTTACGATAATGATAAATTTATAGTTGATGATGATGAATTTATTAGTGACTTTGAAAAACATGAAGGAATAAGAGCTATTGTTATTAGATAATTATAAAATAATTTTATCTTGAAAACGACAGGGTTTATAAAATAGGAACACTGCACATTCCATTTTCTTAAGAAAAACCCAAAAGGGTAGAAAGGGGTTTAAAGATGGCTATTTTCAAAATTAATGATCAAAAAGCGCAGAAGTTAAAAATAAAGAAATTCAAAAATGAAAAACAATTACAGAAGCTATTTGAGGACAACTTGGAAGAAATTTTTGGAATACGATTTTTAGCCTCTGAATTTACGACAACACATGGTGGAAGAATAGATACATTAGGATTAGATGAAGACGGCTCTTCTGTAATTATTGAATATAAAGAAAGTGAAAAAAATAATGTAATTAATCAGGGGCTTTTTTATCTTGATTGGCTTGTAGACCATAAAGGGGATTTTGAGATTTTGGTTCAAAAAAAATTAGGGAAAAACGTAAAGGTAAATTGGGACGCTCCAAGATTAATTTTAATTGCTCAATCGTATAATGAATATGATAAATATGCAGTAAATATAATTTCTGAAAATATTGAGTTAAAAAAGTATATTCTTTATGATAATGATGTTTTATTTATTGAAAATATAGTTCTTCCAAATAGAAAAACAACAGCTAAAAAAACAAAGAAGACTAATGTAAGTTATAAGAAATATTCTGTAGAAGATCATTTAAGCGGAAAATCTGATAAAGCAAAAGAATTATTTAATGAGTTACAGGAAAGAATTCTAAAATTAGATGAAAAAATTAAAGAAAAGATATTGAAATATTACGTTGCTTATGAATTAGATAAAAATTTTACCGAAGTTGTTATTCAAGCAAATGGATTATGGGTTCATGTTGATATAACTAAAGAAGAAGTCAGTGACCCAGAAAATAAACTTATTGATGTTTCAGAAAAAGGGCATTGGGCAACAGGCAAATTAAAGG
>Ga0315294_10004177_pt1 | contig 15736 bp, 18 predicted proteins | sample YL17G13_40_MG_FD_203626 | JGI IMG/M metagenome (GOLD analysis project Ga0315294, IMG submission 203626) | Sediment microbial communities from Yellowstone Lake, YNP, Wyoming, USA - YL17G13_40 | ecosystem: Environmental > Aquatic > Freshwater > Lake > Sediment | place: USA: Wyoming | collected... | reverse complement strand
CCTCCCTTTACAAAAGGGAGGAATTCCCCTCTTTGGAAAAGAGGGGTTAGGGGAGATTTTCGGATGAATGTGTCTTCTCAATTATGGACTCATTAGTAAATCGTTTTATGCAAAAAAAGGAATTGATTGATTTGACCACCCGATTGATTCAGATCCCAACTGAAAATCCACCAGGAAATGAAAAAAAGGCATTCCTTTTTTTAAAACCTATCCTCTCAAAGATGGGCTTCGACGTCAAAATCCTTCTCTCTCCAAAAGGAAGATGGAATATCATCGCTGAAAAAAGATGGGGAAAGGGTGGTCGAAGACTTATCTTCAATGGCCATCTCGATGTCGTACCTGCCGGTCATTTAGCTCAATGGAAATACCCTCCTTTCCAAGGAAAGTTAAAAAAGGGGAGGATTTATGGTCGAGGCGCATCAGATATGAAGGGTGGGATTGCCTCTTTTCTTCATGCCATCTCCATGATCGACCGGTCGAATATTCATCTCGATCAAGGCGCTGTCATTCTCCATCTGGTCTCTGATGAAGAATCCCATGGCCATCAAGGCATGGATTTTTTGACCCGTAAGAGAGTGGTCCGAGGCGATGCAGCCATTGTGGGAGAGCCCACAGACCTCGATCCTGTGATCGGCCAAAAGGGTGCCCTTTGGCTCAGAATCTCTACTATAGGAAAATCGGCCCACGGCTCGAGACCTCACTTGGGTATCAATGCGATCGAAAAGATGAAGAAGGCAATCGATCAATTAAATTCCATCTCCTTAGAGAAAGAGCATCCTCTCCTCGGTAAACCCACTTTCAACATCGGAACGATTCAAGGAGGGACGAAAATCAATATCGTTCCTGAACGATGCGAGATCGAAGTGGATCGGAGAATGCTGCCCAGTGAAAAGAAAGAAGGGGTTTTAAGAGAAATCAAAGAATCTTTGGACTCGCTTCAACTTCAGGATCCCTCATTTCAATATCAGATAGAAGAGATCGATTTTGCCGAGCCTTCTGAAACCGATCCTGAAGATGAGATCGTCAAGATCAGCGTGGAGGCGATTGGAGAGGTGAGGGGAGAGAGACCGAAGATCAAAGGATTCTCCGGGTTCACGGATGCACGTTTCTATATCAAAGAATGTCGCATCCCCACTCTTATCTTAGGGCCGGGAGGGGTGGACCAGTCCCATACGACGAATGAGTCGGTAGAGGTGGATGCTTTGGTCAAGGCTGCCCAAATCTATGGGTTGATCATCTTTAAATTCTTATCCGGTTAGTAATCCCCCCTTTAATAAAAGGAAGTTGGGGGGATTTAAGAGGAGAAAATGATGTTGATGAGACCTTTTTCAATGCATATAAATTTTAAAACGGGTGAACTGGCCCCTCATGACCGAACCAACATACGAAAGCTGAGCGATATGAAGGGAGTGTTCCTCGATGCCGACTCAGAACGTCGAATTCTTAAAAGAGAAGACCCGATCATCTACTCCTTCAGCGAAAGAATATTGCCTGAAGAGAATGGCCATCTCCAACTGGCCACCACAACGATCAATCCTGGAAAGATTGGCGATGAATATTTTATGACCAAGGGCCACTACCACAAACGTCCGGATACTTCAGAGGTTTATCTGGGTTTGGAAGGGAAAGGATCTCTTTTGATACAGATAGAAAAGGGAGATTTTGAATTGATCGATATCCAACCGGGAGTTGTAGCTTACATCCCTCCTTATTGGGGACACCGTATGGTCAATACGGGATCCACGCCCTTTGTCTTCTTTGCCGTTTACCCTGGAGATGCAGGCCATAATTACGGTGATATCGAGAAGACCGGGTTCGTCAAGATTCTTATCGAAAGGAATAAAAAACCTTCCCTGATTAATAACCCGAAATGGAAACAGAAAAGACTTCTTTAAAAGAATGAAACTCAATCTTGAAAAGATCTTAAAAGAGTTGAGAGCCTATCGGGAGAGGAAGGCTGTCATTGATCCAAAGCATGCTGTTCTTTTTGTCATCGATATGCAGAACTATTTTCATCGGATTATCCAACCCGTTTTGGGCAATATCTTGGAGGTCATCCAATCCTGTCGCCAAGGAAATATTCCAATCATCTTTACCCAGCATGGTCATACTGATCCGGCCTCAGATGGAGGGCTGCTTGGGAAGTGGTGGGGCCAGATGATCATTGCCGGAACTGAGGATTGGAAATTCCTTCCAGAGATCAAAATCGAACCAGAGGATACTGTCCTTCCTAAGAAACGTTATAGTGCCTTTTTTGAGACTGATCTGGAAACGACTCTTCGATCCAAAGGGATTCAAGACTTGATCATCTCAGGAGTGATGACGAATCTCTGTTGCGAGACCACGGCCCGGGATGCCTTTATGAGGGATTATCGTGTGTTTTTTTTGATTGACGGGACAGCGACTGGAAGAAGTGAACTCCACCTCGCCACCCTGAAGAACTTAGGTTTTGGCTTCGCCTTCCTTCCCACCTGTGAAGAATTGATTAAGATGTTAAAACCAGTGTGACAATCCCGCCGTAATCATTATTCTCTACTAAAACCTAACTTGTCTTTCACAAAAGATCGGATTCGCTCAGCGGACTGGAATCCTTTTTGAGTTTCTTCCGGGGAGAAATGGGTAGGCCAGTGTACAGGATATCGCGTATCCACATAAAAGGTAGTCAAAAATTCGCAATCTTCACAGAGCTGATTAAAGGAGGGATTTTTAGATAGACATATTTTAAGGAGTAACGGAAGATCATGAATCTTAAGAAATTCGAGTTCGTTAGCGATAATATAGGACTTAAGGTATTTCTCGACTGCTTGCTGAAAATGGAAACAAATTTGACCAAAAAAAGGCTTACCTTCTTCGAAATTTAGGCGGGCAAATTCGAAATCTTCATCGGCTTTGGCTAGCCACTCCCGGACAATTTCAATATCAACCATAAAGGACTCTGCCTTCCTTCAAAACAGCTTTGAGGAACGGGTCACCCATTTTAAGTCTTTTTTCAAACTCCTCCGGTCGGTAAACAAGGAAATCAACTGGGATATTCCGTTCAATCATCCTGCTCAATTCCCTAATTCGGTCTGCTCCATAGAGGGGGGTATCCTTTTTGATAATTAGTAGATCCACATCACTATCTGGAGTGATCCTTCTCTGGGAAGCATTCCCAAAAAGAATGATTTTCTCAGGTTTAAATTTTTCAATAATCTGAGCAGTAATGCTTTCAAGCTCCTTCTCAAAATCAATATTCATAAACTGTTCCTTTGTAATTAGGGTTACATAAATGCTAAGGTTTCCACCCAAGAAAGTCAATAAAAAGATTCTTTCCAGACAATTACCTGTCTATGCGGTCTTTAAAATGTGAAATATGGGAGTGTCCCTTCAAACCCCTTCATAGGGCCGCATATTAATCAATGATTACTTCAGAAGTTCTAAAAATTCCTGGCTCGAGACAATCTTAATTCCTCGATATTCCTTTAAATCTTTTAGATGGTTGTCTTTTGAGACAATGTAGTCAGCCTTTGCTTTTAACGCACAAGCTAAAACAGGATCGTCTTTCGGATCTTTTTGAATCACTCTAATTTTTGGTAATTCCTTTAGAACTTGTGTGGCAACTATCCTCAGTGTTGCTAAATATTCCAATGCTTCATCATCGCTATAATGATATTTTTTACGAATTCGGCCATAAGTTAGAAGGACGAGCCTGGTCTCTTCCAAAATATCTTCTGATAGATAAAGTTGATACTGGTCTTTCGCTCCGAGGAGAACCTTGGCATTGACCCCTTCATGTTTCAAAAAAGCACTGACCAAAATGCTGGTATCAAGGATGACTTTCAGCATATCACTTAGACCTAATCGTCTTGATGGCCTCTAAGACATCCCTCTCCACCTCTTTTTCGGAAATTTTGCCATGCCTTTTGCCAACTTTTGCCATTACTTGCTGGAGTCTTGCCCGGGCTTGGTCTTTGTCTACCAGCACCTTAGGTTTCAAAACCACCTTGTTCTTCTCCATTTGCACTTCTAAAATGTCCCCTTCTTTAATTTCTAAGACTTCCCGTAATTCTTTCGGCATGGTGATTTGCCCGCCCCTCAAAACTTTAACGAATGACATAATGAGACCTCCTTTTTGATTCCCTATAAGTATTTTACAAATTATGTATTTCTGTAATTATGATAAACAATTAATGATGGCGTGTCAAGAGGTTTACCATTTTCTGGGGATAGGTTGAGATAGGTCTCAAGGCAGGTTAGAAGGCGAAGTGCAGAAGAAATAAGTCTTGAGTGAAAAGTGAAGCCGCTGATTGTTAACCTTAATTTGCTACAGCATACTCGACAGATCGAGGGTTCTCGATTCTCTTGGAAGCATCTAACACTTCCAGCCCAACGATATTGCCGTCCTTGTCATAGTCGAGGATCACACCGGGCTTGTCTGCGTCACTTTCCTCGACAGGTGCGTTGCTGAAAATGATTCGGAGTACGTCCACCTCAGGATCATAGGTTACTTTCATACAGTCCTCCAGTACTTGGTGATCTTGCTGGTTCGATAAACAGTGACAACGATGGGAGGATCAACTGTTTCGTCAACAATCGCCCTGAGCAAGAAGATCTTACCAGCGCCAAAATCAAGTTGTGATTGGTATGTTCTCTTTCCACCCCGTTCTGAAACAACTTGCTGAGGGCTTTCTAAAACGGATTCCAACAGATTTAAAGGTATTGACCGACGTTCCATTTCTTCCTTTACATGTCGTGAAAGCTTAAAGTTCAACTCTCCCATTTGTCCTTTAACACCATTTTAACATATTATTCCTTTTTTTCTTCTCCAATCTTTTCTCCAAGAGCCAGGCATGTTACTCACCCTCTTAAAAATAGAACAACCCCCCCTTTATTCTCTCCCTATTCCAATTTGTCTTCAGGACAAACATCATGAATATGTTATAATTTTATCGACATCCCTCATATCTTCCCCTGAATCGATTCAAATTTAATCTGTCTGATTTCAAGAGAGAATTTGGCTGCAAGTTTTATTGCTTCCTTATAAATCATGTCGGAGCCAAGAATATTGGCAACAGTTCGACGCCTTCCACGTTCCATTTGACAACCGAATATAACTGTGGTGATGTTCGCCGGCAAAGGTATTAGTTTGCCTCCAATTTTTGTAATCAATCGCCATTCCTTTTCGTAATGCCAGTCAAAGGCTTTCGTTGCGGCAATCTTTGTTAATGCTTGTGGCTCTATAAGTTCCTGTGGACTGAAAGCTGGAAGTTCATTGTGATAGACGACGGGTAGACAGAAATCCCAATTGCCCAAGTCGTTCCCTTTAGTACGCTCAAATTCAATGCAGAACCCTGTGTGGCCCTGCGTATAATGCGACCACATCAAAATGTTATCATTCACTTCGCTTAGACATACAACCCCCAGTTCTCTGACTTGGTTTTTAGCTTCCTCAAGCGAATCTTGGTCAATAGGGATTCCATTCAACGAGGTCTTGGTCAAGTTGAACTGGAACTCAAATGGGTCGATTAGGGTTTTTGCCTTCGGACACCATATCTCTTTGTTAATAAGCATTGACAACGAGTTGTCATTGTAAGGGACATACCTATATAATTTGGGAATGGCAATGTAATCGCAAGAAGGGCATTGGAGTCGTCTACGTGGATATTCAGTTCCACAATTGGGACATACAATTATTGGTTCCATAGCAAGTCTTTACGTCGGATATATAAAATTAGCATTAGATTCAAATCTTTAATCTTTACAAAGTATTTTTTTCTTTTCCCCTTCTATCTCAAAAATCTTAAATTACCGTTGCCTGGCACCGATTTTATCTTTTCAATCCCTTCGTCCTCCTTTCCTTAAAGTAGGAAGTGTAGGGTATAGACCAGACACCGGAAACCGTACCTTTTATCTTGGATTTGTTACACTGCGGATGCGGATTTAAGATTTTCCAATTCAACCGAAGGGTTTTCCTTGCTTAAGTCGAGATGCTGAGATGCGTCAAGAACTTCGATTCCAACAATCTCTTCATTAGGACCGAAGTCAATTGCAAGATCTTCTGTTACCCTTACAGTAGTTACCTGGATTGGTCCCTTTTTGAAGGAAATATAGGCTGCATCTACCTGAGGATCATACTTGATCTTCATTTCTTTCCTTATATTTTCTCCTTTTTTCGCTAGGCCTTATTATTTACTCTTAACGGATTCGAAGAAATTTCTTAGTTCAAGCTCAAGTTCCCGTAAAGTATCCTCACAATCGTGTACCAATCCTGCCATTTTCTCCCACCGGAGTTCGAAAGTGTAGGCCTGTCGGAAGACATGGCGAAAATATAGATAGTTTCGTAAGAGATCTCTAAGGTGTGCAGAAATTACCGGGGGACGAGCCGGACCGGACCGTGCCACGCTATCCAAAAGCTGGCGGTGCCAGAATTCACCTGTTGGAGGATTGCTATCCAACTCCACTGCCACGCGCTTTAAGATATTTTCAATACCAGTATAAAAAGCGTGTAACATCGCAGCGAGGGCCGAGAGCTCAATCGGATCAGGTTTTGTACCCCTGCACTTCCTCAAAAGAGGTCGGTGGGTTTCCAAGAGACGATTCAGTTGCTCAAGTTCGACTGCAACCTGTTTTTGCAGCTTATCCAACATTTTGCAATTCTTCCTCTTCTTTTAGGTATCGTGTGAAGGGGTTGAGTTCATCCAAATCCACTAGGTCTAAAGGACGTTGAAGAATATCCGCAACCAGGCCCATTGCTTGGAAAAATTTCTCAGGAGGAAGGCCGGATACGGCCAAATCGATATCCGAATTTTCGCGTATATTCCCTTTGGCCCCCGAACCAAACAGATATACTTCACTCGCCCCAGCCTCTTTCAGCACCGCCGCTGCCCGTTTGATTAATTCTCTCATTTCATCATTCATCGGATTCTACTCCATTTTTGACTCTTCTGTTAAATATTATCATTAAATCCCGATAATTAAAAGACCTTAATTGACCGGCTGATTCAGATGAATTTTCTTTCCTCCTTAATGGCGTCCTGGGAACGAACAGAAAGATCAAAGTCAATATGCAAGTCAGACCCCAATTTTCTTCTAAGTTCAGACAAAGCAGAACGGTTTGCGGGTTCTTCTTCATTTATGTAGTTGTTATGTGAAGTTAGGGGAGGATTCTTTATAAAAATCATCGGGGTTCTTCGAATAAAATATTAACCCCTCACCTCCCGCAAGCTGTATAAATATTGTATGAAAATATTCCATATTTTCTAAGGATTCATTGCCAAAAGAATACGTCGATGTCTCATCGAGTAAGTATGAATCATAAAGCAATAAGATTTTTGGCTCCTTAATTACTCTCTTTTCCAATTTTCGTCTTTTGTCGTTAATAGCTCCTTGTAGAAAATTCTTTACGGTTTGCATATTTTGAGGAGAATTAACCCAAACGGATCTCATTCCAAACGTCGGATAAATTATGTCCATATTTTGATGGACCTTTTTGATTGAAGAAACCCATACAGTCCCTAAGAAAAGATCTTTTTTATCTGCAGAGTCGAGATGTCTAGTTTCTCTTATGTATTGAAAGTAATGCCTTTTGAGTTCTGAAAGGAAATTCCTATATTTGCTACTCTTAAACACAGGAAATTTAAACTCAATGAAATATGCACCTCCTAAAATTCCATTTTCTTTTGCTTCCTGTTCTATTTCCTTTACATAACTGTCATGGTAACTTCTGTATTCACGTTCTAATACCTGCTCTTTATCCATAATAGACTTACAATATATTTTGGCTTCCGATACTTCCACTGCAAAACGCTTTTGTTCAAATAATATTAAGAAGTAATCGGGAGGATCATCTTTCACCGGCTCCCAATGAATGTCTTTAGGATCTAAGGTTTTCAATAAAAGCCTTGAAAAACCTTCCCTACAAATTCTTTCGCTTTTCCGTTCCATAAATTTCCGCCTTTAATTTCAACTCGTTCATAACTACATTGACGACACTCTCAATTCGTAGGTATAGACGCAATGCGGATAAACTTCTCACTGGGGAAGCCCCAGAAATTCCCTATCGCTTATCCTATGTTGTCCTTATTATTTTGTCTTCTCCTCGACGATTTGGATCTCCTTATCTGTAAGACCATATAATTCATACACTAGATTATCGATTTGGTGGTCGGTGGTGTCGATTTGGCGCTGGATTCGAGTTTTTTCGTCTGGGATTTTTGCTGCCGCCAATTGCTTATGCAGTGATAACATCTGCTCGACCAGATTCACCATCTTGTCGTGACGGGCTTTGTCGGTGGGGTTGGAGAAGTTGATGGTGCGAATGGGAAGCTGTGATAGGAATTGGCGGTTGGCGGACAACCACCCTCCGCGAAATGGTGCACTTACGTGGGGAAAGTACCAGCGCAACAGCCTTGAATTAAGCAAACCAAGCAGATACAGCAATCCTTGTTTTTGATAGGCCGTTTTTAATGTAATACCTCCCACGTCAACGTTGTCTAAGAAATGATTGCCTTCGAGGTCATAATTCCCATACAGTTTATCCACGAGACGGGGAACACATAGTTTTTGGATGGATTGCCGTGTCATGTTTTTGAGATAAATATAGCCATACCAATGTGCTCCCCCTCCCTTTCCTTTCTCGCGCTCTTCCAGTCTTTCCTTATTCTCCAGCAAATAAGCTGCTGTCTTAGGATAAGTTTTAGAAATTATATCGAAGTCAATCAACTCTACTGATTTACCATCAACTTTATATGGAAAGAAAATATATTGACGTTCAGGTAGATCGCAGTAACGATTTACGTCAGTTCCACTGACTAATGGGAATAGAAGTCCTTTCTCGAATGTCCATTCAGTGTTAAGCGCCTTGGATTTTAATCTTAAAGTGTGGGGTGTTTCTTCGATCAAATCCATAATGAATACGTCGTCAGCACTTGTTTGCAACCCAACAAAAATATCCGCCATATCTCCCAACTTCACTGCCATCTTTTTCAATTTTTCGAATAATTCGGCGCTTTTTCCTACAGTGAAGTTCCATTCTGAGGGTGTAATCTTTGTGGCTGGGATTTTCCCTTCTGTTGCTTCACCATTAATCCGCCAATCTGCCAAATCATCTACCTTAATAAAATGACATTGTTTGTTGCCTGCTTTATCGAGGAATAAGAGGCAAGTGTAATTTGTTGCTCCGGCAAAGATTTGCCTGTCACCAAAATGGACGACTTCAGCAAGGTGCTTACCCTTTGCTAACAAGCCTCGTAATGGTTCTCCATATTGCGCATTGAAGAATTTGTGGGGCAGGATAAAACCCAACCGTCCGCGTTTATTCAACAGGCTTAAACCACGCTCCACAAAGACTACATAGATGTCATAGTTACCTTTGCTTGCAGCCGTGTAATGTGTTTTATAGAGTTCTACTTCTGTTGGCGCCCATTCCTTCATGGTTTGGATGCGGATGTATGGTGGATTTCCAATGACCACATTAAATCCGCCGTGTTTCATGATTTCTGGGAATTCCTTTTCCCAGTCGAAGGGGTTGATGCGGTAAATTTCTTCCTTATCGAACAAGGGCAGGACATGTCCTGCCCCTACAGAATGGAAATCCGGGCCGATCAGGGAATTGCCACATTTGATGTTGCTTCCCAGGTCAGGCAAGGCCCTTTCCTTAAATAACTTCATCTGGCGTTCCAGGGTATCCTGGTTTTCACCTTCGAGAACCTTTAGAAGCAAACTGAGTTTAGTTACTTCAACTGCCTGTGGATCAATGTCAACTCCATAAATATTGTTTAAGAGAATCCTCTTCTTTTCCTGAGTAGTCAGGCACCACTGACCACCACGACCCTGATAGATTTCTTTTGGTGCAGGGCTGAAGCCCTGCGCTACATTTTTATTCTTTGGGTTATGGGCGATGTACCAATCTCGATGATAATCTAATAGGCTCTGGTAAGCTCCAAGGAGGAAGGAACCAGAACCGCAGGCCGGATCGAGAATGCGTATTTTGGATATCTGTTGTGGGGTTAATTGTCGGTGTAGGGGCATCCCTCTGTGGGTGCCCTCATCTGGGCGGCCACGGTGGGCCGACCCTACAAGTTTGCCGACTGTATTCCTGACGATGTAATCAACAATGTAGGATGGGGTGTAATAGACGCCACCAGCCTTTCTCACTTCGGGTTTTTCTTCTACTTTTGCCCGATGGCCTTCGGTGAGCCGGATCACCTTTCCAAGAAACTGCTCATAGACATGGCCTAAAATATCTGCACTCAAAACAGAGAATTCATAGGGAGATTCAGGATAATAGAGGTTTTTAAAAATATCTTTCAGTGGGGTGTCGTCTACTTTGATTTCCGGGGTGAGCCTGTCTGTTCTAAAGTCGAAAAGGCCGGAATTATACTTATCATCAGCATGGTAGAAAATCTGACGGAGACGATGGTAAGTGTTAGTACCGTTGAGGAGAGTCTGGATCTGTCCATATTTTTCAATTCCTCGATCCTCACACATTCGAAGAAAGATGATACGGTCAATGGTGAGTTGAACGGCAAAGTTAAGTTCCTGGATAGAGAGTTTCGGGTTTCTTATGGCGATGTCTTTGGCCAGGGCTTCACGCCAGGATTCTATCTCTTTTAGAAACTCAGCATCTACCTCTGTAGTGCCACGCTTCTGCCTGTCCGATTCTACGAATTTATCAAAGGAGCCTTTGAGGACGGATTCTTTGGCGAGGAGGTTGTAAATCTCTTCAAAGGAATCGATGTATTGGTTGTATGTATAAAACCGGATTCTTCCAATGCTCGGTTTATCGTTCGGCTTTGGCCGGAAACGGCAGTCGTAAATGGCCATTTCTTCAAAGTCGGTGAGAATTGAAATGGGGAGCTTCGCACTCCATGCATATCGCCTCAGTTGGTATGCAGGACTGGTCTGGCCTTTAATATCAACGGATGGTTTTTTGGTTTCGAGAAAGAACTTTCTGATACCACCAATGCGGAAGCAGTAATCTGGAGCTTTAGTAGCTCCAGCAATTTTAATCGCATCCTCATGGATAACATCCTTGTATTGTTCTGCATAGCCGGCCTTATTGGCCACATCCCAGCCCAGGGCTTCAAAGAAGGGATCGATGAATTCTCTTCGTAACTGGGTTTCGTTGTAGGCAGGGCTCCGGTAGGCTTCGATGTTCCGTTGGAAGCGCTCAACAAGAGCGGCAATTTGTTTTAGGGCTTCTTTCATGACTGGTTTGAATTGATTATAGTCTTCCGAGAAAAAAGTGTAAAGAGGGGAGTAGAACGTTCAAAGAATGTTTAAATTCTCTCTTCCTTCTGGAAAGGAAGTCTGAGGTCTTGGGGTGCGTCTGCCCGTTTACGAATCGTCTTCCGGGTGAGGATCAACAGGATAACATAGGTTCAAATTTGGCAGACAATGTCTGCCAAATTACGGATTCACCAGACGTTGTCTCAGTTTTTGCTCTTTATCAGATTTCCAGGACAGTGTCTTGGATTTTCAAAAGGGATGACGATTACCAGAATGGAGATGGTGAGGAGATAGGTGAGAATTCTATCCCTTCTCAACCTTCTTCAAAACCTCCTCTAAGATCGTGAGGGCAATGTCCGTTTCTCTCTTGGTGATAATCAAAGGTGGGCTGAAGCGAATCACATTCTCCCCACATCCTAAGAGAAGAAGTCCCTTCTCGAAACAGCCTTGAATGACCGCATTCCTCTCTTCAATGGCCTTCTTCTTCGTCTTCTTATCTTTGACCATTTCGATTCCGATCATCAAGCCCTTTCCCCTAACATCGCCGATCAGATGGAATTGTTTCTGGAGATCTCTCAGATTTTTGAGAAGGTATTTCCCCTGTATCGCAGCATTTTGGATAAGTCCTTCTTCAAGGAGTTCGATCGTTGTCAGGGCAGCCTGGCAACTGATGGGATTACCACCGAATGTGCTGGCATGAGAGCCCTTCACCCAATCCATCACCTCACTTTGAGAGACCATGGCTCCCAGAGGCATTCCAGAAGCGATTCCCTTTGCCAAGGCAAAGATATCGGGTATGACACCCCAGTGTTCAATAGCCATCATCTTCCCGGTTCGTCCCATCCCACTCTGAACCTCATCGGCTACGAAGAGAATCCCAAATTCCTTTGCCAGGTCATAGAGTTTTTTGTGAAACTCCGGGGGAGGGACGACATATCCACCTTCCCCTTGAATGGGTTCCACAAAGATGGCGGCGACCTCCTCTGGAGGAATACTCCGTTTGAAGAGGTCTTCACGAATCCACTCCACACAGGCAACACTACATCCCGGGTATTGGTGCTGATGATAAGGACAGCGATAGCAATAGGGGTAAGGGACGTGTGTCACTCCGGGAAGAAGGGGGGAAAACCCTTTCTCGAAAATTGCTTTGCTTGCCGTTAAAGAGAGAGCACCCATGGTTCGTCCGTGGAACGCTCCGAGGAAGGCTAAAATGAAGGGTCGTCTTGTATGAAACCTCGCCAGCTTTAGGGCAGCCTCAATGGCCTCTGCTCCAGAATTCCCGAAAAAAACCTTTTTCTCTTTTGGCCCGGGAGTGATCTCGGCCAGTTTGGCAGCAAGGGTTGACTGCGCCTCGTAGTAGAAATCACTGCCTGACATATGGATGAGCTGTTCGGCCTGACGATGAATGGCCTCTACCACCTTTGGATGGCAGTGGCCAGTATTGCAGACAGCAATCCCTGAATTAAAATCGAGGAATCGATTTCCATCAACATCCTCCACCCAAACCCCTTTCGCCTTCTTAACCACCAAAGGATAGACTCGAGTATAGGATTGGGAAATAAATTTTTGATCCCTCTCGAGGACCCTCCTTGCCTCAGGTCCGGGAAGTTCTGTAATAATAGAAGGAACCTTTTCAGGGTGTCGCATAGGAAAATCCTTTTTTGAATATATGGAGTTTTTACAGTCAAGTCAACCCCGTGAGGTAATAAATATCCGAATCCCCTTACTTACGTGGCACCCTCTTTTCGAAACCCAGTGATTGGATCCTAAAATAACTCAAATAAGCATACCTCAACGGGGTCAATCCAATTCCATCCCCTGGTTTAGTCAGAAAATAAGTTTCAAATCCCCCCATTCCCCCCTTTACTAAAGGGGGGTAAGGGGGGATTATCAAATTTTATGGTTCATGGGAGGCCAACTGGCCATTGGATAATTAGTTCGATAAAAGGTAGGCCAAATTGTCTAGGATGGTGGTGAAAAAGACATCCCTCACCACATATCCTTCTGGGACTATAATCTGTGCTGGTGCAAAGTTGAGAATTCCTTTTACTTCTGCTTCCACCAACAGATTGGCTACACCCTGAGCCTCTGAAGGAGGGGTTGCAATGAGACCGATCTCGATCTTCCTCTCTTTCGCTACTTCTCTGAGCCGGTTGATGTGAAGGATTTCCACGGGTTTGCCCAACTTTTCCGAAACCCTCCCGATCACTTTTGGAGGATCGATATCGAATGCCGCAACGATTTTATAATTCTGTTTTAGAAAATCCTTATAGGAGAGGAGGGCAGAGCCCAAATTTCCAACACCGATGAGTGCCATCCTCCACTCCTTGTTCAATCCCAATATCCGTTTAATATTAGAGAGCAGGTCTTTCACATAATAACCCACACCTCGAATTCCAAACTCACCGAAATAGGCCAAGTCCTTTCTCACCTGAGCCGCATTGACCATGCATTTGTTAGCCAGTTGAGCAGAGGAGACGACCTTCTCCCCCTTTTCCTCCATCTGTTCCAAACACCTTGAATATCGTGATAATCTCCTGATGGTTGCTTCTGGTATTTTAGAATACTTCAATTTTGTGACTCCTTTCACAAAAACTTTGAAAAAAATTTAATAAATTCTCATTCTTTTGTCAAGCCTTCTGTGGGACCCTATACTTAATATGGTACATGGCGGGCTTCCTAACCCTAACCCAAAGACAATTTTTATCCTTCAAGGGGTTTGAAGTCCTACTTCTTTTTGGCCAACTGTTTGATAGCCTCATCCAAGCGGTGATTGGCAAATTCCAACAATTCTTCTGTATACTCCAAATTGTGAACCCCGTTTCCCTTCTTTGCTAAATTATAATTAAACTCTGCCTCTCCAAACAATTTCCGATAGACGAAGGTATGGCCTCCACGGCGATCAATCCGTTCAATCGCCTCCTTTACCTTATCGATCTTGGGAGTCACCTTTTTTAACAATTCCTCAGAGAGGGTTTTCCACCGGACCACCATCTCCCCGTAGCTCTGATCATGGCATTCGATGCATCGTTTCTTGATCGCGTCAAATGAGTCCTTCCTTTTTGCAATTACACCGCGGTGGCAATCGATACATTCGACCACATCGAGCTTATTGCTTGGCCTCTCCTTGACGCCGATGCCCCCTTTCCCCTGGACCAATCTTTTAACAGAAACATGACAGTCTTCACATTTGACTTTCTTTTCCGCTTTTCCATGATGGCATCCTGCGCAATTCTTCTGAAATGTCTTTCCATGATTCTCACGGGAGGTATGGCAATCCGAACATTTGAGCCCATTGCCTGCTACGTGGGTTTCATGAGAAAATTTGATATCGTTGAATGTGACGGTGCGTTTCTCCATCCCCACATGGCAGAGAGTTGTGCAAGTCATCTGGGTTTTAAACTCCCGAGGCTTGTACCCTTTATCGATTACCGCCAGGGCCTGTTCGGTCTTATTGTTGGCCGCATTGAGGAGTTTGAAGGCATATTCGATATTGTGGACGCCCTTGCCCAGCAGGACAAAACTGTAATTGTGGCGTGCCTCATTGAGGAGGTTTTGAGCTTTTTTGAACTCCCCAGACCCTCCCCTGCTCTTTTCAAAATCGTATAACACCTTTTGAACATTGAAGATCCGCTGATTGGTCTCATTCTCTGCTTTGGATAGGAGAGCCTTCCAATACTTCAAGGTATCATCAAATCCCTCACCATGGCAGCCCACACAGGCTTCCCCGATCGCCCTTTCGACATATTTAGTGGTATGGAGGGAAGCCTGGCTCTCCTCGCCCTTTCTATGACAGGCAACACAATCCACATTCGTCGTAAACATGAGGCTTGGAGAATCAGGAACCCCGATTCCCCCACTTCCGCGGTATAACTCTCTCGGCCCCAAATGGATTTCCTTGCTGTGGCACTTATCACAAATGGCGGGAGAATGGACAAAGGTGAGAATCGGTCCGATCTCATGCCGAATATAACTGTGGCAATCTGCGCATTCGATCTTGTGGTCGGTAACATGATTCTTATGCATGAATTGAGAGGTATATTTGGTCCTCAGTATTTGGGGTTCTTTATGACACTGAGCACATTTCCCCTCAGGGACATGACCATCTCCTTGAACGACATTAATATGGCATTTTTCGCAGGCTACCCCTCTTTCAATATACTTCCGATGATTGAAGCTCCAACCTTTAACTTTAATGTCTCCTTTGGGCTCAACATGACAGGAGGTACAACCACCGACGGCGCAAGAAATACATTCCTCTTCCCCTCTTTGACCAGCCCGGTAGTAATGACAGATGAAACAATTGGTTTCGTGAACGGTGAGGTGGGCTCCTTGGACGAGTTGTGCATGACAGGTGGTGCATCGAAGTTTAATTCCCCTTCTCAACTCGCCCAGATGTTTCCCATGTGAGAAAACCACATTCTTATGGACCATATCCCTCTGGAGATCCTCGATCTTATGACATCCCTTTTGCAAGCAGTTACCGTCATCCACTTCATAATGGACTTTCTTGAAGCCTTTCCCAACA
>Ga0315294_10004175_pt1 | contig 15745 bp, 9 predicted proteins | sample YL17G13_40_MG_FD_203626 | JGI IMG/M metagenome (GOLD analysis project Ga0315294, IMG submission 203626) | Sediment microbial communities from Yellowstone Lake, YNP, Wyoming, USA - YL17G13_40 | ecosystem: Environmental > Aquatic > Freshwater > Lake > Sediment | place: USA: Wyoming | collected... | reverse complement strand
TCATCGAGACCCAGAAGAAGATCGCCGAGGACCCCCACGTGGCCGCGGTATACGACATCACCGGCGAATGGGACTCGCTCGTCATCGCCCATTTCCGGGGCCGGGACGACCTGAACACGTTCCTCAAAAAGCTGAACACCCTGCCTTGCGTCGACCGGACCGTAACCCATCTCGTGCTCAACACGGTCAAGGACGAGCGGCGCCTGTTCGTCTAAAAATTCGTTCTTGACACCCCCCCCGTTTATGCCATAATTGATTTTTTGAACGGAGGTCGCCATGCCCAAAAAAAAATACGTCCCCGTCGGACATCACTACATCGTCGAGGCGTCCGGATGCAATCCGAAGGTCATCCGCAGTGTCGAGAAGGTCCAGGACATCCTGGTGAAGGCCGCCGAGATCTCCGGGGCCAAGGTCTGGGCGATCTCCTTCAGCAAGTTCCCGCCGAGCGGCGTGAGCGGCGTCGTGGTGATTTCCGAATCGCACATCTCGACCCATACCTGGCCGGAGATGCGCTATGCCGCGCTGGACATCTATACCTGCGGCAGCCACGTCGATCCCGAAAAAGCTGTCGTTTATGCCGTCGAGAAGTTCGGCGCCTCCACGTCGCATATCACCGAGATCACGCGCGGTATCGACGAGGGCGACTGGAAATTCTATCATAGCTTCATCACCTGGGAGGAAAATTTCCAGGAGCACTTGAACAACAAATCCCTTAAGAAATGACCGCCCGCCGGGTTCTTGTCGCCTGTAAAAATTATTTACAAAAAGTAAACCGAGGATTTTGATAGTCCGTCTCTGATCCGATCCTTTTATCCGGCCGTCTCTGTCAGGCTCCGGCCATTTTTGGCACAAAATGTGCTTTTCAATGGAGACGTGAGCCGGAGTGATGAAACTGACGTCATGGTTCGTCATCTGCTATAATAATAAGGTGAAAGGAACCGTCCGGAACCTTTTATGGGCCTGCGCGGCGGCCGTCCTCCTGGGCCTTCCCCTTTCCGGACAGACCGTCGACGACCTCCTGACCGGCCTCCAAGGATCGTTCGCTTCCAAGGACGTGGCCGCGTATGCCGGCGTGTTCAGTCCTGAAATCCGGGAGCGGGAGAGCGCCGCCATGTCCACCTATCTGCACAAGTGGCGGATGAACCAGGTCCTGTTCCATCGGGCCAGCCGCGAGGCCGACAAGGAAGGTGAACCCGGGATCTTTCTTCAGGTCTTTTTCCAGAACGAAGATTCGGCCATGCTCGAGATCTGGCGCGTCACGTTCGCCAAGGCCGGGGACGGGTGGCTGATCCGGACCAAGGAAGTGATTGGAAATATCACCTCTCTTTACAAGATCCGCATCCCCTCCGGGCGCGTCGAACGGGCCGCCCGGGTCGAGATCCGGCATCAGGACATCCTCATCACCTTCCAAGACGCTTGGATCTTCCATGACAATATCGAGGACCAGGAGACGGCCCTTGTTGTCATCGGTCGGGGACAGTTCCATTTCTCGCCCTCGAGCGATACCGAGAAGCACCAGCTCGAGCTCCGCTACAGGAAGAATTTCATCCAGGACTCTCTCGAATACGGCTATTTCCGTTTTTCCGACTCCTTCTTCCGGAGCCATATCATGATCGACAAAGCCCCGCCGGAGAAGACCCCGACGCTCTCCCAAGCCGACTCCAACCGGGCCTATTCGTTGTTCACCCGCTATTATCCCAACTCGTTCACGATCGAGAATTCGTTGACGGGCGGCCGCCTTTCGTTCATCCCGCGGGGCGACCAGGCCGTCTTCGAGTTGAAGGGCAAGAAGACGGGCGATGTGGCCTATATCTATTCGCCGTTCTCCGACGACGAGATCCACTTCGTCGGCCGCAATCCCGATCAGGTCATCAACCTCTATACGCCCGAGATCAAGGGCGAGGAAGGCCTGAAATCGTTTTTCGTCTCCTTCGGGGAGAAATTCGACGTCCGGCGCTGCGACGTGGAGGTGGATTTCCAGCCGGATAAGCGCTATCTCTCGGCCCGGGCCCGGATCGAGGTCAGCGCTCAGATCGACGCCGTCGAAAACCTGAAATTCAACTTCCACCCTGACTTCGAGATCCTCCGGATCTACGACCAGGACGGCCGCGAGCTCTTCTATACCTTGGACAAGCAGCGCAAGCTCCTCTATATCTATTTCATCAAGCCCCTCGAAAAGAACGCCACGGGCGCGATCGAGATCTACTATCGCGGAGCGATCGAGCCGCCCGGACTGATCCAGGACGTCATCTCCGGCGGCCAGTACAACGAGACGATCTCCTTCACCGAACCCCGCTACGACACGTTCTTATACAGCCAGTCGGCCTATTGGTATCCCCAGCCGGCGGAGGAAGACTACTTCCTGGCCAGCCTCCATTTCAGCATTCCCCCGGGATACACCTGCGTCGCCAACGGGGAACTGGTCGAACAGGGGCGGCTCGAGGCGGTCCGACGCGTCATGACCCTCGAAAAAGTCGGCAACGCCCTCTATCACTTCGAGACCAAATTCCCCGTCAAATACCTGTCCTTCCTCGTCGGACGGCTCGACCGGATGTCCAACGGCAACGGAGGCGGTCCGATCGGCATCCAGGGCTATGTGGCTTCGGAGATCCGGGCCCAACGAAAAGGCCTGGTCGAGGATGCTCGAGCGATCGTCCAGAACTACTCGGCCTGGTTCGGTCCGTTCCCCTATGAGAAGCTGGATATCGTCCAGCGTCTCTGGCCGACGACCGGAGGCCATAGCCCGGCCTCCTTCATCGTCTTGAACGAACTGCCCCGGATCCCCAACGCTCCTCCTCTGGTCACGGCGAACAGCCCGGTGGACATGCCCCGCTTTCGTGAATATTATCTCGCCCACGAGATCGCCCATCAATGGTGGGGTCAGGCCGTGACCTGGGAACGTTATCAGGACCAATGGCTCAGCGAGGGACTGTCCCAGTTCGCGGCCGCGCTTCATGTGAGGGCGAAGTTCGGCGAAGAGGCTTACGCGGGCATCCTCAAGAAATTCTCGCAGTGGACCGAGCGCCTGGCCGATTGGGGGCCGATCACCCTGGGGTCGCGTCTGAGCTACCTCAGTTTCGACGCGTACCAGGCCATCGTCTATGACAAGGCGACGGTCGCCCTCAACATGCTCCGCGACCTCATCGGCGAGGAGGCGTTTTTCAGGGGCCTGCGCGGCTTCTTCGAGAAATATAAATATCGCCCGGCCCGGACGAACAATTTCATCCAGGCCATGGAGCAGACTTCGGGCCGGGACCTCCAAGCTTTTTTCAAAGGCTGGTTCGATACGCACGTCCTTCCCGAAATTGATACCGCGCACGAGATCTTGAAGCGGGGTGACGCTTACATCGTGAAAATCCGGGTCAACCAGATCCGGGGCAATTTTGTCTTTCCGCTCTGGGTCCAGTGGGAGGAGAACAAGAAGACGGTCCGGAAGATGATGGATATCGGCGCGGCGACCCAGGAATTCGAATTTCCGGCGGCGTTCCGCCCGGCCAGGATCAAGATCAATCCCGACAAGCTTGTCCCGGGCGACTTCAAATAAACTCCGGCGGATTTTGCCGCCCTTCCGTCCTTGCCTTACAATAAAAAGCACGGCCCATGGTATGAAAGGCTGACCTTGTGGATTGACAGGGATTCGGCCCGAGGACTATAGTCTTTTTAGGGAATGCGAGGATGCCGGCAGCGACAAAAAAAGAAGATCGGGTGGATGGCCATGAGATTGTTTCGCCGGCCTCTCTGCGCGTTCTCGTGGTCGATGATGAGCTCAACATCCGCAGGACCCTCACGATCTGCCTCGAATCGGACGGCCATCGGGTCACGTCCGTCGCCAACGTCCAAGACGCCCTGGCGGAGGCCTCGCGACGGAGCTTCGATTTGGCCTTCGTGGATATCCGGCTGGGGACGGAGGACGGCCTCGATCTGATCCCGGCCCTGCGGGCGACGGCGCCCTGGCTGAAGATCATCATCATCACCGCGTACGCCTCCATCGATTCGGCCATCGAAGCCATGCGGCGCGGCGCGACCGATTACATCCCAAAGCCGTTCACACCCGCTCAGATCCAACTGGCCGTCCGAAAGGCCTTCGAGATGCGGACGCTCGAACAGCGGGTGGCCAGCCTTCAGGAGGATCTCGGCCGGGCCCATCCCGAGATCGATTTTTCGAGCGCCTGTCCGGCCATGCAGCGGGCGGTGAATCTCGCCCGCCAGGCGGCCGCGTCCGACGCGACGATCCTTCTGCGCGGGGAGAGCGGGACCGGAAAAACCTTCCTGGCCAGGGCGATCCATGCATGGAGCGGCCGGGCGGAGAAGACCCTTGGGGTCGTTTCCTGTCCCTCCTTTTCCCGGGAGCTCTTGGAAAGCGAGCTTTTCGGGCATGTGAAAGGGGCCTTTACCGGCGCCGTCCGCGACAATCCCGGCCGCCTCGCCGCCTGCGAGGGCGGGACGCTGTTCCTGGACGAGATCAGCGACCTTCCTCTGGCTTTGCAGCCGAAACTGCTTCGCTTCGTCCAGGACAAGGAATACGAGCGCGTTGGCGAGGCCGTGCCGCGCAAGGCCGAGGTGAGACTGATCGCCGCCACGAATATCGTCCTGGAGAAAGCGGTCAAGGAAGGCCGGTTCAGGGAGGACCTTTATTATCGGATCAACGTGATCCAGATCGAGATCCCGCCCCTGCGCGAGCGTCCAAAGGATGTGGTCACCCTGGCCGAGCGTTTGCTGGCCTTTCACGGCCGGAACAATCACCGGCTGGACCTGGCCTTCACGAACGAGGCGCTCGAAGCGCTCCGCCGGCATACTTGGCCGGGAAACGTGCGCGAACTGAGCAACGTGGTGGAACGGGCGGCCATCCTGTGCCGGACAAACCGGATCGGAATCGAAAGCCTCCCCGCCGTTCTTGTGCCCGGCGACTCTGCGCCGAAGATCGGCGATCCGGTGACGCTCGAGCGGATCGAGGAAGAGCACGTCCGTCGTGTCCTGGCCGGCGCGAGATCGCTTCAAGAAGCGGCGGACATCCTCGGCATCGACCAAGCCACCCTCTGGCGGCGCCGAAAAAAATACGGCCTCTGAACGTTTCGAACGCCCCCGACCGAAGTCAGCTCTCTACGCCCTATCTTGCAAGATGAAAGGGTCTTTTTTCCAGTTCTTGCGATTTTCAAGGCGCGGATTTTGAATATAAAATGTAATCTATTTATTATCAATAAAATAAGATGAATTTCTAATTGGCATAATTCGTGCAGAGAATCCGGCCAGGGAGAAAAAAATGTTCGGACTCCGACAAAAATTGGCTTTGGGATTCGGTGTTCTTTTTCTCATCATGGTCGCCATCGGCGTGCAAAGCATCCTCAATCTTACGAAATTGGGGGAATCGATCGACGTCATCCTTCGGGAGAACTATCGCAGCGTCATCGCCTGCCAGCAGATGAAAGAAGCCTTGGAACGGATCGACAGCGGACTCCTCTTCGTCCTCCTAGGAGACGGCCGGAGCGGTGAAGAGATGATCCTTAAAAATCAAGGGATCTTCGAAAAGGCTCTCCAGGTTGAGCTGAACACCCTCACCTTGCCCGGCGAAGACGAGAAGGCCGCGAATCTCAGGGACCTTTACGAGCGGTATAAGAATTCGCTGGCCGCCGTCAGGGATCCGGCGGCCTCGACGCTGCAGCGCCACGACGCTTATTTTCTGATCCTCCTTCCTCTCTTCGGGCAGATCAAGGTGGTATCGGACGAGATCCTCCAGATGAATCAGCAGAACATGAGCGATGCCAACAATGAGGCCCGCGACAGCGCGGCCAGGGCTCGACGGCAGATGTACGGCCTCCTGCTGATCGGGACGATCGCCGCGGCAGCCTTCATGGCCTTCGCCGGCCGATGGATCCTGCGTCCCATCCGGCGCCTGATCCGTTCCACGGACGAAATCCGGCGGGGCAATCTCGATCTGGTCGTTCCCGCCGGCGCCCGGGACGAGATCGGCCATCTGTCCGAATCCTTCAACGCCATGACGGCGAGCCTGCGGGAATTCCGCCGAACCGATCAGGCCAAGCTCCTGCGGATCCAGCAGGCGACTCAGCAGGCGTTCGACAGCCTTCCCGACGTCGTCGCCGTGATTGACCCGGAGGGAAAAGTGGAAGTGGCGACGGAATCGGCTAAAAATATCTTCGGCTTATGGCCCGAGGCGACGATCACGGACCTGCCGTTTCCGTGGATCACGGACCTTTTCCGCGGCGCTTTCACGGAAGGCCGCCGCGTGACGCCCAAGGACCAGCCCCTGATCCAGCAATTCGTGCAGGGCGACGAGCGGTATTTCCGGCCGGAAGCGGCGCCTATCCTGAACAAGGAACGGGGAGTGACGGGCGTCGTCCTGGTCTTCCAGGACGTCACCCAGCTCCGGCAGCAGGATGAGATCAAACGGGACGTCATCCGGACGGTCTCGCATCAACTTAAAACCCCTCTGACATCCATCCGCATGGCCATCCACCTCCTGCTCGAAGAGCGGGTCGGCGGCTTGACCGAAAAACAGGCCGAGCTCCTCGTCGCGGCCCGGGAGGACAGCGATCGCCTCTCCGGCATCCTGAACAATCTTCTCGATCTCAGCCGAATGGAATCCGGAAAAGCCCGGCTCGAATTCCGGGCCGTTTCACCTCAGTCGATCGCCATGGACGCGCTGGAATCCGTCCGGCGGACCGCCCAGGACCAAGGCTTGAATCTCGGCGCCGAACTGAGGGGCGATCTGCCGGATGTCCGGGTCGATCCGAGCCGGATCAGCCATGTCTTCGGCAACCTGCTCTCCAACGCGCTCAAGCACACCTCTCCCGGCGGCCGGATCACTCTCTCCGCCCGGGCGGAAGAAGAGTTAGTCCGGTTTTCGATCTCCGACACCGGGGCGGGCATTCCGGCCGAATATCTGACGAAAGTGTTCGAGCCGTTTTTCCGGGTCCCCGGCCGCGGCAACGAACAGGGCGCGGGACTCGGCCTGACCATCGCCAAGGAGATCGTCGAGGCTCATGGCGGAACGATCGGCGTGGAAAGCCGCGAAGGCCGGGGCGCCGTTTTCACCTTCACCCTGCGGCGGGCCGACCGCATCGGAAACGCGGAGCGTCCCTCATGACCGACCTCATCTATGTCGCCCTGGCTGTTCTTTTTTTCGGCCTCTGCGGCCTGTACGCGCGGGCATGCGAAAGGCTGTGACGCATGGAAGATCTTCTCGGGATCATCGTCGCGCTTCTCTTGATCGTTTATCTGTTCGCCTCGATCCTGCGGCCGGAGAAATTCTAGGAGGCGTTTGAGCATGGGCCTTCACGGGTGGATTCAGCTGGCCCTTTTCCTCGGCCTCCTTGGTCTTCTGGCCAAACCCGTCGGCCTTTATCTTGTTCGGGTTCTGGACCCCCAGGGAAAAACATTTTTAGACCGCGTTCTTAAGCCCGTCGAACGGAGGCTATACCGCTTTATGGGGGTTGACCCGCGGAAAGAGCAGGATTGGATACAGTATACGGTCTCCCTGTTGGCCTTCAGCCTGGCCGGGCTTTTGTTCACGTATGCCGTTCTCCGGCTCCAGCACCTCCTTCCGTTGAATCCCCAAAAACTGGGTCCGGTCGGTCCGAACCTGGCCTTTAACACCGCGGTCAGTTTCGCGACCAACACGAACTGGCAAAATTATGCCGGCGAGACCACCTTATCCTATTTTTCCCAGATGGTCGGTCTCGTCTTCCACAATTTTGTCTCGGCGGCCGCCGGGATCGCCGCCGCGGCGGTCCTCGTCCGGGGGATCGCCCGTCATTCGACGAGGACCCTGGGCCATTTCTGGGTCGATCTCATCCGGGTGAATCTCTACCTGTTGCTGCCGGCCAGCTTGATCTTCTCGATCTTTCTAGGATCGCAGGGCGTCGTCCAGAATTTCCATCCTGCGGTCAAAGCAGCGGCTGTTGAGACCGCGTCTCCTCGAGATTCAAGAACGGAGACCGGCGCCCAGACTATCGCCCAAGGCCCTGCGGCCTCGCAAGTGGCAATTAAAATACTGGGGACGAACGGAGGGGGCTTTTTCAACGCCAACGCCGCCCATCCGTACGAGAACCCCACGCCCCTGTCCAACTTCATCCAGATGCTTTTCATCTTCTTGATTCCGAGCGGCTTGACTTATTATCTGGGACGGACCGTCCGGAACCAAGGCCACGGCTGGGCCGTCTGGGCGGCCATGGCCCTGCTCTTCCTGGCTTCGGTCCTGATCTGCTGGCGGGCGGAAAGCGGCGGCAATCCCCGCTGGACGGCGCTCGGCGTGGACCCGGCCGCCGGGAACATGGAGGGCAAAGAGGTCCGTTTCGGGGCTTTCGATTCCGCCCTCTTCGCCTCCGTCACCACGGCCGCCTCCTGCGGCGCGGTGAATTCCATGCATGATTCCTTCACGCCGCTCGGAGGCCTCATCCCGCTTTTCAACATCCAATTGGGGGAGGTCGTGTTCGGCGGCGTAGGCGCCGGTCTCTACGGGATGTTGGTCTTCGTCGTGTTGGCCGTGTTCCTGACGGGGCTGATGGTCGGCCGGTCGCCCGAGTATCTAGGCAAGAAAATCGAGGCCTATGACGTCAAGGTCAGCGTCCTCGCCGTCGTCATCCTCTTTTTCAGCATTCTCGGCTTTTCGGCCTGGGCGGCCGTCACCCAATGGGGAACGTCCGCCCTGCGCAACGCCGGGCCGCATGGCCTGAGCGAGATCCTCTATGCGTATTCGTCCGGAACGGGCAACAACGGGAGCGCTTTCGCCGGGCTGAACGGAGACAGCCCGACCTACAACATCACCTTGGCTTTGGCCATGCTCGCCGGTCGCTTCCTGATGCTGGTCCCCGTGATGGCCTTGGCCGGAAGCTTGGCGGCCAAGAAAAGAATACCCCCCTCCGGGGCGAGCTTTCCCGTCGCCGGATGGATGTTCACGCTGATCCTTGTCGCCACGGTCCTGATCGTCGGAGCGCTGACATTCCTTCCGGCCCTAGCCCTCGGCCCGATCGTCGAGCACTTCGTTATGACGGGGTCGCCGCTTCTCTATTAGCGGGGAAAACATGGCCGCCGTCCACCATTCCCTCTTTGACCGGCGGATTGTCGGCCGGGCGATGCTCGATTCCTTCAAGAAACTGAACCCGTTATCGCTCCGTAAAAATCCGGTCATGTTCGTAACCGCGGTCGGCGCCGTCATGACGACCCTCGGCCTCATCGTCCGTTCCGGGAAGGAATCCGCCGGCTTTGTCCTTCAGATCAGCCTCTGGCTGTGGTTCACGGTGCTCTTCGCCAATTTCGCCGAAGCCATGGCCGAAGGGCGCGGCAAGGCCCAGGCGCGGGAGCTGCGCAAGACCCGGACCTCGACCATCGCCAACCGCCTTCGGGAGGACGGAACGACCGAGGCGGTCCCGGCGGAACGGCTGCGGAAGGCCGACCTCGTTCTCGTCGTCGCCGGCGAGATCATCCCGGCGGACGGCGAGATCATCGAGGGCGCCGCTTCCGTGGATGAATCCGCCATCACGGGCGAGTCCGCCCCCGTCATCCGGGAAGCGGGCGGAGACCGGAGCGCGGTCACCGGCGGGACGCGGGTCCTCTCGGACCGGATCGAGGTGCGCGTCACGGCCGACCCGGGCGAAAGCTTTTTGGACCGGATGATCAATCTCGTCGAAGGCGCCGAGCGCCGCAAAACGCCGAACGAGATCGCCCTGACGATCCTCCTCTCGGCGCTGACGATCATTTTCCTGGCGGTCATACTCACCTTGAGGCCGCTCGGCCGCTATTCCGGCGTGTCGTTCACGATCACGACTCTCGTCGCGCTCCTCGTCTGCCTCATCCCGACCACGATCGGCGGCCTTCTCAATGCCATCGGCATCGCCGGCATCGATCGCATGGTCCAGAAAAACGTCCTGGCCATGAGCGGCCGGGCGGTCGAAGCGGCGGGGGACGTGGATGTCCTTCTTCTCGACAAGACCGGGACCATCACCCTGGGCAACCGCCAGGCCGCGGCGTTTCTGCCGGCGGCCGGGGTGACCGCCGACGAGCTGGCCAACGCCGCCCAGCTCGCTTCCTTGGCCGACGAGACGCCCGAAGGACGGAGCATCGTTGTCCTGGCGAAGACTTACGGCCTCCGCGGCCGGGCACTGTCCGAACTGCCCGGAGCGAAATTCATCCCTTTTTCGGCCCAAACGCGGATGAGCGGCGTGGACATCGACGGCCGGAGGATCAGGAAGGGCGCTCCCGATGCCGTCCGGGCGTTCATCGGACGGAACGTTCCCGCCGAAGTCCTGGATTCGATCAGCGTCATCTCGTTCTCCGGCGGGACCCCGCTTCTCGTGGCCGAGGGAAGCCGGGTCCTGGGCGCCGTTCATTTAAAGGACATTGTCAAGGGCGGGCTCAGAGACCGCTTCGAGCGGTTCCGGGCGATGGGCATCAAAACGGTGATGATCACCGGCGACAACCCGCTGACGGCGGCCGCCATCGCCCGGGAGGCGGGCATGGATGATTTCGTCGCCGAGGCCAAACCGGAGGACAAACTGAGACTGATCCGGACCGAACAGGCGGCCGGGCACCTCGTGGCCATGACCGGCGACGGCACCAATGATGCCCCCGCCTTGGCCCAGGCCGATGTCGGTGTGGCCATGAACACGGGTACGCAGGCCGCCAAGGAGGCCGGGAACATGGTCGACCTCGATTCGAACCCGACCAAGCTGATCGAGGTGGTCGAGATCGGCAAGCAGATGCTCATCACCCGGGGGGCCCTGACCACGTTCAGCATCGCCAACGACGTCGCGAAATACTTCGCCATCATCCCGGCCATGCTGGTCGGCGCCTTCCCGGTCATCGCCCCGCTTAACGTCATGGGCCTCCGCTCGCCGGCGAGCGCCATCCTGAGCGCCGTCATTTTCAACGCTCTCATCATCATCGCCCTGATCCCACTGGCCCTGCGCGGGGTGCGCTTCCGTCCTTTGGGCGCCGCGGCGCTCCTCAAGCGGAACCTCTTGATCTACGGCCTCGGCGGTCTCCTCGCTCCGTTTCCCGGGATCAAACTTGTGGACATGGTGGTCAATGCGCTCCATCTTATATAAAATGAAAAGGGACCCGCAAAAATGAAGGATTGGATTTCGGAATTGCGGACCTCGGCGGCGGCGGTCTTGTCCCTGGCCGTCCTCTTGTGCGGCCTCTATCCTCTTGCCGTCTGGGTCTTGGACCAGGGATTGTTCCCGGCCAAGGCCGACGGTTCACTGGTCCTTCGGCGGGGACAGGTCGTGGGGTCGAGCCTCATCGGCCGGGATTTCCGGGGTCCGGAATATTTCCATCCGCGGCCTTCGGCCGCCGGCCGGGGTTACGACGCCCTTCGTTCCGGCGGCGGCAATCTCGGTCCCACGTCGCGGGAATTGATCGAGGCGGTCCGCCGGCGCGTCGCGGCATACCGAACCGAAAACGGCCTTCCCGCGGGAGCTCTCGTACCGGCCGACGCGGTCACGGCCTCGGCCAGCGGACTCGACCCCCACATTTCCCTGGCCAATGCGTTCTTGCAGGCCCCTCGCGTGGCCGGAGCGCGCGGCCTGGTCGAGGAAGCCGTGCGCCGGCGGATTGAAGCCTGCGCCGAAGGCCGGGACCTGGGTTTCCTGGGACAGCCTCGGGTGAATGTCCTGAAATTAAATCTAGCCCTGGACGAGGTTCATGATGGCGGACGATAGAGCCGGCGCCTTTCTCCAGATGATTCGCCGCTCGCAGCGCGGGCGGCTGAAGGTCTATCTCGGATACTGCGCCGGCGTGGGCAAGACCTATCAAATGCTCCAAGAAGGCCACCGGCTGAAGAACGAAGGTCTCGACGTGGTCATCGGGCTGCTCGAGACGCATGGACGGTCCGATATCGCCGGCTTGGCTGAAGGCCTGGAGGTCGTTCCTCGTCGCCGGCAGGAATATCACGGCATGGCCGTGGACGAAATGGACATCGAGGCTGTGTTGGGCCGCAAGCCGCGGGTGGCGCTTATCGACGAGCTCGCCCATACCAATGTTCCGGGCAGCCGGAACGGGAAACGATACGAGGATGTTCAAGATATTCTGGCGGCGGGAATCCATGTCATCACCACGCTGAACGTCCAGCATCTGGAGAGCCTCTACAACGTCGTGGAACAGGCCGTGGGCGTCAGAGTGCGCGAGCGCCTGCCGGATTCCGTCCTGGCCGAAGCGGACCAGATCGTTGATGTCGATTTGGCGACCGAAGACCTCCGGAAACGGTTGCAGGAGGGCAAGATCTACCCGGCCGACCGCATCGGGACCGCCTTGGCCCATTTCTTCGTCCCCTCCAATCTGGAAAAGCTCAGGGAGCTTACCCTCCGCGAACTCGCCTCGCAGATCGATCTCCGGCGACGGGAGACGCGGGACGATGAGGCGAACGCGGCGGACCAGATCATGGTCTGCTTGAGCGCGCACGGCCCCAATAGCGAGAAAATGTTGCGTTACGGATCGCGCTTGGCGGGAAAGCTGAACCGGAATTGGTATGCCGTCTATGTCCAGACGCCGTCGGAAGAAGCCACGGTCATCGACGCTCAAACCCAACGATTCCTCTCGGACGCGCTGACCCTGGCCAAGCAGCTGGGCGCCGTCGTGTTCACGTACAAGGGCGAGGATATCGCCGATACCGTCCTTCGTTTCGCCCGGGAATACCGCGTGGGTCATATCGTCGTCGGGAGGTCCAAGCCGAAGCCGTTCTTGAAAAGGTTCGGTCGGAACAAGGCTGTCGTCGAGACGATTCTCAAGAAGGCTCAGGGAATGACGGTGATCGTTCTCGATACGTGCGGGGATATGCCTCCGCCCTCCGCCCGGACGGCCATGGAGATGCCGGATAACGAGGCCCCGGCGGAGCCGGATAGAACCCGCGGGAGCCCGTCCGCGGAGGTCCTTCGCCTGAGCGCCTGCCTATCCGCGCGCCGCATCGTGATCTGGGATGGACCGATCCGCAAAGAGGACGTCCTGAGAACACTGGCGGCGGCCGCCGTGGACGAGAACCGGATCGAGGACGCGGAGGGCTTGTTCGGCGATATCATGAAAAGAGAGGCCCAGGGGTCGACCTTTTTCAACGAGGGAGCGGCGTTCCCGCACGTCCGCGTCGCGGGCTTGTCCGCGCCGGTCGTCGCCGTGGGATTGACGAAACGGGGCGTATCCGACGTCTCGACGGAAAAGCCGATCGAGATCGTCTTTCTCATTCTCTCGCCGGCCGATACTCCAGATATGCAGGTCAAACTTTTAGGCTGGGCCAGCCGGGCCGCCCAAAACCGACAACTCTTCCAGACGCTTAAAGCCGGCCGATCTCCCCAGGATGTTTTAACGGCCATCCTCCGCTGGGAAAATCCGACGGTCTTTGTGCGTCCGAAGGATTGAACGGGAGTCGCGGACCAGACTTCAAACGGATGATCAGCGGCGATCCAGGACCAGGGTCTGGCCGAACTTCATGACCAGGAACTCCTCCGGCCGCAAGCCCGCCTCCTGTACCGCCCGGCGCAGACAGAGCGGCGGCTCGCCGAGAGGTTCCTCGGTCTGCTTGAATGTTCCCCAATGCATACCGACGGAAAGGGCTGAGCCGAGATCCCGGTGGGCGAGCACCGCCTCCACCGGATCCATGTGCATGGGGCGCATGAACCACCGCGGGCGATAGGCGCCCAGAGGGAGGAGAGCCAATCGGATCGGGCCGAATCGGCTCCCGATCTCCTTGAAATGGGGGGCGTACCCCGAGTCCCCGGCGAAGTAGATATTTCCCTGTTTTGTTTCGATCACCCACCCTGCCCACAGCTCATGGTCGAACGAGAACGGCCCGCGGCCGGAGAAATGCTGGGCGGGGACGGCGTGAAAGAGAACATCGTCTATGAAAGAGGTCTGTCCCCAATCCAGCTGAGAGACACGGCTGTTCCTCAGCGCCGCGAACCAGCCTTGGAGCCCGAGCGGGACGAAATAGCGGGGTTTGTTCCCCAAATTCTTTATCGTCGACTTGTCCAGGTGGTCGTAGTGGTTATGGCTGATGAGAACCGCGTCGATGCGCGGCAGATCGTGGAAGGGGATGCCCGGCGGCGCTTTCCGCTTGGGCCCGGCGAAAGACACGGGCGAGATCCGGTCGCTGAAAACGGGATCGGTCAGGATGTTGAGCCCGCCGACTTGGATCAAAAAGCACGAGTGGCCGATCCAGGTGAGCTGGATCTTCGCCGGATCCGGATGGCGGATAAGGTTCAGATCGGGAGGGACGATCTCCGGCGCATAGGGCGGAACCTGGTCCGGAGGGATCGGCGGGATCTCCTTGGGCCCAAAACCCAACAGCCAGCGGAGAACGCTGCCGAAGCCGCGGCGCTCGGGCACCTCGTAGAGATTCTTGAATCCGTTCTTCGTGTGATGGAGCGGCCGGTCCGGTAGAGAGACGGGCGTCTGGGACACGAAGCAGGCCAGGACCGAGAAGGAGAGGACGACGGTCAGGATCGTCATTGTTCTCATCTCACCCCGGCCGATTCTCTAGGAATCGAAAATCCCTCGAGCCTCGGCCTAGAATTCGCCGGCGTCGATCCTGAGCCGTTTGATCATCTCGTTGAGCGTCGTCGGCTTCACGTCCAGCATGAGGGCCGCCGTCTTCTGGATCCCTTTCGCCTTCTTGAGGGCCGTTTCGATGAGCCGCTTCTGGAAGGCGAGCGTCTGATCGCGCAGGTTCAATCCCTCGCCGGCGATATCGCCCGCTTTCTTCGCCGGCGACAACAGGATCTCGGGCAGGTTCTCGCGCGTGATCGTCCTGGACTTGGCGAACACGACGGCCCGCTCGATGAGGTTCTCCAGCTCGCGGACGTTCCCGGGCCAGGCGTTCTTCTCCAGGATCTCCAGGACGTCCTCGGAGACGCCGTCGATCTCCTTTTCGTTCTCCTTGGCGTAGATCGCCAGGAAATGCTTGACGAGGAGGGGGATGTCCTCCTTCCTCTCGCGCAGAGGAGGGAGCTCGATCTTGATGACGTTCAACCGATAGTAGAGGTCCTTGCGGAACGCCTTCTGCCGAATGAGCTCCTCGAGATCGGTGTTGGTCGCGGCGATGATCCGGACGTCGACCCTGAGGGTCTTGATCCCGCCCAGGCGCATGAACTCCCGGTCCTGCATGACCCGCAGGAGCTTGGCCTGCGTCTCCAGCCCGATCGAGGAGATCTCGTCGAAGAAGATCGTCCCTTTGTCGGCCGCCTCGAACAGGCCCTGCTTCTCGCTCACCGCGCCGGTGAAGGCGCCCTTGACGTGGCCGAAGAGGTGGCTCTCGAGCAGGTCGGGCGGGAGCGACCCGCTGTTGACGACGATGAACGGGAAGCCGGCCCGGTTCGAGTTCTCGTGGATGGCCCGGGCGACGAGCTCCTTGCCCGTTCCGCTCTCGCCCTGGACGAGGATCGTGCTCCGCGTCGGCGCGGCGACCTTGACCAGATCAAAGACGTTCATCATGACCTTGCTCTTGCCGATGATGTTCCCGAAGCTGAACTTGCGCTTGAGCTCGTCGCGGAGGCGGAGGTTCTCCTCCCGGAGGTTTTTGTGCTCGAGGGCCCGGGCGACGATCAGCAGGAGCTCCTCGTGTTTGAAGGGCTTTTGGACGTAATCGAAGGCGCCGATCTTCATCGCCTCGATGGCCGATTCGACCGAGGCATAGGCGGTGAGGATGACGACGACCGCCTGGGGCTGGATCCGTTTGATGGCCCGGAGCACCTCGATGCCGTCCATGCCCGGCATCAGCAGGTCGAGGAGGACGAGGTCGAACCTC
>Ga0315294_10004174_pt1 | contig 15746 bp, 11 predicted proteins | sample YL17G13_40_MG_FD_203626 | JGI IMG/M metagenome (GOLD analysis project Ga0315294, IMG submission 203626) | Sediment microbial communities from Yellowstone Lake, YNP, Wyoming, USA - YL17G13_40 | ecosystem: Environmental > Aquatic > Freshwater > Lake > Sediment | place: USA: Wyoming | collected... | reverse complement strand
GCCGACCGCCTGGCCCTCGTCGACGAGACCGGCCGCGCGATCGGCGAGGAGTACACGCTCGCCCTGGCCGCGCGGCACCGGCTGACGCAACGGCGCGGCCCGCTGGCGGCGAACCTCTCGACCTCGCGGATGATGGACGACGTGGCCCGCGAGGCGGGCGTGCCCCTCTACCGCACCCCGGTGGGCGAGTTGAACGTGGTCGAGGCCATCCTCCAGAACGGCTGCGTTCTCGGCGGCGAGGGCAACGGGGGCGTGATTGATCCGCGGGTCACGCTCGTTCGCAACAGCCTCGTGGGGGCCGCACTGGTCCTGGAGATGATGGCGGAACGCGGGAAGAGTTTGCATGAATTGACGACTGAACTGCCCGTCTATACCATGGTCAAGGACAAGGTGCCGTTGGCGGGGACGGATTCGGCGTCGGTGTTCAAGGCGGTGCGGGCGCGGTTCGCCGATGCCCGTCTCGACGAGCGCGACGGCCTCCACCTGTCGTGGGAGCACGGCTGGCTGCACATTCGGGCGTCGAATACGGAGCCCATCCTGCGGATCATGGGGGAAGCAACCGACGAATCCCGCGTCCGAGCATGGGTGGACGAAGTAAAGGCCATGGCGGCCGGGAAAGCGTAGACGCCGAATGTGCCGGGAATTTTGCAATAGTAAGGCGGCGAACTCGTAGTACAATATGGAGGCCGAGGGGGAAAGTCTAAACCTGACATCGCCTCGAGCCGCGGGGAAAGGAGCGATTCTCATGAAACGCCTCATGCTAGCTGCGTTGGTTGCGGTGTTTGCGCTGGGGTTCGCCGCTTGGGCACGGGGCGAGGGGATCTTCAAGGACGACGCGAAGAAAGAGGGGGCCGCGGTCAAGGCGGCGGAGCCGGCGGCGCAGCCGGAACCCGCCGCAGAGGCCAAGGATGTCCTCCCCGCGGCCACCAAGAAACGCATCGACGACAAGATCGCCATGGCCGAGAAGATGCTCCAGGCGGCCAAGGCGGAGTTGGACAAACCCGAAGGCAAGGCCGACCTGAAGAAGGCCGACGGGTTCCGGTTACGCGCCTCTCAGTTCTTCCTGGGCGCCAGCCTCGATGCCAAGACGGCAGCCGCGGCAACCAGGAAAGAGGACCAGAAGGCGGCCATCGCCGAGCAGTATGAGAAGCCGAACAAGCAGAAGGCCATCGGGATTCTGCTTGAGCTTGCCGCCGCGGCCCACGAGAAGAAGGACATCCGCACTGCCGTCGGGCTCTACAAGGACGTGCTCAAGATCGACCCCGAGAACGTCACCGCCAAGGAGAAACTGGAGGCGATTCAAGAAGAACTGAAGAACGCCCCGAAGGACACCAAGGCCAGCGGCAGCAAGGGCGGCGGCGACAACACGAATCGCAATGACCCCTCCAAGGACCCCAGCGGCAGCCGGACGGGCGTGCCGAAAAAACCTGGCGATTGGCGGGGCGGCAAAGGTAACTGGTAGTCCGCCGCTTCAGCACCAGATTGGACATTTCTGATGAGGGTCGGCCCTTTCGGCCGGCCTTCATCTGTTTTGCGTAGGCTGCGGTACCGCCGCGGCTTGCGCTTGGGGTGGCGGCCGTCCACATGCCACGGATTGCCCCGGCGTTGCCGCGGCTTACATGCCCGGATACGGGTTATCGCTGCGCATCTGGTTATCGGACCATCCCTCTCCCCCATCTCCTCTTTTCTCCATCTTAACGCATTGAAAGTTTTAAGTTGACACGAACATGGGGTCGATAGTTAGAATGTGAACTTGGGGGATATGCGCAAAGTGTAGCATATCCAGCCCTCCGCGAGAAATGGTCGAGGGCGAGCGAGGGACTACGCCATGAAAGACGTCTATTCGACAGGAGAGGCCGCCAAGATCTGCCGGGTCAGCCAGCAGACGATCATCCGCTGCTTCGACTCCGGCAAGCTCCAGGGGTTCTACGTGCCGGGGTCGCGGTTCCGCCGCATCCCGCGCGAAAGCCTCGTCAAGTTCATGAAGGAAAACCACATCCCGCTCTCCAACCTGGACTCGAGCAAGAAGAAGGTCCTCGTGGTCGACGACACGCCGGAGATCGTCGACATGCTGGTGGACTCTCTCGAGCGCGACGGGCGATTCGAGGTCAAGACCGCCACGTGCGGCTACGACGCGGGCCTCCTGACGCAGCAGTTCCGCCCCGACGTCATCGTGATCGACTACGTCCTGAACGACATCAACGCCAACGTCGTGTGCAAGGCCATTCGCAGCAATCCCGGCCTTGAGGACACGCGCATCATCGTCATCAGCGGCCTGATCGAGGATGACAAGATCCAAGGCCTCTCCGAGCTGGGCGTCGACGCGTTCATGCGGAAGCCGTTCCAGATCGACGACCTCATCGGCAAGATGGTTGAGCTCCTGAAAATCTGATCGGGAGCCCTGGGACTCATGGCATGTCGGCCAGCGGCCTACAACGGCGGAAGATCGACGTCCTCCTGGACGAGGTGGACCACTTGCCCACCTTGCCCGGCGTGGGGCATCACGTGATCGGGCTGGTCATGTCCGATCCTGTGAACCGCCGCGAGCTGGTGCTGGCCATCGAGAGCGATGCCTCGCTTTCCGCCCGCGTGATGAGGTTGGCGCTCGAAGCGGGCCATTCGGCCGAGTCGCTCACCAGCATCGACGCGGCGATCGAGGCGACTCCGCTCGACGTCCTGGCCGGCAGCCTCCTGAGCACCGAGATCGTCGAGCAAGACATCCTCCAGCAGACACACCTGGTGCGCTTGTGGAAGCACATCCTGGCTACGGGCATGGCCGCGCAGGTCATTGCCCAGCGGCTGGGGACCATCCGGCCCGCCACGGCCCTGCTGGCCGGCATCGTCCATGACATCGGCCAGATCGCCCTGCCCTGCCTCATGCCGCGGGCCTACGGCCAGGCGCTCGCGCGGGTCGATGAGGGCGGCATGGACCTGATCGAGGCCGAGCGAGAGATCTTCGGCGTGGACCACGCGGTGGTCGGCAAACGCCTCGCCCAGCGGTGGGGCTTCCCCGAGGCGCTCCAGAACGTGATCTGGCTCCATCACCAGGCGCCGGTGGCGATGCCCGACAAACCGGGCCTGGCGACACTGATCCAGGCCGTCCGCCTGGCGGACCTGCTCGTCCGGCGGGAAGGCTTCGGCTATCATCCGTCCGAGCAGATTCGCGAGCATCCGGGCGAGGTGGCCGAGCGGCTGGGGCTGTCCGGGGCACACGCGGAGCAGATCGGGCGTCAGGTGGCGGCGGCCTTCGCGCTCAACGCCGGCCCGGTCGGCCTCGAGGCCGAGCCCACACCCGACGAGCTGCGCCGCGTCCTCCAAGGGGCGAACGTTTGCCTGGGCCGCCTGTATCGCACAGGATACGGCCGCGCGCGACGCCTGGAATCGCAGGCCCGCCGCGCGGAGTGGCTGATCCGGTTGAGCACCGACCTGGCCGCCTGCCACGGGCCGCGGCAGGTGCTCGAGACCATTGCGGTGACCGCCCGCGAGGCCCTGCGCCTGCGGACCGTCGTGCCTTACCTGGCCGCCCGCGGCGGCGAGTACGTCGAGGGTGTCCGCTGCACCGCCGAGGGCGGCGTCGAGGAGCACTTCCTTTACGATCTCGCCAAGACGCCGAGCCTCGAGCCCGGACCCGAAGCCCCGGCGCCCGTATCGCCGCCGGGCGTGCCCGTTCGCGCCGAGCGGCTGGAAGGCTGGCTCTTTGAGCGGCAGGGCGCGCGGCTGGGCGGCGGTCCGTTCTTCACCATTTCCATGACGGTCGAGCAAACCAAGGTGGGCGGACTCGTGTTCTCGCTCCCCGACGGGCCGCGCGACCTGGCGCGCGAGGAAGCCGCGGAACTGGCGGCCATCGCGAGCATGGCCGCCGGCGCTCTGAAGCGCACGCTGGCCGAGGCGGACCTCGTCGTCCAGTCGGAGGACCTCGCGGAAGCCAACCGCGCCCTCGTGGCGGCCCAGGATCAGCAGCTCGAGCGGCGCAACGTCGCCTCGCTGAGCGAGATGGCCGCCGGGGCGGCGCACGAAATCAACAACCCCCTCGCGATCATCAGCGGGCGGGCCCAGCAGCTCGCCGCCGGCGAACCGGACCCCGCCCGGCGCGAGATGCTCACGATCATCGTCCAGCAGGCGGCCCGCGCCAGCGACATCATTCTGGAGCTGCGCCAGTTCGCCCGTCCGCCCGCGCCGGCGCCGCAGACGGTCGACCCGGCGGACCTGGCGGGACAGGTCGCGGCCGCGCTCGAGGCCCAGGCCAGGGCGGCGAACGTTCGGCTTCAGGTCGAGGCCGGGCCCACGCCGCCCATTCGCGTCGATCCCGAGCAGGTCGGCGGCGCGATGAAGGAGGTCGTCCGCAACGCCATCGAGGCGTGCGCGGGAGCGGCGGACGCCGGCATCACGATCGCCGTCCAGGCGGCGGGATCGGAGTCGGCCGTCCGGCTGGTCGTCACCGACAACGGGCCGGGCATGGAGCCGGAGGTCCGCGCCCGCGCGTTCGACCCCTTTTTTTGCGGACACAAGGCGGGACGCCATCGCGGCCTCGGGCTGCCGAAGGCGTACCGGGCCGTGGAGGCCAGCGGCGGGCGGATGTCGCTCGAATCGTCGCCCGGCCGCGGCGCCACCGTGCGGATGACGTTTCCCGTCGCGAAGACGAAGGCGGCCGGTGGCAAGTAGCCGAGTGTGCGGCGGGGTCGCCGCGACGACCTTACCGCCGAGGAACGCTGAGATCGGATATCTGGAATCTGAAATTTGAACTCTGAGATCCGAGCGACGAAAGGAGTCGGAACCCATCGGCTGGGCGGCGGCAGGCGGCAGGGCCGGCCCTCGGCCGATCATGATCCTCCACGGCGAGACGCGATGCCTTCTCCCTCCCCCCTCGCTCTCGCGGCTAGCGCTCGCCGTGGCTTAAAACTCACGGAGGCCGTGCAATACCTCACGCCGGTCGCCCGGCCTCCTTTACCCGGCCTTCGGGCCCGGGATTCGTGAAAGGTAAGGACCGGAATGACAGCATCGAGCGCCGAACTCGTTCGGGCCGAGGTGGAAGCGCGAATTCTCGTCGTCGACGACGAACCGGAGGTGGCCGCCCTCATCGCCGACGCGCTGCGCGAGGCGGAGCCGGCGTGGCAGATCGAGGTCGAAACCGATCCGGCGGGCGCGCTGGACCGCCTGACGGGGGAAGCGTTCGACTGCCTGATCACCGACCTCGTGATGCCATCGATGAGCGGCCTGGGCCTGGCGCAAAAGGCCCGCGCGATCCACGAGCACATGGCCCTGATCGCCATCACCGGCCGCGCGAGCCTCGACGGCAGCGTCCAAGCCCTCCGCCAGGGCTTCGCGGACTTCATTCAGAAACCGTTCGACCTCCAGGCGCTTCAGCAGGCTGTCGGCCGCTCGATCCAGCAGGCGCGCCGACAGACGCAGGCCGACCGGCGGCTCGAGGAACTCTCCGAGGCGAACGCGACCCTCGAGGCTTCGCAGGCGAAGCTTGACCAGAAACTGGAGATCGCCAGCCACGACCTCGTGCTCTCGAGCAAACGGATGATCCGCCAGATGGAGCAGGTGTCGCTGGTGGCCGAGGTGGCCCGGTCGATCATGGGCGTCATCGAGGTCGAGGACCTCCTGGGCCTGTGCGCCGAGATCATCGGCGACCGCGTGCCGTGCCAGTCGAGCACCCTGGCGCTGCACGAGGCGCAGGATAACGCCGTGGGCCTGATGGTCCGGACCCATCCGTCGGAGCAGGAGGAATCGCCGACGCTGTGCTGGCTCCCCGCGCCGATCCGCGCCGGCGTCCTGTGCCGCGCGGCCATGACCGGCAAGAGCGTGCACATTGAGGATCTCGCCGCCAGCAGCCTCGTCCACGCACAGGAGCGCGAGTTCTGGCGCGAGGGCCGTCTGCTGGTGGTCCCGCTGCCTTACCAGAACACCACGGCGGCCATCGCGGTGCTCCATCGCACGAGCGACGACGCCGACTTCGGCGTCCACGACATCAAGCACGTCACGGAACTGGCGAAGATCATGGGCCCGGCCATCCGGACCGCCAAGCTGCATCATCACCAGCGCTGCCAGGTGTACACGTCGCTCGACGGAATGGCGCAGGCCGTCGAGGAGCGCGACGGGTACCGCAAGGGCCACGCGGCCCGCGTGCTGGCGTACGCGATGCCCATCGCGACGGCCCTCGAGCTGCCCCCGTTCCAGATCGGGGCGCTCCAGATCGCCGCCAGCCTTCACGACCTCGGATTCCTCGCCATCCCCGACGCCATCGTCAACCATCCCGGTCCGCTGACCGACGCGCAGTGGGAGATCGTTCGGCGGCACCCGGAGACGGGGGCGAACTTCCTGAAGCCCCTCGACTTCCTCGGCGAGGTCGCCCAGATCATCCGGGCCCACCACGAGTCCTACGATGGCACGGGCTACCCGGACCGCAAGGCGGGCGAGGAGATTCCCCTGGCGGCCCGCCTCATCGCCGTGGCCGACGCGTTCGACGCCATGACCAGTCCGCGCCCCTACCGCGAGGCGCTCAGCCTCGAGGCGGCGCTGGAGCAGGTCCGCCGGCTCGCCGGAGAGCAGTTCGACCCGCGTGCGGCCGCCGTGCTCGCAGGTCTGCCGGGCGACTTCCTGGCGGAGGTCCAGGCCACGCGGCGGTGACTCGCGTGTGCCGCGGCCGGTCTTGGCCGGCCGTGCTCCTCCGGCCGGATGGCCTGCCCAGTCGCCGCGGCGACCCCGCCGCAGCGGGGCGCCGTTGCCGTGGCCATGCCACTGCGCAAGCAAGCCTTCCGGCGAATCCCCCACCGAGCCTTGACTTTCCCCGCTCCACAGGTTCAAATCCCTCTTGCCAGCGCCGGCGCGATGACGGCCCAGCAACTCTCGACGCCAGGTCCACCGGATGGAAACCAGGATCGTAACGATTACCGACCCCGCCTGGGACCAGAAGGCCATTCGCGCCGCCGGGCGGGCCCTGGCCGAGGGGGCGCTCGTCGTCTTTCCGACCGAAACGGTCTACGGCATCGGCGCGAGCGCGGTCAACCGCGAGGCCGTCGACGCCCTCAGCCGCCTGAAAGGACGCGCGCCCGACAAACCTTTCACGCCCCACCTGGCCGATCCTGCGGAAGCCGAGCAGTTCTCCGGCCCGCTGCCGATGCTCGCCCGGCGCCTCATCCGCAAAGCGTGGCCGGGCCCGCTGACACTCGTCGTGCCGGACCGGCGGACGGACCGCCGCAAGCCCGCGGGACTGATCGAAGACGCCATCTACCACGAAGGCACGGTCGGCCTGCGATGCCCGAAGCACGCGGTCGGGCAGGCGATCCTGCGGGCGGCGGGCGTGCCGGTCGTCGGCACGAGCGCCAACCTCGCCGGCCGGGCCGCGCCGCGACGGGCGGCCGACGCCCTGGCGGACCTCCAGGGCCTCGTCCCGCTGGTGGTCGACGCCGGTCCGGCGGCCTACGCCCAGGCCTCCACGGTCGTCCGCATCCGCGAGGACGATTCCTACGAAGTGCTGCGCGAAGGCGCCGTGCCGGCGCGGCGGCTGGAGCGGCTGGCGCACACGCGCCTCCTGCTCGTGTGTTCCGGGAACATGTGCCGAAGCCCGATGGCCGAGGGTCTGGCCCGCCGGAGGCTCGCCGACCGGCTGGGCTGCGACCCCGAAGAACTCCGCCGCCACGGTATCGAGGTGGCGAGCGCCGGCACCGGCGCCGTCTTCGGCTATCCGGCCAGCGAGCACGCGGTGCGGGTGATGGACGAGTGCGGCGTCGATATCCGCGGACACCGGAGCCAACCGCTGACCGTTGACGCCCTTCTGGCGTCCGACTATATTTGGGTGATGACGCGGAGCCACCTCGACGCCGTGCGGCGCCTGGCGCCGGAGGCGGCGCCGCGGACGTCGCTAGTGGATCCGGGAGGGCAGGACGTGCCCGACCCCGTCGGCGGAGACGCCGAGGCATATCGCGAGTGCGCGGACCGCCTCGAGAAGGCGCTCGCCGAGCGTTTGGTGGAGGTCGTATGATGAGGATCGTCATCGGCAGCGATCATCGCGGCTACCATACCAAGGAGCGGCTGAAATCCTTTCTGACCGAGCGCGGGCACCAGGTCTTCGACTGCGGCGCCGCGTCAGAGGCCTCGAGCGATTACCCGGATTTCGCCGTGCCGGCCTGCCTCTTGGTCGCGTCGAAGAAGGCGGACCGCGGCATCCTGATGTGCGGCTCCGGCATCGGCATGACGATGACCGCCAACAAGGTCGCGGGCATCCGGGCCGCCCTCTGCCACGATGAGCTGACGGCCGAGATGAGCCGGCGCCACAACGACGCGAACGTCCTCTGCCTGGCGGCGGACCTCCTGGGCGACCAGCTCATCCATCGCATGGTGCAGGTCTGGCTGGCCGCGCCGTTCGACGCCGGCCGCCACGCCCGCCGCGTCCAGAAGGTGATGGCCGCCGAGAAACACCTGGCCGCCAAGGCCGAGCACATCCCCGTGGTCGCCGCGGCGACCGCGCCGGTCAAAGAAAAGCCGAGGGGAAAAGAGACGAAGGAAAAGGAACCGGAGAGGGAAAAGCCCAAAGGCAAGGGCAAGTAGTACTACAACGCCACTTCGCGCGGCGGGTCTCCCGACCCGCCGCGCGAAGTGGCGTTGTACTACCACGTATTCCCGCGCCGGCACTCGGACCTTACGACGGCAGATTCGACAGGCTGGCGGTGCTGCCGACGAGGACCAGAACGTCCCCGTCGCGGATGATCGTGTGGGCCATCGGAAGGTCGACCAGCTCTTCCGACTTGACCTCCTCGCCTTCCTCGTTTCGCGTCTTGACGGTCCGTTTGATCGCCACGAGGTTGACCTCGTACTTGCGCCTCAGGTCGATCTCGCCGAGCGTGCGGTCGTGCCACGCGGCGGGGGCGCGGATCTGGATCAGGTCGTGCCCCTCGGCCAGGACCAGGTGCTCGACGATGTTCGGGTTGGCGAGTTGGCTGGCGAGGCGCTCCGCGATTTCCTCTTCCGGAAAGATCACCCGGTCGGCACCGATGCGCATCAGGATGCGACGCTGGATTTGGCTGGAGGCGCGGCTGACGACGTAGCGGACATCGAGGGACTTCAGGGTAGCGGTCGCCAGGGCGTTGGCCTCGAAGTCCTCGCCGATGCTGACGATGGCGGCGTCGAGGCTGGCCACGTCCTGGGCCTTGAGCGGCTCGGGGTCCGTGGCGTCGAGTGACACGGCCAGGGCCACCTCGTCGCGCACGCGTTCAACGAGTTCCTCGCGCAGGTCGACCGCGATGACCTCGTGCCCGGCCTGCGTCAGCATCTGGGCCAGCCGCTGGCCGAACCGCCCCAGCCCGATGACCATGAACCGCTTCATGCGCCGCCCTCCTCATTTCCCCATCGCGGGTGGCATGCCACCCGGCCATTCGCTCCTCGCTACGAAATCGCCACGTCCTCGGTCGCATAAGTATACCGCTGGGCGTGCACTCCTCCCTGCATGGCCATGACGAGCGTCACGGGCCCGACGCGGCCGAGGAACATCGTCCCCACGATCAGATACCGGCCCAGTTCATTCAAGAGGGGGGTCACGCCCGTCGAGAGGCCCACGGTGGCAAACCCGGAGGTCGCCTCAAACATGACGTCGAGGAACGTGAAGTGCGCGCCCGGCTGCATCCCCCAAGCCGAGATCGCCATGCTGACGGCCGCCACCCATGCGACGCAAACCGCCAGGATCGCCATCGCGCGCAGGACCGTCTCCGGCGGGAGCACGCGGCGGTACGCCCCGGTTCGCGGCCGGCCACGCAGCGCCGCCCACACCCCGCACAGGATCACGGCGAACGTGACCGTCTTGATGCCGCCGCCCGTTGAGCCCGGCGACGCGCCGATGAACATCAGCACGATCGTCAAAAACTTCGTCGGGAACGCCAGCCGCGCCACGTCGACCGTGTTGAAGCCCGCCGTGCGGGCGGTCGTCGACAGGAACCAGGCACCGAGAATCCGGTCGCCCCACGCCTGGCCCAGGGGTGTCTCGGCGGCCGACGCCGGCTCAGCGGCGGGCTGCCCCGACGGCTGGACGGTCACGTAGGTGGTCGCCCGCCACACCTCATGCTCGCTGGGCAAGACTTCAAACAGGAGCGCCAGCGCCGTTCCCCCCACGAGCAACCCCGCCGTGGTCGCCAGCGCGAGCTTGCTGTGCAGACTCAGCCGCCTCTTCGCCAGCGGAACGTCCGCGCCGCCGACAAGCCTGTACCGCACGATGCGGGCCAGGTTGTACAGGACGGCGAACCCGATGCCGCCTGCAATAATCAGCAGCGGGATCACCACGTTCGCCTGCCACGTGCTCCGGAAATCCATCAGGTTGCTGCGGTACAGACTGAAGCCGGCGTTGCAGAAGGCCGCCACGCTGTGAAACACGCTGTAGTAAATCTTCTGGGCAGCCGAAATGGAGCCGCCCAGGCACGTGCGGTCCCACAGACCCACGAGGAGGGCCGCGCCGGCGGCCTCAACGAGAAACGTCGTCAGCAGGATGAAGAAAGCCACGCGGCGGACCTCGGCCCTCAGGTCGCCCGTGAACGCTTCCTTGATGACCAGACCCTCGCGGACCCGCATCCCGCGAAAGATCAGCAGGGCCATGACCGACGCGAACGTCATCAGGCCGAGACCTCCAAGCTGGATCAGGCCCAGGACGACCCACTGGCCGAAGAGCGACCAGTGCCGTCCCGTGTCGACGACCACCAGGCCCGTCACGCAGACGGCGCTGCCGGCTGTGAACATCGCATCGCTGAAGCTCGTGGCCGGCGCGCCGGGGGCGGTGGCGGCCGGCAAGAGGAGAAGACCCGTTCCGACGGCGATGAGCGTCAGGAAACTCCCGACCAGCAGCAGCGCCGGCCGCACCTGGAGCGCCGCCAGGAACTGCTGGAGCTCCACCAGCCGCGCCACGAGGCTGAGGACAATCGAGACCTGGACGGCCCAGAGCACCCAGTCCTCGGCACCGCCCACCTCGGCTGCGTACACCACGCCGATGAAAACCAGGAACGCCGCGGCCACCGCGAACTGAAACCAGCGAAACCGCAGGAGCCCCCATCGGTCGCGGGCCAGCGCCAGCCGCAGCATCGGATCCAGAAGCAGGCCGACCAGCGCGACCACCTCGACCCAGTGGAGCATCTCCAGGCCGTACGGCTCGATGCGGAACCCGTACTCGGCGACGAGGCTCCCGACGGCCAAGACAAGAAACGGCAGGAACAACGTGAACAGGTACGGCCGCGCCCGCTCCAGGGCACTTTGCGGACCTCGCCGTATCTGCGTTCGATCGGCCATCGCTCGACTAGACCCCGACCTCATCCGCGCCGCCGCTCGCGGGCGTCTTGCCCGCACAGGCCGGCGTGGAGACGAACGGCGACTCCTCCCCGCCCACCAGGCCCATGTTTTCGAGGGCCAGCGCGAGGCTCGCCTCGATCCCCTCGGCGCTCGGCTGCCGCGCGAGGGCCCGGCGGTACTGCTCGACCGCCATCGGCCACAGGCCCTGGTCGGCGTAGACCAGGCCCAGGCGATAGTGCAGGTCCACATACTCCGGCTGGAGCGTCACCGCCCGCTGAAGGCTCGATGTCGCCTCCTCCAGCAGGCCCGCCTCCCACGCCGTCAGGCCCAGTTTCACAAGCGCCTTGACGTACGTCGGGTTGATCGCCGCGGCGGCGCGAAACTGCTCGAGCGCCTCCTCCGTCCGGCCCGCGCTCTTGAGGACCAGCCCGTAACGGTACCGGTAGTCCGGGAAGTCCGGGTGCTCGGCGACCGCCGCCGCGTGGTCGCGAAGCTCCACCGACAGGACCTCGACCGGGTCGAGTTCGTCGACGAGGGCGCCGAACTTCGCCCCCGGCGCATTCAGCTCGCGCGCCAGGGCCGACGAAAGCGACGCCCGCAGCGACGCCCGCGACATCGCCTGGTACAGCTTCACCGACCCCGGGGCGATCTGCACGGCCATCTCGACCGCCTGGTCGGCCTGCTCCTCCATGCCCGCCTCGCGGTACGCCACCGCCAGGCCCACGTAGGCCTCCAGGTACCCGTCGTTGATCTTCGCGGCCCGCTCGTACAGGCGGATGGCCTCCTCGGTGCGGCCCAATTCCACGAGGACCTGCCCCCGAAGGATCAAGGCGTCGAGATACCTCGGATTAATCGCGAGCGCCTGCTGAAGATGGTAATCGGCCGACTCGACATCGCCCGCCGCCGCCAGCAGCCGCGCGGCCTGGAAGTGCATGTCGGGATAGTCGGGGTGGGCGTCGAGGACGCGGCGAATCTCGTCGAGCGCCGCCTCGGGCATCCCCTGGCCCTCCAGGCAATCGGCCAGCCGGCAGCGGGCCTCCCAGTTGTCCGGCTCGATCAGAATGGCGTCCTGGTACTCGATGATCGCGCTGGGCATGTCGCCCCGCCGCACCTGGAGCGACGCCAGGTGCATCCGCGTCTCGAAATCCTCAGGCCGCTGCTGCTTGAGCGCGGCGTAGTGGTGGGCCGCCGCATCAAGGTTCCCGGCCACGAGTTCGAGGGCGGCGAGCCGCTGCCGCGCGGCCGTGTGCGCCGGATCGGCCGCCAGCGCGCCGCGATAACTCGCGGCGGCGCGGTCCGTCGCCCCTTGACGTTCGTGAAGCTGCCCGATGACGTACCTCACCGTGGCCGCCATGACGCTCCGCGCCGCCACCGGTTCGAGCATGGCGACGGCCGCCGCGGGGTCGCCGAGGTCGCTCATGACCGCCGCCAGCGCCACCCGCGCATCGTCCAGGAGCGGGTCGAGGCGGACGGCGCTTTCCAGGGGAGGCTTGGCGGCCGCGAGCCGCCCCATCTCCATCTGCTTCAGGCCGAGCGCCAGTTGCAGGTCCGCCCGCCGCGGATGCAGCTCCAACTGTTGCTGGATGGCCTCCAGCGTCGTGCCGCCGGGCGGCTTCAGGAACTTGCTCAGGTACCCCGTGAATTCGGCGGCCAGCCCTTTGCCCAGCAGGCGCAGCAGGTAACTCATGAGCCGCCCCCCCCGCCCGCGGGGGCGGCCTCAAGGAGCGCGAGGCCCTGCCGGGCCTCGCCGCATTTCTCGTCGATCTCCAGGGCCCGCCGGTAGGCGCCGGCCGCCTCGTCCCCGCGCCCGTCCTCGCGCAGCAGGTGCCCGAGCCGCAGATGAAGGTCGACCCAGCGCGGCCTGAGTTCGGCCGCGCGGCGGCACTGCGCCGCCGCGAGGTCGCGCTGCCCGCTTTTCTGGTACAGCCGCACGGCCAGCAGGCACGCCTCGACATAATTCGGGTTGATCGTGAGCGCCTTCTCGGCGGCCTCGATCGCCCGGTCGATCTCGCCCAGTTGCTCGGCCACCAGGCTCATACCGAAGTAAAGGTCCGGGTAAGCCGGATGCTTCGCCAGGAGCCGCGCGAGCGCCCGCCGGGCGGCCCGCAAGGTCTCGTGGTCTTCAGGCCCGAGGTCCCCGCGGCGCGCCACAAGCGCCTCGGCCACCTCCGGGTCGCGCGAGACGATGCGCTCGACGATGGCCGCCCGCCGCGGAAACGCCGGCGGCCGACGCTCGGCCCGCGCGCCCGACTCGGCCAGCGCCCGCTCGCCGATCCGCAGGAGCCACGCGACCTCCGCCGCCGCTTCGCCGCCCAAGGCAACGGCCTGGCGGAGCGACTCGACCGACGCGGCCGTGTGCCCCGCCGCCCCCTGCACCAGCGCCAGGTCGCGCATGAACTGAAAGCGCGTCGGCTCCCCCTGGACCGCCCGCTCCAGATGCCGCACGGCGGAGTCGCCGTCGCCCGCGCCGGCCAGGATGAGACCCAGGAGGTGATGGATCCTCGCGGGCCGATCGGCCGCCGCCAGCCCCTCCTGGAGCGCCTCGCGCGCCTGGGCCGCCCGGCCGGTCCGCACCAGCCACGCGCCGAGCTCCGTGTGGGCATGGACGCACTTCGGCCCGGTGCGGGCCCGGTCCCGCAAGGCCGCTTCCTTCTCGTAGTCGTGTCGACGCATGGTTGGCCTGGCCTTTTCTCACGTGCCACGGGTTGCTTGCCAACCCGTGGTTACTATGGCTTCATTTCCATATTGCGTTTGCACCGTCGCACGGAAACGCGCCCGGGTCGCCGCGGCGACTCTGCGACAAGCTGGGCGGCTCAATGGCGTTTGCTGCTGCCGTTCGCCGTTCAATTCGCAATCCGCAATTCACAATCCGCAATTGCTTTCTTACGGCACGATGACCGTTTGAAAGCCCGCCTGGGCCAAGCGCCGCGCGAGGGCCGCCGCCTCGACGTACGTCTGCACCCTCCCCACCTGGATCGCGTTGAGCGTCTGGCTGCCGCGCGCCGTGGGCACGAGGCGCGGCTGAAAGCCCGCCGCCCGCGCCCGCGCCATCTCGCTTTGAGCTGTCGTCATGGAAACATACGCCCCTATCTGCACGGTGAACGCCGTCGCCCGGAGCCGCCGCCGGGCCTCCGGCGCGCTCGGCGAGTCGGGGTAGCGATCCACGAGGTACGCGAAGTACTTGTCGGCCATCTCCCACTTGCCGAGCCGCTGAAGGCTGACCCCCATCCGCAGGGACACCGCGTCCAGCGGCAGTTCCTTGGGCGGCTGGCGGAGGGCCTCGGCGTAGGCTTCGGCGGCCTTCGCATCGTTGCCTTCCTCGTAGTACAGGTTCCCGATGGCGACCCGCGCGAAGGTGTCGATGGGCGGGCGGGCGCTGGCGCCGATGGCCCGCAGAAAATCATCCATCGCCTCGCGGCGGTTCCTGAGATGAACGTAGCATTCTCCGCGGTAGTAGTAAACCTCGCCGCGGGCCGCCATCGCCGGGCTGGAGCGCAGGAACCGGCTGAATTCATCGATGGCCCGTTGCCACTGGCCCGCCTCGAACGCCGCATAGCCCGCGCCGAACGCGGCCTTGTCCTCCTGGATCCTCCCTTTTCCGCCGGTACACCCCGCCGCAAGGAGAAGGCCCGCCGCCAGAAGGACGTTCAGAGAACAGCGCACCCGGAACCTCCTCTTGAGACACGCCGTGCACCGGAACTCATCGCATCCCGCGCGGCGCGCGGCCCACCCTCTACGCTTACGAGATAACATCGGCCCCCACCTGTAGGGGTCTTGAGGCAAAACGCCGGGCGCGGCGCGATTATCGGACCCAACTCAAGTGCGGAGTGCGGAATGCGGAGTGCGGAGTGAACGACAAACGGCAAAGGCAGGCGTGGTTCACAAGCCCCACGCACCGCGTGGGGACAACCCCTTGGCGGCACCATTCCCCCGGCGGTGCCGGGGGCTTGTGAACCACGCCCAAAGGCAGCCGCCATTTAGCCGCCCAGCTTGCTGGGCGCGTTTCAGCGCGGAGCGCGAAGCGAACGACAGGCACGGCTGAGTACGTGAGAAATGAAGTCCGGCGAGCGGGCCGTAAGCCGAATCCTGTTGCCCCGCCTTGCGGCAGGGCCTGCGGCCATTTATCTGGGTCGCGCCGTTGCCGGGCGACTCTGAGCGGCCAACCCGGGGCTTATCCCCTTTCGGAGATCGGAGCGGGCCACTCCGTCGCCCCCTATTCGGCCTTGCACCCGGTGGGGTTTGCCGTGCCCCGCGTGTCACCACGCGAGCGGTGCGCTCTTACCGCACCGTTTCACCCTTGCCTGATCCCGCCGCCGCACGAGGCGCCGGCGGGCCATCGGCGGTCTGTTCTCTGTGGCACTTTCCCTGGCCTTGCGGCCGGTGGGCGTTACCCACCACCGTGCCCTGCGGAGTTCGGACTTTCCTCCCGATCCTCGCGGATCGAGCGGCCGCATCACCCGCTCGCCGGACTCCATCGG
>Ga0315294_10004173_pt1 | contig 15748 bp, 20 predicted proteins | sample YL17G13_40_MG_FD_203626 | JGI IMG/M metagenome (GOLD analysis project Ga0315294, IMG submission 203626) | Sediment microbial communities from Yellowstone Lake, YNP, Wyoming, USA - YL17G13_40 | ecosystem: Environmental > Aquatic > Freshwater > Lake > Sediment | place: USA: Wyoming | collected... | reverse complement strand
CACTAGTTCGCAATCAATGTATGTTACCAATCTTAATTGGCAATAAAAAATTAAACCGGGGAATGTCCGTCATAGAAATTTTAATTGTAATTTTTATTATTGTTGTTGCTTTAATCGCCCTTTCGGGCCTAACCACATTTTCCTTAAAGGTTTCTTCTTCAATAAAAGAAAGCGCCTTGGCGGATAACTTAGCCCGGGAAACAATTGAGGCAGTAAGAAATTTTCGAGACGGAACAGCTTGGGCAGCCGATGGTCTAGGGACTCTAAGCGTGGACAGCAGCCACCCTCATTATCCAAGACTGGACACCAGCACTTCTCCTGCTAAATGGACTTTGCCTGAAGGCACAGAAACAACAAGCGGCTTTACAAGAAAGGTTGTTTTTGAGAAGGTTTCCCGAAATCCCGCCAATAAAAATATTGAGGCCGTCTATAACCCGGCCAACGATGACCCGAATACCAGGAAGGCCGTCATAACGGTTTCCTGGAAGAGTAAAAATTTTGAAGTAATCGTTTATTTTACTAACTGGAAACTATGACAAAAGGGTTCACCCCCACACCACAACAAAGACGGGACGCCACCGGCGCTCAAAATATAAAGAGTAGCGAAGCTAGTCTTTGTTTGGTGTGGGGGTTCACCTTAATAGAATTGCTAGTTTATGTCGCCCTCTTTTGCCTTCTAATTACGGCTGTTATTTCATTTGTTTATTTAGACATGAGGTCAGACGTAAAGGCAAAAGTTATGAGAGAAACTTTGGATAATGCCAGTCGGGCCATGGAAATAATGGTTTATGAAACAAAAGAAGCAAAAAGTATTTATATCCCAACCACCGCCAATAGCCAGCTTTCTTTGGAAACTGTAAAACACTTGCCGGATGGCGAAGAAACGAGCTTTGTTGATTTTTATATTTCTAATACCCGACTTTATTTTAAAAGAGAATCGGGGGATCCAGTCGCCATAACTTCCGACAACGTGGAAATAAGCAGTTTAACTTTCACGAGAATTGTTTCCGGTACGATTCCTTCGGTCAGGATTGATTTGACAGTAAGTTATAAAAACCTAACTGGTCGACCGGAGTATCAATCCCAGGTTTCTTTATCTTCCGCTGCCTCATTGAGGTCATATTAAATATGTTTACCCCGTTAGAGATTACTGAAACAAAAAACAATTACAAAGAGAGCAAATCTCTAACGGGGTTTAATTTTCTAGACAAACAAAAAGGATATATCGCCCTTATTATAACCGTTTTTGTCTTAGTTTTGATCTTGGGCATTGCCCTAAATGCTTCATTTTTGGTTGTGAGCGAAAATAAAATTTTCAGCAATATTTCAAGGGCGACTCAATCATATTATGGCGCAGAGTCGGGGGTAGAAGATGCTCTTTTGCGCCTGAAAAGCAGTCCTACGATGGCAGGTTTGTCTTATAATTTGGATGTCGGCGGCGGAACCGTAAACGTTGTTATCCCAAATATGATTGGCGGCTCAAGAACCGTAACTTCTCAGGGCGACATTGCTGGCCGCATAAAAAAAGTCCAGGCGGTTTATAGAATGGATGCCGACCAAATCTCTTTTTATTACGGCGCCCAGGTTGGCGACGGCGGTATGGTAATGGGTAATAATTCCCGGATTAAGGGCAATGTTTTTTCTAACGGCAGCGTAACGGGGTCGGGCATCATAGACAACAGCATTGCCGTTGCCGGCAACGGCAATAAAATTGAAGATTTGAGCGTTGGGGAAGACGCCGCTGTCCATACTTGCGTGGATTCTGATATTGGAGGCGATTTGACTTACGTTTCCGGAGGCAGTGTTTCGAGTTGCACGGCGGGAGGAACTGTAGGAAGCCAGCCGAATGAGATTTTGCCACAGGCCCTCCCTATTTCCACAGCTCAAATTGATGAATGGAAGAGCGAGGCCCAGGCAGGGGGGGTCATAACCAGCAACATCACTATCGACGGCGCTTCAAGTAACTTGGGGCCGGTTCAGATAGGAACATCGAGCAGTCCTAAAAATCTGACGATAACCAATAACTCACGGGTTAAAATAAAAGGCACTGTTTATGTTACGGGCAACGTAATCTTCAGCAATAACTCTATTATAGAACTTGATACCCCAACTTACGGTTCTTTCAGTGGCGTTATTATCGCTGACGGCCGGATTACGGCAGATAATAATGCGATTTTGCGAGGTACGGGGCAGGCAGGAAGTTACATTTTAGTTCTTTCAACTAATTCCTCTTTGGATCCCGCAACTCCGGCAATTTCTGTGAATAATAATGCTGCCGGCGCAATTTTTTATACTTCAAACGGCCTAATTCTTCTTAGTAATAATATGCTGGCCAGGGAAGTTACCGGCTACAAAATACAGATTAACAATAACGCGGTTATAGAATACGAAAGCGGCTTGGAAAACCCTATTTTTTCAAGCGGGCCGGGCGGTTCTTGGATAGTAGAAAATTGGAAAGAGGCTGAGTAGGATGCAGAATTACAGCCATCGGTTTAACGGCTCTGATGAGCCGTTTTGTTCAATAAGGATTTTGGTGATATAATTAATCTAAGAAAATTATGATAGAATTTCTAAATTTAAAACCGAAAACTTTTGGGCTGGATATTTCTGACTTTTCCTTGAAGATTGCCAACCTCAAAAAAAAGGGGAAATTTTTAACTTTGGCATCGTGGGGTGAAACGACGATTGAACCCGGCATAGTTGAGGAAGGAGAAATAAAAAATGAAGAAGCTCTGGTTAAAATAATCAGAGAAAGCCTTAAGGGCGTCCGGGGGGAAAAAATAACGACAAAAAATGTTATCGCCGCCTTACCGGAAAAGAAATCATTTCTTCAGGTAATCCAAACACCCAGAATGAAAGAAGAAGATTTGGCATCAGCCATTCAATTTGAGGCGGAGAATTACATTCCTCTTCCGATTGAGGAAGTCTATTTGGATTTCCAAATAGTCAAGCCGCTCTATGATCACTTAGACCATCTTGATATTTTACTTGTTGCTTCTCCTAAAAACATTGTGGATTCTTATGTTTCTTGCTTGGAAAAAGCCGGGCTCAGCCCTCAAGTTTTGGAGATTGAAACACAATCTATTGCCAGGGCCTTGGTAAAAAACGAAATAAGTCTTTCGCCCGTGCTATTAATCGATTTTGGAAAGAGCGCCACAATTTTTATTATTTATTCCGGCCGTTGCCTCCGTTTTGCCTCTACTATTCCCATTTCTTCCCAGCACTTAACCCAGGCCATATCCAAAAATATGGAGATAGATTTGATAGAGGCAGAAAAGTTAAAATTGAAGTACAACCTTAAGACCCTGGAAGAGGGCGGAAAAATTGAGAAAAAAAATATTAAAAACAGAAAAGTTTTTGAGGCCATGATTCCTGTCTTAAGCGATATGGTAGGGCAAATCAAAAGATGCGTTAGTTATTATCATACTCACGGAACCCACGAGCATTTAGGGTCCAACGGCAAGAAACTAGAAAAAATTATTCTTTGCGGAAAAGGGGCCAACTTGGAAGGATTAGCCGATTTTCTTTCCGTGTCCCTCAAAATCCCAGTTGAAATTGGCAATCCCTGGATTAATATATTGCCAGAGCCCTTAAAGGAAGTGCCTGAACTGTCGTTTAAAGATTCTCTTGGCTACACCACCGCCTTGGGATTGGCCCTAAGGGGGATAAGAGAGAGTAACTAATTTCTAATTACTAATTTCTAATTGCTAATGGCTAATTAATAATAAATAGTGATGGCATGATAAATTTACTGCCGCCAAAACAAAAAACAAGAATTTTGCTGGAAAAGAAGAAAAAAATAGCCATTATTTTTTGGTTTTTAGCCCTGTTTTTTATTTGTTGTTTGTTTTTGATTTTAATGTCAGTCGGAATTTATTTGAAAAGCGAGGTTGAATCCCAAAAGATTATCCTACGGCAAACTGAGATGCAATTTGACCGGTCGGAAACCAAGAATTTTCAAGAGATGATTAATTCCGCCAATTTGAATTTAACGAACTTAGAAAAATTTTATCGGCAGAAAGTTCATTTTGCGGGAGTTTTAGAGGAAATTTCTAAAACCCTGCCTCAGCAGTTATATTTAACCAATCTTTCTGCCAGTTTGTGCGCAGAAGAGAATGGCTGTGTTAAAATTAATCTTTCCGGTTTTTCTCCAACGAGAGAAAACTTGTTTGAATTTAAGACGAATCTTGAGAAAGAAAATAATTTTAAAGAAATATATTTTCCCGCTTCAAACTGGGTCGGACCTAAAGACATTAATTTTTCTGTAAGTTTCAAAATAACCAGTAACTAAGCAAAAAACTATATTGCTTAATACCTAATCTAATCGTGAATCCTAAGGAAAAAACAATCATAATTTCAATAATTTGCGGACTGGCATTTCTTGTCCTGATTATTTTTGCTTTATACCCCCTTCTAAAAAACATAAAGAAAAATTCAGAAGAGTTTATCTCGGTCAAGAAAGAACTAATTTTAACTCAACGCAAGACTGCGATTATTGAAGAAAATAAAGAAACTTACCGCAATATGGAGCCGGACCTTAAAAAAATGGATGGTCTTTTTGTTGACCCGGAAATTCCCATTGATTTGATAAGGTTTTGGGAAAAAACGGCAGTCGATTCGAAAGCTTTAATCAATATTTCTCTTTTTTCTTTGGCCGCTGCGGAAACCGAACCATGGGGGGTGACGGGATTTCAGATAAGAATAGAAAGCGCTTACGCTGACTTTTTAAAGTTTCTGGATAAAATAGAAAACGGGCCCTATTTAGTAAAAGTTCAAAACTTAATGATAAAAAAACTAATCGATGAACCAGCCTCAAGTGATATTAACGTTACATTGTCGGTAAAAGTTTTTTCGAAAAAAGATGAAAATAAAAAATAACTTGCCCAACGGCGCCAGCATCGGCGATTTTAAAAGGCTAGCCCTAAAGACAAAAGAATTTTTTGGAAAGGTAATTTTAACTTCGGTCCGCCGCCCCTTTTTATATTGCTTTTTAATTTTTCTTTTGACTCTGATTTTTGGCGCCCTTGTTTTTTATAAATATGTTTTTTTGGTTAAAAAAACGAATCCAGAAGTTCTGATGCCCCAATTCTCATTGGATGAAAAAATCCATCAAGAAATATTGAAAATTTGGCTAGAGCAGGAAAAAAGATTTAATGAGGCAGATTTAAAAGCGTATAAGGACCCTTTCGAGGGGCAGGTCCCGGCGGTAGAAGAGCCTAAAAAATAGGATTGACGAAAGATTTTTTTTCGGTATAATAGCAAGGTTAAACGCTCTATGCGGAAATTTTTAGAATTTCCGTTGAGCTTGGTCCCGCTGGAAGCGGGACATAGAGCCCTCGTAGTTCAACGGATAGAATAGGACACTTCTAATGTCTAGATAGAGGTTCGACTCCTCTCGAGGGCACGAAAATTTGAAAATATGGTGCCCGTAGCTCAATTGGTTAGAGCTTCGCGCTGTGGCCGCGAAGGTTGCGCGTTCAAATCGCGTCGGGCACCCATTTTTTATGTGGGGGTATCTCACTCAAAGAATTTCTGCTTGGTATGCTTTTATTATGGTTATCCTTTTTTCGATTTTTTGCATTATAATCGTAAGAAGTTATTATAATATGACGATGAGAGAATTTCAGCAGATGGAAAGAATTTTCCAAGAAGTAAATATTGAATAATCTGCCTGACAAAAACCGCCCGGCTGAGCCGGGCGGTTTTTTTAGTGGTTTCTATTTTTTTTCTTCCAGGAGCGCTTTAAGGAGTATTTCTTTTCCATCCCGCGATACTTTTAATTCAATTTCTTGGCCGATTTCGCATTTTTGCAGTATCTCCGATAGAGAGTTCTCAATGGTAATTTTTTCATTTTTCGCTTCCAAAATTATATCAAACTCTTTCAGTCCGGATTTTTCTGCGCCCGAACCCTTGATAACAGCTCCCTCTCCTAGCACTTCTCTTACGACTAACGCCCCATAGTCGAACGGCAGTTTATTTTTTTCCGCTATTTCTTTACTCAAAATGATGTATTTTACGCCGAGAAACGGCACCTTTATTTTCCCGTATTTTTTGATTTCCTCTAAATCCTTTTTGGCGTAATTGATAGGAATGGCAAATCCAATATTCTGGGCTCCCATCACCATAGCCGTGTTTACGCCGATTACCTTGCCTTCCATATCAACCAATGGCCCTCCTGAATTACCTGGGTTGATGGCAGCGTCTGTTTGGATGAGGCCCCTTAATCTTTCCGCCTGGCGCGTTAGTTCGTTGGTAGCTTGAATATACCTTGATAAGCCGGAAATAATGCCGGCGCTTACCGTATCATGAAATTCGCCCAAAGCGTTGCCTACGGCGATAACCTCTTGGCCCAGTTCAATTTTATTGGAATCGCCTAATTCCAAATAGGGGAGATTTTTTTCTTCTATTTTTATAATAGCGATATCATTAATGGGGTCGCGGGCAAGAATCTTGGCCGGATATTTTTTTGTCGGTTCTAAAAGTATAGTATAATCGGCCTCCAGGTCCTCTACAACGTGCCGGGAAGTTAAAATCATGCCATCGGGAGAGATAATAAAGCCGGAACCGCCGCCGATTTTTGTTGATTCTGTTCTCCCGTCTTTTATTTTCGGCAGCATAAAATCGCCCCCTCCGAAAGGCATCATATAAAAACCCTCTATTTTGGGCAGGTCTTTGGAAATAACGATTGTTATTACGGCCGGACACACGCGTTTTGAAATTTCAACAAATGGCGATTTTTTTCTCATAAGGATTTATTTAGTTTTGTTATTTAACCTTATTATATCATTAATATTGAAAACAGGAAAAACTTTTGCTAGGGTGGTACAATAGATAATAGATAATGCTCGGTCCCGCTGGAAGCGGGACATAGAGCCCCTGTAGTTCAATGGATAGAACAAGAGACTCCTAAGCTCTAGATAGAGGTTCGATTCCTCTCAGGGGCATTGACAAAACTCCTTTTATTAAACTATTATTGTATTTGAGGGGGTGCGGAATTAGATTTCCAAAGGACAGCGGAATTTAATGAAGGAGGTTAAAAGAGTACTCCTGGTAAAGTCCAATACCGGCCAAAGAAACAAACCGAGTTCGCTAAATTCCGTCCCCCTCACCCAAGATCCGCCTACCGGCGGATTTTAGGTTTTGGGATTTTTCTGGTATAATAAAAAAAGACGGTTCATCCGGTTAAATGCCGCAAGGCGGCAATTTCGCTAAAGCGAAATTATTTAACCAGATAAAGGTCGCTATATTATTTAGTTTTATACATAATTAATCATTTAAAATATGGCAAATGAAGAAACTAAAACAAATCCAGAAGAGGGCGAGTTGATCGGGGAAGTTATTCATTTTTTTTCCAATATCGGAGTGGCGGTTGTTGGACTATCAGGCAATCTTTCAGTAGGAGACACTATCAGGATTGTTGGCGGTGAAAACACCGATTTCAACCAGGTAGTGGATTCAATGGAGGTAGAGCGCAAAAAAATAACAGCAGCCAAGAAGGGGGATGAGGTTGGTTTAAAAGTTAATGAGAAAGTGAGAGAAGGATATAAAGTGTACAAAGTATAAATTTCTAATTTCTAATTTCTAAACTTATGGATAATCCTCAAATCCAATTAGTTTTGCAGTTATTAATTGCTGTTGTTTTGGGAGGGGTTATCGGGTTGGAAAGAGAGTATAAAAAGAAAGAAGCGGGGCTCCAAACCTATGCATTGGTTACCTTGGGCGCCTGTCTTTTTACTATAATTTCCTTTGAAGTTTTCAATTTTTTTGCCAGTAAATCCGGTATAAGTTTTGACCCTTCAAGAATAATTCTAGCGGTAGCAACCGGCATCGGCTTTATTGGCGGGGGAGTAATCGTCCACCGTGAATTTCGAACGGAGGGATTGACCACCGCTGCCGGATTATGGACAGCAGCCGCCATCGGAGTCACTGTCGGGCTTAAGCTTTACTTCTTGGCTTTTCTCGCCGCGCTTTTTACGATTTTTATTTTAATTGTTTTCGGCGAATTAGAAAAAAGGAATTTTTTAAAAAAATAACACAAAGCCCGAGTTCCCATTATCTATTGACAAATCACCCCTTTTGTTATATAATAAAAGGCATTATAACTTAAACTTAAAATCCATGATTAAATTAATAGACATTATTACTATTGTCGCCTTTACCACTTTTTTGGCATGGTACTTGTTCAACAACGTTTTGCCGAATTACCTCTAAGTTTGTTTGGTAATTATGGAGAAGGCTTTCGACGAAGAATTATATAAAATGGTTTCCATCAACGACCTGATTGTTTTTTGTATTTTTTCAGTAGTTGGAAAAAAAGAAAAATGTGATTTTGAGAGACTGGCGCAGGAATGCTTTAAGATGTTTCCCAAAACATTTTCTTTTTCTAAAATAGCCAAATGGCCCGATGCCCGTAAATTAGACAGGCCCTTGAGGGCGCTTCGCGAAAAAAGGATTATCAACGGGGCATCCGAATCTTTTTTTACCCTAACGCCGGCGGGTGAAAAAGCTGCCGAAACCCTTAATAAAATATTCAGGCAGAGGAAGTTACTATGAAAAAAAATATAAAACCAAATCAAAACAAAAAACCTCTTATCCGCTATCAATGGGGATTGGCCAAGAGGTTAGAACATCGGTGCATAAGAGGAAAAAGGAATAAAAAATAATCAATTATTTTTTAATTTTATGTATCTTTCAATTTTAATCGCTGGTTTCGGGGGCGGAGTGGTAAGGGGATTGGTCGGGTTCGTCAAACACCAGTTTTCATATAAAAACGTTAAGTTTCAGCTTTCTTATTTTCTAGGGATGACGTTTATTTCCGGGGCAGTCGGTCTTTTAGCGGCTCTCGCCATTAAAGAAACCGGCATCAAGTTTTTAGGAGCTGCTGGTTTTTCTCCTGCCTTGGCTTTCATTATTGGCTATGCCGGCGGCGATTTTTTAGAGAATATTTATAAAATAATCATTAAAAAATCATCACTTTATCCGGTCGGAGAAAAGGAGGATAAATAAAAGCCTGCTGTAAAAAGGGCGATTGATTTTAATTATGTCTAATTTTTATAACCCGAACTCTTCAAACTTTTTTATTCCAACGTCTAATGCGCCATTCAGATTAAGCAGAACTAAAATAGACCTTTTTTTAGAGTGTCCCCGTTGTTTTTATTTGGACCGCAGGTTGGGCGTTTTAAGACCTCCCGGTTTTCCGTTTTCGCTTAATAATGCGGTTGACATTCTTCTCAAAAAAGAATTTGATATCCACCGAGCCGCCAGGACGCAGCATCCTTTGATGAAAGCATACGGCCTTGATTTAGTTCCCTTCCAGCACGAGAAAATGGAAGAATGGCGGGATGCCCGCCGAAGGGGGATTCAATATCTGCACGCAAAAACCAATTTAGTTATTGGCGGAGGTATCGATGATATTTGGGTTAACAAGGATAATGAAATTAGTATTGTTGATTATAAGGCTACTGCTAAAAGCGGAGAGATTAATTTAGATGATGAATGGAAAATTGCCTATAAGCGGCAAATGGAAATATATCAGTGGCTTTTTCGCAGGAATGGTTTTAAGGTGAGCGATACCGGTTACTTTGTTTATTGTAATGGCGATTTTGATAAAGAAGCCTTTGATGGAAAACTGGAATTTAATGTGAAAATATTGCCATATAAAGGTGATGATAGCTGGGTGGAGAAGGTTATAATTGATGCTCATAAATGCTTGATACAAGACAGCGTTCCTAAAATGGCAGAAGATTGTGATTACTGCCGGTATAGAGAGGCAGTAAAAAGATTTGATAAATAATAAACCCCGTTAGAGATTATTTCTCTTTGTGTTTATTTCTCGCCCTTCAATCTCTAACGGGGTAAATCAAAAATCCCGCGACGCGGGATTTTTGATTTTAAGATAAAAAATTATTCTTCAGGAATGTCTTCTTCATCATCATCTGAAATATCTTCGTCTGAATCTTCGTCTTCCTCAACCTCATCATCTGGATCTTCTTCGTCGCCCATAGTATCCAGTTCTTCGTTTTTAAAAAGATTATATTTATCTTTAATCATGATGCTTATTGAGCGATTTCTTTTTGCTTCGCCTGCTTTTTATTATCGACCTTTTATTTTTTAATCCGTTATCCTTATTATAAAAATCCAAAAAGATGTGTCAACCCCCACACCATAACGAGTTTTAATAATTAAAGTTTTGGTAAAAAAAGTGAGTAGGATAATATAAATTTTGTCTTGTTAAAATTCCCCGTACTCGGAGTTTAAAAATTATCTAAAATAACTTAAACTCGTTTGGTGTGGGGGTCAACCCCTTTCAATGCTTTTTCAGAGTGTTAATATAAAATATAACAATCTCAACAAAAAATATGCCCTTGGGAAAAATTTCGACTGGATTTTTAGCCAGACTCCTGAATCTGATAAGTTGGTCTATTTTTATCTTGATTTTAGTTTCCGGGGGAGGAAAATTATCCGGCGTTGGCATTAATTTGCTTAAACCCCGTTAGAGATTATTTCCCTTTGTGTTTATTCCTTGTCCTTCAATCTCTAACGGGGTAAAGGAAAATAGTCTAATAAATCTTAGCGATGAAATTTTTTGCCGACTTTCATATCCATTCAAAGTTTTCTCGCGCCACAAGCCGCGATATGGATTTGGAGCATCTGAATAAATGGGCGAAGATAAAGGGGATAAAAGTTTTGGGGACGGGAGATTTTACTCATCCGGTCTGGCTTGAAAATCTAAAGGAAAAATTAGAGCCGGCCGAAAGCGGCTTATTTAAATTAAAAAAACCCAGTCTTTATTCTTTGGCTAAAGGAGAAAGCACGAATGAGGAAACAAGATTTATTTTAACATCGGAAATAAGTTGTATTTATACGAAAGGGGGAAAGGTTCGGAAAATCCATATTATAGTTTTTTCCCCTTCGTTTGAAGTTTGCGAAAAAATCAATGTCCAGTTGGGATGGATAGGCAATTTAAAGGCCGATGGCCGGCCGATTTTAGGCTTGGATGCCAAAGAATTGGCAAAAATCGTTTTAAATATTTCCCCTGACTGCTTTATTGTTCCTGCTCATTGCTGGACTCCTTGGTTTTCTATTTTTGGCTCAAAATCCGGCTTTGATTCAATTGAAGAATGCTTTGAAGAATATTCAAAATATATATATGCTGGCGAAACCGGGCTTAGCAGCGACCCTGCAATGAATTGGCGTTTGTCTTCACTTGATAAAATAGCCCTTATTTCAAACAGTGACGCCCACTCACCTAAAAAAATCGGCCGGGAGGCAAATGTTTTCGATACGGAAGTGGATTATTTTAAAATTATAGAAGCCATAAAAACCAAAAACCCGAGCAAGTTCTTATATACAATTGAATTTTTCCCGGAAGAAGGCAAGTATCACTATGACGGCCACCGTCTTTGCGGCGTGAAAACTTCCCCTGAAGAGTCAAAAAAATACAATAATGTATGCCCTGCTTGCGGCAAGCCGTTAACCATAGGAGTTTTAAGCAGGGTGGAAGAATTAGCCGACAGGCCGGAAGGATTCAAGCCAGCGGGAGCCGTACCATTTAAAAGCGTCGTCCCGTTAGAGGAGATAATCGCTGATGTCTTGGGCCTGCTTCCCGGCGCAAAACAAGTTTTGAAAGAATACCAAAATTTAACTGAAAAGTTTAGCAACGAATTTGAGGTTTTATTAAACGCCAGCCCTCAAGTCTTAAATCAGGCCGCTACTCCTGATATTGCCGAGGGGATCATCAGGGCTAGAGAGGGTAAGGTTGCGGTAGAGCCTGGCTACGATGGTGTTTACGGGAAAATTAGAATTTTTTCTCACGCGGAAAAAAAAGAACCATTAAACCAAGAAACTTTGTTCTGAGGTAAAATGCCCGTATCCATTGCCAAAGATTATTGACATTTCCGCCGGTTTTTCATAGAATAAAAAAGACGTAAGTCGAAATATCTTAAGTTAAGGCCCAAAAAGGGCGGAGAATTAAGTAAAGCGGCTTAAGGTCATGCTTCGACAGAGAACGTTTGCCGAAGTTAAAGGTCGCTTTTTTTTTAATTAGTAAAAAAAATAGTATGGTTTTCAAAAAATTTGATGACAAGCCCGCAGATGATTCTCAGCGTCCCCCGATGATTCAGGGCGATTGGGCATGTTCTGAATGCGGAGCGAAAATAACCGAGCTCCCCTTCGAACCGGCCCCTGATAGGCCGATTTATTGCCGAGATTGCTGGATGAAAAGAAGAAAGCAATTTAGTCGCTAAAAAAACGCCCCGCTGCAAACGGGGCGTTTTTTGTTTGATTCGCGGGTTTTTTTAACCCAAAAATCCTCTCTTTCACATTTTAAGCGGATATGTTAAAGTTTTAATATACACAAAAAATTCCCATGAAGGCTGATTTGCATATTCATACAAATTTTTCTCCCGACGGCATTTCTTCGCCTCAAGCGATAGTAAATGCGGCTATTGAGAAAGGCATCCAATGTATTTGCATTACCGACCACGGCCAAATTCAGGGGGCAGTGGAAGTATTAAAGTTTAGTTTTGATAAAAATATTCTTGTCATACCCGGTATTGAGATATTAAGCAGGGCGGGGGATATTTTGGGCATTAATGTCAAAAAAATAGTCCCCAACGGCCTTTCCGTGAAAGAAACGGTTGAAGAAATCAAAAAACAGGGGGGCATTGCGGTGGTACCTCATCCTTTTGGCTGGCCGGCTGTGGCTAGTTTTTGGGGAAGTAAAAATATAATCTGCGCTTCCAATGTCCACGGAGTAGAAGTTTTTAACGCCTCGGTTATTTTCGGCTTTTCAAACCGTCGGGCGTTTAGTTTTTCCCAAAAAAACAATTTGTCTTTTACGGCCGGCTCCGATGCCCACTTGGCGGATTTTGTCGGTCGAGGATATATTGAGATACGGGATAAAGTTTTTTCCGAAAAAGACGTTATAGAAAAAATTATTGCAAAACAGGTAGAGGCCAAAGGAACACCCCTTACCATCAAAGAATTGTTAAGAAACGGTTCAAAAACAAATTTCAACAATGTCGTCAGGTATTATTTGGTGAAAATTATGCGGATGTTCTTGCAGGAATCGAAGCCCTAGCCCCCACTTTTGATTGATATGTTGGCATAACTTTAATATAATCAATAGTAGAGGTTCAAAAAACTTATGCCATATACGAAAAAATTTCAAAAAGGAATTTCGCTTTATTTAGGAATAGTGGTGCTATCCGTCATTTTATCCATTGTTTTTGGGTTAACCGCAATTTTGCTCAATCAAATAAAAATGACGAGAGAAATGGGGTATTCGGTAACTGCCTTTTTTGCCGCTGAAACAGGGGTGGAGGAAGTTTTAAAAATTATAATAGCGGATAAAGAAATTCCAAGCTCTTCTTATAACGGAACGCTAACGCTAAACGGCGGAGGTACTGTCAGCTATGATGCTACGGTGGTTTGCTGTAAAAGTGGGAATGAGGGTTGCGAGTGGGGCTTTCCCGGGGATGAATGTCCAGCTGGTCTTGATGAAGAGGATAATTGTTATGCTACCAAGTATTGCGTTCGTTCGGTTGGAACTTTTCAAGGGATTCAAAGAGCGGTAGAAGCTAAAATATATCCGACGGAAACAGGCTTTTAGTTGCGTTCTGTTAACCCCGTTAGAGATTATTTCTTTTTGTGTTTATTTTTCGCCCTTCAATCTCTAACGGGGTTAACTGCCAGATGTATATTTTTGCTTCTTTTTATCTTAAATTATGACAAAACAAGAAGCAAAACAGCGCATTGAGAAACTGAAAGACGTTATAAACCATTATCGCTATCTTTATCACGTTCTTGACCGGCAAGAGATTTCCGACGAGGCTCTTGATTCTTTGAAGAAAGAGCTTTTTGATTTAGAGCAAAATTTCCCTGAATTTATTGCCTTTGATTCGCCTACTCAAAGAGTGGGGGGCAAGCCCTTGGAAAAGTTTGAAAAAATACACCACCCCCAGCCGATGATTTCCTTGAACGACGCTTTTTCCGAAAAAGATATGCGGGAATGGCTCCAAAGACTTTCAAAACTTTTAACCGGAGACGAAAAATCCCAAGTTAATTTCTATTGCGAATTAAAAATTGACGGCTTGGCTATTGAACTAATCTATGAAAACGGAATTTTAAAAACCGGTTCCACCAGAGGAGATGGGCGAATCGGAGAAAACATTACCCAAAACCTGAAAACGATAGAGGCTGTCCCGTTGAGAATAAGAGATAAAAAGACAGTGATTGATGATTTAAAAAGAGAAAAGATAAACCCTGAAATTATTTCGGTGATAGAAAAATACGACTTTAATAAACCGGTAATTGTCCGCGGCGAAGTTTTTATTTCTAAAAAAGATTTTGAAAAGGTAAACCGCGAGCAGAAAAAAACTGGCCTTCCGGTTTATGCCAATCCGCGCAATTTGGCGGCTGGCTCCGTTAGGCAGTTGGACCCTAAAATTATTGCTGCCAGGCGCTTGGATTCTTTCGCTTATGAATTAATGACCGACCTTGGCCAAAAAACGCATGAAGAAAAACACAAAATTTTGAAAGCCCTTGGATTTAAAGCCAATCCTTATAACAAATATTGCATCGGTCTCAAGGAGGTTTTTAATTTCCATAACTATGTCCAAAGAATGAGGGAGAAGATTTTTTATGAAATAGATGGGATTGTGGCAATTGTTAATTCAAATAAAATTTTCGAAAAACTGGGAGTGGTGGGAAAAGCGCCGAGGGGAGCGATTGCTTTTAAGTTCCCTCTTAGGCAGTCCACGACTATTGTTAAGGAGATTAGGGTCCAGGTTGGAAGAACAGGAGCCTTGACGCCGGTAGCCTTGTTAAAGCCCGTTGAGGTTTCCGGAGTTACAATTTCCCGAGCCACCCTCCACAACGAAGATGAAATAAAAAGACTGGGGCTGAAAATCGGAGACACGGTAGTCGTCGGCAGAGCCGGGGATGTCATCCCCGACATCATAAAAGTAATGCCTGGGCTGAGGACCGGGGGAGAGAAAGAGTTTAAAATGCCAAAAGTTTGTCCAATTTGTGGCGGTAAAACAGAAAGAAAGCCGGGGGAAGCGGCAACTTACTGCACAAATCCTGATTGCTTCGCCAAGCAAAAGGAATATTTTTATCATTTTGTTTCGAGGGGAGCATTTGATATTGTAGGGCTGGGCCCCAAAATTATTGACCGGCTTATTGACGAGGGCTTGGCGTCTGATCCGGCCGACCTTTTTGGGCTGGAGGAAGGCGATATTCTTCCTCTCGAGAGATTCGCCGAGAAATCGGCGAAAAAATTAATTGAAGCAATCAAAGGGAAGAAAGAAATAGCCCTTCCTAAATTTATTTATTCTTTGGGAATAAGAAATGTCGGCGAAGAAACGGCATTTGATTTAGCGGAACATTTCGGCTCAATAGAAAAAATAAGTAAAATCAGTTTTGAGGATTTACAAAAAGTAAAAGATATAGGGCCAGTTGTGGCGAAGTCAATTTGTGGTTGGTTTTCTCAGAAAAAAAATATAAAGTTTTTGGAAAAAATAAAAGAAGCGGGGATAAAAATTCAGCATCTTTCTGCGAGACAAAAACTTGGCGGTGGGAAATTAAAAGGGCTTACTTTTGTTTTGACGGGAGAGATAGGGGCGATGAACAGGGAAGGGGTAAAGGCAAAAATCAGAGAATTGGGCGGCGAAGTTTCCGAATCTGTTTCCAAAAAAACCAGTTTTGTTGTCATCGGCAAAAACCCCGGCTCTAAACTTAAAAAAGC
>Ga0315294_10004170_pt1 | contig 15753 bp, 12 predicted proteins | sample YL17G13_40_MG_FD_203626 | JGI IMG/M metagenome (GOLD analysis project Ga0315294, IMG submission 203626) | Sediment microbial communities from Yellowstone Lake, YNP, Wyoming, USA - YL17G13_40 | ecosystem: Environmental > Aquatic > Freshwater > Lake > Sediment | place: USA: Wyoming | collected... | reverse complement strand
TCTCAAGAAAACGGTTCACCACCCAAGAGTAACTTTTCATTATAGTGGCTGGATCATGGACAAAAATATCATCCAGAACGGTCTTGGGGCTAACTCTCTGCATCGTGATAGGAGTAAATTTCTTGGCTGGTCTCTGTCCAACCTTACCCCTTAAAACCCAATAACCGTCTTTTATCTCCCACCCTCCCTCTTGGGCTATATCCCTCGCAAGCATGTGATAGCGACCTGGTGATACCCTGAGCATGTCAACAGATGGGATCATGGTATTTTTAGGACGGATGTAAAGCATTTTACCCTGAAAGTCTGGATTCCCCGCCTGTTCCTTTGCCCATTTATTAGCATCCCAAATCGTATCCGCTACATGAACGATCTTACCTGTTTCCCATCTGCCAGTCTTATAGTTCCATTTTGGTTCTGAATCGAAAACCAAAGTCTGACCCGCAAGCATGTGCCGAACATAGTCTTTGACTCCCCAATTTTCTACTGCCTCTGCTGGCACTCCCCTTGCAATAAGTTCATCTTTGATTTTGTCTCTATATCCTTCAAAAAAGTCTTTGGCGAATGTGTAGATTTTAGATGCACTCGGAGAAATTGAAGTTGGATCGGTTAATCCTTCCAGTGCCGATAAAGCCTCATTACCCACCTTTTCAGATACAGGGGAAGGTTTTCCCCTTAACTTTCCCCAAAGAGAAACTTTGTTTTTATCTGCCGATGGTAATTCATTGATAAGATTGTCAACGGCAACATTCTCTTGAATAGCGTTATATCTTGCACTATTTTCCGCTTTGGTGATTTTATTATATGCCTCTTTGGTCTCTGGGAATTTCTCCGATGTCCGTTCAAGTGTGGCAAGGTGTCGGGCAAACCAACTAATATCTTCGGGAGAACGAGTAATCTCTACGTCCACACCACCTTCTTTTACTTTGGGTGGCTCATAGTGAATCCTCTCTGTCGTTGGCAATGGTTCGCCTGCCCTAACTAAATCCGCAGGCGTTACCCCAGCGTGCATCTCTGTCGTTGTCGTAGCCTTGGGGGCTTCGACTTTCCCATACTGCTTAGTCAGATCGGGATAGTCGGTTAAGACTTCGAGGGGAATCTTTTCGCCACGCTCAAAAGCTTGTCTAACTAACCGTTCGTGCTCTGGCTGTAAAATAGAAGGTCTTGGTCTTGAAGCACCCTTTAATTTAGATGCAATCTCAAATTTTCGTGTGATATAATCTTTTTGTGTCATCTCCCACGGCTCTTTGACCGCAGGGGCGGGCTTGGGTTCGGCTTCCTTGAAACTAATAACGGTTTTATCGGTAAGATAACTGGGAAGAACTTTTGTTACTCTTGATGGGTCTCTATAAAATCTACCAGAAGCTGTTTGACCCATAAATTCTTTTGCGTTTAATATAAGTTGTCCATCTTTTGTTTTCCCAGTAACCCTTGCCTTGAATGGAACTCCACGTTCAGAAACTTGAACAACATCACCCTTGCCTATCTCCGCAGGCTTCTCGGTTACGCCCTTCGGCTTTTTCACATCATTCAAATAATCTCTAAGATAACTTTCTGCATTCTTTACTCCCATAGATTTCCATGAAGGAAAACTTTCCTTCGCTTTAAATCTATCAATGGCATCTACTACATTTTGGGCAAAATTCAAAGCTAAGGGATGGTTGTCTGGTATCTGATTCGCCTCCCATTGTTTTTGCAAAACCCAACGAGCAAACTGTTGTCGTTCTCCAGTGGTCAAACTTTTTCTTTGAGATTTTACTAAAAGATCACCTATTTCTGATTGAGGTATTTCTTTGCCATAAACATTTTCGGGTGGTGGTTCTCTAACTGGCAATTCGGGTGCTTTTGTTATTTCTCTTTCAACTACGCCCTTCTTCTCCAACGCCTTCTTCATCCGCAACTCGGCAGAGCCAAGAACTAACTTTTTCGGTGGTGCTTTTGTTATTGGCGGTGGTTCGACTACGGCTTTAACTTCGGCAGGGAGTTCGGGGGGAAGTTCACCAGCAATTAAGGGAGATGGTTTTTCTAAAGCAATCCCTTGGAATCCTGGCTTTGCCCTTATTCTCTGGACTTCTCCCAGTATCTTTGCACCACCTTTCAATCCACCTTTAACTAATCCAGTGGCGAAAAGTAATCCCAACGGGTCTTCGGCAATACGAATCAATGCTTGTTTTTTCTCTTCTAAACTTGTAAGTGGACTAATAAATCTGGAGTAATCTTCAAAAACCTGTCGGGGATATTCAGCCATTTGTGGAACGAGTCTTCCTACCTCTTTGGCTGTTTCTATGGGTGGTCTTAATTTACCTTCCTCGGTAAAGACCACCCTGCGACCCGCTTCAAATGGAAAGGCAACAGCACCCCCCATGCCTGCCCTTATATTCTTAGCAACGGTCTCCGCACCCCCTAAAATTCCTGGCTTTCGCTCCGCCCAAGGAGTAGGTTTAAATTCCTCTCTGAATTCTTTAAGTGGTTCCTCGGTCTCTTTATAAATCTTCTCAATACCTGTCTTGGCGAATGTTCCCAAATCAGACAAAGATGGGATTTTTTCCTCGATACCCTGAAGTTTCTCAAACCAAGACTTCTTGGGCAAAGGTGGAACTGGCGGTTTAAATCTTTCTACTTTCCACGTCTCAAAATCTTCATCAGAAAAACCAATCGCAGATTGTCTCTGTTTTTTAAATTCTTCAAAATCCTGATCTGAAAATGGCATTTTAGTATTCTTCTATTCCAAATTTGGTATTCCCAATAATAACATCTATATCCTTTTCAGAGTATCCTCTTCCCCTCAACCAAGCCTCCGCACTCCCTTGGGTATAAGTAGAATCACTTTTAGCCTTTGCATCTATGTAATCAATTTCATCTTGGTTGGCTCTAAATTCTAATTTTTCTGGTTTTATCCCTGTCCAAGTATCTTCTTTCGTGGCGGTGATACCCTGATCTTCAATAATGGATCGAACATCATTTGGCGTCTTTGATGGATTAGGATATTGTTTTAATAAATCACGGACATATTCTATATTGGTAGGTTGTCTTTCGCCGGGTCTCGCTATCAATCCCGCCTTTATTCTTAAAGATTTTAAAGATTCTTCTGGAGTCAATTTAGGCAAGGGTTCACCTGTTTCTAATTCAGGGAAAGTGCCAACTAATCGTTGAAGCAAGGGAGATATACTTGGCGGGGCTTCTTTGCGGATTTGCCCCATTGTATAAGCACCTTCTGGTTGAACTCTCATCTGTCCTAAACCACCAGCCATTTCTTTAAGCGTTCCCGCCTCTTGTTCTCCGGGAGTTTGATAGCCAACTATCTCTTTAGCAAGTTCGACAGGAACTCCACGTTTAGTCAAGTGATAGATGTCTTCAAAGGCAGGATTTTTCTTCCGTAACATTGAGAGAAAACGTTCTTCCCCCTCTTGCTCCTGCCGCCTCTGTTCCTCTTCCATCTGAAGACGCTTTAGACTCGTCACAGTGGGGAGCATCCTTAAAAGATTTTCTGCACGAGGCATAATTATCCCGCTCCTTGAAATCCATAATTACCTGTATTCCCGAAAATCCCCATCTTTTTCAAAAGACCAAGAAGGGATTTATACTCTTCCTCTTCACCATACGCCTGTCCAAAAACTCCACCCGCTCCACTAAGAAATCCACCCCAATCTTTGCCCTCTCTCGGTTTTGCCATAGAACTTAACTGACCAATCGACCCCAAAAGTCCTGTTTTCCAGCCAGTCTCGGCTTCTCCCAATGCTCTTGACATAGGTGCATTTACTTTTCTCTCTATCATCCCAGACTTAATCCCAGATACTCCAGGTTGTCGAACGTAATCCTGTTCAATACCTCTTTTTGCTTCATAATAGGGTGCTGAAATACGTGAGGCTGTGCCTTCTGGTAATCCCCCCTCATACATGGCATTCAATTTAGCCAATAAACTTTGAACTTCGGGAGAAAGACGCTCTTCATCTCCCCCAAATAACTTCCCTAAAAGTGAACCCCCAGCCTGAATTAACGGAGGTAGCCACCACATTTTTATTTTCTCCCTCTTTGATCTATCTGATATTCTGACCAAAATCGAGATAGAATAAATTCATCCCACCCTGTTCCCGTTACTATTTTAGTGCTTATATTGTAACCTCTCAAAGTGTCTGGTAAAATCATCTCTTGCCGACAATCCCCGGAAGTGCAAGTCAAGGTATCAAAGTAACCGTTTTCAGAATAATTCTTATACCAGTATACCAGTAGCCCCCCACCAGTTCCACTCCCTTCAAATGTGAAGTATTTAGGTTCAACATAGTAAGAGGGAAACTCTGAAGCAGGCATATATCCCGTCTGATAAGTCAAAATCACCGGTTCGCCTATATCGTCCGCCTGTGTGCCGTAATTATAGACCTTCGCCTCCCCGGGATCCGCAAAAAGTATCTTGACCGAATCAAAGGGCGAATGCTGATAGCAATAGGCGGAGGCAGAAAAAGATTCCTCCGACCAGCCACCGAAGTCTAAAGACCAAGCCAAGGTTTGAGTCTGAATGGTGTCTATTGTTATTGTGGTTTCGGTATAGAATGGATTTATGGCTACCGCATTTTCGTCAGGATTAAATTGAAGATCAGAACCCCAACCCGAATCCGTTTTAGTTCCCGTCCAATTATATTTCGCAAACCAAACCCCGATAGTCTCACTTAATGCAGTTGACACCACAAGAAAGTTTCCATCTTCATCTATGGCTACCGCAGAATATTTATAGTAATCATTGTTGGGGGTTACGGGAAAATTAGAACCAACCATTGCCGTATCACTGTATCTCTGTCCATAAGTATTATACCACGGATCCAAACGATAATCATCCCACGCACAAATATATTGTCCAGTGTTATTAACTGCACTTGACTGGTATTCCTGAATATTGTCGGCTATAACATCGTCGTTTATCTTTTTTGCTGTGGTTAGTGCAGTTCCCGATGAGTCATACCATCGTCCATATATATCATAGTTGTTTGCACCTACCTTTTTTTCCCAGATTACCATAAATTTTTCAGTCTCATCTTCTAAAGCTAAATCGCAGGATGATCCCAAAATGAATGAAGTCAATGATGTGTCAACCACTACGGGATTTCCTATTTTAGTTCCACTTGAATCAAATCTTTGGAAATAAACCGTATCTTTTAGAGACATTTTTGCCGTTATCCAAGCAACTACAAATTTGCCATCACTACCAATGCCCACATGTGGTTCATAGTAAGGATAGCCGGTCGAGGAAAGAATCGAAAAATTATTACCCATCAAAGTCCCATTACTATCAATCCTTTGACCGTAAATATCGGGTCGTAAAGAGTTATTCCTCCTATCCTCCCATACGACAACACACTTCCCGTTACGATTGCAGTCTATGTGGGGCATTGTCCTATTATTAACCCTTGACCCGCTAATCACAATGGCTGTATCCAGAGATTGAAGGTTGGCATCAAACCGCCTCATGGCAATATCTTTGTCTGTCGTATCGTCTCGTTCATCTGACCATACAAAAATCCATCTGCCAACTTGTGCATAAGCAATGTCTGGGGTATTTTGGTCTCCATCTATACGATTATTAACCGTAAACGCCGTATCAATCTTTGTCATATCAAAATCAAACTTCTGTGCCCTAATATCCCAATGCGTTCCCACATCATCCCACCAGCATATAACCGCATAAACATTAGTGTCGGAAGGTAATTGTATACTCGTATCTGCACTTTCGGGATATGACAAATAATAATGTCTATCCTCTGGATTATAAATCCCCGACATACTTTCAAGATTTTCTTTGTCCCACGCCTTCACCAGCGGATCGATCTTCTGTGAGATCAACTGCACCTTTCTTTGGTCATAAAGCCAGACTCCGTTCTGATCGGGAAAGACCAAAGCCTTGCCCTCAATCGGCGCAATGGCGGAGTTAGAGGCAAAACCTACACCGTTGACGATGAGCCAGAAATCATAAGGAGCATCGGGATCATTGCTTGGCACAATCTTATATAGACTTGCGTTCTTCCCAACCACAAGTTCTTGATTGGGAACGTCCATGTATTGAGAGGGAAAAGTCTTCATGCCCGTAATGTAGTCGCCATCTTCGGATTCAAGAATGATGTTATTTTCGGGAGGGAAATTGCCTAAATCTGACAAGGCACTCCAAACCAAAATGTTTTTATTTTGCTCTGTGCCGATCCCCGTCCATCCCAACCAAAGATGACCATCGAAATTCTCTACAAATTTAGCACCGAGAGCGGTGAAACATGGTTTATAAATCCGATACTCAGTAGTGGTATCAAAACATTCGGCAGTATAAGGATAGACAAAAAAAGCTGAATCACTCCATCCACTATTGACTGCACCCCAAGCACCACTAACATCAGCACCTTTGTAAGAACCCATAAAGCATTTGAATCCCAATCCCTTACCTGCGGTAACTTCAAAAATATATTGGTCATAATTTACCGTGCTATCCCAAGTAGAATCGAAGTCATAGAGTTTAGCGTAATTATGTGCCCACCCATATCGACTACTCCCTTCCTGATCTATACATTCCCAAATCAATCTCCAATGAAAACCAACACCAGCTATTAAAGCCGCCGTTGCACTTGTGCAAGCTACCACCGAATCAATCTTGCCTTCTCTCCAAACCGTGTCTACACCAAACCACGAGTAAAACTTCAAATAATTGGTGAGTATACCGTAGTGGTGAGGTTCAAAACCAGGACGAAAATAAAGACAGTTTGCCGTATTCCCACTGACGATGTCCATCCGTTCCACCGTATCAGTGGAATTATAACAAAGGGAATACTTGACAAAATATGCAACCCAATCTTGAGCCACCCAATTACCATTCACAACCCTAACGACTTCCGTATCCTGTCGGCATTTACCTAAAGAATCTTTTTCAAAGAATGTAGGAGTAGACATATTCACAAGAAAAGAATCAGAAGTTTCACCTATATTGATTAAGGTATCTCCATTCCAAACCACTGGTTCAATCCCCCCATGCGTCCCCACAAACATATCCTCAAACGTAGTCCCATCCCATCGTCCAGAATCCCCACCAGTGCCAATCAAATAATGCCACACCGTTGAATCTCCATGATGAAAATAGAGAGCAGTATCCGAACCACCCATCTCGTAAGAGGTATCGTTTTGCTTATAGTATGTATAAAGAAAATTCAATTTTTCAGGTGGTGTTGATTCCAGAGAATAACCCGGTCTTTTATAAAGTTCACCCGTTGGATTCCAGAGGGCGTTCTCTAAATCTAAGGCTTCATTGGGGGCAAGTTTAGTTTTATAGGCAGATTGATTAAGACCACCCCGAAAGTCCGAAAATTCCTTGACCATATAATTTTCGCTATTGTTCGGTTGAATAGACGATGGATTGTCAAGGGTAAAAGGTTTATATTCTATCTGTCTCTCTAATTGAGCATTGAGGGGCGAAACGGATAGATTCGGTCTACCAGATATTGAAAGAGGTTCATCTGACACGGGATTAAGATTTGGACTGATTTGCAAGTTTCTAATCTGGACATTTTTTTGCTCCTCTGGAATAGGTTGAGTTGAAGGAATACCTTGCGTCCCCTTTTTCTCAACACCTTTTTGCTCCTCTGGGACAGGATTAACTGGAGTAGATTCTATCTTCTTCTCTGGAACTTTGGGTGGCTGTTCAGGAACAGGGGTAGCCGTAGGAGGAGGAGAAATACCTTTTTTTTCCTGTGCCAACATCTGTATTCTCATATCTGTCCACATGAACCCACACAGAATAAGAAAGACGAAAATTAAAATCTGCAAAAATAATCTTTTCATTATTCCTCATAAATTCTTGGCAACAGATTGATGTCTCTTTCGTTCTGGATTATCCCTTGCAACCGATAGGCAAATGCCAACATAGCATCAGCGATATTCCCGCAGTTTTCCTCTGCCACATAATTCCCCTGTTTGCCTTTTGCCAAAGACAAGACCTTCATCACCAAAATCTGCCGATAGATAGTTAGAAGAGGAGGTTTCCTTCCGGAGATTGCCACCGAATCGGTATTCCCCACCCGGTTAGCCCAGACATAGAGAGTGCAAATCGTAACTGGGGCAAGGTTCAACATGATCTTGCCATTATCAAAGGCGTAGACTTTGGGGTAGGATTTATCAAGCTGAAACTCTTTGTTCAGATCGGTAATATCAGAAGAACTCAATGCTTCCACATTTAAAGTGCTTTTCCGCTTAACCGCCCGAATTTTAGATATGGGAATTTCATTAACAAATCCCGATGGTTCAGTTCCATAAATCACGCCTGAGGTCGCAAGAGGCAAGGTCAATTTGTCAATATAAGTAAGATCATGCAATTCAGCAAAGTCGAAACTCGTCTGCAACCAAGCGTAAGCCTCTTTTATCAAGGTTGTCCTGATACCAGTATCGGAGAAGGTGGGGTCTGTCTCGGAAATATTCCCGATGAGTTTTACCTTTGTCCAAATATTATCAGTTGTCCAAAGAACTTCTCCAAAACCAAGTTGAACAAAAACAAGGATAAAAAGAATTGCGAATATGGTCTTCTTCATTATCTACCTCCCACGTTTTTAGGAACGATTTCAATATCGTAAATCTCTTTCAGCCGAGCATTGATTTGCAGGTTCATTTTGATAGAAGCCTGATTCCATTGATTTACCGCTAAATCAGTTCTTCCTTTTCGGATATATCCGTCCATTAGAGCTAATTTCAAAACTACATCCTGATAGGCTACTTTCAGATTAGCGTTGATTGTGTCATCCCAAGCAAAATAGCAGACCACAATGGAATCCCCACTGTCTCCACTGGTCGGTTTTGGCGCTATCTCCAGGTAACTCGTATCTCCGCCAGCACCGAAAGTTGTAGTTACTCCAACCAATACCGTTACGAAATCAAAGAAAGCCGGATTCAGGGCTTCGATCATTCCGTATTTACCGATATTCGCCAAGTCTATATGTTTCCAGGACGGATAACCTTCGTCAAGCCTTCCCACCCGATATACCCAGATAGCCAGCTTTTTCAAACCAATCTCATCTACTCCGGTAGCCAAAACCAAAGTATCAGTTACCTGATAAGCCAACCCAAAAGCACAAGCCATTTCAGTGGCACCGTTTATGATCTGATATGCCTCTGCATCTGGGAAAATAATTTTATCTTGACGCATTTGGGACATAAATTTGTCGTAAACATTGAGAGAAGTAAGACCTTGACTTTTCACGGGAGTAGTAAATAACGAACCCATTAAGATCAACCATACCAAGAAAAAACCAACCCATAAGAAAACCTCTTTTTTATTCATACCCACCTCCTACGGATGGTAGTGATCCAGAGCATCCGTCAATGAATGGTCTAATACTGCTCGAACCAATCGTCCCCTCTGTCCTTCCTCATAGGAAACCAAATCTCCAAGTGCTTTGCGGAAATCCTGTTCGGCGGTAACAAAAGAGGGATTAAAATATTTGTCTCCCGCTCTTTCAAAATAGGGGGGGGTTATTTGATAAATCACATGAGCCTTAATCACGGGAATAAAATGATCAGGCAACGATGCGACATTGCTTGAATCAATGGCAATCGAGTAAAGCATCTTAATTGTCAAAACGGAAGTGGGCGGATCAAGAAAGTATATCCGTTTATTCCTCAAAAGAAGTCCGCCCATAACCGTATATTTAAAACACTCTATCCCATACGGCGTTAAACTCTCCGCTTTAGCTCTGCCATATTCTTCGGGAGTAATATATTCGAGCGGTTCATCTATGTCTTCTCTCCAAAGAGAAATCTCCCTATCAAAATCGGTTGGCGGTTCGATATACTCGTTAGTCGTATCAGTGTTTTTAGTATCATACTTCGTCCGACATTCCCATTGGTGCTTGGACATCACGTGCAGTATTGAAAGCGGGATTAGGTTATTGATCCGTTGTTTCGTTAATTCCCTGAAATCGCCTATGCTTACACAAACCGATTCAACAAAATCATCTTGGGTCATTTCAATAAATCCTCATTTGATTCTGTAAAATTAACGACCGCCTCTTTAAGTTCCGCTCTTTTTTTGGGATTGTCTGTATGTATGGCTTTCTCCTCTAAAGCTTTGAGATCGGCGGTTATCTCGGTTTTGGGATCGTTTCTATCCGGTCGATACCCGACTCTTTCACCGCCAACGATACCCGTTCCCCAATGACAGATTATTCCAGGCATGCAATGGCTTTCAATAATTTCTTTAATGTTGTCCTTCGATTTTTCCATCTCAATCAATCACCCTTGCCTACAGAAGACCCAACCGACAAATTTTCCGAACCAACTATCTGATCCGAGTAAAATGTGGCAGTCGGCTTTGAGGGAGCAGATTCAATCGGTGCGGTTTTTTTTCTTCTAATTTTTGTTTTCATCTTCCCAAAATCCCCAGTATTGAAGTGGAATAGGTATTTCCATTATGATTATTTCTTCGATTGGCTCGCAATAAATCAATTCAGGTTTCTCTTGGGGGACAGAAATTATGTCCCCCAAGAGTTTGGTTTGATTTAAGCGGAACATCCGCCCAACATGACGATATTGCATCCTGACATCAATGATCTTATGGCAAAGTATGCCTGTGCCGCTACGGACGACCTGATCTTGCCAAAATCACCAAAATCTTCCGGTCTTTTCAGGTTTATGGTTACAGCGAAGTTTCCACCGATACCAAGGTCTTTTGATCCCGGCTCTTCTACGGGAGTAATACCGTATGCCTCCTGAGCCAATGCGATGACTGGATGGACAACACCACTGGCTTCATTTTCAGTGCCATCAACATCCTCTCTCCATGCCTGAGTCGTCCCGTAGAACTGACAACCCATCCACTTTTTGATTACCCCATTCTGAAGAGCTTTGATGTCTTGCTCAACCCCAGTCGCCTTCCAATCGGTATCCTTCATAAAATCATACTCATGGTCTTGGTCGAGGATAAACGTCCAATAAACCCCCTCGGCACCACCAGGAGGTAGATTTTGCGTCTGTTTAATCATACCCTTAGTCACCAGAGTATCATTGAACCGGATCCCCTTGTTCCTTTTAAGTTGTCTGCCCATAACGGAAATGACGTTTGTGGTGATGATGTCTCCTTCTGTGATCCCGGTTCCTACGCAGATATGAATGGCACATCCGCTTTTGATTATGCTCGGAAAAGCGGTAGAGACCGTCACCGTCCCAGTAGCATTGGCAAAAGCAGATACTGGTCTGGTCTCCTGATATGAAGCACGAGAAAGTTTGGCAGTATCAAGTCCCATGATGGTTACATACGCACCAACCCAGAAACTCTCCGCCTGAGTCAATGTAGTTGACAGAAGAGTTGTCCCCCCAGCATTTCCATCAGAAGTGGTAGAAACATTCTTCTCGTAATCCGTGTTCCGATCCACCCTCATCCTATAGCCATTCGTTGCCAAAACCCCAAGACAACGATAATCCAGAGCCTCTGCCATAGACTCAGCCACCTTATCGGTCATGTAATTCCATCCCCACGAACCAGCGAGATGTTTGTGGATCAACTGTAACCTACGAGTAGTCTCCACTGCATCCCCCCACTCCTCCGCTTGCTGGGTTTTCTTGGATTCATACATGAGTTGCGGAGCAATATCCGTATTTTCAGCTATAGCGGCGGCTGGACGAGTTTGCTTTATAGCTAAATCCCACTGAACGGTATCACCCTTTCCAGTGGGTATCTTTTCTGATCTCATCCCAAACTGCGGGGATACAATCTGATTGTGAAATATTTGCAGAAGTCTATCCTTCTGATAGTTCACAAAGTTGTCAACGTAAGTCCGCAAGGTAGCAGTGCTATCTACGACACCTCCGTTGAAGAAAAATCCATTTTTGGCGAATAGTTCTATGCCAACCTGGAGTCGTCTATTTTGTAAAAACATTTTACCTCCGTTTTTTTTGTTAGGTTATTTTTTCCTCTTGTTGACGGAGTTCATCTTCTCTTGCTTCCCAGTCAATGCCTTTAATTGGTTTCGTTTTGATAGTCGTAGCAGTTACCTTCTTGGGTGTTTCGGTTTGAGCCTTGAGACGTTTTTGAGCTTCCTGCTCTTTTATTTCCTGTTCACGTTTGGTTTGAGCTTCATTGATCTTTTCTTTTTGGGTAGTAGCTATATAGTAATTATGAAGATCACTCCACCAGTTCCGACCAGCCTGCCTTGCTTTTTGAACAATCTCCATGGCGGTAGCGGGAAATTCTTTGACGAGTTTATCCGTGATTTCCTTCCGAACCGAATCCTGGATGATACCCCTTTTCGATCCATCATAAGCACCGCTATACTTATACATCTCCCAAAGAAAGTTCTCCTCAAGACCATCCAGAGCATTAGAAAGACGACCAATCTTTTCTATCTCTGCCGAAGGGACAAGTGCCTCAGCTAACCCCTCATAACTTTCTACTTGAGCTTTCATCTCTTCTGGAGTTAGGGCTACTAATTCACCCATTTCGTTATACTTTCCCCTGGATTTAAAATAACTTTCCAGGTTCGTCTTTCGGCTGGTCTTAAAATCCGTAACCTCTGGTTTCGTTGCTGGCGGAATTTCTTTTGGTGTTCCATGCAAACCCTGATCTATTTGCTTGAAGAGTTCCGTCCGTTTCTCTGGGGTATTGTAGCCACGTTTTTCTAACTCTGCGACTAATTCATGGTCTTTCTCAAATTCAGGTAATCCCCCAAAGTGCCGGTCAATCAGGTCGGTCACATTCTTATAGCCGAGTTTTTCTATCTGGGGATACTTCTTGCTCAACTCGTCCCAATCAAGCTCTTCCGTTTCTACTTCTTCTGCTGGTTTTTCCCCACCCCCAAGAGCCTCCTCCTGCTTTTTAAGTTCATCTTCTGGTGTTGGAGTCTGTATCTCTTTTGGTAGAACCTCTACCAATGTTTCATCTATTGGCATTGACATTTTCTCTTTCCTCTCTTCTTCAGTTGTCCCTATCTGTCCCTAAATAAAAAAACTGACCAGCCTTCCCGTTCTCCCATCATCCACCCATCCGCACCGGGAGACCAGTCAGCTTCTTATCTAAGTAGTTAAGTAGCTAAAGAATTTTGGTTTTTATTCCGTCAACATTTCTTTTTGCCTATCTTCTAAATCCTTTATTTCTAATTTGATTCGTTCATTCGTTGAACTTTCAACTTGTTCAATGATAAAAACTAAAGTATTAAACCAACCATCATAATAAGCTCTCATAAGTGCAAAAGTGGGATCATTAACTTTTACTTGTTTACCCATTAGAAAATAATCAATGGCAAGGCTTTCCAACCATTCAATAAATTCCCGATTAGTCGAAACCTCATGCCTCGCCCTCATCCATCGCAGTTGTCTCTCCCTGTTTTCAAGCGGTTCTTCTGCCCGTAATTGTTTCTTCTTAACCCAGATTCGAGCGAAAAAATCTTTTAAGTTCAATGCTTTTTCCTTCTCACCTTGATCTTCCTTTTCTTAACTTTATAAGGAAGACCTTTAATATTCGGAGTCTCATGTAACCACTTGTCAAATTCCGCTTGACTCATCTCCCCACGCTTGACCATTGCACCGAATTTTTCCAACTGTGCTTTTGATTTAAACGGCATCGCTTTCCCTCTCCCTTCGACCTGTAATCATTCGCTGAAAGTCCTCCACCGTCATACAGTGTTCTTGCTCTTGCCAAATCACTTTCCCCTGTGGAGTTCGGGCTATCATTTCAGGATAAAACACATTCTTTTTTCTGATTGGATCAAACTTTTCCACTCCCCGCTTGGCATAGACAAAGGCAATGGGACGACAAGAGTCAGGATTTATAGTAGTGATTTTTATATCACAAACTACTTGACCAACCTCATAGGGATAGATTTCTGACTTTAAACCCGTATCCCCATCTTCTTCTTTTTTCACCTTTTTTGGTCTTGCCATAATTCCTCCTTTATTTCTGTCCTTGAGTTAAAGCCAACAACTGACTTATCTCTGGGGGCATCCCCCCAAGTCGACCTCCCCCTGCTCCTGGCGGGGGCATCCCTATTGGCATCTCTTTTGGCAACAGTTTATCTAAATCCGGGATCATTTGAAGCTCACAGAGTTTATAGAATATCTTCCACATAATTGGAGCTACAACTGGTGCCACGGTAGGGTCTTTGACGAAGGGCATAGTGTTCAAAGTCAAAAGCAACTTCTCAAGTTTCTGGCTATCCGCCTCTCGTTGACTCAATCCCTCAAGATGCGGAACTGAAAAATCAAATCTGCCGTTGATCTGATCCAAAGTAAATTCAATGTTCTGATTTATCTTTACATTACTTCCGGCGGTGGGAGTAATAACCTCAAGAGTCATACACCAAAAGGCATAAGCTATCTTTTTGAGAATAAAAGCATCGTTCAAAAGACCGATCCCCTGCAATCGGGCATTGACCGCCTGCCATCTTCTTTCTGTCTGTCCCAACTTCTCATTGGGATCGGTTGGAGCACCCATGAGTATATCCGAAGGCGAAGAACTGATGATCTCTGACCTTTCCAGGAGGACATTCAGCAAAGCAAAAAAGTCCTTGTCGGTGGGAGTTACATCGAACATCTGCATAGAAATATCCCTAATCGGAGTCCCATCAGGCATGGCACTCATATCGACTTCCCATTCCACGCCAGCATCAATAATCCGCTCATTCAAAATTTTGCAATCGCTCCTTCTCAATCGGGGAGGGTGCAGTCCGTATCGAGCCACATCCAGAGTGATGTTGAACACATCCGAGACAACGTGCTGAATGTATTTCATCATATCCGTAGTCGTTAGTCCTTCACACCTGCCAAGCACAGGGTAGCCGATAACCGGAATAAAAAGATCGGAAAATTTCAACTTTTGATAAGGAAAGTCATCATCCCGCAAAACAACCTCACCACACACCGTAGTTATCTTGGTCTTAAACGTAGCATTACCTTCAGCGTCTTCCTCTTGGACGATATGAAAAAGCTCTTTAACCTTCCAGAGATTCGAGGTTACGCCTTGCGATTTTGTCTCCTGCCCCATACTCAAGTAAATCTCATCCAGAAAATCGTAAGCCTCCATGTGCTCACCCTTTTCTTTGAGATTGAGCAAAGTGAAAGGTTTAGTAAATCGGCTGTTTCTCTTTCGCTCCATTACCTCGGCAGTGGTAAGTCCAGTTATGGTCCCGATAAAAGATTTACTCTCCCACTGTGAAGGGCTGGGATCATAAAAGACCTGATGCTGAAGAAGTAAATCCAAGTGTGGTCTCCAAGTCTTGCTCACAACTTCAAACTTCTTTTCTTTGCCCAATGGCACTTCTGCACTTAGCACTACCTCAGTCGATATGTTCTCTTCAACTTTCAAACCAATCTCTTCTTCGGTAAACTCGGATACCTTCAAAAACCCAATGGGAATCTGTTCCTGCATTATCTTCATCTCAAGCCAAAGACGATCCTTCAACTTATCTTCTTTTATGAAATGATGCACCATAGTCTGAACATTGAGAGCGATTTGTTCCGATGTATCACCCTCTGATTTAACCTTTATCGGTTCGGGAATCTGAAAGACCATCTGCTTTTGATAGGCAGTCCGGGCATAAATCGCCGGACTAATGAGCGGAAAGAAAAACGAAGCCTTCTTTATCTTCTGATTCTTTCGATCAGCTAAAACCTGCGAGTAGTTGTTGGCAAGCTGAACGTTCTCTTTGAATCGGGGTTTGAATTGCTCAAACCACGCATCCCATTCGCCGTAGCACTTTTTTACGAATCCAGCCGGGTCTTCTTTGTAGGTTATTTCTTTTTCTTTTTCGTCCA
>Ga0315294_10004169_pt1 | contig 15756 bp, 14 predicted proteins | sample YL17G13_40_MG_FD_203626 | JGI IMG/M metagenome (GOLD analysis project Ga0315294, IMG submission 203626) | Sediment microbial communities from Yellowstone Lake, YNP, Wyoming, USA - YL17G13_40 | ecosystem: Environmental > Aquatic > Freshwater > Lake > Sediment | place: USA: Wyoming | collected... | reverse complement strand
GTTGCTGAGCGTTTCAACATAGCAGGTAGGATTACGTTCTTCGGCATACCAGTACCGTGTACATGTAATATTTCCTGGGAATAACGGCAGTTAGTACTCTCTCCAGGAGGGCTAGTATTTTCCGGGTTAATCCGTAGTCTGAAATCTTAGGAATGCCGTACACGTAGTGGAGTATAAGGCGATAGGGAAATGACTCCTTCGCTGTTGTCTTCTCAATAATAAAGCCGTTAGATTCCAGCAGTTTTTTAAGTCTTCCCGCCGAGTTATGCCTCAAATTTTCCTCTGATTTCTTCAGGTAAGAGAACCCTAGTACCATGGGATTTCCCGGGTTTCCTTCTATTACGACTAGAGCGCCATCTTTTTCCATGATTTGAGCTAGCTGTGAAATAAACTCGCCCTGTTCGTCCATCGGCAGGTGATGAACGACATCGCGGACGAGTATTGCCTCAAAGCTGGCTTCGCGGAATGGCAGCCGTAAGGCGTCGCCGCAGATTAGAATAGCATCAACTCTGCTTTTCGCAAATAACAGGCGGTTCATGGAGAAGTCAAGGCCAAAGAGTACCCTTCCCTTCTTTCCCAGGTGGAATAGGTTAGCCCCCCCACCGCAGCCTACCTCTAGAACCTGACAATCAGCCAGACTCGGCTCATCGAGCAGTTTTCTCTCCAAGGCTGCTATGACTATGTTTTTCGTCTGCCACAGGAACCTCCCTTCCTCTACTTGATCAAAGCGTTCCTTCTGCGCTGAAACGAAATCATCGTAGCCCATCGCTTACACCATAGTATGTGACATCATTTGCCCATCCACGAAAGAAAGTTGACCAAATATCCCGGCATCCTTGTCATGCCTCTAAACGACATCATCTTAAAACCCTCGCATATTGCAAACGGCCTGAGGTAGAATTCCCTGTAGGCTTTTCTTCTCCAGTATTCCATCCGTTCCTTGCTGAAGTTCGGGTATGATATTGAGACATCGCCTTGCTGAACCTTGTCCCAATCCCCCTGAAACCATTTGTTCTTTAAAGCCATGACATAGAATTCACTTGCGGGGAAGGGTGTTGCAGCGTAGAATTGCGCAAAACTGAGTTTAAGTCGTTTTGAGAACTCTATTGTTTCCCTAACCGTATCGTCGTTTTCTCCTGGCAGGCCTATTATCATGTGGCCTATGGTCCGCATGCCCGCTTTGCGTGCTGCAGACACAGCATTTCTAGAATGCTCCAGTCTAATGCCTTTCTTGTTCCTGTCCAGTATGTCCTGGCTTCCGGATTCTATCCCGAAAGACACCATACGACAGCCTGCTTCGTACATCTTTGATGCGAGCTTTTCGTCAAACCTGTCGACGCGGGTTGTGCAAAACCATTTGCACTTGCTGTGGAGCCCTGCGGCCATTATTCCTTCGCATATTTTGAGCATCCTTTCCCGGTCATAGGTTGCGATTTCATCCCAGAACATCCAAAGCTTTATGTCAAGGTCGTTGGCCAGCCACCTCAGCTGTTTTATCATGTACTCGGGGGAATGGTATCGTGGTTTTCCTCCGCCCAGTCTGGGCATTACGCAGTATATGCACGTATATGGGCAGCCTCTCCCTGAGCGCACGAACATCCATTTTTCTCCCGTCAACGGGAACCGATATCCCGGCATCAGGTCGTAAGCCGGGTAGGGGAGCTTGTCCAGGTCTGGTTCATTCCACAGCCCTCCATTCCAGCCCCGCATTGAAACGCCGGCAACTTTATAGTTTCCGTCGAGGATGCTCATTATCGGGGTTTCCGGCTCGGACCGTATGATAAAATCCACGTGCGGGTTTTTTTTGAGGATTTCATCGCTGAATACTGTCACGTATTCCCCGTATATTATGATTTTCGTGTTTGTCTGCTCTTTTATGCTTTTTGCAATCTGCAGGTCAAAGTCAATGGTCGGTGTTGATGTGCTGAGTATGGTGTAGTCCGGATTGAAGTCCCTTGCCTCTTTAAGGCATTCTGAAGTCGTGATGCTGGCTCCAATGCAGTCAATAAGCTTTAAATCGTGTTTTTCCCTCACTGAACCACCGATGCTCGCGAATGTTGCTGGCGGGAACGTATCAAGCCAGGCGTTTGCCTCACTCTGGCATCTCCCGTCTCTATTGTATTTTACTTCCGGGGCAGGGGGGTTAAGTAGCAAGACACGCATATTAAATCAGGTTTTTGAATAAACGCCAAGCGTATAAGTGGCCCATGGTTAGAGGATTTAGATTTGAACGGCCTTTTTTGCGTTTGTGCTCACAGCTGGGGACTTCCGTTATCCGATAGCCCTTTTTCGCACATTTTGCGCATAACTCGGTCTCTATGTCAAAGACATTGGCTTCTAGACCCAGGTTCCTTGCCACCGCGGTTTTTATGGCTCTGAAACCGTTTTGGCTGTCGGTTATGCGGACATTCCATCTGTAGTTGATTATCAAGGTTATGATGACGCTCGCAAAAAGCCTGAATGCCTGGCCTGTTGTCCCATGCAGCTCCTCGCTACCGCCCAGCATCCTCGATGCAATTACCATGTCTGCTTTGTCCTGGAGTATGGGCTTGACTATCTTTGGTATGTCTCCAGGTATATGTGAGCCGTCACCATCGATAAAAACAAGCACGTCAGCGTTTGAGTGTTCTATTGCGGTGCGCAATCCGTCACCTTTGCCTAATCCGTGGTCGGTTATGAGCTCAACTCCTTTTTCTCGGACTATCTTTGGCGTGTTGTCTGTGGTTTTTTTGCTGTTGACTACAAGTATGCGATAGCCCGATTTTTTTATGGATTCCAACAATTCCCCGATTGTTTCCCCCTCATCTTTTGTAGGTATCACAACACAGACGTCCATTTTAGCCTATAAACAGGGGCGATTAGGGCATTTTCCAGCCGAATCACTTGCGGATTATAGTGATTAGTTCATTAAATACCTGGTGTTTTGGCGGACTTTGTTTTTCCGTGGTCCAACTCACCCAAAACCATTAGCTTAAGGCCGGTTTAAACGCGGAATAGTTGCCGCACAGTTTTATAGAGGAAGAAGTTGACACAGTTTTGATGTTGTTGTATGGGGTGAGGTTCAAGGACATGCAAGGTCCGAATTCATTGGACAATGAGAGATTATTTGTTCCATTGGTTTCCATCAAATAATCGTATATTACCGCGTAATAGTCTGTTCTGTTAGCCAGTTGTTTCAGGTAGCTTTCGTTTTTCCTGGGATAGTTTATGAACTGGCATTTATCCGAATAACGGTCTGTCGAGTACAACCACAATGTTTTACTGGCGCTCCAGTATTGCCAGTTTTTCCCTCGAGTCAAAAGTACGGTATTCTGTGAGCTATGGTTGCACAAGACATCCAACAGCCTATTGTAGTCGCCCATTATTCCAGGCTGGTAATACGGTGTTAGATGGTAGTGTGTAAAGGGGATGCCTAAGTGGGGGGTTTGTGGGTAGTCTCGTAAAATCCCGAACGCGTATGAATGGAGCAGTATAGCCTGGAGCAGAAAAACCACAATAGCGAGCATTGTGACGGTTTTCCTCCCGATAATACGCAGGCTCCAGCACATAACAGCTGCAACGTACGGCAAAACGGGGAAAACGAACCTCCAGGGGTCCGTTAATCGGAGATAGCCGATTACAAGCAGGACGAGAAGTATCTGCAGCGGGAAAACAACCGCTTGAGGGCTATTCCTTACCGTGACACTTTTCCTGAGATGAAACAGCCCTGCAGATGCGAGTATAAGGAAGAAGAAGACTGAGTAATCCAAAAAGAAAACGCCGGCGGACTCGCGAAGCAGCCTCGCCATTGATTCGATAAACGTCTGATTGAGAACCCACTTGCCGCTGAGGGCGTTATTCGCATGGTTTAGGTAGTGCCTGACGTTTAGGTAGTAGAGTCTGGATGTCAAAGAGAACAGGAATAACGTGACAGCCGCCATACCAGCGTGCTTAGCTGCCGTCTGCCTCAGTTCCATAAAAAATACCCCAAAACCCAGTCGAAAGACATGGTAGAGGATGACGATAGAAGGCAGTATCAGGTAAAACGGGCCTGAAAACTTAGTCAGCAGGGAAACAAAAAAGACTGAAAGAAGGTGTAGGAGGGCGTAATATCTATCCCAAGACAAGTAGCTGGCGTAGACATACATGGACCATACAACCACCAGAAGAAGCAACGGCTCGGTTAAAAACCGGGTGGATAATCCGATGAACAAGGGGGATGCGGAGATAAATACCGCCCCAGCCAAGGCTATCAGCCGGTCATTGAACATCCTCTTGAAGGCGGTATAGGAGATAAAGACCGACAACAGCGAGAAAACTATTGGGGCAAAAAGCAGACCCTTCCGTACCGGGCCGAGAAAAACACCCAACGGCACGAACCATTGGCCGACCCACATCAGAAGCGGCGGTTTTACCCGGTATCGGGTGAACATCGAATCAAGCCAGGTAAAAATGGAGTCAGAGAATAGCCTACGGTTGGATTCTATGGAATAGCCGGCGTATTCTACGGCGTCATTCTCCCAACTACGGTTTTCCAGAAAAACCCACGCTATGCTGGGTAAGATGAGAAGAGACAAAAGCAGATAAACCATAAGGTCTTCGGAGGCATGCATGTTTTAGAATATGATTTTCTGCCTTTAATTAGGTTCTTTGACTCTACGACCTCAGGCAGAGGTTGAATGCCAGTATCTGGGAGACGAACGAGAGCGGGGTGTGATGGCCATGCGTCCGCCCGGACGTTGCCTGCTATATCTTCGAGACCACAAGGTTGGTGTATCCGTAGGATATCCTGTCTATCAGGCCTTTTTCCTGGAATTTCCGGAGTATCCTAGAGACCTTCATCTTGTACATGCCGGTCTTGAGGACCAGTTCGTGTTGGGTTATTGATTTGGCTTTGAATATCTGCTGGAGTATCAGCTGTTCGTCTTCCGGCAGGATATGGATGACTTTTCCGAAGTGCGCTGTTGCGATGATCTGTCTTGCAAGAAGGGAGGCCGCCACGCCGAAGCATATGAACTCGATTGAGAGTATGTAGGTCGTCGGCTGGAAGGGGTACCGCAGCACCATGATGTGGTAGCTGTTAAGCACTGAAAACGACATCCCGAAGAGGAGCACCATTGAGAGGGCTATGATCATGCGCCTTTCAGTCAGGCCTGGCAGCCGTCTCATCGCCTCTGAGGCATGGTGCATCAGGTATATCCTCGATTCCACCAGGATGGCGTTGCCGCTGGAGAACATATTGATGATGTTCTTGGCCTGTAGGAGGGAGACGACCTGGGATACGGTGGCCTTCGGCAGCCTCGACGCATAGCATAGGTATTCCGTGGTTGCGGATTTGCAGGTGGACAGCACCTCTAATACCTTCTGCTGCTTCGGCGGCAGAAGCTTAAGTATCTTCTCGAAGTGGACGACGTCGATGCCCCATTGGAAAAGCAGGGAGACTATGACTCCAAGCAGGAACGACCCTGCGGCCACGACGGGGTCGAATACCTGCGCCACCGCCCCGAACCTGATTGCCTCCTCGGCATGCTGTTCCATGGACGCAAGGAGCGTCACAGCTGTCACCAGAGCAAAGACCACCACGCCCGCGTGTTTCAACATGTCATCCATAACGATTGTTAACTTAGTTTTAGATAAGGTAACGGATATATAAATGCCGTAACATCGAGGCCGAACCGGTAACATAAAAGCAGTTTCTTGGTAACAGCGCATGATACTGACGCAGGGCGGCGTAAGCCACCCTGACAAAAAGTAAAGGAGGTCGGTAATATGTGCCAGTAGGCCATGCGGTTGTCTTCCCGGCAAAGGCTTGAATGAAGCAACCTGCCCCAATGCGCCCTAAAAGGCATGCGATGGGGAAACGCTTAACACGCCTGCCTGCGAATGCGAGCGGAGACAACCCTTGGCTGAAGGCTCATGAAAAAGATGGTTGCGGAGGTATTATCGGCTGGTTTGTTGGGCTTGGGCGTGTGGATTTTCCTCGACTACAAGGCCAGACATGTCGGGCTGGCATCAAAATCCCTTGGGCCTGCGGCATGATTTCCGCCCCCCTGGGATGTTTCCGGGTTTCTTTTTAGGAACCGTCTGTTTTGTGCGGCATCCCGAAGACCACAGTGTTTATATCTTTTTCCGCCGTAGAGATAGCATGGCTGATTATTTGGGCTTGGCGTTGACGGTTTTCGTCGTGAACATCGTGCCGGTTTTCATGCCGCCGACCTGGTTCGTCCTCGCATTGGCGTTGATACGGGACCCGTCATACAATCCCGCATTGCTTGCGGTCGTGGGGGCGCTCTCATCCACGGTCGGGAGGGGGGTGCTTGCGTTCTACAGCTCCTATTTCAGGAGGTTCTTCACCAAGGACCTCGCAGACAGGGCTGACGACATCAGGAGGTTCTTTGAACGGAAGGGGCGGGAGCTTTTCCTCGGGGCTTTCGCATATGCGCTGACGCCGTTCCCCAGCAACGTGGTCTTCATCGCAGACGGCCTCACCAAGGTGGACCCGAAACCGGTGTTCACGGGTTTCTTCTTTGGGAGGCTTATCTCCTACTATGTGATGGTTGCCGTCTCCCATAACCTGTTCAGGATGATTAGCAGATACTTCCACGGGGACATGTGGGTGAGGTATGCGTTCGACGTCGTCGGAGTGGTCGGGGCTTTTTCCATCCTACTCGTCGACTGGAAGAGGGTCGCCAGGGGGGCGAAAAAGCTTTAGTTTCTGTCGTCTAATGCCTGTCTTGTGCGAGCCATCGCCTGTCGGCTAGCACGGTGGACGTCTCCACCTGCCGCTCGGAGATTTTCCAGTATTTCCGAAGGAGCCTTTCCTTCTCCCCCCATGTGACGGCCTTGAACCCGTGCTTCTCATAGAACCTTATCGCCCATTTTGCGCTGGCCCATGTGCCGACCAACACGGGCCTTTGGGTAAGGCCGAGGAGATGTTTTATCAGTTTGCTTCCGACGCCCTTCCCCTGCATCTCAGGCATGACATACGCGTGCCTTATGAGCGTAACATCCAAGACGTCCTGGATGCCCATGACGCCGGCGAGAACGCCGCCTTCCCCGTAGCCGTAGAATACGACGCCGGATTCCATCTCCTTCTTCAACTCCCAGGGCGGCATGTAGGGTTTATGATAGCAGTCGCCTGGGATAACGCCACCGTACTTCTTGGCGGCCTCGTTGATGATTTCACACATCCGTTCGAAGTCCGTATCGACGCACCTGCGAACCATTTTATGCCTACTTGCTTCCGCCAGCAATTATCGGTTGTTGGCGGATACAGTATTGGAACATATTCGCATAAAATGTCTCGATTGGCAGAAGTTGGTCCGTATGAGTATCAACACCATGGGCGGAGAAGGTATTTTATCGGGTCTCTCTAGGTAGTAACTATGGCAGACGTGCGGAATAAGACTGCGGGGCCATCAGATAGATTCGACGTTCCAAGGCCGGAGAAGCTCGCCTTGATGGCGCCTGATAATCCGCCCACTATCATCCGTTCTCGCACGGATGACGTGCCGATTGTGACAAGGGACTGGGACCGCGTATATCGCGCCGAAGGCGTCCATGGCAGTGAGGAGATGGGACGAACCAAAAGCTCAAACTTGGAGACGCTTATCATGTACCTAGGAAGGGGCGTCAATGAGCTTCTCGCACCTGCCACTGCAATGCGCCTGACCGAAGGCGACATCGACGTTCTGATATTAGGGCCGGGGGTACAGGGCATTGACGAAGCCAACGCAGTCTGCGCAGTCTTCAAGAAGCCCAACAGCATATGCTTAGCGGATGGAACACCCGCCAACCTCCTTGACCTGCAGGTGGGGTTGAGGGAACAGCCGCCAGAAATCAGGTCAAAAGTGGAGCTAATCCACTGCGACCTGGCTGACCTGTCCCTTTTGAAAGGCAGAAAATTCGATGTCGCATTGGCTGTGAACACGTTCGACAAATCCCTATGGAGCGAAGAAAACAAGCGAAAGCTTCTAAAGAGGGTGATGAGCCACGGCCTGATAATGTTAAAACCGACCTCGCCGGAGGAGATGGACTCTGCCCTCGGCAGATGGGCTGATGAAGCGTTCAGGCATCTGAAAGACAATCCCCCCGGCATCTTAATCACGAGAACCTCCAACGACCTCGGCAGGCACGAAACCAAACTGTACGGCAGACACCTTGGAGAGCTCTACGCATCACCTGCGGCCATATGGTGCAGGGACGAGACCGTGTTCAAGAGCAGGAAGGCCTAACCGTCTTACAACCCGGAAACCTGTACCTACCTTAACATCCATCAGATTTTTATCTTTTTGAAAAGCTGCTGCCCGAGTAGCAGTGTCGCTCCTGTGAACGTGAGCAGTGCCGCAAGGCACGTGAGAGGGTGTATCTCCGAGGTTCCGAGGAGGCCGTACCGTATGCCTTGTACGCCGTATGTGAGCGGGTCGAAGTAGCTTAGTGTTTTCAGCCAGTTGGGGAGGGTGCTGATTGGGAACATCGCGCCTGAGAGGCCGAAGAGGGGGAATATGACGAAGTTCATTATTAGTTGGAAGCCGTGCATGTCGTCCATCTTCGACGCGAACGCTATGCCCAATGCGGTGAATGAGATGCCGATGAGTACCATGAACCCGATGGCGGTGAGGTAGCCGGTGACTGTGAAGTGGAGGCCGCTCCCTATCAGGAGGGCTATGATGAGGGTGAGGAGGCCTTGTATGACTGACGTGGTGGCTCCGCCGAGGGTCTGGCCGAGCATTATCTCCATCCGTGAGATGGGGGCGACGAGGGTTTCCTTGAGGAACCCGAATTGTTTGTCCCAGATGACCTGTATGCCTGAGAACATGGACGTGAAAAGGACGCTCATCGCGACGACGCCTGGGACGATGAATCCCATGTAGCTTTCCGCCTGGCCGGTTTTGACGAGGGGGTTGAGGCCTGAGCCGAGTATGATGAGGAAGAAGAGCGGCATCCCGAGGCTTCCCACTATCCTGCTTTTCGACCGCAGGTACCTTTTCAGGTTCCTAAGCCAGATGGTGTATACTACGTCCATGCCTTACCTCCTTGATTGGCGCCACATCCTGTGCATCATCCTCATCCTGTCTTTGGTGCCGGCGTCTTCGGTGCGGATTTTCTTGCCGGTGTAGTGCAGGAAGACGTCCTCCAGCGTGGGCTTGCGTATGCTTATGGAGTTCACCGCGATGCCGCTTCTGCATGAGAGGCTGACAAGCTCTGCGACGTTCTTCTCCGCATCCAGGACGTTCAGTATGACCTGGCCGTTGTGCTCTTTGCCGGACTTGAACCAGGGCTCCTTCTTCGCGATGTCCAGGAGCGCGTTGTTGTCGCTTGTCTCGAATGTGGCTACGTCACCTCCTATGCTGTCCTTCAGCTTCTGCGGCGTGTCGACCGCGATTATCTTTCCGGAATCTATTATCGCCACCCGGTTGCAGAGGCGGTCCGCCTCCTCCATGTAGTGGGTTGTGAGGATTATCGTCATCTTCTTGCGCAGGTTCAGCTCCTGGATGTACTCCCAGATGTGGTTTCTCGTCTGCGGGTCAAGGCCGAGCGTCGGCTCATCAAGGAAAAGGACCTTAGGCTCGTGGAGCAGGCCGCGGGCTATCTCGAGGCGGCGTCTCATCCCGCCTGAGAAGGTTTTCACCAGGTCGTCTTTCCTGTCGGAAAGCTCGACGAGCTTCAGGAGTTCGACTATCTTGTCCTTCCGCACCTCCCAGGGCACCTTGTAGAGCCTCCCGTGGAAGTCCATGTTCTCATATGCTGTCAGCTCCTCGTCCAGGCTCTGGTCCTGGAACACGATACCGATTGACTTGCGGACAGCATCCTTTTCGGTCCTGATGTCGTGTCCGTTGACAAAAGCCTCCCCTGAAGTCGGCTCAAGAAGCGTGGCAAGCATCGAAATCGTCGTCGTCTTGCCGGCGCCGTTGGGGCCGAGGAAACCGAATATTTCCCCGTCCTCTACCGTGAAACTCACCCCGTCCACGGCCAGAAGCCTGCCCTCAAACTCCTTCGAGAGGCCTCTGATGTCGACGATGTCCATACGGCATGAGTATAGGCGATGCGGATTAAAATGCCCTTTCCTTGAACGTCGAATCCGTAGATTCGAGAGCCCTTTTAGGCGGCGTTGGAACATGAGTTTCCCGGCTTTATAAGCGGGGACGCTCAGATGAGGTTTTATATCCTGGTTCGATATATTTGAGGATGGCTTCGGACGAGAGCATCGGGGAGGGCGTTTCTGTGGGGAAGAAGGCGGTTAGGAGACCTAGGAGGAGGAAGGCTGCGGCCGCCAGGAAGAGGAGTAGGAAGGATTTGTTCACTCCGACGAACGTCATCGGCGCGTTGATTGTGGTTGCCGTGATGTTCCTTGCGTATACGATGTGGAAGGCGCCTGAGGCTCCTTCGCAGGGGAATCTGCAGGGGAATCTGAACCAGCCTGACGCTTCGAAGGTTAATGTGGTTGTGTTGAACGACAACCGCTGCGGAAAAGACTGCGACGTAAGCCGTCTCATGACCCAGTTAACCAGTCTCTTCCCGGGGATTGACGTGAAGCCCTTGGACATCGGAATGCCGGAGGGCAAGCAGGTTTTGGAGGATTCAAAGATTCCATTCCTGCCTGCGATACTCTTCGACTCGACGGTCGAGTCGAACAAAGGCTACCCGGCGGTTTCAAAGTACCTTGAGAAGGCCGGGAAATACTGGAGTCTTACGATAGGCGCGAACTGGGACCCATACTGCGACCCCAGCCCGGAACACTGCAGCGAGGACAAGTGCAAGGACAGGGTAAGCTGCAGGCAGGAGGTGCCTGGGAAACTCGACCTGTACGTAATGAGCCAGTGCCCGTACGGAGTCGTCGCCATGAATTCGATGAAGGAGGTCCTCTCCGCATTCAAGGAGGATTTGGACTTCAAAATAAGCTACCTAACCACATACGATGAGAAAACAGGCAAGATTGCTTCGCTCCACGGCCAGCCGGAGTTGGACGAGGATATGAGGGAGTTCTGCGCGATGGAAGAGTACGGCAAAGACTACAAGTACATGGACTACATATGGTGCAGGAACCAGGATGTGAAGTCCGCCGACTGGCAGAAGTGCGCGACAGACAACGGCATGGACGCAGCCAAAATAAAAGCCTGCGCAGAAGGCGAGGAGGCGAAATCCGTTATTATCGAACAGGCGAAGACTGGCAAGCAGCTGGGGATTTTCGCAAGCCCGACCTTCATGGTCAACAACAAGAAACTCTTCAACGCGGTCTCACCAGCCCAGATACAGGAGGGCATCTGCAAATCCAACCCAGGCTTCAAGGGATGCAAGATGAACCTGACGAAGGACGTCGGCCTCCCCCAAGCCGGAAGCTGCAACGGATGAGTAATAAGGGGGTTTAGGATGGGTAGAGATTGGCTGGACAGAAGGGACGCCATCACATGCATACTCCTTGCCGCCTTGGTCGCAAGGTGCGTCCTACTCCCGCTCCACATACAGTACGCCACAGAAGACGCCCGCAGGGAAGCCAAACCCTACGAGTACTGTTCGCTTTGGAAAGCCCTCCCGAACGACTTCGGCTTCTACCAATGCATCGGGGAGAGGGTCCTTGAGGGGAAGACCATATACAAGGACTACTCAATAACCAAGGACTTCAACCTCGGGTTCGTCTACCCCCCAGTCTTCCCGACAATCCTCGCCCTCGTAATGAGCATCTTCGGCTTCAACTATGTCGCCATAAAGGCGATTTCAGTCGTCTTCATCCTGGGCGCCATCTATGTCACCTATCTTATCGGCCTAAAGCTCTTTAGCCGCCGCACAGGCAACCTCGCAGCCCTCCTCTACGGCTTCTTCTACACGGTCGTGATAAGCTCCAGCATGGGGAACGACGACGAAATCTCGATATTCTTCAGCCTCCTCGCGCTCTACCTCCTCATCGCAGACAGGCTCGCCCTAAGCGGCCTTGCCGCGGGGCTTGCGTTCAGCACCAAGGCGAACACCGCCCTCCTTGCGCTCCCGATGCTCTACTACATATGGAGGACCCGCAAAAACCATGTCGACATCGTGAAATACTGCGCTGTGATGGCTCTCGTGACGGCAGCCGTCGTATCCCCCTATTTCCTGAGGGAGGGTATTTCCGTGATAAACCCGTTCATCCTGAAAAACAGCGTCGGCACAGGCGGGCTTTGCATACAAAACATCGCAAGGCTCACATACGGGATACCGTACCATCTCATATACATGCCAGGCGTGCTCCTGCGGGACTACAACATAAACGACCCCATGAACTACTACGGCACCCACCCCTTCAACCTGCTTCTCAAGGCGCTCGAGGTCCCGTTCATGGCCGTCGGCTTCGCCATAGCCTGCCTGCTCATGTGGAGGCACAGGCTGAAGGACCCGAAACTCGAGGTGCTGAGGAACACAGCGCTCCTGGTCGTGGTCGAACTCATATTCTACAGGACAGTCCACGACTTCTACTTCATGGTCTTCCTCCCCCCGGCACTCCTCATCTTCACAAGGAAGGAGACGAGATTCGACGGAGAGAACGTCCTCGGGCTCGTCATCACATACTTCGCAGCCGCAACATACGTCTTCTTCTGGACGGAGCCATATTGGAAGCCGCCTTATGAGATGATAGCCCTGCTGTCAAGCGTCGTCCTTGCCGGAATAGGCGCACACCTAGCCTTCCGCGGCTTCAGCGGCAAGAAGCACAGGATACTCCTTTTGATGGCCATCATAAGCTCGTACTACCAGATAATGAACGCGTTCCCAATCTGCCTCTTCCACCCGCTCCTTGCAGGGTACATAAGCCTGGAAAAGCTGAGGGTATCGTCGTATTACGGCCTCTTCTGGGTCGCAGCAGTGGCGACGGTCTACATGCTGGTCATCCTTGCGAAGGAACTTGCCGAAGTGCGAGAGTAGCCGTTGATAAACCGCTCGGTTTATTTATCAAGGGCGCGTATATCTGTGACGATGATTTGCGAGCTTTGCGGGAAATCGGCCAATGAGGGCTTCAAGGTGAAGCTTGAGGGGAGCATCGTCTCCGCCTGCGCGGAATGCGCAAAACACGGCGAGAAAATCCAGGAATTAAAGCCGAAGAAGCCCCAAAAACCCAGGATACCGGAGCCAGCGCCCATAAAGCCCGCCTTCGAAGTCCCCCACGAATACGACGTCGTCGAGGACTTCGGCGCAAGGATAAAGACCGCGAGGGAGAAGCACGGTTGGACCCAGGAGGAACTGGGTATGAGGGTCAGTGAACCGCATTCCGTGATTCACAGGATGGAACAGGGCAAGTTCGAGCCGACTCAGGAGGCGGCCAGGAAGCTGGAACATAAGTTGGGCGTGAGGCTTCTCGAACCGCACAAAGAAATCGAAGCCCCAGCCGGAAAACCGGAAAAGAAGGAGATTACCCTGGGGGACATGATAGTCGTCCGCAAGAGGGATAAGTGATGAACCTTCTCCTCGTAGCATCGGCTTTGCTGTTTTCCGCTTTCACGGTTTCACTCGCAATGTCCAAATATGAGAGGCTCCTCGGGGTCTTCTTCATAATACGCTCCTCCCACGGAATCAGACTCATAGACGCCGTGGCAAAAATCAAACCCCGCCTCTGGGAGTTCCTCGCCGACTTCTCAGTCCTCCTCTCGTTCGGAGGCGTAGGAGCGTTCTACCTCTCATCCCACAAACAAAGCAGGAACAACACACACAAGGCCTTCTTAGTCATCGGGTTAATGTTCACAGCCTACGCTATCCTCATCGGCCGCACGGACGTCGCATGGATGTACTTCCTACTCGCAGTCCTCCTAGCCTATGCGATGCCGAAGCTCGGAAACCCCGGGTTCGACTTCGCATTCACCTGGGCCTTCTTCTCCCTCGGCTTCAGGCTCCAGTTCGACAGCGGCACATCCGTAATATTCGGCCTCTTCGGCCTTCCTGCGCTGATGGTATACCTCCTTTTCACCCACGGGATGAACATCCTCGCGTCGAAGACCAACCTCCCCGGGATTTCACCGATGCTGCCCGCGGAACGCAACGGGAACGTCGGCGTCAAATTCCCGGGCTACGACATATTCATACCCTGGTGGCATGCGCTCATAGCGCTTTTCATAACCCTGGTGGCCCATGAAGGCGCCCACGGGGTGCTGGTGAGGACCGCCAAGGTGAATCTGAAATCGACCGGCGTGCTATCGTTCCTTGCGATGCCTATCGGGGCGTTCGTCGAACCGGACGAGGACGAGCTGAAAAGAAAATCCAGCGTGGACAGGATGCGGGTCTTCACAATGGGCTCCTTCGCAAACCTCACAGTCGGATTCGCGGCGGCAACGTCCATAATACTGATGCTTAACGTCCTCTCGTCGGTCGTCTACTCGGACGGGATGAAGGTCGTCGGGTTCATGGACGGCTACCCAGCGAAGAAGGTCCTACCGCAGGACACGGTAGTCTACGCCATAAACGGGAAAAAAGTCGCGGACCTCGAATCGTTCAGGAACGTCACGGCAAAGATGCGGCCCGGGATGAACGTCAGGCTTAACACCTCCAACGGATTCTACCAAATGAGACTCTCCAGAAGCGACAACGAACCGAAGAGGGGAATACTCGGCGTCTACATCACGAACAACCCCAGAATCAAGGGAGGGTTCATCGGCATCGAATACCTCATCTTCATCCTGGAGACGCTCGGGTGGATAGCGTTCTTCAACATCAACATAGCCCTGGTCAACCTACTCCCCATCATCCCGTTCGACGGCGGCAGAATGTTCAAGGAAGTCGTGACAACCCTCAAGATGTCCGAAAAGAACATGAACCGCCTCCTATACGCCTCAATAGGCTTAGTCGCCGTGCTCTTCATAGTCAACGCCATACCGCTTCTGAAGATGCTCCTAGACTACGTCATCAGCCTAACCTGACGGACATATACGGCCCCAGCCTCCCATAGCCCAGGCGCCTATAGTAGTCCCTGACCCCGACGCCTGAGATGACGTTCAGCCTCCGCTTCCCGAACTCCGCGAGCGCAATCCGCCCGGCCTCCCTCAAAAGTTCGGCTCCGTAACCCCTATGCTGCCACTCATACTCCGGCTTCTCACCGATTTCCACCATCGGCCCATAAACATGCAACTCCCGAACCAAAGCCGTGTCCTCCCCCACCTCAGGCCTGAAAGGCTTATACGGCATCCTCAGCCTCGTGAACCCCACTAGGATGTCCTGCTTCACGTCCTCGAAGCTCAGGAAAACCTCCTTCCCCCCCGAGGCGTCATAGTCCTCCCTCAGGAGCTTGATGTCATCCTTCCCAGGTTCGACGCCCCTCTGAAGGAACCTCCCGACCTCCCTGCACCTCACGCACCTGCACCGTATCTTCCTCCTTCCCAGCTCCTCCTGCACCAGCTGCCCCAGATTGGACGACTTTATCCCCGCCTCAACGAGGTTGCTTGGGATGTCGCGCATAATCCGCATAGTCCGCACCCACTTAGGCATCAAAGCCTTCGCCTCCACAATCGTCTCAACCGCCTCCTCAGTCGTGAGAGGCTTGAACTCCCCGGCCCTGTAAAGCCGGGAATATTCCGTGCCCTCCATCACCAGAAGCGGATAGATTTTCACCATGTCAGGCCTGAACCGCTCATCCTGGAAGATTTTCCTGAAAGCGCCGACATCCAAGCCGATATCGTAACCCCTGATGCCAGGCATCATATGATAGCCGACTTTGATGCCTGAATCCTTCAGCTCCTGCGTCGCCAACACAACATCCTCAACGGAATGCCCGCGCCCGACCAGCCTGTAAATCTCATCATCAGGGTTCTGAACCCCGATTTCGAC
>Ga0315294_10004168_pt1 | contig 15758 bp, 13 predicted proteins | sample YL17G13_40_MG_FD_203626 | JGI IMG/M metagenome (GOLD analysis project Ga0315294, IMG submission 203626) | Sediment microbial communities from Yellowstone Lake, YNP, Wyoming, USA - YL17G13_40 | ecosystem: Environmental > Aquatic > Freshwater > Lake > Sediment | place: USA: Wyoming | collected... | reverse complement strand
CTTAAGGAATTTGAGAAAAACGGTCTCTTTAAAAGCGAGTTCCGCGGAAAGGAAAGATATTTCTTTCTCGCAAAGGATAGCCCTCTTTTAGAGCATTATCGTCAGATTTTTCTTAAAACATACGGCATAGAAAAGAGGCTTAAAAATGCTTTACAAGATATCAAGGGGCTTAAAGAGGCATATATATTCGGCTCATACGCGACTAATAAGATAGATTCCTCGAGCGATATTGATATTCTGGCTATCGGATCGCACTCAGTTCTGGAATTGCAGAGGCTTATCGCTAAGTTACAGAAGGATACAGGCAGAGAATTTAACGTAACGAATCTAAGCCGGAAGGAATTTGAGATAAAGAAAAAAGGTAAAGACCCTTTTATTGCGGGCGTCTTTAAAACCAAGATTATAAGGCTGGTATGATTAATTTTGAAAGCCAATATTTTCAAAAACTCACATTTACAGAAAAGCAAATTGAGCAATTCTCAAACTCAGCTTTACACGATCTTAAAATAGCCGAAGGATCGGAGATATCCTCGTGCTTGGTAATAAGATGAGACAGGAGCGCAATCTTAATCTTTACGACGGCGGATTTTTCGTAGGCGAAAAAGATAGCCGCGAATATTTAGATTTTGTAAAAGGTGTTTTTAAAAAAGCGGATATAAAGCTGTGAGGGAAGTTGCAAGAGGTTTTTATTTAAGGTATAATCCTATTCGATGAAACCCAAGAAAAAAAGAATGTCTTTGCAGGATAAAGCCGAGGCAGCATTAAAAAAAGCAATTAAAGAGGTTGTGACGCATCATAAAAAAACCGGCCGCCCGCTTGCTGTGTGGCAAAACGGCAAGGCGGCCAAGATATTGCCGAAGCATCTATAAGGGGAGCCATTTTTTGAGAGGTACTAAAATGTTTATCAAAGACCTTGGCGGCCGCTTAAAAGAGAAAGCAACTCACGCTTTAATAAGTTTTATTAAAAAGCACAGGATAGTATTAATTAGTGACACTACCTTACGAGACGGCGAGCAGGCACCGGGCGGAAGTTTAAACCCGGACCAAAAGCTGGTTATAGCCAAGCAGCTTGAATCCCTCGGCGTAAATGCCATAGAAACAGGTTTTCCGGCGTCGAGTAAAGAAGATTTTGAAGCCGCGAAACTCATAGCCCGCCACGTAAGGCGCCCGCTTATTACGGCACTTTCCCGCTGCCGATGGGAAGATATCGAACTTACCGCCGATGCTCTCAAAAATGCCAAAAGATGGGGATTTACCTTATTTTTGGGAACCTCTCCCATGCTGCGTAAATATAGCCTGAATAAATCTAAAGAGGAAGTTATAGAAATAATGAAAAACGCGATAAAACAGGCAAAGCAATTTACCGATAATGTCGCTTTTGGAGCGGAAGATGCAACGCGCACGGAGCCGGACTTTTTATACAGAGTCTATGAAGAAGCGATAGATGCGGGCGCAGCAGCCATAGGGCTTACCGATACGGTCGGATGGCTCATCCCTCAACAGGCGAAAGAGATTATAGAGGGAATAAAGGCAAACGTCCGTAATTTACATAAGGTTTTATTAGCCGTACATTTTCACAATGACTTGGGATTGGCGGTGGCGAATAGCTTAGCAGCCGTAGAGTGCGGCGCTAACGTCGTCCAGTGCACTATAAACGGAATCGGCGAACGGGCCGGCAATGCATCTTTGGAAGAAGTGGTGATGGCCTTGAAAATAAGAAAAGATTATTATAAGGCCCGCGTAGTCATTGATACGAAACAGCTTTTTAAGACAAGCCAACTGGTGGCGGAATTAACGGGACTTTACGTATCGCCGAATAAAGCCGTGGTAGGCCATAATGTCTTTGCCACCGAAGCGGGCATCCATCAGGCGGCACTTTTGAAAGAAAGATTGACCTACGAGATCATTAAACCGGAAGATGTCGGGCAAAAAGGGACGACGCTGGTTTTGGGCCGGCATTCGGGAAAACACGTCATCTATTACCGGTTGCGGAAAATGGGATATAAAATTATGGGAGGTAAAAATACACAATTGGACACGATCTATACAAAATTCAAAGAATTGGCGGCTACAAGGAAAGAAGTAAGCGATTCGGAATTAGCCGAAATAGCGAAGGAGGTTCTGGGAAGTGAGTGAAATATAATTTATAATCAGGCAGGCCTGCCTGCCTACCGGCAGGCAGGCATTAATAATCCCAAGCGAATTCGCCTGGGATTTATCATTTCAGGATGCGCGCTTATTATCTATATAGGAACTCTATGGGATAATCTTGGACTTTGTTGCCGTCACAGTAAGTACATATCCAGACTGTCTGAGGCTCTGAGACTACTATTTTCGGCACCACGAACGTCTCTTGATATACCTTTTCGTCCTCGTCTTGAACGGGGAGCGCATAGGAAGCCGTTTCTTGTTCGTCATTTCTGTTTTGGTTATTGATCGTCACTCGTATGGAGTGTTCTCTTTCATCGCGGTACCAGAACTGCACAAAGATGTAATTGCTAAGCACAAAAGCGCTCATGGGATAAGAAGATTTAGGCAGGATAATCGTATGGATGAAGCTGGATATAGGATGAAATCCCGACTGCGATATTATACTCTTTTTTACGAGAAATGAATTAATAAGTATCATAATGGTTATAGTATATCATATACTTTCCGAAAAGGCAAAGCCATTTTACTTCGCCTTTATGCAGGTTGGGTACATGGTAGGGCTTCGTAGGAATAGGTCCTTCGAAGCTCGAACGCAAGAGCATTCGAGCGAAGAAGACCATAAATTTCATTTGTATTAAGCATATCGGTAAGTTATAATATAACTGTTTTTAAAATATTTCCTTTATTATGTCGAAAAATAAGATTACAAGAAGACAAAAGAATATAGCGCTTCTGCTTAGAGAAAGAAAGCAGATGAGCGGGTATAAACTAAGAGCGCAAAAAAGGTCCGCGAAATGAGATTTGGCTATCATACTTTGACATGGGCCAACGCCTATAAGAATTACGGAATAGAGCGGCCCATTAAAGAGATAAAAGAAAGCGGCTTTTCAGGCATAGAATTCGTAGAACCGTTATCTCTGCTCGGAAACGCAGGGGACCTGGAGAAGATATTGGGCAGGGAAAACATGCAGGCGGTATCTTTATCCTGCGGTTTAAATATGAACCCGAAAGACGATAGCGACATAGAAGAAAACATAAGCCGCATAAAATTCGCGCATAGGTTCGGTATTAAAGATGTAATGTTGTGCGGAGGGTGGAGCTCGGCGGATGTCAAGAAAATAGACGAATATTATAAGATACTCGCGGATAAATTAAACATTTGCTGCGAATATGCCTCAAAATTTAAGATGAACATAGCATTCCACCCTCATAAGGATACGATAGTAGAAACCTCCGAGGACATAGAGACTTTCCTGCGTTTTACGGATAAGCCAAAATTGTGCGTCGACATAGCGCATCTCACTGCTTGCGGTAGTGATCCCGTAGAAGGCATAGAACGGTTTAAAGATATAGTCACTTACGTACATTTCAAGGATTGGGATATTGAAAAAGATGTTTTTGTGGAATTGGGCAGGGGAGACGTAGATATTATGAAGTGCCTTGAAACGTTAATAAAAATCAGATACGACGGCTGGGTAGTCGTGGAGCTTGATCACACCGCTGCCACGCCGCTGGAAAGCGCTAAAATAAGCGCCGATTATCTTAAGAAGGCGGGCGTATTATGAGCATAAAAGTAGGAATATGCGGCGTAGGCAGGATAGCCACCGACGAGCACATACCGATAATCAAAAACATAGACGGCTTTGATTTAATGGCAGCGTATGACATTACTCCCGAGAGAAGGCTCCATATCGAAGAAACCCACAGCATAAAGACATATTCTGACCTCGGGGAATTTCTTAATTTAGGCCTGGATTTGGTCGTTATTGCGACGCCGACAAACACGCATAAGAACCTTGCCGTTAAAATTATAAATAAAGGCATAAATCTAATAGTAGAAAAACCTATAGCCACAAACAGCCGTGATGCCAAAGCAATCATCCGGTTGGCCGAAAAGAAACGCGTCCTTTTGAGCATTTACCAGAATCGAAGATGGGACAGAGATTTTCTCGTAGTTAAGAAACTATTGGACGAGAAGATTATAGGCAAAACCCTTATTATCGAATCACGGGCGATTTCTTTCGGGTCATTAATAGGTTACGGTGTTAAGGAGTTTGATACTGCTTGGCGGTATAAGAAACATTACGGCGGCGGCGTGCTGTTAGATTTCGGCCCGCACCTTGTAGACCAAATTCTGCAGTTAGTAAAAGATAGATCCGTGTCGGTGTGGTGCCGGATGAAGAGCGAATTGTGGTCAAAAGAAGTAGAAGATTATTTTAAGTGCATTCTGACTTTTAAAAACGGAATTATCGCTCAATTGGAAACAAGCCAGATCTCGCGCTACAGCCTTCCGAGGTGGCACATTACAGGTACCAACGGCGCTATAATATGCGAAAATTGGTGGGCGGGGCCGGTAAAAGTAAAATATAGCGATACGAAAAATTCAGAAGGGAAAGAAGAGACCTACGAATTCGGCCATATTGAAAGAGACGTGTTTTACAAAAATATACTTAATGCCCTGAACAAAAAAGAAGCATTGCTTGTTAAGCCGGAAGAGGTTTATCGCGTTATGCTGGTAATAGACGCCGCCAGACAATCGGCGGCTACCGGCAAAGAAGTAAAAGTAAGATTTTGATACATTCGACGGCGCCAAACCCCGCCATTTATGGCGGGGACAACAGCGCCGCTTCCTTCGACAGGCTCAGGACACTTCGTCAAAGGACACTGAGCAAAGTCGAAGTGCAGTATCACCCTGAGCAAACCTCGGGCTTTAGCCCGAGGTACGTCGAAGGGGTGATAAATATGGCCGCCCCTATCGTCTAGCCCGGCCTAGGACGTCAGCTTCTCAGGCTGAAGACCCGGGTTCAAATCCCGGTGGGGGTACCATAATGAGCACATAACTTACGGAACTATTGACGGAGAGGTATGCGACGTAAGTTATAAGTGCGAATTATCCCGTCGAGTGCGAGGGAAATTCTGGCACAGAATTTCCCCGCGTTTACGAGACGGGAGCAAGGTGCAATATGTCAAAGATAGCGCGCATCTTATATTTCACTACTTTTGTCATGATTGTATTGGCGGCTATTCCATGGATTTCGGATTATGCCGAAACCGGGCATTGGCCGAATAGTCCGCTCCAATTCCTCAACGAAATAACCACCTCTTGCGTAACCTTTCTTTTGGGTGGCTTGATAATGTTTTTAATATACGAACACTATAAAGACGTAGAAAGGCTTCTTGTCACGGACCATCTTACAGGTGTCTATAATATACGGTTTTTCTCGGAGAAGTTAAGATGGGTTTTTGTGGCAAGCCGGCGCACAAAGATAAAATCGACACTCCTATTTATGGACCTTGACGGCTTTAAAAAATATAATGATACCCATGGCCATATGCAGGGTAATAAAATATTGGAATTAATGGGAGATATCCTGGTGCGCAGCACCAGGAAATTTATTGACTGGCCTTTTCGGATAGGCGGGGACGAATTCGCGGTTTTGATGGAATTTTCGGACAAAAAATCCGCCGAAGCGCTTGTCCATCGCCTTCAAAGCAGGCTAAAAAAGGAAACCTACGGAGAGATGTCGCTTACCATAGGGATATCGGAAATAAAAGATTCGATGAAAAATGAGACGCAGTGGATAGAGGAAGCCGACACCGAGATGTACAGGAATAAAAGAGTAAGCCAATTCATGTCAAATTATAACCTTACTAAACAGACACGAAGAGGGGACTAAATGGAAAAGATATTCGTCTTGGACACTAACGTATTGTTGCATAATCCCGACGCGCTTTTTTCATTTAAGGATAACATAGTCGTCCTTCCTATGGAAGTGATAGAGGAGCTCGATGAATTTAAGAAAGATACCGACGAAAAAGGCAGAAACGCGCGTCTTACGATAAGGGCCTTGGACCACCTGCGAAGCAAAGGGCAACTAGGCCACGGCGTTAAGCTTGACGAAGGCGGCGTAATTGTCATACCCACGAAGATAGATTTTGATAAGGCGGGCATGATAGGCCTGTCGCTTGACACAAAGGACAATAAGATATTGATGACGGCTTATATCCTTCAGCAAGAAGGCAAAGAAGTCATATTTGTTTCAAAAGATATAAATTCCCGCGTCAAAGCGGACGCCATAGGGTTAACGGCGATGGATTTTGAAAAACAGAAAGTCGACATGAATAGTTTGTATACGGGTTGGCGAGAAATATCGGTGGAAACCGAAAAGATAGAAGAATTCTATAGCGGCAAGATACTTAACGCGGGGGAAAACGATTTTTTCCCCAATGAGTTTATATTTCTTAAGAGCCGAATTGCTTCTAAGAAGACGGCTTTGGCGAGGTATAAAAAAGAGATGGACGCGCTTATGCCTTTAATATACAGCCAGATCTCATTAGGGGGCGTAAAGCCGAGAAACAAAGAGCAGGCGATGGCTCAGGAACTTTTGCTGAATAACGATGTTACTCTGGTAACGCTCGTCGGAAGAGCGGGTACCGGCAAGACGCTTCTGGCGCTGGCGGCAGGGCTTAAAAAAGTAGTGGACGATAAAACATATAGCAGGCTGCTGATATCAAGACCCGTTATTCCATTAGGCCGCGATATAGGTTATTTGCCGGGCACCAAAGAAGAAAAACTTGAAAACTGGATGGGACCTATATTTGATAACCTTGAATTCATACTAAGAGGCACAAACACCAAGAAGATCGAGCGGCGCCGCGGCGAAAAAAGCCTCAACACTCTCGTAGAAAGCGGCGTCATACAGCTGGAAGCGCTTACTTATATGAGGGGGCGCAGCATTCCCAATCAGTTTATAATAATAGATGAGGCCCAAAATATGACGCCTCACGAAATAAAGACCGTGATAAGCAGAGCCGGTGAAGGCACAAAAGTCGTTCTCACAGGGGATCCTTATCAAATAGACAATCCTTATCTCGATTCCAATTCCAATGGTTTGACATATTGCGTGGACAGAATGAAGGGCCAGGAGATGTTCGGACATATGACGCTGACAAAGAACGAGCGGAGCGCGCTGGCATCGCTCGCGGCAAACATACTATAATTAAGAAACTTCTTGAAAATAATGCGATTTTGATGTATAATTACTACCGATAACTCGGACAATGACTCTCGCTAATAATATAAAGAATAGCATTTTTAAAGAGAGGAGGAAGTCGGATGAAGAAAGTCGGCATATTTTTAATAGCGTTATTTTTCGCAAGTATGTTAATATCGGTAAGCTACGCCGATGAAGCCGTCGATGCGGCAAAAGCCAAATTCGATACAGTCAAGCATGCCTATATCGCAGCAAAGCAGAAACTTAGTGACGCGCAGATCAAATCGCTCAAAACGATAGGAAGAGCAGAAAAAGACGAGGCAGTAAAGAGCGTTTGGGACGCCAGAAGAGAAGTGAAGAAGACCAAAGAAGTCTACAAAGCGGCTCTCAGCGAATTGCGCAAAGCTGAAATGGCAAGAGACGCCAAGATAGACAGATCTCCCTGGAGATAGTAGCTCAAAAATAGTAATAGCCGTAGGGGACGTTTACCTGTCCCCGAAGGGGAAAACGTCCCCTACTACAAGTAAGTAAAATGGGGTATCTTTAAAAAAGATACCCCATTTATATGGTGTAGGAAAGTATAAGACCCTTCCTTTAGTTATAAATTGCGATTACTTAACGGAATTTCAAAAGTAAAAAAACTTCAAGCTGCAATAGAATCACACAGATTAAGTTAAAGGTGAGAAGGTATGGAAAGAGATATCCAACTTCTGTTACGATACTATTGAGACAGATATGAGACATGTCTACGATTTTACAGAGGCTTTACGTTTGTAGCGTGCTCGCCTTTAGGGCCCTGGCCTACTTCAAATTCAACAGACTGTCCTTCTTTAAGAGTCTTATAACCTTCACCAAGAATGGAAGTATGATGAACAAACACATCCTTGCCATCTTCCGTAGTTATAAACCCGTAACCTTTCTGGTTACTGAACCATTTTACTGTTCCTTTTGCCATTACTTTTTTTCACCTCCTTCCTTAAATGAGTACGTAACTTATGGAACTATGATTTTTACTTGTTTGTGACATAAAGCACTGTACGAATTTAACCCCATTTCTAACGGGGTAAACAAAAAAACACCGCATTCCTACACTTAGTTCCGATTAAATGCGGTATTCCTTGATAGATAACATATTTTTTGATGAAAAACACATATTCTGCTCTAAATTATTAGACGGATATAGACTATAGTAAAGAACGGTTTTTGTCAAGGAAATTTTCAAAATTTTTCATTTTTTCAAAAGTTAAATTTTTTTTGCTTTTATTTGAGTTGTGTGTATAATATTAAGCTATGAAATACAAAAGAGACGACAGGAGGGAATTCATAAGGTTCGATTTTGACGCGAATATTAAATTCAGATTTTTTGACAAGATTGATGAGAATGTCAGAGGAAAGGCGAAAAATTTATCAGCTGAGGGTGTATGCATCGTTACTGAGAAAGAGATCCCCCGCGATAAGGACGTAGAGCTCGATATATATCTCCCCGGAAAGAAAAAGCCCGTCAGAGTCCACGGCAGCGTCGTGTGGACGCATAAAATTAAAAGCACCGGCAAGAAAACCGCCAGCCGTTTTGAAACGGGCATAAAATTGTACACCATAGACAAAGACGACGAAAACTCTCTTCTCAAATATTATTGCGAACGGATGACCGATAACCTTATTAAGTATATTCATCTTTAAGATGAAGAAGAGCCTCGTCGAGAGAACCACAACAAATAGATGTCTCCCTTTACGTACCCACAATATATGGTATTAACCTTGACATGCATGGTTTTTTATGGTATATTCTCTTGGCTAAATTTACAGGACTAATATTTGATAAAAGGGTTAGGGAGGTGTTAAATGGGCGAAGATTTGAAGCTCAATATATCCGAGAACGCCAAAAAAGTTCTCGAGAAGAGGTATCTCAAAAAAGACTCAAACGGCAATATAGTGGAAACGTCGGCAGAAATGTTTAGAAGGGTGGCGCAAAATATCGCGCAAGCAGACCTCAATTACGACAAGAAAGCCGATCTCGTAAAGACGGAAGAAGAATTTTTTTCATTGATTTCAAAACTCGAATTCCTCCCCAACAGCCCCACATTAATGAATGCCGGAAAGGAACTCCAGCAGCTCTCCGCGTGTTTTGTTCTGCCTATCAGAGATTCCATGGAAGGCATATTCGACAGCTTAAAATCAGCGGCTCTCATACATAAAAGTGGCGGAGGGACGGGATTTTCTTTTTCTAGTCTAAGGCCGAAGTCGAGTGTCGTGAGATCTACGGGCGGCGTGGCAAGCGGCCCGGTCTCTTTCATGAAAGTTTTTGACGCTGCGACTCAGGCGGTAAAGCAAGGCGGGACCCGGCGGGGCGCAAACATGGGCATATTGAACGTAGACCATCCCGATATTTTAGAATTTATCACCTGCAAAGAAAATAATAAAGACATTACGAATTTCAATATTTCCGTTATGATCAACGATGATTTTATGAAGAAGGTAGAATCGGGCCAGAAATATCCGCTGATAGATCCCCACACAAAGAAAGTGGTACAAGAATTGAATGCCAAAGATGTCTTTGAACTTATCGTCAAGATGGCGTGGAAAAACGGAGAACCCGGCATCATATTCGGCGACAGGATAAACAGGGATAACCCCACCCCTAAAGTCGGAATGATAGAATCGACCAATCCATGCGTTACCGGTGATACGTTAGTCTCGACAGAAAAGGGCCTGGTAAAGATGAAGGATCTTGCCGAGGATTACAGCGAAGGCGGCATACGCATATTTACCGATGACAGGGCGCTGGATATTCTTTATGGCGCTCAAGAGGAAGGCAGCGTGGCAACGCTAACGAAATTAGGGCTTTCCTTGAATTCAATCACCAAGGCATTCAAAACAGGTATAAAACCAGTTTTTAAAGTTATTACCAAATCAGGTTATGAGTTGGTAGGTACTGCTGACCATAAGGTTGTAACTACTGAGGGGAAGGTAAAAATAAAAGATTTAAAGGAAGGTAAACATAAAATACTCATTCAATCGGCGGAGGGCAAATTTAATGAGCATAAAAGACTTCCTTTCGAATTTTGCAATGAATACAAAGGAGATAACGGGGTTATTTATAAGTTTAATCTTCCTCGAGATTGGAGCCTAGAACTAGGCCACGTATTAGGTTGGCTTGTAGGCGATGGATGGGTAAGAAGCGGGGATAAGGATTGCCGCGTAGGTTTTACCTTTGGCCAGGACGATAAAGATATTTTGTATTACTTCAAATCAATTGTCAACAATTGGTATGGTTCCGATATAAAAGAGGTGCAGCGGGAAAATAAAGTATATCATCTTTCATATCATAGTAAATATTTTGTAGACTTCTTTAAAACTCTTGGCGTAAAAACTTCAATTAGTGACGAAAAGGAAGTGCCATCTTCGTTATTTACCGCCACAGAAGAAGCAGTCATAGGCTTTTTGCAGACCTTATTTAGTGCTGACGGCACGGTTAGGAATAGCCGCAAAAGTGCCAGTGACTGGGTAGCCTTAACTTCAAAAAGCAAAAAACTTTTACAAGGCGTTCAACTTCTTCTTTTGAATTTAGGAATTAAAAGTATAATTATGAACCGTTCAAGAGCACCGCGTATTAAATTCTACTATACTGATGTAAATGGTAAAGATAAGTCCTATAAATGCGACGGCGTATTGTATGAACTGGGAATTTTTGGAGAAAGTTTAGATAAGTTTAGGGAAAAAATAAATTTTCTCAAAGAAAATAAAGCTCAAAGACTTCAGAACATTAGAGCAAGAAAGAGAAGACCCCAGAAATTTATAGAAGTAATAGAAGAAATTATGCCCCTCGGAGAAAGAGAAGTTTATAATCTAACCGAGCCAATGACGCACACAATGATTGTTAATGGAATTGTAACTCCGCAATGCGGAGAGCAGCCGCTTTTGCCCTACGAAAGCTGCAATCTCGGCTCTATAAATCTTTCGCTGATGACGAAAGGCGGCGATGTCGATACTTCGACAGCCGCTCAGTATCGACCTCGAGTCGTTCGACAAGCTCACGATGCTTCGAACGATGCTGAGCCCCGTCGAAGCACAAACGAAGTGCGTCGAGAGGTCGACTGGGAAAAGCTGGCGAAGACGGTGAAGGTCGCCGTGCATTTCCTTGACAACGTAATAGATATGAATAAATTCCCGCTCGCCATAATACGCGAGAAGACCTGCGAAAACAGAAAGATAGGTTTGGGCGTAATGGGATTTGCCGACATGCTGATAAAACTCGGAATACCGTATGATTCCGACGAGGCGCTCGGAAAAGGCGAAGAGGTGATGAAATTTATTTTGGAACACGGCATCAGGGCGTCCGAGGAGATTGCGGAAAAAAGAGGCGCATTCCCGAATTTCGAAAAGAGTATATATTACGAAAAAGGGCGCCGCCGGTTGAGAAACGCTACTATTACAACAATAGCTCCGGCAGGCACTTTGAGCATAATCGCAAACTGCTCAAGCGGCATAGAGCCGATATTCGCAGTTTCCTATATAAGGAACGTAATGGACAATAACGAATTGGTAGAATCGCATCCCTTATTTGTGGAAGTGGCGAAAGAAAGAGGATTCTATTCTTCCGAACTTATGAAAAAGATCGCGTCAGAAGGAAATATACAGAAGTTCGAAGAGATACCGGGCGATGTTAAGCGGTTATTCCGCACGGCGCTGGAGATATCGCCTGAGTATCATATAAAGATGCAGAGCGTATTCCAGAAATATACGCATAATGCCGTCTCAAAGACGATAAATTTCCCGAATTCGGCGACCATAGACGATGTAAGAAAGACTTATATACTCGCCTATCAAAGCGGCTGCAAAGGCTTGACAATTTATAGGGATAAAAGCAGGGATGAGCAAGTCCTTAATATAGGAAAGAATAATAAAGAAAAGACGGCGGCAGAAGATAAAGCCGTTAATACAAGCTTAAAACCGAAGCCCCGCGGCACAGTGACCTACGGAACCACGACCAAAATAAGCACCGGCTGCGGAAATCTATATGTTACTATTAATAACGATTCGCTCGATAATCCTTTTGAGGTATTTATGCAGATGGGGAAAGCCGGCGGATGCGCGATGAGCCAGCTGGAAGCTATGGGGAGACTGGTTTCGCTGGCGCTTAGAAGCGGGGTCAGCGTAAATTCGATAGTAGACCAACTTAGGGGCATAAGATGCCCTTCGCCGAGCTGGGAAAAAGGCGGCGGCAGGATATTCTCTTGCAGTGACGCGATAGCGCGCGTAATAGAGCGGCGCATGTCGGAACACAAGGAAGCCGATAAAGATATACTCAAAGAAAAAGAGGCGGAAAGAGAAGACGGGTCTATAGATTTTTCACTTGGCGCGGAAGGCTCTTCTGAAAAAGAGAGCGCTACTTCGACCGGCACCAAGGAAAAGATAGGCAGCGTCGTAGGGGTTTGCCCCGAGTGCGGCGGAGCGTTGAGACATGCCGAGGGCTGTCAGATTTGCGGGGCATGCGGTTATTCTAAGTGTTAATGAAGCAGGTTCTAGGTGTTAGGTTTTAGGTATTAGGTTATTAAGGGCGACGTACTCCATACCTATAACCTAGAACCTAATACCTATAACCTAGCAAGGGGTGATTACATTGAAATTATTATATGTTATTCTCGACGGCGTGGGGGACTTGCCGATCAAGGAGCTCGGCAATAAAACGCCTCTGGAAGCGGCTAATAAGCCGAACATGGACAAGCTTGCTTCGAAGGGAAAACAAGGTTTTGTCTATACGGTAGGAGAAGGCATAGCGCCCGAATCCGACATAGGCGTCATAAGCATACTCGGCTACGACGCGCAAAAATATTATACGGGAAGGGGCCCCCTCGAATCTTACGCCGAAGGGCTGGAAGTAAAAGACGGCGACCTTGCCTACAGAGTCAACTTTGCGACAAAAGACCCGAACAGCAATAGAATAATCGATAGAAGAGTAGGCAGAAACCTTACGACGGATGAAGCTGCAGAACTTGCCAAAGATGTCAATAGCAAAGTAAAACTAACTTCCGCTTCCGTCTCTTTTCATTTCAAAAATACGATAGGCCATCGCGGCGTTTTGGTCATACACAGGAAAGGCGGTAAATTATCCGCCGAAGTAACCAATACCGACCCTGCCTATGAAAAAGAGGGCGTTTTCGGCGTAGCGAAAGCCAAATTTGAAAGCATAGTATTGAAATGCGAGCCGACGCCGGAATATAAAAATTCAGAAGAAGCCGAGATCGCGGCGTCATTGACAAATGAATTCGTAGAAAAGAGCACAGCCGTATTAAACGATTCCGCAGTCAATAAGAAGCGGCTTAAAGAAGGCAAAATGGTTGGAAACCTAATTTTGATGCGCGACGCGGGAGACCACTTACCCAAATTCCCGAACATATGCCAGAAATACAATAAGCGTTTCGGCTGTTTTGTGGAGATGCCCGTGGAAAGAGGTATTGCGCTTTTGACAGGCATGGAAATTGTAGATATACCGCTTCCCTCAGGCGACCTTAAGAAGGATTATATACTACGCGCAAAAAAAGTATTGGATGTCCTTCGCGATTTCGATTGCCTCTACATACACATAAAGGGGCCGGACGAGCCGGCGCACGACGGAGATTTTAGAAAAAAGTTGGTATCCATCGAGTTGATAGATAAATATTTTTTCGGAGAAATCCTGCCCAAACTCGACATGGCAAATACTGTGATAGCCGTTACCGCGGACCACTCTACACCCTGCGCCATGAAGGCGCATTCGGCCGACCCGGTTCCTTTATTGGTTACGGGAGGCGGGGTCGTTTCCGACGGCTTAAAAGCGTTCGGGGAAAGCGAATCAAAAAAAGGCTCTCTAGGCAAACTCCTCGGCCCGGAAATAGTGCCTTATTTAATGAGGCTGTTGTAATACGTTGCCGGTATTGGAGTTAGTGAATAGGTGGTTAGTATTTAAAAAAGTTAGATATTCCCTCTTGCTTTTCCCGTCTTATTATGGTATAATCATATTGAACCCGAATGAGGTTCTTTTTATGTCTGCTTTTTTTAAAGAGCTTTACAAAGTTTTTAGCTTAAGCAAGGCGTTAGATCAAAGAAAGAAAGCCGTCTAATTAGGTAAAATGAAAACCTTAATATCTGACAAATTAGCCGTCCTTAAATTTATAGTAATTATCTCAATAATTACTATAGGGATGGTTTTGCCTTCACCATCCGTGGCCAAGGATCAAAATAAATCTGAACTTATATATGAGCTGGATTTTGATAAAGCAGACTTATATTTTCAGATGAGCGAAGGGTATGATGTAGTCGGTATGAAAGGCTGCATCTTCACCAGGGACGTTGGCAAACCGCAATTGCCGCTTAAGATTGTGCAGTACCAAATACCCGAAGAAATGAGCGTATCGAGAATAGATATTCTTGACTATACAACTAAGGAAGTCTCAGGAGAATACAATATTCATCCTGCTCCGAAATCGCAGATGATTTCTGAAACATATGAACCTACGCAGCCCGATGCGGCGACTTATTCATCAAATCAACCTTATCCCGCGGACATTATAGGAACTTCCGTAATGGGCTCATTGAGCGGCGTTAATTTGGCTGCTCTGTCCGTATATCCCGTTAAATACATACCTGCCCAGAAGAAGCTTATTCTTTACACAAAAATAAAATTCAAGATAGTCTGCGAACTGACCTCCCAGCCGTCAGGCGTCGGCGCTATGGCGAAAGCAAAAAAGCTGCACCCTACGAAAAGAAGCGAGAAGTCAAAAAAGACCCTGGAGAAGTTTTTTAATAACGTAATCAAAAATCGCGAGGAAGCAAAGACATGGGTCTCGCCCGGAGGGCTCGCCACTTCCTCCCGCGGGGACTCCCTTCGGTCGTCGGACATTTCGTCCTCGGTCGCAGAGCAGCCGCTTTCCGGCACGCAAACCACTTCAATGCCGGATACCGTGGACTATGTCGTTATAACGAATGAAGCATTAATACCGTGCTTTGAAGTGCTTATGCAGAGTAAACAGCAAAGGGGGCTCTCTACGTTTATAGAAACAGTATCCAATATAGAATCTGCCTACCCGGGAAGAGATACTCCGGAGAAGATACGAAACTTTATCAAAGATTTATACGAAAATCACGGCTTAATGTGGGTGCTTTTGGGCGGAGACACAAATATTATCCCGCGCAGAGTACCATATACCGGTACACCCTGCGATATGTACTTTTCGGATCTTGACGGTGATTGGGACGGAAACTGTAATAACAATTTTGGTGAAATCAGTGATGGCTTGGATCTGTATCCGGATGTGTTTGTAGGAAGAGCTCCTGTAGAAAATGCAGCGGAAGCAACGGTATTTGTTAATAAGATTCTGACATACGAAACATTGGATGACGCATATCTCAATAAAGCGTTGTTTATAGGCGGTTCGTCTTTTAACGACTGCGGCGGAAAATCAAAAGATTTCATTGCTAATAACTATATGCCGGAGATATTCAATATAACAAAGTTATACCAAAGAAACGGCACCGAAACGAGAGAGAATGTTATAAGAGAGTTGAATAACGGAAGTTATATTGTAAATCATATTGACCATGCTGGTACCGATGTTTTGAAATTGGGTTCCGAAG